>Ga0214473_10012253_pt1 | contig 10064 bp, 8 predicted proteins | sample RVTome_7_FD_203509 | JGI IMG/M metagenome (GOLD analysis project Ga0214473, IMG submission 203509) | Soil microbial communities from uranium-contaminated site in the Upper Colorado River Basin, Wyoming, United States - RVT98D197 | ecosystem: Environmental > Terrestrial > Soil > Contaminated >... | reverse complement strand
CGCCACAATGGCGCTGACCGGCTTCGCGGAATCGGCCAGGAGCACCAACGCGAGCGTAGCGGCCACGGGAGCATCGCGCCCGAGGTGAGCATCCGGCAGGATGACCCCCCCGTTGCCCTCACCTCCAACGACCGCACCCGCTAAAACCATTCGCTCCACAACATTAGCCTCGCCGACGGGAGCACGGTCCACCGTGCTCCCGAACGCCTTGGCGGCGTCGTCTATCACCAGGCTCGAGGACAGATTGGTCACGACCGGACCGCGCTTCCGGCCCAGTACCGCCCGGACCGCGAACGCCAGGGTGTAGTCCTCGCCGATCGGCTCGCCGCCCTCGTCTACCAGGGCGCAGCGGTCCACATCAGGGTCCACGGCGATGCCGAGGTCGGCGCCGCTCTCACGCACCAGCGCACCCAGCTCCCCCAGGTGCTCGGGGATCGGTTCCGGCTCCCGGGGGAACCGGCCGTCGGGCTCCAGGTGGATGGCGTGGACCCGGCAGCCCAGCGCCTCGAGGAGCTTCGGCATCACCGTCGCTCCGGCGCCGCGGACACAGTCCAGCGCGACGGTGAACCGCCTGGCGCGGACTCCGGACAGATCGAGCCACGGCAGGCCTAGCAAGCGATCGAGGTGGCGGTCCACCGCACCCGCGTCGGCCGTGATGCGGCCTTCCTTCCCCGCGGGGTCGAAGCGGGTGCCCCCATCCACCAGGGAGAACAGCTCCGCGGCATCCGCCTTGGTCAGGAAGCGGCCACCCTTGCCCATGAACTTCAGGGCGTTCCACTCGACGGGGTTGTGGCTCGCCGTGACGATGATCCCGCCGGCCAGTCCGCCGACCTCCACCGCCATCTGGGCCGTCGGCGTGGGCGCCATCCCGAGGTCCACGACATCCAGCCCCGTCTCCGCGAGCGCGCGGGCGGCGGAGCGCAGGAACGCCGGTCCGGACTGGCGGGAATCCCGCGCCACGGCGACGGTGCGGCCGCCACGGGCGAGCAGGAAGAACCCGAACGCCGTGGCGTACCGGGCGACGATCTCCTCGGTCAGGTCGGTGCCGACGATGCCGCGCAGACCCGAGACGGAGCGCATGAGCTGGCTCGACATAGCCCGGTAAGATAGCGGGGCCGGCGATGACGTGAATCACGTTGCGGGCCGCTGCGGTCCCGGTGTACCCTTCGCCCTGTGCCGACCATCACGAGCGGAGCATGACGCGCGCCGCCGACCAGGACTTCAAGGGCGGACCCGCGACGCGCGCCGTTCACGCCGGACAGGTCCCGGAGCCGCTCGCCGGCGCCGTGACCCTGCCGATCTACCAGACTTCCACGTACGTCCAGGACGGGCTCGGCCAGAGCAAGGGGTACGACTACGCCCGGACCGTGAACCCGACGCGCCAGGCGCTCGAGCGGAACGTCGCGGCGCTCGAGGGCGGCACTCACGGGTTCGCGTTCGGCTCGGGGATGGGCGCCATCCACGGCGTCCTCACCCTGCTCTCCTCCGGCGACCACGTGGTCTGCGGCGAGAACGTCTACGGCGGCACGCACCGCCTCATGGACAAGATCCTGACGCGGCAGGGGCTGTCGTTCACCTTCGTGGACACGCGCGACCTCGCCGCGGTCGAGGCGGCGCTCACGCCGAAGACGAGGATGCTGTTCGTCGAGACGCCGACGAACCCGCTGATGCGCCTCTGCGATCTTGCCGCGCTCGGCGCCCTGGCGAAGTCCCGCGCGCTCCTCTTCGTCGTCGACAACACCTTTGCCACCCCGATCCTCCAGCGGCCCTTCGCCTTCGGCGCGGATGTCGTCCTGCACTCCACCACGAAGTACCTGAACGGCCATTCCGACATGGTCGGCGGCATCGTGGTGCTCAAGCGCGACGACCTCGCCGAGCAGCTGCAGTTCATCCTGAAGTCGGTCGGCGCCGTCCCCGGCCCGTTCGACTGCTGGCTCGCACTGCGCGGCACCAAGACCCTGCCGCTGCGGATGCGCCAGCACGACGCCAACGGCCGCCGGATCGCCGAGTGGCTCGCCCAGGACAGGCGCGTCCAGGCGGTGTTCTATCCCGGGCTCCCCTCGCACCCCCAGCACGAGCTGGCGAAGCGGCAGATGGACGGCTTCGGCGGGATGCTCTCCATCGAACTGGGCTCCGTGGAGAAGGCCCGGGCCATGCTGGAGCGGACGCAGCTCTTCTACCTGGCCGAGTCCCTGGGCGGGGTCGAGAGCCTCATCGGTCACCCGGCCTCCATGACCCACGCCGCGGTGCCCCCCGCCATGCGGCAGGCGATGGGGCTCACTGACGGCCTCGTGCGCCTCTCGGTGGGCATCGAGGACGTGGAGGATCTCGTCGCCGACCTGGACCAGGCCCTCGCATGAAACTTCGAGGCGCAGCGGCCGTCAGTTGGGTAGCTTTCCACCGGAGTGACCGATGACTGAAGCGACCGGACTGCCCGCCCGCCGCCCGCGCACCGTGCTGACGCAGATCTCCCCGCGCGCCTGGGAGCACCCTGCCGACCGCGCGGCGCTCAACGCCCTGCGCGCCATCCCCGGCTTCGACGAGGTCGTGCGGAAGGTGTACGGCTTCTTCGGCGAGCGCGGCGTGCGCCTGCTGTTCCAGGCCAATGCCGTCCGCGTCGGGCCCACGCAGTTTCCGCGCGTGCACAGCGCCTTCACCGACGTGTGCGCCACAATGGACTGGGAGCCGCGCCCGGAACTGTTCGTCTCCCAGACGCCGTTCGCCAACGCCGGCGCCTTCGGCATGGACCGCCCGTTCATCGTCCTGAACTCGGGCGCGCTCGCCCTGCTCGACGACGAGGAGCTGCACACCATCCTCGGCCACGAGCTGGGTCACATCATGAGCGGCCACAGCGTCTACCGCACCATCCTGGTCATCCTGCTGACCGTCGGCCTGCGCGGCCTGCCGTTCCTCGCCGGCATCGCGCTCCTGCCGATCCAGCTGGCGCTGCTCGAGTGGTTCCGGAAGAGCGAGCTGTCGTGCGACCGCACGGGACTCCTCGCCAGCCAGGACCCCGAAGCCTCGATGCGGATGTTCATGAAGATGGCCGGCGGCGGGAAGCCGGAGGAGATGGACCTCAACGCGTTCATGGTGCAGGCGCGCGAGTACGAGACGGGCGGTGACGCGGCCGACATGATCGCGAAGGTCATCAACACGCTGGGGATGACGCACCCCTTCCACACCCTGCGCGCGGCCGAGCTGCACCGCTGGGTCGAGGGCGGCAGCTACGACCGCATCCTCCGCGGCGAGTACCCGCGGCGCGGCTCGCAGGACGAGCAGCGGCCGATCGGCGACGATTTCGCGGAAGCCGGGAAGTACTACGCCGAGCAGGCGCGCGAGGCGGTGGACTCGGTCTCGGAGGTGGCGAAGAAGGCCCGGGAGGCGTTCATGGGCGCCTTCAGCAAAGGCACCGGCGGGCGGTGAGGGTACTGGTCGTCGGCGGCGGCGGGCGCGAACACGCCCTGCTCTGGGCCCTCCACCGCGACGCCCCCGACGGCACCTTCTTCTGTCTGCCCGGCAACGCCGGCACCGCCAAGCTCGCCACCAACCTCTCCGGCAGCGCCACCGACATCGAGACCGTCGCCGCGGCGGCGAAGGACAAGCACGTCGACCTGGTGGTCGTGGGACCCGAGGCGCCCCTGGCCGCCGGGCTGGCCGACCGACTGGCCCGCGACGGGATCCCCGCCTTCGGACCCTCCAAGGCCGCCGCCCGGCTCGAGTCGTCCAAGAGCTTCGCCAAGTCGGTCATGCGGCAGGCCGGTGTCCCCACCGCCCATTCCCATACCTTCACCGACCTGGCCAAGGCCCTCTCCTGCATCGCCCAACACGCCGAGCCGCTGGTGGTGAAGGCCTCCGGCCTCGCAGCCGGGAAGGGCGCCATCGTCTGTGCCACCCGGGAAGAAGCGGCCGATGCGCTCACCGCGATGCTGCGCGAAGGCGCGCTCGGGGCCGCCGGCGCCGAAGTCCTGATCGAGGAATTCCTGGAAGGCGAGGAGCTGTCGGTGCTCGCCGTGACCGACGGCAATCACTTCGCCGTGCTCCCGCCGGCCCAGGACCACAAGCGTATCGGCGAAGGCGATGTGGGTCCGAACACCGGCGGCATGGGAGCATACTGCCCCGTGTCCCTCGCCACTCCGGAGTTGCTGGAACGGGTCTCGCGGGAGATCTTCCAGCCCACGCTCAAGACCATGCGTGATGCCGGAACGCCATACAAGGGAATACTTTACGCAGGGCTGATGATCCGGGAGCTCGACGGAGCACCGATGGTCATCGAGTTCAACTGCCGGTTCGGTGATCCCGAGGCCCAGGCGATTCTCGCCGCCACCCCACCCGGCCTGCTGCCAGTCCTCCGCATGATCGCCGAGGGGGGATGGATGCCTGACGGGATGCACCTTGGCGGGGCGAAGCACGCCGCGGTGACGACGGTCCTGGCTGCCGAGGGGTATCCGAATGCTCCGAAGTCTGGCGCCGAGATCCGCATCCCCCGCGGACTCGAGTCGGCCACCGATGTCATGGTCTTCCATGCCGGGACGGCGCTGGATCGAGAGGGCCGCCTCCGGGTCGCCGGAGGGCGGGTCCTGGCCGTGACGGCCGTCGGGCCGGACGTGGCGAGCGCCGCAGCCCGGAGCCGCGAGGCCGCGGAGGCCATCGAGTTCGAGGGGAAGCAGTACCGCCGCGACATCGGGTGGCGGGAGATCGCCCGGCAGCGCTGAAGCGGTGCCGGAGCTACCCGAAGTCGAGACCATCGCCGCCGACGTGCGGCCGCATCTTGAGGGCGCCACGATCCGGCGCGCCCGCATCCTCAAGCCCGACGTCCTGCGCAAGATCCGCCGCCCCGCGTTCGAGCGCGGGGTGACCGGCCGCCGCATCGTAGCGGTCGGCCGCCGCGCGAAGCACCTGGTCATCACCCTCGATGACGGCGCCCGCATCATCATCCAGCCGCGCATGACCGGCGCCATGCTGGTGGACGACGACCCCGACCCGTACACCGTCCTGCGCCTCGAGCTCGACACGGGTTGCGTCGCCCGATTCCGCGACGTCCGCCGCCTCGGGACCATCCACCTGCTGCGCGAAGCCGCCTGGCGCCGCTACGACGCCGCGATCGGCCCGGAGCCCCTCGACCCCGCCTTCACCCCGGAGCGCCTGGCAGCGGCGCTCGCCGGCACGCGCGCCGCGGTGAAGAAGGCGATCATGGACCAGAAGCGACTCGCCGGGGTCGGGAACATCTACGCCAGCGAGGCGTGCTGGATCGCGCGGATCGACCCGTCACGCCCCGCGCATCGGCTGGGCGCCGACGACGTGGCCCGCCTGCACGCCGCGATCGTGGACGTCCTCGGCCGCGCGGTGGCGAACCGCGGCACCACGGTGCGCGACTACCGGACGGGCACCGGGGAGCCGGGGGAGTTCCAGGGCCTGCTCGCCGTCTACGACCGCGCCGGCGAGCCGTGCCGCCGCTGCGGCACGCGGATCGCCCTGACCCACGCGCTCGACGGACGCGCGACGTACTTTTGTCATCGGTGTCAGCCCTAGCCCTCCAGGTCACCCCGACCGGTCCCGCCGTCCTCGCCGCCCTGCACCGGCGGGTGAAGGCGACCGCCCCCAAGCTCCCCGGCGTCTACGAGTTCCTGGATCCCGCGGGGACCGTCGTCTACGTGGGGAAGGCGAAGAGCCTGCGCACCCGCCTGCTCTCGTACTTCACGGCGCCGTGGCCCGAGTCCAAGAGCGCGCGGCTGGTACGCTGCGCCTCCGAGCTGCGCTGGCGCGTCCTGCCGAGCGAGTTCGCCGCCCTGCTGGAGGAGCTGCGGCTGATCCAGGAGCTGCGGCCGGCGTACAACGTGCGGGGCACGCGCTACCGCGCGAGCCTCGCGTTCATCAAGGTTACGGGCCAGAGGGCCGCGCGGCTCGCCGTGACCGAGAGCGCGCGGGACCCCGGCGCGCTCTACTACGGCCCGTTCCGGGGACGCGGTCCCACGCTCGCCGCCGTGCGCACCCTGGCCGACCTGCTCGGCCTGCGTGACTGCGCCGACAAGGTGCCGATGGTCTTCGCCGACCAGCCGAGCCTCTTCGACGCCGAGCTCCAGCCGGCCTGCATCCGCCACGAGCTCGGGACCTGCCTCGGACCGTGCGCCGCCCGCGTCCCGGCGAAGCGCTACGTCGAAGCGACGCGGGCCGCCCTGGACTTCCTCGAGGGACGCAGCGCGCACCCGCTGGACCGCGTGCTGGACGTCATGGCCGACGCGGCGGCCGCGGAAGCGTACGAGCGCGCGGCGCTGTGGCGCACGAAGCTCGAGGAGCTGACCTGGCTCTTCGCCGCCGTCGCGCGGCTGCGCGCGGCGGTGGACGGGCTCAGCTTCGTCTATGCGGTGGCAGACGCGGCGGGGAACGGCGACGACCGCGTCTACCTCGTGCGCCACGGTGTCGTGCGGGCCGAAGCGGTGAAGCCGCGCACGCCGATCGAGCGGGCGGCATTCGCCGCGACCGTGCAGCGCGAGACCCAGGAGCTGGGCCCGGCGCCGGCGGCCCGCGGGGGGCGCGAGATGGCGCAGCTCCTGCTGGTGATGAGCTGGTTCCGCAACAACCCGGACGAGTACGAACACACGAGCCCGTTCGCGCGTTGGACCGCGGAGGCGCTGTGCTGACGCTGCGCTACGCCATGCGCTCACTGGGAAGAACCCCGACGTTCGCCATCATCGCCATCCTGGCGCTCGGACTCGGCCTCGGCCTCTCGACGACGATGTTCGCGGTGCTGGACGCGGTCCCGAACCCGTACGTCGCGTATCGGGAGCCGGACCAGCTGTTCAGCATCAACTGGTGGTTCGGGCGTCGTAGTGCGATGAGCCCGGCGGAGCTGTACCGCTACCTTCGCGACGAGACCCACTCCTTCGCGGCCGTGGTGCCCAGGGGCTGGGACCGGGTCACGCTGGAGCGCGGAGCCGACCTCCAGGAGGTCGGGGCCACGCGCGTCTCCCGCGCTACTTCCCGACGCTGGGTCTGACGCCCCGCGGCGGCCGAGTCTTCGCGCCCAATGACGGAGACGACGTCGCCCTGTTGAGTGACGATCTGTATCGGCGCCTCTTCGGACGACGGGCGCTCGACCGCACAGTCACCCACCGTGCTGGTGGCGATGAGGGACGATCGGTCGGAAGGTCAGCTCCTGGTCCGCACTACGTCCGACGACCCGTCGACGCCGGCCCGCCTGATGGCACGGCTGCGTGCGTTGCCGGGCATCGTGGGAGCGTTCGTTATCCCCTATGACTACGCCCGGCAGGCGGAGCTGGCCTCGCGTGGCTTCCTGGCCAAGGTGTTCGTCGCGATGGGCGCCGTGGCCCTCGGTCTCGCCGCCTTGGGGTTGTACGGAGTCCTGGCCTACGCGGTCAGCCGCCGCATGCGGGAGTTCGCGGTGCGAATCGCCCTGGGTGCCGAATCGCGGCAGCTCTACCGGATGGTGCTGCACGACGGAACGGTCATGCTGCTGGCCGGGATTGGCCTCGGGGCCTTCGTCGCGCTGGCCGCGTCACGCTACCTGGACGCGGTGCTGGTTGCGGTGCTGCCCTCGGACGTGATCAGCCTGGCGATCAGCGAGGCGGTGCTCCTGGTGGTGGGCCTGACCGCGGCACTGGCCCCGGCACGGCGCGCCGCCCGGGCGGATCCGCTCGCGATCGTGCGCGCCGTCTAGTGGACTGTCTCTCAAGCAGCGCTAGTACGGATGCGGCGCTTGGGATCGGAATAGATCCAGCGAAACGGCCGACAGGTCTTGTTGTGGAGTCGGATATACTGCATCAGCTTGCGCCGCAGGTCGGCGGTCGAGGTGAAGATACCGCGGGCGATGCAGTCGCGCTCGATCTTCGCGAACCAGAGCTCGACCTGGTTGAGCCACGAGCTGTAGGTCGGGGTGTAGTGGATCGTGACGCGGGGATGCGCGGCGCACCACTGCCGGACCGCGAGGGTCTTATGGGCGGAGAGGTTGTCGCAGATGATATGGATCTCCCGCCGCTTGGGCTGTGTGGCAAGCACCTGATCGAGGAACGCCACAAACGCCGCACTGGTGTGGCGCGGCACGGTCTGTCCCTCCACGTGACCGGTGCCGACCTCGAGCGCCGCATAGAGCGAGAGCGTGCCGTGCCGGAAGTACTCGAAGCCATGCCGTTCAGCGCGCCCCGGCGAGAGGGGCAACACCGGATCGAGCCGATCCAGGGCTTGAATCGCCGTCTTCTCGTCCACGCAGAACACGGCCGCGTGCGCGGGCGGGTGCAGGTACAGGCCGAGGATATCGGCCGCTTTGCGCTCGAAGTCGGGATCGTTACTGGTGACGTAGTGCTCCAGCCGGTGGGGCTGCCAGCCCGCGCGGGCCCAGACGCGCTGCACCGTCGCGGGGCTCACGCCCACCCGGGCGGCCATGCGGCGCACCGACCACTGGGTGAGCGGCCGCGGGGGCGGCTGCTGGGTCAGCGCCAGAATCCGGGCCTCCACGGCGGGCGCCAGCCGATCCGGGCGACCACTGCGTGGGGCGTCCTGGAGTCCCGCGAGGCCGCGCGCCAGGAAGCGGTGCTTCCAGCGACTGATACTGGTGGCCGCCACGCCCCACCGCGCGGTCAGCTCGCTGTAGCTGGCTCCGTCGGCCAGTGCCAGGATCAGGCGCGCGCGCTGCACCAGGCCAGCCGGTGTCCGGGTCGAGCGCGTGATGGCGTGCAACTCCGCCCGCACCGGGGCGGTGAGGACCAGCGGGACCGTGGTAGGCATGTACCAAGATACGGCAACATCGCCACTAGCGCAACTTCAGAGACGAACCACTAGCGCCGCCCGGCGCACCGCGGTCACAGCGGCGGCACGATCCGCGTCCGTGCCGGGGAGACGCAGAATCCCGGTCCGGCGCTCACGACGCTCCCGCCGACGCCGCCGGCGCGGTGGCCGGCGCCCCGCCGAACCTGCCGAACACCGTGGCATAGAAGCGCGCCATCGGCGCCCGCTCGCTCGCCCAGCCGAGGAGCGACGTCAGCACGATACTGAAGAACACCACCGCATAGGTCACGTCCCGGATCGCCTCGCCGCCCGCCACCCCCGCGTGCAGCGGCACCGTCGCGAGCACCGCTGCCGCCAGCCCTTTCGGCACCATGATCGACGTCAGCGCCGCATCGCGTACCGAGATGTCGCGATCGGCGACGCGCGCCGTGATGACGACCCGCGCGAGGTAGACCGACGCCACCACGATGAACGCGGCGGCGAGCACCCTGGCGTCGGCGAAGCGGATGGAGAGCCCGAGGTACAGGAAGAACAGGGTCTTCAGCAGGAACACGATCTCGCCGAAGAACTTCTGCTCCACGTCCAGCAGGGTCGCCAGGCCGCCCGCCCCGCCCCGCCGCACCAGGCGCTCGATCCACTCGAAGCGCTCGTGATTGGTGAGGGTCACGCCGAAGGAGAGCGCGGCGATCCCCCCGCTGTACCCGAGGAGCTGTGTGATCCCGTACACGATGAAGACGAACGCCACCGTGGCGAAGATCGTGTCGGGGAGCCGGCGGACGAGCGGCAGGACCCGCATCCACGCCACCCCCCCGAGGGCGCCCAGGAGCGCGGCGAAGAGCATGCTCGAGGCGATCTGGCCGACCACGCGCAGCGGCGCGGCCCCACCCTGCGCCGCCGCGTCGATCAGGGCAAAGACCGTGACGATGCAGAGCACGTCGGTGAGCGCGGATTCGAGAATGAGGACGGTCGCGCACTTCTCGCCGAGGCCGAGCCCGCGGGCGAGCGGGATCACGACCACCGACGAGGAACCGCCGACGGCGCAGCCGAGCATCAGCGCGGCAAGGGGCGAGAGGCCCAGCAGCGACCATCCCACGGCCGCCGTCAGCAGCGCGGTCAGTACGAACGTGACGAGGGTCAGGCGGAGCGTCGGACGCAGCGCACGCGCCAGGACACCGAGGTCCAGGGTCGTCCCGCCCTCGAAGAGCAGCGTCACGAGCGCGACCTCGCTCAGGACCGCGCCGACCCGCCCCAGCGAGTCCTCGGCGACCAGATGGGTCACGGGCCCGAGCAGGAGGCCCACGCAGATCAGGAGCAGCACGTCGGGG
>Ga0214473_10012252_pt1 | contig 10064 bp, 7 predicted proteins | sample RVTome_7_FD_203509 | JGI IMG/M metagenome (GOLD analysis project Ga0214473, IMG submission 203509) | Soil microbial communities from uranium-contaminated site in the Upper Colorado River Basin, Wyoming, United States - RVT98D197 | ecosystem: Environmental > Terrestrial > Soil > Contaminated >... | reverse complement strand
CCGCGGCCAGGAAGATGCCCGACAGCCCGCCGATCACGAAGAGGGAGACAAAGCCCAGCGCCCACAACATGGGCGTGTGGAAGCGGATGTTGCCGCCCCACAGGGTGCCCAGCCAGTTGAAGGTCTTGATGGCGGAGGGCACCGCAATGATGAGCGTGCTCACCATGAAGAAGCCGCCCAGGACGGGCGTCATCCCGCTCATGAACATGTGGTGGCCCCACACCACCCAACCGATGAAGCCGATGGCCACGATGGCCCAGACCATGGCGTGGTAGCCGAAGATGGGCTTGCGCGCGCCGTTGGCAATGACATCGGACACGAAGCCCATGGCCGGCAGGATGAGGATGTAGACCTCGGGATGGCCGAAGAACCAGAACAGGTGCTGCCAGAGCAACGGCTGACCGCCGCCCTCCGGCTGGAAGAAGGTGGTGCCGATGGTGATGTCGAAGAACATCATGATGAGGCCGCCGGCCAGCACGGGCACGGCCAGCAGCACCAGCACCGACGTGACGGTGAGGCCCCACACCGAAAGCGGCAGGCGGAACCAGGTGAGGCCCGGCGCCCGCATGTTGATCACCGTGGTGATGTAGTTCACCGCCCCCATCAGCGAGGAGAAGCCCAGGATGATGAGGCTCAGGCACCAGAGCTGCTGCCCGACCTTGACCCCGCTGTAGACCTCACTGACGCTGAGCGGCGCGTAGGCCGTCCACCCGGCGTTGGCGGCGCCGCCCACCACCCAGAAACTGGCCAGCATCAGGATGCCCGCCGGCGCGGCCAGCCAGAAGGAGGCCATGTTGAGGCGCGGGAACGCCATGTCCTCGGCCCCGATCTGCAGCGGGATGAGGTAGTTGGCCCACACGGCTAGGATCAGCGGCATGATGGCGAAGAAGACCATGATGGTGCCGTGCATGGTGACCAGCGCGTTGTAGAATTCCGGCAGCATGATGCCGTCCGTCACCATGGCATCCGGCAGCATGCCCCCGCCCGGCAGCGGCATCTCCTGGCTGGAGGGCCACGCGATCTGCCAGCGCATGGCCATGGCCAGCAGCCCACCCACCACCAGAAAGAACAGGCTCATGAAGAGGAACTGGATACCGATGACCTTGTGATCCGAGGAGAACACGTAGCGTCGCAGCCACGGGATCTCCTCGTGGTGCCCCGCCCCCGCTCCCGCGTGGGCCTCCTGCGCCTGGGCATCGACGCTCATCGCACGCTCCCTTCGTTGTCGACCGCTGCCACGTTCAGCGTCCCGGCCCCCTGCGCCGCCGCCACGCTCTGTGCGGTGTACCAGGCCTCCCAGTCCGCCGCGTCCAGCGCGGTCATGGTGCCCATCATCCGGTAGTGGCCCAGGCCACAGAGCTCCGCGCAGCCCACCACGTACTCACCGGCCGTGGTCACTTCGAACCAGGCGGGGATCTCCATGCCCGGCACCACGTCCTGCTTGAAGCGCAGTTCCGGCAGGAAGAAGGAGTGGATCACGTCCTCCGCACGCAGCGTCACGTGCACCGGCGTTCCCACTGGCACGTTGAAGCGATTCCGGGACGTGAAGTCATCCGGACTGCCGAGCACGCCGTCGGCGCCCGGATAGGTGACGTTCCACTCGAACTGCTTGGCGGTGACGTCCAGTGAGATACCGGGCTCGGGAAAGCGATCCGGTGACTTGATCTCCAGCCAGAGACCGCGGCTGCCCACACCGATGACCACCACGATGATGGCGGTGGCGGCGGTCCACAGGATCTCCATGCGCATGTTGCCATGGGTATGCACGGCGCGCCTGCCCTCCCGCCCCCGGTACCGGATGAGGAACCAGAGCAGCAGGACTTCCACGAGCACGAAGACCGCGCCGGTGAGGATCGCGATCGCGTAGAACATCGCGTCGATCTCCGCGCCGTACGTGGAGGCGTTCGGGGAGAGCTGCCAGAATTCAGCCATGTGTTCTCTCCGGTGACCGGGAACGGGGAGCGGGCACGCTCAGCGTGAGCCGGCCGCGGTGGCGTGCGGTGCCGGATGGGAAAGCCGCGCGCCGAGGGAAGCGTGTGTGCCGTGCGGATCGATCGGGTCACCCAGCGGAACCACCGCCGTGGCGGCCATGCCGGCGTCATAGGCGAACGTCAGCTCGGCGGTGGAGTTGGGCTCCACCGTCACCTGCTGGCTCTGCACGCCGTAGACCTCGTGCCAGGTCTCCACCGTGTAGGTGCCGGGCGCCACGTTGGCGATCGTGAAGGACCCGTCCTCACCACTGGTATCGAAGTAGGGATGGTCCACCACGCCGATGAACATGTTCATCCAGCCGTGCACGTCACAGACCACGGGGACCATGACCTCGGGAGAATTGAAGGTCTGCCGCGAGGTCATGGTGGTGGGCTGGCTGATGTTGAATGGTCGGTTGTTCGCAGGGCTGGCCTTGATGTTGTGCAGCAGGCCGTCACTGTTGCGGAACTCCACCTCCTGGCCGGTCTGCACACCCACCACGTGCGGCGCGTAGACGCAGCCGTCCTGGTCCACCTCGGCACTTCCTGAGGGCGCGCCCCCGCCGCCCTGTACGCCCTGGCTGATGCGCACGAAGACATTGGCCAGCTTGCCGCTGTTGACCACGACGGCGCGCTGCGTGGGCGTGCCATCGTGCTTGGCGGCGCAATCGGGCTCGGCGCTCATGTCGATGGGCTCGGGCGTGGGCGGCGTGCCGGTGAAGTCGATGCTGCCGGTGATGCTGCCGGCGTCCGCAATCACCTGGGGCTGGGCGTCGGCGCCGGTGTCATCCGCGCCGGCGTCGGCGGTGTCGTCGCCACCGCCGCAGGCGGCCAGCGCGGCGCAGGTGAAGAGGACCGCCAGGGTACGGGTGCTGCGCGATGGATTCAACATGCTGCCTCCACTCGGGTTTCGATTCGGATGATGAGACATCAGGCCGGGGCCGGAGCCGCGGCCGGGGTGCGCGCGCGCCGCTGCGCCCGGCGCACCAGGAGCAGGCCCAGCGCGGCGGTGAGGAGCACGGCCAGCACCGGCAGGGCGTACACGGTGGGTGGCGTGGGCTCCGTGAGTTGGACGTAGTACCAGCTGCTGATAGCCCCGCGCGTACCGGCCTCGGCGTTGTCCCCGTCCCAGACCATGAACGCCATGGGGAGCGGCTGGCCCGCGGGAATCAGGGTGGCGGCCGCGCTGTCACCGTCGACCAGGGGCCGACGCAACAGCACGCTCCAGCGACCCTCCTCGAATACGGCCTGGCCCTGCAGCGCGCCCTCGGCCGCCGGCAGCGGTTCGAGGTTGCCGAGGCCGCGGCCGAGGCGCTCCGCCGCGCCGCTCCGGCTGTCCCAGTACCACACGCGTACCGGGCCGCGCTCGCTGCCCATGAGGAAGTAGGGGCGGTCCCGCGCATCCGGTGCGGGGAACCAGACGGCCAGGGCGTCGGGCGCGGCGGCGGGCCCCGCGTCGGGTGTGGGCGTGGCAGCCGCGGCGTCCGCGGTGCTCGGCGGCGTGGCCGCCTGAGCGTCCGCGGTGCTAGACGTGACCGCCACAGCTCCCGCCGGACCCGGCGCCATGATGGCGTTCACCTGATCACGCCAACCGGCCCACTCGGGATCGGGGCTCTCCGAGCGGTCGTTCCAGCTCACGCGCAGCGCCAGCTCCCGGCCGTCGTGCAGCGCCTGCACCCAGACACCCGTCACGGCCGGCGCGAACCAGCGCGGCTCCTCGATGATCTGGCCGGCCAGCGGGATCCAGAAGCGCTCCGCGTCCTCCCAGGCCGCGTCATCCGGGGCGCTGGGCAGGGCTTCCTCGAACCGGGCGGCCGCCACCACCTCACGCACGCGGGGCGCGTCACCACCCAGCTCGCGGACGTAGTGCGCCAACCCCCACAGCTGCTCTTCGGTGACCACGCCAGCCTCGAGCACATCCACGTAGGAAGGCATGGGCGTGCCGTCCAGCCCCGTCAGAAACCGCCGGTAGATCTCCTCCACGGAAGCACCGCCGCTGAAGAGCCAGGGCTGCGTAAGGTCCGCGGGCCGCACCGGGAAGTCGTCGGCGTCCGCCTGCGTGGGCGCCGAGGGGCCGTCCCCACGACCGCTCTGGCCATGGCACTTGAAGCATTCCAGCGTCTGATAGGCCTCCCGGCCAGCCTCCAGGAGATCGTCGCTCACCCGGGGGGCGCCGCCGACCTCCACCACGCGCGGCTCGTCCGTCTCGAAGTAGCGGGAGAAGGTCTTCAGATAGCCCACCAGCGCGTCCCGGTCCGCGCTGCTCAGCGCCTCCTCCCATGCCGGCATGGCCGTCCCCGGCATGCCTTCGTCGATGATCTTACGGATGTCAGCGTCGGTGGGGATGGAGCCGCTCGCGGTGGTGCGGATCTGGTAGAGTGCCTGCGTGAAGTCGCGCGGGCGCGGCAGCATGTAGGCGGCGGCCGGACCCTCACCGCGGCCGTCCACGCCGTGGCAGCCCGCGCACCATTTGTCGTAGACCGGCTTGCCGGGATGGTCCTCCTGCTGCGCCGCCAGCGGCCCCACGCCCAGCATGCAAGCGACGAACGCCATGCCGGCCACCCGGTCCATGGGCACCCTCGAGGCGCGCCCGCGCGCTCCGCCGCGCCCGCTCAATGCTCCCCCTCGGCGGCCCCGTGGACCTCCATGACGCGCGGGTCCCAGGGCGTCTGCTCGTAGAGGAAGAGGACCACCGCCCAGATCTCCTCCTCGTTGAGGATGTCCTCCCAGGCCGGCATGGCGGAGTTGGCCGGACCGCCCTCAGCGGGCAGGCCGGGCCCGCCCTTCACCACCCGCCAGAACACGAAGCTCTCGGAGAGCTGCGCGATGGTGCCGTTGTCCTGGAAGGAGAGCGGCGCGGGGTTGAAGGCGGGCGCATAGTGCCCCTGCCCGTCCAGGTAGTCGCCGTGGCAGGGCAGGCAGTTCTGGTAGTAGACGCGCTTGCCCTCCTCGTAATGCTCCTCGATCGAGCCCGTGGCGCGCAGCGGGTTCTCCAGGCCGGCCAGCGCCACGGTGCGGCCCCGAACGGTGATCTGCGTGGGCGGCGCCGGGTGGATGGAGCGCAGCGACGCGGGCGCCGCCACGGTGGGACGAACGCTGTCGTAGGTGAGAAAGCCCACCAGCAGCGGTACCGCCACCAGCAGCGCCGTGCGCACCATACGCTTGTCCGGCTCCACGAGCGCCGCGTGGATGGGCTCGCGAAAGCGCCGCCAGCGCTGTGCGTCCGCGCTCACGTAGAGGATCAGACCCACCAGCACCGTGGCCATGTACTGGAGCACCACGCTGCTCGGCACGGGGGCGCTGCGCATGCCCAGCACCTGCGGCAGGTAGGCAATGCCGAAGCGGATGAGGACGTAGGCGGCCACGAGCAGCACGACCGTCTGCCAGAAGGGGTGCCTGAGACGGCTCATGATTCGCACCTCCGTACGACGGGTGAGCGGTGCGCGCCGTGTTGCCTCACCGCAGCCCAGCCAGGTACTGCACGATGGATTCGAGCTGCGCGGCGTTCAGTTGCTCACCGAAGGTGGCGGGCATGGTCCCCGCCATGGCGGCGTAGCCGGCGGCGGTGTCCGCGTTGGGCAGGAGGATGCCGCGCCGGATGGCGTCCGCGTCCAGGCGCGCGCCGATGCCGTCGAAGGGTGGCCCGATGGCGGCGCCCTCGTCACCGAGCTGATGGCATATCAGGCAGGTGCCGGCCTCGAGCAGCTCCTCCGGATCCGTGCTGCCACCGGCCAGAGCCGGAGCGCCGCCCCCGCCCGCCGTGCCGCCGGCCGCGGCCTCCTCCTCCACCGCCACGTCCTCCGCGGTGACCGACACGGTGCCGCCCTGGCTCTGCAGGAAGGCCACGAGCGTCCAGATCTGCGGCTCGGAAAGGGTGCGGCGCGCGTCCGGCATGATGGGGTCGTAGCCCTCCACCACGTAGGCGCCGGGATCCGTCATGGACTCCCACAGGTAGCTCCGGCAATCCGTGGCCGCCTTGCGCGCGGCGCAGCGCACGCCGATGGAGCCCGTGCCCGCCTCGTCGCCGACCAGGTTGGGCGCACGCGCGCCCAGCCCGTGACAGGCCGTGCAGCCGCCGGCGCCGTTGAACAGGTCCTCGCCGGCGGCCACGAGTTGCTCGGGCGTCACGTCACCCCCGAGGACCAGCTCCTCCGGCACGGCGGACTGTACCTGTGGGATGGCGTTGGCCAGCGCCGCGTAGAGCAGGATGGTGCCCACCACCACCGCGAAGATCTTGAGGTTGGTCATGGCGTACCTCCCAGCGCAGCCGTGAGCGTGGGCGGCGGAGGCTCCTCGCGCCCCGGCGAGGGATCCTCGGCGTAGGCCGGCTCCTCGATGAGACTGCCCAGCCAGAAGATGAAGCCGATCATGCCCAGGAAGAGCAGCACGCACGCGCTGATGACCGTGCCGGCGTAGCCCAGTGCCGGGGTGGCCGCCCACTCGCTGGTGTCCCGCATGACCTCCCAGATGTGCCAGTGCTGGCGGATGCCGCTGCGCGCGAAGCCCATCAGCCCCATCAGCCAGGTGAAGGTCACCACCAGCACCAGGAGGGCGTACTGGGCGCGCTCCGGCATCTCCCCCCAGCGGATCTCCCCGCGCGATTCGGCGCCGCGCGAGAGCAGCATGTCCAGCACCACCACCGCCACGATGGCCAGCAGCACGGCGGCCACCTGGTACACGCTGAAGCCGATGCGCACGTTGGCGGGGACGAAGTAGCCGTACACGCCGTAGAAGATCACCACCACGGACGCCAGCAGGAGCGCCGTGGCCTGGGCAACCGTGCCCGTGCGCGCCCACGGCACGACCGGGCGCTTGTTGGCCCGCCGGTACATGAGAAAGGACAGGAAGGTGGTCAGGATCATGAGGTTGACCGCCGTGTTCTTGGCGCTCATGACGCCCAGCACGCCCAGGAAGGGGTGGTGCGTGCCGCCCATGGCCACCAGCTCGTCGCGATCGGCGATCATGGTGTGCGGCGTGGCCCACACCACCACGCCCACCACCAGCACCAGCAGCATCCACTTGGTGTAGGGCACGAAGCGCTCACCGCCCGGAATGCGGCCCAGCCCCAGCCACAGGTAGTAGTTGGCGGCCAGGAAGAGCACGCCGATGAGGAAGGCCTGGATGATCCACAGCCAGCTCATGAAGCCACCCATCATGGTGATGCCCATGGACTGGTTGTAGGCGTAGATCTCCCGCCCCAGCCAGTAGCCCGCGAAGGGCAGGATGAGCAGCGCGCTGATGGCAATGAAGTTGCCGACGTAGCCCATCCAGTCATAGTGGGCGCGCTCGGCATCACTCCTGGCGTTCAGGAAGCGGTACGCGGCGTACCCGCCCACCACCGCGCCCCCGAAGACCACGTTGGCTATCAGGCGGTGGATGTTGATGGGCATCCACGTGGCGTTGGCTATGGCGCTCCACAGCTGCACCATGGCGGGCGAGGTATCGGGCGTCACGTAGGCCGGCGGGCTCATCATGTAGCTCAGCCACGAGTCCGCGATGAACATCACGGTGGTGCCCCACACGTTCAGCAGAATGCCCAGCCCCAGGTGCACGAGCTTGGCGCGCCCCTTCTTCCAGCGCGCCCAGCCGTAGTAGTAGAGGTAGAGGGTGAAGGACTCGATGAAGAAGAGGCCCACGTAGATCCACATGGAGACTTCGAAGATCTCCGCCAGATGGCCCCAGAAGGTGGGGTAGAGCGTGGTCAGCAGGAAGACCAGCACCGCGCCCCAGATGGCCGTGGCGCTGTAGGCAATCACCAGGAGCCGGGTGAACTCCTTGGCCAGGTTGTCGAAGCGGCTGTCCTGCTTGGCAATGCCGATGCCCTCCACCACCACGGCGAACATGGGCACGCCCAGCACGAAGGCCGCGAACATGAGGTGCAGCTGCGCCGCCACCCACACCGCCGCCCGGCTGCCGATGCCCGGGAAATGGCCGTACTGACGGGCGGCTTCCTGGGCCGCCACCGGTTCCACCATGAAAGCGACGAGGCCCGCCGCCAGCCACGCCGCCCAGCGCATCCTCCGTGGCCGCGCCGGCTCCCCGGCGAGCCACCGCCGCCTGCCGCGCATCATCTTCACGCGTCCTTCCCCGGGCCGGTCCCGGCGGCCGCACGCCGCAGGAAGAACGGCAGTTTCTTGGAGAAATCCACGGGCATCTCGCGCCTCACCTCATCCAGGACATCCGGGGTCACCGCCGCATAGCCGCGCTCGCGCGCATAGCCCTCCACGCGCTTACACACCACGGCGCGTACGAAGCCCGGCACGCGCGCCATACGGGCGCGGGCGTCCTCGGTCCAGGGCAGCGTGGGCGCCGCCGGCGCGGCGCCGTAGGTCAGCGTGCGCGCCGGCGCCACCGGCGGCCCGCCGGCCGGCTCGTACACGCACGCCGGGTCCTCCGCCAGCAGTTCACCGTGCACGGCGTACGCGCGGGCGCGGCAGCCGCCGCACACCTCCCGGTACTCGCAGCGCCCGCAGCGGCCGCCCAGCTCACCGGCGCGCAACGAAGCCAGCACCGGCGAGCGCTCCCAGATGTCGGCAAAGGACTGCCGACGAAGGTCCCCCGCCTCCACCGGCGTATAGGGGCAGGGCGTGAGCTTCCCCTCGGGCGTGACCCGGCAGTAGTGCACGCCGCAGGGGCAGCGGGTGGCGTAGTTGAGCAGCGGCGAGACGGTGTCCCCGGCGTTCCCGGCGTTCCCGGCGTTCCCGGCGTCCCCGGCGGCGGCGTGCGCGGCGTAGGCCAGGCGCATGAGCTGCGGCTGGCACTTGGCGCGCACCATCATGCGGCCGCGGTAGGCGCGCTCCAGCGCCAGGATCTCCTCCAGCACCGCTTCGTTCTCCGCCGGCGCTAGCCCCTCCATGCCGGCCGCGCGGCCGGTGGCCACCAGGAAGTAGATGTTCAGCGAGACGGCGCCCCGCTCGGCGGCCCACGCGGCCAGCGCCGGCAACTCGGCCCGGTTGCCGCGCGTGATGGTGGTCTGCACCACCAGGTCCAGCTCCCCCTCGGCCAGCCGGTCCACGGCCGCCAGCGTGTCGGCCAGCGCGCCGTCCCCGTGGCGGAAGCGGTCGTGGTAGCGCTCGGAGAGCGAGTCCACGCTCACGGCCACGCCCTGCACGCCCGCGGAGCGGAGGGAGCCGATGCGCTCTGCGCTGAGGAGGGTGCCGTTCGTGCCCACCACCACGGTGGCGCCGCCGGCGGTGGCGTGCTCGGCAATGGCCTCCAGGTCGGCGCGCAGCAGGGGCTCGCCCCCGGAGAGGATGAAGAGCGGCGCGCCGGCCATGGCCAGGATCTCATCCATGATGCGGCGCACCTCGGCCGTGGTGAGGTCCGTGCCGGTGCCCTGCCACGAGCCCGCGGAGATGTAGCAGTGGGCGCACGCCAGGTTGCAGCGGCGCGTGAGGTTCCACGCCACCACGTGGGGCAGATGCTCCGCCGTCACGGCCTCAGTCACCGGCGCCCGCCTCCTGCTCGTCGGCCATGAAGCGCTCCATGGCGGCCCTGGCGTCGGCGGGGGACACGGTCTTCAGGTCCACCGGGCAGGCGTCCGCCTGCTCCACCACGTCGCGGATGGGGCAGCGCGTGACCCCCGACGCCCTGGCCTCCTCGATGAAGCGGCGCATCTCGGGCGTCAGGCCGTCCACGCCCTCCGCCTCGGCCCGCAGCTGCTTGGTCTGCAGCTCGCGGAACATGACCACCATGGTGTCCATGTCAAACTCGTCGGCCTCCATCATGGCCTGCTTGTTCTCATCCATGACGGCGGTGGTGACGCGCCAGAAGCCGTGCTCCCGGCCGAAGCGCTCCACCGTGTTGCGGGCCAGCGGCCGGGCAATGAGCGGCACGGCGCGCAGCCGTGCGAATGCCTCCGCGGTCCATACCACCGGGTCCGCGACGGTGCGCTCGCGGGTCTGCGCGTGGCCCGTGTAGGGGCACTTCGTGGTGAGGGTGGGGGTGGCCGGCTCGGCATCGGCGTCGCTGCCCTCCACCACGGTGCGCGCCATGGCCTGCTCCGCCTTGGTCTCCGCCAGCGCCAGCTCCTCCGCGGTGCCGATGCCCATGATGAGCTGCATATGCGTGGGGAGCAGCTTGGAAATGGCCTCG
>Ga0214473_10012251_pt1 | contig 10064 bp, 7 predicted proteins | sample RVTome_7_FD_203509 | JGI IMG/M metagenome (GOLD analysis project Ga0214473, IMG submission 203509) | Soil microbial communities from uranium-contaminated site in the Upper Colorado River Basin, Wyoming, United States - RVT98D197 | ecosystem: Environmental > Terrestrial > Soil > Contaminated >... | reverse complement strand
GTGGAGTTCACGGAGTGGACCTCGGAAGCAAGGCTGCGCCACCCCTCCTTCAAGGGGCTTCGATTCGACAAGCCCGCGAAAGAAGTACGCCGCGAGCAAGCAGGCTCCTGAAGAACGAGTCGCGTTAGGAACGCCGTGGTGGAATGGAGTATAAGTTAGCGGGCGAGGTGATTCATGCAAGAGGTGAAGGAGACCGCGGAGATCAAGGCTTTCGTGGAAGCGGAGGTGCGCCGCCAGATCGGTGAGGCCCGAAAGGAGATCGACCGGGCCATCGCCGAGGTTCGGGAGCGGACGGTCGACGACCGGGCGACGATCGTGGTTTTCAGCGGAGATCTCGACAAGGCGATCGCCGCGATGGTCATCGCCACCGGGGCGGCCGCCGCGGGGCTCCAAACCTCGCTGTTCTTCACGTTCTGGGGGCTTTCCCTTCTCAAGAAGAAGGGCGCGGCCCGCCCGAAGCACGGCATCAAGGAGAAGATGTTCGCGCTCATGACCCCGTCGAGCTCGGAGTCCCTCGGAGTCTCCCAAATGAACTACTTCGGGATGGGCTCGAAGATGCTCCGCTCGATGATGAAGGACAAGGACATCGCGAGCCTGGAAGAGCTCATCGACATGGCGCGCGATCTCGACGTGAAGATGCTCGCCTGCACCATGTCGATGGATGCGATGGGGATCGAGCAAGAGGAACTGGTATCCGGGCTCGAGTACGGGGGAGTTGCCGCGTACATGGCGGACGCGGCCAGCTCCCGGGTCACGCTTTTCATCTGAGGGGGCACTCGTGGAAACTACGGAATCTCCCGCGGTCGCGATCGCGGAGCTCTTGAAGCGGGCGGATGCGGGCGATCCCGTCGTTCTCCTCGACGTCCGCAACGACGCGGACTTCGGGAGGTGGAAGCTCGAGGGAAGGAAGCCCCTCGAGACGGTCCACGTTCCCTATTTCGACTTCATCGAAGATGAGGATCGGGCTTTGTCCCACCTCCCCAAGGGACGGGAGATCGTTGTCGTCTGCGCCTCGGGGGACTCCTCGGCGATGGTCTCCGAGCTGCTGAACGAGAAGGGCCTCCGGGCGAAAAACGTCTCCGGCGGGATGGCGGCCTACGGAGCCCATCTGGAGCCGGTCGCGGTTCCGCTCGGTCCTGAAGACAAGGGCCGTTTCGAGATCTGGCAGCTCAACCGTAGGGGTAAGGGCTGCCTTTCCTACGTGGTCCGCGCCGGAGGCGAGGCGATCGTGGTGGATCCCTCGCGGGACATCGTGAGGTACGAGGAGTTTCTCGACGAGCTCGGAGCCCGGCTGGTGCAAGTGCTGGACACCCACGTCCACGCCGACCATGTGAGCGGCGGGCCCGAGCTCGCGAGACGACGCGGAGCGCCGTACTTCGTCGCCGCGGGCACGGACTTCGAGCTCCGGAAGAACGTCACCGAGCTCGCCGACGGAGCCGAGATCCAGCTTGGAGGGGACGCGGGAGTTCGTGTCCAGGTCCAGGCCGTCAAGACCCCCGGTCATACGCCGGGCTCGACCTCGTACCTCGCCTCCGGGAAGTATCTGTTCTCCGGGGACACGCTCTTCATCAAGAGCGTGGGACGCCCCGACCTCGGCGGGCAGGTCGTTCCCTGGGGCAAGTCGCTCTTCCATACCCTCAAGGAGCGCATCGCGTCTCTCCCGGACGTTACCGTGGTTCTCCCCGCGCACTACGCGGACTTGTCCGAGATCGGATCCGACGGTGTCGTCTCGGGCCGGCTGGGCGACTTGAGAGCGAGCGTTCCCGAGCTCCAAATCGAGACCGAAGAGGAGTTCGTAGAAGCGATGCGCAGGGAGGTGAGCGAGCCTCCCGCCGCTTATGCCGATATCATCCGCGTGAACCTAGGTGCTCTCGAAGCCACGCCGGAGAAGATCGCCGAGTGGGAGCTCGGAAAGAACGAGTGCGCGGCCAAAGGCCGCAAACATCCATAAGAAGAAGCCATGGAAACCAAGAAGCTCGATGTGCGGGGCGCCAAGTGCCCGGTGCCTATCGTCAAGGCCAAGAAAATGATCGACACCATGCAGGCGGGCGAGATCCTCGAGGTCCATGCGACCGATCCCGGATCGGTCGCGGACTTCCAGGGATGGGCGAAGGTGTCGAAGCTCGCGAAGCTCAACGAGCAGCGAACCGAAAAAGACGAGGCCGGTAAGGACGTCTTCGTTCACGTGGTGGAGAGAACCGCGTAGGGAGCGTTGAAACTGCGCCGGAAAGCACATTGGTGAAGAAGGCGGTGCCGCCAGCGCGAGCGGAGCGAGCCCGGCCGGGAGGAAGCGCTCGCGCCGAAGGCGCGGAAGCGCGGGGACCCGGCCGTCCTCCCCGAGCGAAGAGCGAGGGGAGCGCGCGAGCCGAGGAGGCGAGCGCGCATTAATGATGCCCGTGGCATCGGAGCCCGTTCGCTGGGCGAAGGTCATCGACCAGACGCGCTGCATCGGATGCCACGCGTGCAGCACCGCCTGCAAGTCCGAGAACCTGGTTCCGCTCTCCGTCAACCGCACGTACGTGAAGTACGCCGACGTCGGTGTCTTTCCCCAGGCCCGACGCACGATGCAGGTTACCCGCTGCAACCAGTGCGAAGCGCCTCCCTGCGCCGACGCCTGTCCGACGGGAGCGATGTATCCGCGCTCCGACGGCATCGTCGATTTCGACAAAGCGATCTGCATCGGTTGCAAGGCCTGCATTGCCGCCTGTCCCTACGACGCCATCTTTATCAACCCCGAGGATCACTCCGCCGAGAAGTGCAACTTTTGCGCCCATCGGCTCGACGCCGGGCTCGAGCCGGCCTGCGTCGTGATCTGTCCGACGGAAGCGATCTTCATCGGGGACCTGAACGATCCTTCCTCGCGTGTAGCGAAGACGGTGAACCGCGAGCCCGTTCTCGTGCGGCGACCGGAGAAGGACACCAGGCCCAAGCTCTACTACAGGGGAGTGCACCAGGCGACGCTCGATCCGCTCGCCGCCCGCAGGCCCGAGGGCGGGCTCTTTCTCTGGAGCGAGCAGGGCGCCTTCGCGCATCAGGTGACTTCGGGACACCCCGAGGGATTCGGGAGTGCCGCGGCGGCGCTTCTTTCCTACGATGTCCCTCACCGCGCCCCCTGGGACTGGCGCGTGAGTCTCTACACCTGGACCAAGGGGATCGCCTCGGGAGTGTACCTCGTCGCCGCGATGCTCGTTCTTATGGGCCTCGTCTCGGAGGAAAGTCCGCTCTGGCAGTGGGCGGCGCCGATCCTCGGCGGATTTTTTCTCGCACTGACCGGGGCGCTCCTGATCTGGGATCTCGAGCACCCCGAGCGCTTCTACATGATCTTCACCCGCGGGCGTTGGCAGAGCTGGCTGGTGAAAGGGGCGTACATCATCGGTGGCTTCAGCGCCGTGCTCGCCGGGCATTTCCTCTCGAGCCTCGCGGGCGGCTCCCGACTTCAATCGACGCTGATGATTCTCGGCATCCCCCTCGCGGCGCTGACCGCGATCTACACGGCGTATCTCTTCGCGCAATCCAAGGCGCGGGACCTGTGGCAGAACCCGCTCCTGCCGCCGCAGTTCGTCGTCCACTCCATCCTTGCCGGAGCCTCGGCTCTCGCGCCGGCCGCGGCGACGCTCGATACCGGCGCAGAGGCTCCGCTTCTTCGCATCGTTGCCCTCGCGAGCTTTCTTCACCTGTTCCTGATCTGGGGTGAGTCGACGCTCTCCCACGTGACCGCGCACGCGCGGCTCGCCGCGTGGGAGATGACCCGAGGGAAGTTCCGCGGCTTCTTCTGGACGTCGGTCGCGCTCTTATCCCTCGGGCTTGTCGCCCCCCACATCGGGAGCACCTCCGCACTCGCGGCGCTCTTCGGCCTTCTGGCGTACGAGCACGCGCACGTGCAAGCGGCGCAATCCGTGCCCCTCGCTTGAGGTGATGAGAACCCGATGAGCCAGACTTTCTACCCCGGACCGAGCCGGATCCATCTCGCGGCCTTCCCCCCGAAGGAGCGGTGGGACGAATGGAGGGAGCTCGACTCCACCGCCTGGCCTCGACGGGTCGAGCGCCGCTACATGCTCGTTCCCACCACCTGCTTCAACTGCGAGTCCGCCTGCGGGCTTCTCGCTTACGTCGACCTCGACACGAAAGAGATTCGCAAGCTCGAGGGGAACCCCGAGCATCCGGGCTCGCGCGGGAAGAACTGCGCCAAGGGCCCTGCGACCTTGAACCAGTCGCAGGATCCCGACCGCATCCTCTACCCTCTCAAGCGCGCGGGCAAACGCGGGGAGGGTCGATGGGAGCGCGTGTCCTGGGACCAGGCGCTCGACGACATCGCCTCTCGAATCCGCAAGGCCATCCAGGAGGGTCGGCGGAACGAGGTGGTCTATCACGTGGGCCGTCCGGGCGAGGACGGATACGCCGAACGGGTGATGGCGGCCTGGGGTCTCGACGGCCACAACTCCCACACGAACATTTGCTCCTCGGGCGCACGCGCGGGCTATCACTACTGGATGGGCTTCGACCGGCCGAGCCCCGACCACGCGAACGCCGACGTGATCCTCCTGGTGAGCGCCCACCTCGAGTCCGGTCACTATTTCAACCCCCACGCCCAGCGCATCATGGAAGCGAAGCGAGAGGGAGCGAAGCTCATCGTCTTCGACGTTCGCCTCTCGAACACCGCAACCCACGCCGACCACTGGCTCGCTCCTTACCCCGGAAGCGAGGCGGCGATCTTCCTCGCGATCGCCCGGCACCTCATCGAGAAGAAGCTCTACGACCGCGAGTTCGTGAGGCAATGGTGGAACTGGCGCGAGTACCTGGAGACTGAGAAACCCGACCTGCCGCCGACGTTCGAGAGCTTCGAAGAAGTCCTCGCCGGCCTCTACCGCGAGTTCACGTTCGCGTACGCGTCGAAGGAGTCTGGGGTCGAGACGTCAGTTCTGGAGGAGGTGGCCGACATCGTGGCGAAGGCGGGGACGCGCCTTTCGACCCACAATTGGCGGAGCGCTGCCGCGGGGAACCTCGGAGGTTGGCAGGTCTCGCGAGCGCTCTTTCTCCTGAACGCGCTCCTCGGCGCCGTCGCGAAGCCTGGCTCCGTGTATCCCAACGGCTGGAACAAGTTCGTGGCGAGGCCCATTCACCTCCCGCCGCACCCCGACGTGTGGAACGAGATGAGCTGGCCTGCCGACTACCCTCTCTCGCTCCACGAGATGTCGTTCCTGCTCCCCCACCTCGTCAAGGAAGGGCGAGGGCGGCTCGACGTCTATTTCACCAGGGTCTACAACCCCGTCTGGACCAATCCCGACGGCTTCACCTGGATCGAGATGTTGAACGACGAGGAGAAGGTTGGTCTCCACGTCGCCTTGACGCCAACTTGGAGCGAGACCGCCTATTTCGCCGACTACATTCTGCCCATGGGGATCGGAAGCGAGCGCCACGACATCCACTCCTACGAGACCCACGACGCCCAGTGGATCGGGTTTCGCCAGCCGGTGATGCGCGCCGTTCGCGAGCGGCTGGGCGAAAAGGTGACGGACAGCCGCGGCTCGAATCCGGGCGAGGTCTGGGAGGAGAACGAGCTCTGGATCGAGCTCTCCTGGCGAATCGACCCCGACGGCGGCATGGGGATCCGCAAGTTCTTCGAGTCGCGCGAGCGCCCGGAGGAGAAGCTCGGAGTCGACGAGTACTACAGGTACATCTTCGAGAACTCCGTCCCCGGTCTTCCGCAGAAGGCCGCCGCGGAGGGTCTCGCGCCTCTCGCCTACATGCGGCGCTACGGCGCCTTCGAAGTGTCGAAGAGCGTCGGAGCCCTCCACGAGCAGGAGGTGCCCGCGGAGGAGCTCGAGGACGTGCGCGTGGATCCGCGCGGCCGCGCGTTCACCCGGGCGCCGAAGCCGCCTCCGATCAACATCGTTCCTCAACCGACACCAGACGGCGACGCCGAAGGACGAAGGCCAGTGGGGGTCGAGATCGATTCCCGAATCGTCCGCGGCTTTCCGACTCCGAGCGGCAAGCTCGAGTTCTACTCTTCGACGCTCGCGACGTGGGGCTGGCCGGAGTACGCGCTCCCTGGCTACATCAAGAGCCAGATTCACCCCGAGAACCTCGAGGAGGGCGAGATCCCCCTCATCCCGACGTTCCGGCTTCCCGTCCAGATTCACACTCGAAGCGCGAACGCGAAGTGGCTCGACGAGATCGCTCATACCAACCCGCTCTGGATTCATCCGCGCGACGCGGTCCGGATCGGAGTACGAACGGGAGAGCTCGTGCGGGTCGAGACCCGCGCGGGCCACTTCGTGGTCAAGGCGTGGGTGACCGAGGGAATTCGGCCGGGCGTCGTCGCTTGCAGCCATCACATGGGCCGCTGGAAGCTGGCCGACTCCGGCCAGCGCCAGTTGATGGCGACGGTCGCCATCCGTCACGATCATTCGAGCTGGGCCCTCGCGCGCAAGGCAGGGGTCGTCCCCTACGACTCGAAGGACGGCGACACGCGCCGGATCTGGTGGACGGACTCGGGCGTGCATCAGAACCTCACGTTTCCGGTGCAGCCCGATCCCATCTCGGGGATGCACTGCTGGCATCAAGCGGTCCGGATTCGACGAGCTCTTCCTGGCGATGCCTACGGCGACGTCGTGGTCGATACCGAGAAGATGCACCGCTATTACCGAAAGTGGCTCGAGATGACCAGGCCCGCGGCGCGGGTTTCCCCCGATGGAACGAGGCGTCCCTACTGGCTTCTTCGGCCTCTGAAACCCTCGCACGCGGCATATCGACTGCCCCGAGAATGACCCGCTGGGCCGACGTCCGCAACGACCTATTCGCCGGCCTCGTCGTCGCCCTCATCGGCCTTCCCCAGTGCCTCGCCTACGCCATGATGTCGGGCCTTCCCCCGGCCTATGGGATCGTGACCGCGGCGGTGCCGGGGCTCGTCGCCGCGCTCGCGGGCAGGAGCGCTCAGGTCGTCACCGGGCCCACGAACACCACCGGACTCCTTATCTTGAGCGCCCTCCTCCCCTTTCTAGGTCCGACCGGAATCATTTCTTCCGACGGACTGCGAGCGGTAGCGACCCTCACCCTCCTCGCGGGCGTAACCAGGCTCCTCCTCGCGCTCGCCGGCGGTGCCGCGCTTGTGCGGTTTCTTCCGGAATCGGTGCTCGTCGGATTCACCGCGGGGGCGGGCATCCTCATCGCCTCGATGCAGATCGACGAAGCGCTCGGGCTTCCTCCGGTGAGCCGGGCACGGCTCTTCGGTGAGTTGGGAGGGGTCCTCGACTACCTTCGAGGCGGGACTTTCCCTTCGGTCCCCGCGGTCCTGGTGACGATCGCGGTCATCCTCGCGCTCTCGCTCGGGAAGAAGATCTCACCCAAGGGTCCGATGGCTCTAGCCGCCCTAATGGCGGTGAGCTTCGGCGCCTGGGCGTTCGGATTTAACGGCGAGAGCGGCCTTCCCCTCGTCTCCGATCGCGCGCCCGTGCTCGCGGGGATTTGGCCCGACTCGGCGCTTCCCCACTTGAGCCTGAGCCTCCTCCAGCAGTTCTTCGTACCGTCTCTAGCCATCACGCTTCTCGGGACTCTGGAGCTCGCAGTGAGCGCGCGCGCGCGCGGCGCTCGCCCGGACATGAGGCGGGAGATTCTCGCCCAGGGTTGGGCGAACGTCGCCGGAGCCTTCGCCGCGAGCTTTCCCGCGTCCGCGAGCCTGACCCGCTCCGCCCTCTTGCGGCTCGCCGGCGCTCGAACGCGGCTCGCGCCAGCCGCCGCCGCGGCCTTCATGATCCCCATCCTTCTCTTCGCCGGGAGATCGATCGCCTACGTTCCCCAGGCGGCTCTCGCCGGGATTCTCTTCGTCATCGCTCGCGGCATGATCGACTGGCACTCCATCGCACGGATGTGGCGCGCCACCCAGGCGACTCGCCTGCTTCTGGTGGTGACGCTTTCCTCCACCCTGTTTCTGCCGCTCGAATGGGCCATCCTATTGGGCGCGGGTTTGGGCCTCGCTATCCATCTGGCCCGCACGAGCGTCCCCCGCCTGCGTTTGCTGGTCCCCGCGGGCGGGGACTTCGAGCGCCTGTTTCCCCTGATGCCGGAGGACAACCCCGAGATCGTGGTCGTCGAGGTGAGCGGCGATCTTCACTACGCCGCCGTCGACCCCTTTCTCGCGGAGCTCGAGCATCGGATTCCGTCCTCGGCGAAGATCGTGGTGATAAACTTGACGCACGCGCACGAAATGCGCTTCACCGCGCTCGTGGCGCTCGAGCGTTTCGCCTCCGACCTTTCGAAGAAGGGCATCGCCCTCCATCTCGCCGGCGTCTCCGACGATGTGATCCGGATGATCGAGTCGAGCGGCAGCCACCTCCCGGCGACTCCGGCGGAAGCCGAGCCCTACCTCAGCTTGAGGAAGTGCCTTCGGGGAATCGAGGCTCAACGAACCGAATCGATCACCCGTTCCAGCGCAAGCGGGGCAGCAAGAGAGGGGCCGCCGTAAATGTTCCACGCCGTGAAGACCGCGATCAGGTCGTACTCGGGCACCACGAAGAGAAACTGCCCCCCGTAGCCGAGAGCCGCCTGTGCCCAAGCGCTCTTCGAGCCCTCGTAAGGAAGGAGCCACCACTGGAAGCCGTACTTCCTCTCTCGGCCCGGACTCTCCGAGGCGATGACCGCGGGGGTAGTGGATTCCGCCGCCCAGCCCTCGGGAAGGATGCGCTTTTCTTCCCAGACTCCGTCCTTCGAGTACAGGTATCCGATCTTGGCGAGGTCGCGTGCGGTGAGGTACAAGCCTCCCTCGGTGTCCGAGAGTCCGGTCGGGGTCTTCTTCCAGTACCAGCCCTCGATCCCGAGCGGACCAAACAGCTGCTCGCTTGCATAGGCGTCAGGATCCTTCCCCGTCGCGTTTTTCAGAATCTGCCCCAATAGTTCGGTGACGCCGCTGTTGTAGACGAAGCCCTTTCCCGGCTCGGCGGCCATCTTCTGATCGAGCACGAACTGCACCCAGTTCTCACTCCCCTCCATAGCGGCGCAGCTGTTCTTGGGGTCGGTGTAATCGACGGTGGTCTCATCCCACTCGATACCCGAAGTCATGGTGAGGAGATGGCGCAGCGTAAGGGCGCGCCAGCGGGCGTCGTCGCCTCGCCTGCGGAAACCCTCGAAGAGCGGCAGGACGGCCGCGTCCAGATCGAGAGGCGCGCCGTTCTGCTTCGCGATGCCGATGAGCGTCGAGGTTACGCTCTTGCTCACCGACTGCATGGTATGGAACGGGCCCTTGTGGTAGTAGGGATGCCAGTCGGGATCGTAGTAGTTGTAGAGTCCGGGCTCTCCCCGGCCCTGGAAGAGGCGGTCGTAGTCGTGGGTGTAGGACTTCTCGAAGACGACGCGCCCGTTCCGGATGACCAGCATTCCGTCGACGTAGCCGTGTTTTCCCGAAGCAATCTCCTGGTGAAACGCCTCGAGAACGGCGGCATCGACGTTCTCTGCCTCCGGAGTCGAAGTCTTCCATCCTCGGGTGGGCCAGTCTGCGGCGGCGAGAGCGATCGAAGCAGCCAGCGTCAAAAAGTGCATGCGGTCCCCCTTCGGGGAAAGAGGATATCGCTACGCTCCCCTGCGGTGGTAGCCTTCGCCCGGCGGGTGGAGAGAGGCGCCATGACGATCTCGGCGGGGACAAGGCTCGGAGCCTTCGAGGTTTCCTCCCTTCTCGGCGTGGGGGGGATGGGCGAAGTCTACCGGGCTCGCGACACGAAGCTCGGTCGGGACGTTGCTTTGAAGCTTCTCCCGGAATTTCTCGCGCGAGACGAGGAGAAGCTGAAGCACCTCGAGCGGGAAGCTCACCTCCTCGCGTCCCTGAATCATCCCAACATCGCGACCCTCCACGGTCTCGAGGAGTCCGAGGGGCTCCGGTTTCTCATCATGGAGCTGGTGCCCGGCGAGACCCTTGCCGAGAGGCTCGCCAGTGGACGGCTCAGCATCGAAGAATCGCTTTGCATCATGCGGCAGATCGGAGAGGCCCTCGAGGCCGCCCATGACAAAGGGATCATCCATCGGGACCTGAAACCCGCGAACGTCAAGGTCGCATCCGACGGAAAAGTGAAGTTGCT
>Ga0214473_10012250_pt1 | contig 10064 bp, 8 predicted proteins | sample RVTome_7_FD_203509 | JGI IMG/M metagenome (GOLD analysis project Ga0214473, IMG submission 203509) | Soil microbial communities from uranium-contaminated site in the Upper Colorado River Basin, Wyoming, United States - RVT98D197 | ecosystem: Environmental > Terrestrial > Soil > Contaminated >... | reverse complement strand
CGGGAAACGGGAAACGGATGCTCCGGGTAGGGGGGATGGTGTCCAAAGTCCTCGGCGCATTGCGGCGGGCGGGGGACGCCCGGCGCGCGGCGGCGATGCGGGTTTATTTCAAGCGCGACGAGGACGTCCGGTTCTTCGGGGTGCCGCTGCCCGAAGTGCGGCGGATCGCCCGCGAGACCTGGCTGGCGGAACGGCGGGCCTGGGACGTCCGCGCCGCCATCCGCTTCTGCGACGCGCTGGTCCGCCGCCCGGAGCTCGAGGCCAAGAGCGTCGGCATCATCGTGCTGGCGCGGTGGCGGCGCGACTTCCCGCCCACCCTCTTCGGGACCGCGCGCGGCTGGCTGGCCGACGGGCACGCCGCCTCCTGGGCGGCGGTGGACCTCCTGGCGCCGGCGCTCCTCACCCCCCTGCTCGAGCGTGAGCCGGCGCTGATTCCGCGGCTCGAGCGCTGGACCCGGGCCCGGAGCCTGTGGGTGCGGCGCGCCGCCGCGGTGGCGATGATTCCCCTCGCCCGGCCCGGCCAGGCCCTCGGCCCGGCCTACCGGATCGCGGGCGCCCTGGCCGGCGACCAGCACGATCTCATCCACAAGGCGACCGGATGGCTGCTCCGGGAAGCGGGCAAGACCGACATGCCGCGGCTGGAGCGGTTTCTCCGGGCTCAGGGGCCGCGGTTCTCCCGGACCAGCGTACGGTATGCGATCGAACGCTTCCCCGTCGCGAAGCGCCGGCAGTTGCTGGTGGCTACGCGTGAAACGTGAAACGTGAAACGTGAAACGAACTCTGGTTGAGCTTGAAGCGGCGGCGGCGCAGGTCCACGCCGTCATGCCCCCCACGCCGCAGTACGCCTGGCCGCTGCTCTCGGCCCGGGCCGGGTGCGAGGTGTGGGTGAAGCACGAGAACCACACGCCCACCGGCGCGTTCAAGGTGCGGGGCGGGATCGTGTACCTGGCGGCGCTTCGGTCCCGGGAACCCGGCGTCCGGGGCGTGATCGCCGCCACGCGCGGCAACCACGGGCAGAGCGTGGCGTATGGCGCGGCCCGTCACGGGCTGTCGGCCACGATCGTAGTGCCGCACGGGAACTCGCCGGGGAAGAACGCCGCGATGCGCGCCCTGGGCGCGGAGCTGGTGGTCCACGGCCGGGACTTCCAGGAAGCGCTGGAGCACACCCGGGGGCTCGCCACCGAGCGGAAGCTGCATTTCGTCGGCTCGTTCGACGACTCGCTGGTGACCGGGGTCGCGTCCTACGCGCTCGAGCTGTTCCGGGCGGTACCCGATCTCGACACGGTCTACGTGCCGATCGGGATGGGCTCGGGGCTCTGCGGGGTCATCGCGGCCCGGGACGCGCTGGGCCTCAAGACCCACGTCGTCGGGGTCGTGTCCGAGGCGCTGCCCGCGTACCGGCTTTCGTTCGAGCGGGGAAAGCCGGTCAGCACGCCGCCGGCCGAGACCATCGCCGACGGGATGGCCTGCCGGGTGCCGGACCCGGATGCGGTGGCCCGGATCCGCGCGGGGGCGGAGCGGGTGGTGGCGGTGAACGAGGCGGCCATCCGGGCCGCGATGCGGTACTACTTTACGGACACGCACAACGTGGTCGAAGGGGCGGCGGCGGCGCCGCTGGCGGCGCTCCTGGGCGAGCGCGACCGGATGCGCGGCCGGCGGGTGGCCCTGATCGCGTCAGGGGGGAACGTGGACGCCGAGGTGTTTGCCAGGGTGTTGGTCGAAGATCGCGAGACGTGAAACGTGAAACGTGAAACGAGGGGCTGGGAGACTATGCGATTCCTCACCGTGATCCTGCTGGCCGCGCCGTTGACCGGCCTCTCGGCGCAACAGGTCCTCACGCCCGAGCTGATGATCCGGCTGAAGCGGGTTTTCCCCGCGGCGGTGTCGCCGGACGGGGCGTGGCTGGTCTTTGGCGTGCGGGCCACCGACCTCGCCGCCAACGGCGGCAATACCGACCTCTTCCGGATGTCGGTCGAGGGCGGCCAGCCCCTCCGGCTCACCGACTGGCCCGGGTCCGAGACCGACGCCCAGTGGCGGCCCGACGGGCAGCGCATCGGCTTCCTGTCGAGCCGGAGCGGATCCTCCCAGCTCTGGGAGATCGCCCCGGACGGCAGCGGCGCCCGCCAGGTATCGAACGTCGAGGGCGGGATCGCCAACTTCCGGTATGCCCCCGACGGCCGTCACTTGTCGTTCACCCGGATGGTGAAGTTGGACCGGACCCCCGCCGAGCTGTACCCCGATCTGCCCAAGGCCGACGCCCGGATCCTCGACCAGCTCATGTACCGGCATTGGGACGCCTGGCGCGATTACACCTACAGCCATCTCTTCGTGGCCCCGTACGGGGACGGCGGCCTGGGCGACGCCGTGGACGTGATGCCCAACGAGCGGTGGGACACGCCCCTCCCGCCCTTTGGCGGGGTAGAGCACACCGCCTGGCGGCCGGACGGCGGGGCCATCGTCTACACCGCGAAGAAGCTCACCGGCGCGGCGGCGGCGCGGAGCACCAACTCGGACCTCTACCTCTACGAGCTGGTCTCGCGGCGGACGACCAACCTCACGCCGTCCAATCCGGGGTACGACATCGAGCCGGTGTTCTCCCCCGACGGCCGCTACCTCGCCTGGCTCAGCATGGCCCGCGATGGCTACGAGGCGGACCGGAACCGCCTCTTCGTGCGCGAAACGGCGACGGGCCGCTCGTGGGACGCCACGGCCAGCGTGGACGGCGACGCGCACAGCCCCGCCTGGTCGCGGGACGGCCGGCGGATCTACTTCCTGTCCGAAACCGACGCCACGGTGCAGCTCTTCGCCGCGGACCTTCAGGGCCGGACCGCCGGCCGCATTACCCGGGGCGAACACAACTACACCGATCTCGCCGTGGCCGGCGCGGCCCGGGCGCCGCTCCTGGTGGCGGGACGCCAGTCCGTCTCGGCCCCCACCGAGCTGTACCGGGTGGACGGGTCGTCGGGCGACGCGGTGCGGCTCACCCGGTTCAACGACTCGCTCCTCCAGGACGTGCGCCTGGGCGACGTGCGGCGGCGCGTGGTACCCGCCACCGACGGCGCCAACATCCAGACCTGGGTGATCTACCCGCCGGGCTTCGACTCCACCCAGTCGTATCCGGCCGTGCTCTACGCCCAGGGCGGCCCCCAGTCGGGCGTGACCCAGTTCTTCAGCTATCGATGGAACTTCCAGGCGCTGGCCGCCAACGGCTACATCGTGGTGGCGCCCAACCGGCGGGGCGTGCCCGGGTTCGGGCAGGCGTTCAAGGAGCAGATCTCGGGCGACTGGGGCGGGCAGGCGATGCGCGACATGCTGAGCGCGATCGACGACGTGGCCCGAGAGCCGTACGTGGACCGGAACCACATGGGGGCGGTGGGTGCGAGCTTCGGCGGCTACACCGTCTACTGGCTCGCGGGCCATCACGAGGGCCGGTTCAAGACCTTCGTGGCGCACGACGGGGTGTTCAACCTGGAGAGCATGTACGGGGCCACGGAGGAGATCTTCTTTCCCACCTTCGACCTCGAAGGCCCCTACTGGCAGCGGCCGCGCCCGGCGAGCTACGACGAGTTCTCCCCCCACAACTTCGTGGACCGCTGGGATACGCCGATGCTGGTGATTCACGGGGAGCAGGACTTCCGGGTCCCGGTGACCGAGGGGATGCAGGCGTTCACCGCCTTGCAGCTCAAGGGCATCGACAGCCGGTTCCTGTATTTCCCCGGGGAAGGGCACTGGGTCCTGTCCCCGCAGAACAGCGTGCTGTGGCACCGGGTGTTCTACGACTGGCTGGGGCGGTACCTGAAGAAGCCTGGAGCGTGACCGCCCCTCCCGCTCTCCTCCGTAGCGCTGGGACTGGCCCCTCCCTCACCCCCGCCTCGTGGCGGCCACGAGGCTCACGAGAAGGAGGAGCAAGCCGCTCGCGACCACAATCGCGGCCCCCGTGGGCAGATCGAGCAGATACGAGGCCCACATTCCGAGCAGGCTCGCGGTTGCGGCAATCCCCGAGCCGGTGGCCAGGCGTGCCCACCAGCGCTGGGCCAGCATCACCGCGCAGACAGCAGGTACGATGAGGTATGCAAAGGTCAGCAGTACCCCTGCGAGGCGCACGAAGCTGACCACGATCAGCGCAAACGCCGAGTAGAAGAGAAAGTCCCACAGGCGGACCCGCAGTCCTTGTGCCTCCGCCTGGTCGGGATCGGACGATATCAGCGCGAACCGCCGGTGGCATACGCCATAGAACGCTGCCAACGGGGCGAAGAGCGCCGCGCGCTGGCCGACTTCCGCTCTGGTGACGTTGAGAATATCCCCCGTTAACAAGTGCTCCAATTCTTCCTTCCCTCCCGCGATCCGGCTCAACAAGAGGATGACACCCGCGGCGGCCATGACGAAGGCGATGCCAATGATGGCCTCCTGGGGGACCTGGCGTTTCTGGACGCCGCGGGACCAGCTGAAGAACGCCGCGCCCAGGAACGTCACGCCGAGAGAAATCCAGAACGTGCCCGGGTCATGGTACTGGTAGCCGAGGATGAGGGCCAGCGCGGTGCCCAGCGCGGCCCCTTGGGCGAGCGCCAGGTCCACGAAGATCACCCCGCGTCGCACCACATGCAGGCCGAGATACACCAGGAGCGGCGGCAGGATGAGGCATGCCGCCAGGGGCCACTTCATGATCTCCCACGCGACTTGGAGATTCCCCGGGTTCATTGCTTGTCCTCCAAGGCGGCCGCGAGCGTCCGCACCAGGTAGTCCATCAGCTCGAAGTACGTTGCGGTATTCGCGATCGCGCCGGGCTGTTGCGGCATGTCCAGCACGGTCGCGTCGGTCTGCCGTGCCACCGTTTCCGCCGTCCGGCGATTCTGGTACGGCTGCACCAGGATCACCCGCGCGTTCGTCGCGTTCATCGTGCTGATGACCTTGGCCAGATGGGCAGGAGACGGTGCGATCCCCGGCTTCGGTTCGAGGGTCTCCACGATCTCCAGGTTGAACCGGGCTGCCAGATAGACGAAGTCCTTGTGGTAGGTGACGAGCTTGGCGCCGCGATACGCCGCGAGCTGCTCTCCCCACTCCGCCAGCTTGTGATCGACGGTGGCGGCAAAGCGTTGGAGGTTCGCCCGGAAGATCTCAGCGTTCGCCGGCTGGACTTGTGACAGGTGGTCGGTGATCTCCCGGGCGATGGTCTTGGCGTTGAGCGGATCGAGCATGAAGTGGGGATTGCCGAGCGCGTGGATGTCTCCTCTCGAGCGGTCGAATGTCACGGGCACGTCCAGCATCTGGATGCCGTGGGACGCCACGATGCGCCCGGGCGCGCCGGCCGCGATCCTGGCGTTGCGGGCATTGTCGAGCAACGGCGGCAGCCATCCCAGCTCCAGTTCGGCGCCGCCTTCGATCAGCACATCGGCCCGGTTGAGGGTAACGAGGTGGCTGGGCTTCGGATCCACGAAATGCGGGTCTTCGGTTGGTTTGGCCAGGGCCGTGACCGTGACGGCGTCGCCGCCGATCTCCCTGGCCAGCGCGGCCAGGTCCGGCGTGGTCGCCACGACGTTGAGCTTCTGCGCCGCCGATGGCGTGATGCCCGAAAGCACGCATAGCGCGGCTGCGATCGTGAACGTCCCAAGCGTCTGCATGCGAAATCGTTCCCCTCTCTAGAACTTGTGGGCGGCGTGCGCGCCGAGTATGAACTCGACCTGGAACCACAGGGAATGATCGCTGCCGATTCCATTGCGGTCGTCGTAGTTGTATTGCAGCCGCGCCTTCGAGAACTCCGTCGGATACCAGGTCACGTTGGGGGACACGCGATACCGATCGGCGCGGAGTTGCACGTCGACCGCGGCCCTGCTGCCGCTGACATACTCGCCTCGCAATCCGACCAGCAGGCGGGGTTTGATCCCCCACAACAGCTGGCCGTACACCCCGCGATCGGTGAGCCTCTCCTCGGGCAGGGTGGCCGCCGGGTCGGCAGCTGACAGGCGCTCGGCCGCATCATACCGCCGCACGAACGCCTCCGCCTGCCAGGAAACGAACGGAAAACCCGCCGCTGCCGTGGCGGACTTCCATTTCCAATAGAGGTCGGTGCCGTAGATCTGGGTTCTGGCGTCCGGCCCGGAATTGTTGGGGCCGAACGCGGCCGAGGCTCCGACCAGCAGGGTGTGGGTGTCGGTGAGGTCGACCGACGTGGCGACCCGCGGCACGATCAGGAGGTCCAGGGCTCCGTTTGTCGCGCGCTCCATGGGGACGCCTCCGTGGATCTCCGAAGACTCCTCCGAGCGGAAGCTGAACGTCGTTTCGCCGATGCTGTTGAGCACGCTGACCATGGCCTCGGCATACCACGGCGTCGGCACCAGCCAGGAGATCCTCGCACCCTGGCCCCGCAACCCGTCGGGGCCGAACATCCGATTGAGGACCAGGGGCTGGTCCACCCACGCCCAGGCGTGCGGATGCTGCTGATTCTGGCGGCCGATCTCGGTGTATGACTGGCCGAACTTCACCTGGAGATTCCAGGGGAGCGAACTGGTCAGGAAGTACGCTTCCTCCAGTTCGAAGCGCGACTCCCCGTCCGGCTGCAGTTTGTAGACGACGTCGACCACCCCCTTGAAATACGGATCGACGGCCCCATCGAGCGTAATCTCCTCGTTGGGAATGGTGAAACCGCGGACCGCCGGATCGTGATCGCCTCGCTGAAGCGATCCCACGTCCGGCTCAGAAGACCACCCGAAGTCCGCCAATCCACTGAACCCGATATTCATGTAGAGTCCGGCGTGCCCGACTTGGGCCGGTGGCGGCTGCGGCGGCGGCCCAGCCGGCGGAGCTGCCACCCCGCCGGCGCGCGACAGACTGTCCATCCGCGCCTGGAGCGAACGAATCACGGTGGCCAGGGAGTCCAACAGCCTGCGCTCAGCGGTCGGTCGGAGCGAATCGGCCGGGGCGGCGGGGCGCACCGTCGCCAGCTCGGTCACCGCCCGGTCCATGTCGCGCTGCAGCGCTCTCAGCTCGGCCGCCACCCGCCCCAGCGAGTCAAGCTGGAAGCGGACCCGCCGGAGTTCCCCTTCCAGGGAATCGGCGCGCATGGGCGCCTGAGCGGGGAGCGCCCCCGGTACCAGCGTGATGCCCGCGAGCAGAAGCGGCCGCCACCACCGGCGCCCGCGAACGGGCCGGCCGCGAGCCGCCCGACTGATGTTCTGACACATGGTATGAGCCCCCACGGACGTCCACCGGACGTCGGATCGGTGCGTCGGGGCGGATCTGGGTCCCCGGGGAGTGGACCGGGGTGGACCCCGACGGTCCTAGTGGAGGGCTGGGGGAGGAGCGCGCGGACCGCCGACCCCGCGGAGGGCCGTGGGTCGCGGCTGCTGTGCCGGGCGCCGGCCGGCCGCACGAGCGGGCTCGAGCGCCGGTGCCGGGAGGGCGGGAAGGGATGGAACCAGCCGGTCCGAACCGACCCGGCAGATAAGGCACAGCGCTTCGTCGTGTGGCGCCGGGCAGTTGTTGCCGCCGGCCCGCTCGACGTGCGTGGGCCCGGCCGAGCTGGCACGCCACGACTCGTAGGCTTCCCCGGTGGTCAGTACGGCCACCTGGAACACGAGCAACGCGGCGCCGGACAGCCGCCGCAACGAGGCGCCCGATCGAGGCATGGGCGTATATAGTACGACGCGGGGGGCCGGGTTCCAAATCACGGGGGAGCAGGGAGCGGGGCGCGGTACCCTCCGTGCCCGTGCCAACCCCCGATGTCGGTGGACACCATCGGTCACCAATCGGACATCGGAGGGTACGGCTCCCCGCTCCCCGCTCCCTGCTCCCATTACATTCCCCTCGTATCTCACCCGGAGCCGAACATGGCGACGACATCCAAGGCAAAAGCGGTCTGGAACGGCAAGCTCAAGGACGGGCGAGGGACCTTCGAGGCGGGCTCCGGCGCGTTCAAGGGCGACTACTCATTCCCCACCCGGTTCGAAGGGAAGGCGGGCACCAATCCCGAAGAGCTGCTGGCGGCGGCGCACGCCGCGTGTCTCAGCATGGCGCTGGCCGCGGGACTGGAGAAAGCCGGGACGCCGGCCACGCGCATTACCACGTCGGCCCAGTGCACCATGGACACGGTGGACGGCAAGCCCACCGTCGCGAAGATGCGTCTCGAGGTCCGGGGGGCGGTGCCGCGGGTCGATCAGGCCGCGTTCACCAGGGCCGCCGACGACGCCAAGCAGCACTGCCCGGTGTCGCGCGCGCTCAAGGGGATTCCGGTCGTGGAGCTGGTGGCGACGCTCGAGCAGTGACCGCCGCGCCCGTTCCCCAGGCCATCAACCGGGCCGATCAGGCCGTCACGATCACCTGGGCCGTGGACCACGTCGGCGTGTATCCGGCGCGGGCCCTGCGCCTGGCCTGCCCCTGCGCCATGTGCGTGGAGGAAATGAGCGGGCAGCCGCTGCTCGATCCGGCCCGGGTGCCCGCGGACGTCCACCCGCTCCGACTCGCGCTGGTCGGGGCGTATGCGATCCGGATCGAGTGGAGCGACGGGCACTCGACGGGGATCTACCCCTACGAGCTACTGTGGCGACTGTGTCCGTGTGGGAGGCATTAGGCGCCCTGCCCTAGCTCCCCACGACCCGAACCCGACTCCACGGCTGCGGGTGCCGGCGGTTGTGGGTCTCGACCGCGTCCACGGCGCTCCGCACGCCTCCGGTGACTCGGCCGCGGAACTCGTCCGGGAGCCGATCGGCGCCGGCGGGCAGCGACACGGACGCCACGAAATCGTTCAGGAAGCAGGCTCGGCTGGTCGCCACGCCGGTGGCGTCGGCCAGCATCCGGTCGTGGACGATCTCCACGTCCACCCGCGCGATGTCGCGATAGCGGAACACGCGCGCCACCAGCGCCCCGTGGCCGATGCCGTCCGGGAACTGGAGCGGGATGGACAGGACGTGCCCGCCGTTCTCCCGGAAGGTGCGCAGCTCGCCCTCGGTCGACAGACCCTCGAGCAACGTGGCGGTCTCCGGCACCAGGCGGGTGACCGTGTCATCCACCTGCCGGAGAACTTCCTGCCCTGTTGCCGAGATGCAGCCGGTCATCGTCCGCTCCGCTTTGTCGGCCGACCGAGGAACCTGCGTACCCCTACAATAACAGGCCAAAAGCATGCCAAGGTTCCGTGACCTGCGTTGCAGAACGGTAACTTGCGGCCTCGCGGTCCCTTAGGCGCTTGCCCCCCGGGTTTCCGGCGCGAGGGCGGTGCCTCGAATCCGAGGACCCTTGTCCCCGAAACGCGACCGTTGCGGCAGGTCTCCACGGCCGATCCCGGCGTCGGCCCGGGGGCGTCCGGCGGGGTGCTTTTCGGTACTCTCAAGGATGTTGTAACCCCCCTTCACGAACGCACCTACGCCCTACCGCGGGTCTCCGCTTCATCGTACCTTCAGACCGCCTCATGACCACCCCCATCCCGGACAGCCTCGGTCGCCCGTTGGGCAGCCTGCGCATATCCGTCACCGACCGGTGTAACCTCCGCTGCGCCTATTGCATGCCGGAGGACGAGTATGTCTGGCTCCCCCGGGCCTCCATCCTCACCTTCGAGGAGACCGAGCGACTGGCCCGGATCTTCGTGGGGTTGGGGGCTGCCAAGGTCCGGCTGACCGGGGGGGAGCCGCTGCTCCGGCACGAGCTGCCGGCCCTGGTGGGGCGGCTGGCCCGGATTCCCGGTGTCACCGACCTGGCCCTGACCACCAACGCGCTGCTGCTGGCCCGTCACGCGGAGGCGCTCCGCGTCGCGGGGCTGGCCCGCGTGACGGTGAGTCTCGATACGCTGCGGCCCGATCGCTATCGGGAGCTGACCAGGGCGGACCGGCTGCCGGAGGCGCTGGCCGGCATCGCCGCGGCCCGGGCGGTCGGCTTCGCGGGTCTCAAGCTCAACAGTGTCATCGTGCGCGGGGTGAACGACGACGAGCTGCTGGATCTGCTGGCCTTCGCCCGGCGCGAAGGGGCGGAGATCCGGTTCATCGAGTACATGGACGTGGGGGGCGCGACGCGCTGGTCGCTCGACCGGGTGGTGTCGCGGCGCGAGATGCTCGAGCGGATCGCGGCCGCCGAAGGGCCGG
>Ga0214473_10012249_pt1 | contig 10064 bp, 16 predicted proteins | sample RVTome_7_FD_203509 | JGI IMG/M metagenome (GOLD analysis project Ga0214473, IMG submission 203509) | Soil microbial communities from uranium-contaminated site in the Upper Colorado River Basin, Wyoming, United States - RVT98D197 | ecosystem: Environmental > Terrestrial > Soil > Contaminated >... | reverse complement strand
GTCAAGGAAGCAATCCCCCGTGGTCGCGTTAAGAAGGGTAGCGTGATGAAGGCTATCGTTGTGCGTACGGCAAAGGATATCCGCCGCGCCGATGGTTCCACCATCCGCTTTGACCGCAACGCGGCGGTGCTGATCAACGCGCAGGGCGAACCGGTGGGAACGCGCATTTTCGGACCCGTGCCCCGGGAACTGCGTGGCAAGAACCAAATGAAAATCATTTCTCTGGCGCCGGAGGTATTGTGATGTCGGCGAAACTTAAAATCAGGAAGGGCGACAAGGTAGTCGTCATCACCGGCAAGGACAAGGGCAAGCAGGGCGAAGTGCTCCGCGTGATTCCTGCTGAGAACCGGGCCGTTGTTGGTGGCGTCAATATTTCGCGCCGCCATACGAAGCAAACGGCGGCACAAGAAGGTGGCATCATCAACAAAGACATGCCGATCCAAATTTCCAATCTCGCCTTACGCGATCCCAAGGATGGGAAGCCAACCCGCGTAGGCTACAAGACACTCGGCGATGGCAAGAAAGTACGCTTTGCCAAGCGCTCTGGGGAGGTCATCGATGGCTGACGAAAAAGAAAAAGAAGTCAAGGCAAAGCCTGCAAAGCAGGCCAAGGCCCCGAAGAAAGCAGAAGCTGCCGAGAAGCCGGCTGGCAAGGTTGCCAAGCTGCCTGAAGGCTATGTGCCGCGCCTTCGTCAGCATTATGACGAGGTTGTGCGTGCCAAGCTTATTGAGCAGTTCGGCTACAAGAACGTGATGGAAGTGCCGAAGATCACCAAGATCGTTCTCAACATGGGGGTTGGCGAGGCTACCCAGGATTCCAAGCTGGTGCAGGTTGCTGCCGCCGAGCTTGAGAAGATCGCAGGCCAGAAGGTTGTCATTACCAAGTCAAAGAAGGCCATTGCCCAGTTCAAGATTCGCGAAAACTTGGCAATCGGCGCAAAGGTGACACTGCGCAAGGTCAGGATGTATGAGTTCCTCGACAGGCTCATCACTATTGCGCTTCCACGCGTGCGCGACTTCCGCGGCCTTTCGGACAAGAGCTTTGACGGCCGTGGCAACTATGCCCTGGGCATCAAGGAACACCTGATTTTCCCGGAAATCGACTATGACAAGATCGACCGGATTTGGGGCCTGGATATCGTGATTTGTACATCAGCCCGCACGGACGATGAAGCCCGTGCCTTGATCGACGCATTTAATTTCCCGTTCCGCCGCAGCACACGCAAAGCTGCCTAAGAACAAACTGGACCACTGAGGAAGCCCATATGGCAAAAACGAGCTCGGTAGAGAAGAACGAAAAGCGCAGGCGGCTGGTGAAGCAATTCGCAGCCAAGCGCAAGCGCCTGAAAGCGATCACGCAGGACAAGAAGATCTCGATGGAAGAGCGCTTCGCGGCCCAGATCAAGCTTTCCGCAATGCCGCGCAACTCGGCCAAAACCCGCATTCGCAACCGTTGCGAAATCACGGGCAGGCCCCGGGCTTTCTACAGAAAACTAAGAGTGTCACGTCTGGCTCTTCGTGAATTGGCCAACCAGGGCATGGTTCCTGGCATGGTCAAGTCGAGCTGGTAGGGCGAACGGACGGACAAGGAGACGAATAAATGAGTGCAAGTGATCCGATTGGAGATTTGCTGACCCGCATCCGGAATGCTCAGGAGCGTGGCAAGTCCAAGGTATCTTCGCCGGCTTCCAGGCTGCGCGAGCGCGTGCTTGAAGTGCTGCAGCATGAGGGCTTCATCCGTGGCTTTGCAACGGTGCAACAGGGCTCGGGCAAGGCTGAGATCGAAATCGAATTGAAGTATTTCGATGGCGCGCCAGTCATCCGCGAGCTTCAGCGCGTCTCGAAGCCGGGCCGCCGTGTCTATGCCTCGGTTGACACGCTTCCAACCGTTTTCAACGGCATGGGAATTTCCATTCTGTCGACGCCGAAGGGCGTCATGTCCGATGCAGATGCGCGCACCCAGAATGTGGGTGGCGAAGTTCTCTGCACGGTATTCTAAGGAACGCAGCAATGTCTCGTATTGGTAAAAAAGCAGTTCCAGTTCCAGCCGGTGTCACAGCATCGGTGAACGGCCAGATGGTTTCAGTCAAGGGACCCAAAGGCGAGCTCAAGGTTGTGTTGAACGACCAGGTCCTGGCCAAGATGGAGCAGGGCGGGATCAAGGTTGATCCGAAGGACAAGTCCAAGTTGGCGCGCTCCTCGTGGGGTATGTCGCGCACGCTTGTCGCCAACCTGATAACAGGTGTGACCGTTGGCTATACCAAGTCGCTTGAAATTTCCGGTGTTGGCTACCGTGCGGCACTCAATGGCAAGGCGCTTCAGTTGAACCTGGGTTACAGCCATGACGTGATCTACGACGTTCCGGCTGGCATTGAAATCAAGGTGCCGAAGCCCACGGAAATCGTGATCACCGGCATTGACAAGCAGCGGGTTGGCCAGGTTGCGGCTGAAATCCGTGAATATCGCGGCCCCGAGCCCTACAAGGGCAAGGGTGTCAAATACACAGGCGAATACATCTTCCGTAAGGAAGGCAAGAAGAAGTAATTGGTGGTATAAATGGCTACGAAAATCACTCCACTCCAACGGCGCACAATCCGGGTCCGCAAGACTTTGGCGAAGCGCGGCAATTTGCGTCCGCGGCTTTCGGTGTTCCGCTCGAGCAAGAACATTTATGCACAGGTCATCGATGATACGAAGGGCGTAACCGTCGCTTCGGCATCAACGATGGAAGAAGGTTTCAAGACGGCCAAGAAGACTGGCGCGGATATTGCGGCAGCGAGCCAAATTGGCAAGCTGGTGGCCGAACGCGCCCTCAAGGCCGGCATCAAGGACGTGGTCTTCGATCGCGGCGGCTATATTTTCCACGGGCGCGTCAAGGCGCTGGCGGAAGCGGCGCGCGAAGGTGGACTGAATTTCTAATCCGATCAGTGGCGAATAGGCAAAGAACACATGGCTAAAGAACGTAGCGAACGGGGCGGAGACCGCAAGGATAACCGCGAGGAACGCGACAGCGAGTTCATCGACAAGCTCGTTCACATCAATCGCGTTGCGAAGGTTGTGAAGGGCGGCAAGCGCTTTGGCTTTGCGGCACTCGTTGTTGTGGGTGACCAGAAGGGCCGCGTTGGCTTTGGCCATGGCAAGGCGCGTGAAGTGCCGGAAGCCGTGCGCAAGGCAACGGAAGGCGCCAAGCGCACCCTCATTCGCGTGCCGTTGCGTGAAGGCCGCACACTGCATCATGATATCGACGGCCGCTGGGGCGCAGGCAAGGTTACTTTGCGTGCGGCACCTCCGGGAACCGGCATCATTGCTGGCGGCCCGATGCGCGCTGTATTTGAATCGGTTGGCGTTGCCGATGTTGTGGCCAAGTCCAAGGGTTCATCGAACCCCTACAACATGGTGCGCGCGACATTTGACGCGTTGAAGAAGCAGACGAGCCCACGTTCGGTGGCAGCGCGTCGCGGCAAAAAGGTCAGCGATGTCTTGCGTCGCCGTGAACCTGATGCGGCAGTGGAATAAGTCGAGGATTGAAGGTTATGGCGAAAGCACCAGCAGCAAAGACAGTCACCGTTGAGCAGTATTCCAGCCCCCAGAGGCGGCCTGCTGACCAGCGCGCCACGTTGGTTGGCCTTGGCCTCAACAAAATGAACCGGCGTTCGACTCTGGCTGATACGCCATCGGTGCGCGGCATGATTGCCAAGGTTGCGCATCTCGTCCGCGTGGTCGAGTAAGATTTAGGGAATACGACAATGAAGCTCAATGAAATTGCCGATAATGCCGGAGCCCGCAAAATCCGCAAACGCGTAGGGCGTGGCCTGGGTTCGGGCCTTGGCAAAACCGCCGGCCGCGGTGGCAAGGGCCAAACGGCCCGCAAGGGCGGCGCAAAGGCTGGCTTCGAAGGCGGCCAGATGCCAATCTACCGCCGCTTGCCAAAGCGCGGCTTCAACAAGCCAAACCAAGTTCCCTACAATGAAGTCAATCTGCAGACCGTCCAGGCGGCCGTTGACGCCAAGAAGCTCGATACCAAGGCTGCGGTTACCGCCGCCAGCCTGATCGCGGCTGGCGTTATTTCGCGTCCTCTTGGTGGCGTTCGTCTGCTGGCCAAGGGTGTAATCAAGTCAAAGCTCGCTTTTGAGGTGTTTTATGCCACAAAGGGGGCCATTGCCGCGGTTGAGAAGGCCGGGGGCAGCGTCAAGGTATTGCGTCCAGTCGAGGCGCCTGCGGAAGTGAAGTAAGGTTGCAAGGGTTTACGGGCCACCCCACATAGGGAGCTTGTAACCAAAGCTCGAGGATACGACATGGCATCGGCAGCTGAACAACTTGCGGCAAACCTGAATTTCGGGGCATTGGCCAAATCCGAAGACTTGAAGAACCGCATCTGGTTTACCCTCGCTGCACTGATCGTTTACCGCCTTGGCACCTATATTCCCATTCCCGGCATTGACACCGTTCAGCTTGCGAAATTCGCGGCGCAAAACACGACTGGCATTCTTGGCTGGGTGAACGGCCTGGCTGGTGGCGCCCTTGGCCGCATGGCGATTTTTGCCCTCAACATCATGCCTTATATTTCGGCCTCAATCATAATCCAGTTGATGACCACGGTTTCACCCCACCTTGAGGCGCTCAAGAAAGAAGGCGAATCGGGCCGCAAGAAGATGAATCAGTACACGCGCTACGGCACGGTCGTGTTGGCGGCGCTGCAAGCCTATGGCATTGCCGTGGGGCTTGAAGGGCAGGGCAACCTTGTCACTGATCCTGGCATGTTCTTCCGTGCCAGCACGGTCATCACGCTCACCGGCGGAACCGTATTCCTGATGTGGCTGGGCGAGCAGATCACATCGCGCGGTATCGGCAATGGCATATCGCTGATTATTTTCGCGGGCATTGTCGCGGGCTTGCCGGGTGGCATTGCAGCCATGCTGGAGTTGGGGCGCACGGGCCAGTTGTCCACCTTCGTCATTCTTGGCATCATGATCATGGCGCTCGGTGTTATTGGCTTTATCGTTCTGTTCGAGCGCGCACAGCGGCGGCTTCTCATTCAATATCCAAAGCGCCAGGTTGGCCAGAAAATCTTCCAAGGCGATAGTTCGCATCTGCCGCTCAAGCTGAACACGGCCGGCGTCATTCCGCCGATCTTTGCCTCGTCACTTTTGTTGCTGCCGATTACGGTTGCGAATTTCAGCGCTGGCCAAGGGCCCGACTGGCTGATTGCGATGACTTCTCTTCTCGGCCAGGGCAAGCCTCTGTTTATGCTGCTCTATGCCGTGCTCATTATTTTCTTCGCTTTCTTTTACACGTCCATCATGTTCAATCCGAAAGAGACGGCGGAGAATTTGAAGAAGTATGGCGGCTTTGTTCCAGGCATCCGCCCGGGTGAACGCACGGCAGAATACATTGACTATGTACTGACGAGAATCACGGTTGTTGGCGGTATTTATCTGACGATCGTCTGTCTTCTGCCGGAGTTTCTCATTGCCTACTCGGGTGTGCCATTCTACTTCGGCGGCACGTCACTGCTGATCGTTGTGAGTGTCACCATGGATACGGTGGCGCAATTGCAAGGCCATCTCTATGCCCAGCAGTATGAAGGCTTGATCAAAAAGTCAAAGCTGCGCGGCAACCGGAAATGAACATCATACTTCTCGGGCCTCCGGGCGCTGGCAAGGGTACACAAGCCAAGCTGCTTGAACTGGGCCGCGACATGAAACAGCTTTCGACCGGCGACATGTTGCGGGCTGCTGCGGCTGCGGGAAGCGAAATTGGGCTGAAGGCCAAGGCTATCATGGACCGGGGCGACTTGGTATCCGATGAGGTCATCCTGGCAGTGGTGGCGGAACGGATGAACCAGCCCGACATTAAGAATGGCGTGGTGTTTGACGGTTTTCCCAGAACGCCGGCACAGGCGGAAGCCTTGGACGGCATGTTGGCGTCAAGAGGTCAGAAACTTGATGCCGTGATCGAAATGAAGGTTGAGGACGAGGAACTGGTGAAGCGCATTTCTGGACGCTTTACCTGTGCCACATGTGGCAAGGGCTATCACGACAGCTTTGCAAGGCCAAAGAAGGACGGGGTTTGCGATGTATGTGGCGGAACCGAGTTTATTCGCCGCGCCGATGACAATGAAAAGACGGTGAGAGATCGTCTGAATGTGTACAACAAGCAAACGGCACCGCTGGTGAGTTACTATGCCAAACGGGGCAATTTGCACAGTGTGGAAGGTATGGCGGACATCACGAATGTGACCGCCAGCATCGGGCGCATATTGGACGGGGTGCAGCGCTGATTTTGTGGGTTAATCGGGTTGACGCGTAAGCGATTCCAGCCTAATGAACCCCCAATCTTGGTCTGCATAAGAGCTGGCTTGGGGAGGGAAACCTCCCAGAGCGCGGCTTTGCGCTATTGAAGCGTCAGGTGTGACTATAACAGAAATGAGCCCTTGGACTGCTTAAGTCCTTGGAAAGCTTAGGAGAAAAAGAGTGGCCCGTATTGCAGGTGTAAATATACCAACCAACAAGCGCGCGGTTATCGCGCTGCGCTACATCCATGGAATCGGTCCGGTTAACGCCGTCGAAATCATGGACAAGGTCAAGATTCCGCATTCCAAGCGGGTGAACGAGCTGAGCGATGCCGAAGTTCTGGCGATCCGAGAAGTGATTGACCGCGACTACATGGTGGAAGGCGACCTTCGCCGCGAAGTTTCCATCAATATCAAGCGCTTAACCGACTTGGGCTGCTATCGCGGCACGCGTCACCGCAAGAGCCTGCCGGTTCGCGGCCAGCGCACCCACACCAATGCACGTACACGCAAAGGCCCCGCTAAGGCCATCGCCGGCAAGAAGAAGTAAGGGCAAAGCAAATGGCTAAAGAAGCAGCACGTCCGCGCCGCAAAGAGCGCAAGAACATCTCGTCCGGCGTGGTTCACGTCAATTCGTCGTTCAACAATACAATGATCACCATCACTGATGTCCAGGGTAACACCATTGTCTGGGCGTCGGCTGGAAAGCTGGGTTTCAAGGGTTCGCGTAAATCCACCCCATACGCCGCACAGATGGCTGGCGAGCAGGTTGCCCGTGCCGCCATGGAGCACGGCATGCGGACGGTGGAAGTTGAAGTCACGGGGCCTGGTTCGGGCCGTGAATCAGCCTTGCGCGCGTTGCAGGCCGTCGGCCTGCAGGTGACGTCCATTCGCGATGTGACGCCCATTCCGCACAATGGCTGCCGCCCACCAAAGCGTCGCCGCGTCTAACAGGTTAGTAAGGTTTCCCTCTCAGGGGAGCCCAACAAAAGAGGCCGAGAACCGGGGAGCAAATTACCGCTCACCCGAGAAATCCACGGGATAGCAAAATGCATGTAAATCAAAAGAACTGGCAGGAACTCATCCGCCCAACCAAGCTCGACATTCAACCGGGCCGCGAACGCCGCAAGGTTGCCACCATGGTGGCAGAGCCGCTGGAGCGGGGCTTTGGCACCACCCTTGGCAATGCCCTGCGCCGGATCCTGTTGTCGTCGCTTCAGGGTGCTGCGGTTTCTTCGGTGCAGATCGACGGCGTGTTGCACGAATTCTCGTCCATTGCCGGGGTGCGCGAAGACGTGACCGACATTGTTTTGAACATCAAGGAAATCGCCTTGGCCATGCATGCGGAAGGCCCCAAGCGGCTGAGCCTTCGCAAGGAAGGCCCGGGCGTGGTTCGCGCAGGCGACATCCAGCAGACGGCTGATGTCCATGTGCTCAACCCCGAACACGTGATCTGCACTTTGGATGAAGGCGCTGAAGTGCGCATGGAATTCACTGTCAACACCGGCAAGGGCTATGTTTCCTCCGAGCGCAACCGCCCGGAAGATGCACCGATCGGCCTTATCCCGGTTGACTCGATTTACAGCCCGGTGCGCCGCGTATCCTACAAAATCGAGAATACCCGCGAGGGCCAAATTCTTGACTATGACAAGCTGATCATGACGGTTGAAACCGATGGTTCGATGACCCCGGAAGACGCCGTGGCCTACGCTGCGCGCATCCTCCAGGACCAGCTCACCGTGTTCATCAATTTTGCCGAGCCTTCCAAGGTTGTCCTTGAAGAAGCACGCCCGGAACTGGAATTCAATGCAGCGCTTCTCAAGAAGGTTGACGAGCTTGAACTTTCGGTGCGCTCGGCCAACTGCCTGAAGAACGACAACATTGTTTACATCGGCGACCTGATCCAGAAATCGGAAGCGGAAATGCTCCGTACACCGAACTTCGGCCGCAAGTCGCTGAACGAGATCAAGGAAGTTCTTGCCCAGATGGGCCTGCACCTCGGCATGGAAGTGCCAAACTGGCCGCCAGAGAACATCGAAGATCTCGCCAAGAAATTTGAAACCCATTACTAAGATTTGAACGTTTCGCTGCGGCGGAGCGGGTTTAAGGAGAACGGTTATGCGTCATGGATTTAAAGGCCGCCGGTTCAACCGTACGGTGCCCCATCGTCTGTCGATGTTTGCCAACATGTCGGCGGCATTGATCAAGCACGAGCAGATCGTAACCACGCTGCCAAAGGCTAAGGATTTGCGTCCGGTAATCGAAAAGCTGATCACCCTGGCCAAGAAAGGCGGACTGCATGCCAGGCGTCAGGCCATGAGCCAGGTGCGTGATGAAACCCAGGTGAAGAAGCTGTTTGATGTTTTGGCGGCGCGCTTCAAGGACCGCAAGGGCGGCTATGCCCGCATCATGAAGGCGGGTTTCCGCTTTGGCGACAACGCGCCGATGGCCGTTATTGAATTTGTGGACCGTGACCCGACCGAAAAGGGCAAGGATTCCGGACCGACGATGAAGTCAGGTGAAGTTGCGACGGAAGCTGCTGCGGCTTAAGTTTGTCAGCGTTTTGGGTTCAAAGGGCAGGAGCAATCCTGCCCTTGTTTTTTATGCGCTGGTCGAGTGCCACGCTGGCGAGGCCGCTTCCAAGGATGAACGCGATACCAAAGATCGAAAGCCAGTTCGGAATGTCGCCAAATACAACAAGCCCTGAGAGCATGGCCCACAGGGTGAAGGTGTAATAGAAGGGTGCGACTGCCGCTGCCTTGGCAAAGCGGAAGGCCAGGAACACAAAGGTGTGGCCACCCACCAGAAACAGTCCGGCTGCCAGCATTTTGAGGATATTGGCGTTGCTCGGCGGAACCCAAGTCTCAAACCCGACGGTGGACAGTCCTGCCACTACCATGACTGCAATAATGGTCGTCAGGGCCACCACAATTCCCGGAATGTTATGAGGCACTTTCCTGCCTGCGAGATCCCGTAAGGCCGAACCAATGGCCGTGAGGAAACCAAACGCCGCGTAGGGCGAAGCGCTGGTACTGCCGGGTTGGGCAACCAGAAGTGCGCCGGTGAGCCCCAGCGCAATGAGCACTGTACGTAGCGGACCAATTTTTTCGCCCCAGATCAACGAAACGCCGATGACCACAAAAAGTGGGGATATCTGGAAAATCGCCGTGATATCGCCAATGGGCATATGGTTGAGCGCCAAAATAAAACTGGTAACGGCGAGGATTTCAAACGCAGCACGAAGCAGTACCCAGGGATTGACGACGCGGTGAATGTCACGGCCGTAACCCAATATGAAAACCAGAGGCAGGCACCAGAGGAAAGCCGCCAAACCACGCATGAAAAGCACTTGCATGGGTGGCGCATCGGCCAGCACTAGTTTCATGAAACTGTCGTTGGCAACAAAGGTGCCACCAGCCAGAACCATAAAAACAATACCGCGCAGATTTGAAGTGTGGTGCATGTTCAGTGCTTAGGACGGGTTCTTACATGCGGCAAGCTCGCCACCCGCATGGCTGCGATGTTGAGGATTGGCGATTTTAAAGGGCAAGGGCCTGATCAACGGCCACGATTTCGTGGCCGCCGTAGCCATTGAAATTTGTCAAGGTGGCAAGGCCGTAAGCGCCGAGCGAGCCGAACTCAATGTAATCATCCTCCCGCAGTTTAGCAAGGATATCGAGCCTATGGGGCAGCACGTCGAGGGGATCACAGGTGGGGCCAAAGACCTTGAACGACTTGGTCTCTCCTTCAATTACATTGCCGTTGCGGATTA
>Ga0214473_10012248_pt1 | contig 10067 bp, 11 predicted proteins | sample RVTome_7_FD_203509 | JGI IMG/M metagenome (GOLD analysis project Ga0214473, IMG submission 203509) | Soil microbial communities from uranium-contaminated site in the Upper Colorado River Basin, Wyoming, United States - RVT98D197 | ecosystem: Environmental > Terrestrial > Soil > Contaminated >... | reverse complement strand
CCGGACGACCTTCGAGAATACGCTCGAGCCGGCCGTGGAGCGGTTCCGGCCGGAGTTCATCCTCGTCTCGGCGGGCTTCGACGCGCACCGCGACGACCCGCTGGCGGATCTCCAGGTGACGGAGGAGGGGTTCCGTTTCATGACCCGCCACGTGGTCGCGATGGCCGACCGGTATTGCGGAGGGAAGGTCGTCTCGATCCTCGAGGGAGGATATGAAACCTCCTCTCTCACGTCCTGCATCGAAATACACGTCCGGGAGCTCCTCGGCGAGTGATCCCGGCCCACGGAGGGTGGACCAATGTTCGTCGCACGCAGAATGAAGAAATTGCTCGTGACGGCGGCCCCGTCCGCGTCCCTCTTCGAGGCGCAGCGCCGGATGAGGGAACACACCATCCGCCAGCTCCCCGTGGTCTCGGAGGACGGCACCCTGCTGGGGATCGTGTCCGACCGGGACGTCCGGGCCGCGGTGCTCCCCGCGGACCTGGTGCCGGGATTCACGGCCGGGGAGGCCGAGAAGTTCATGAAGAACACCCCCGTGGAGCGGGTAATGACCCGCAAGGTCGTCACCGCCACGCTCACCGACACGCTGGAAGACGCGATCGTACTGCTGCACGACTTCCGTGTGAACGCCTTGCCGGTCGTGGACGCCGCGGGGAAAGTCGCGGGGATCATCACCCGGACCGACGTCCTGGAGGCGTTCATCGACGCCCTCGGCGTGGGCGAGGTCTCCTCCCGCCTCGAGGTCGTCGTCCCCGACCGGCCCGGAACGCTCGCGCAACTGTCGGCGATCATCGGATCCTTCCACGTGAACATCACGAGCGTGCTCTCCACCCGGCACGTCGAAGTCGGGAAACGGGCGAACTTCTTCCGCGTCGCCACGCTTAACGTCGGCCCGATCCGGAAGGCGATCGAGGAGGCGGGTTTCGAGATCCTCGACCCCTCGAAGTTCCTCCTTCCGTGAAGGCGGCGGTCCTCGGCCGGGTCGCGCCGATCGGGACCTCCCCGCTCTCCCTGCAAGACGTTCCCGTACCTTCGCCGGGCCCCGGGGAGGTCAGGGTCCGGGTGCGCGTCTGCGGGATCTGCCGGACCGACCTCCACGTGATCGAGGGGGATCTTCCCCCCCGGCGCCTCCCCGTCATCCCCGGCCACCAGGTGGTGGGTACCGTCGAGGCGCCCGGGGAGGGGTCGCGTCGATTTTCCGTCGGGGAACGGATCGGGGTCGCGTGGCTCGCCCGCGCGTGCGGAACGTGCGGCTTCTGCGCCGCGGGGAGGGAGAATCTTTGCGAGGCCCCGTCGTTCACGGGGTACCACCGGGACGGCGGCTTCGCGGAGTACATGGTCGTGCCCGAGGCGTTCGCCTACAAGGTCCCCGACGCCTTCGGGGACGCCGAGGCCGCCCCTCTGCTGTGCGCGGGGATTATCGGGTACCGCGCCCTCGCGCGGGCGGCCCTCCCCCCCGGCGGGTCATTGGCCCTCTACGGCTTCGGCTCCTCCGCCCACATCGTCCTGCAGCTCGCGTTGCACCGGGGTGCGACGGCGTACGTCTGCACGCGCGGCGCCTCCCACCGCGAGATGGCGAAGGCGATGGGCGCCGCGTGGGTCGGCGAAGATCCCGCGGAGATCCCCGTGCGGACGGACTCCGCGATCCTCTTCGCCCCGGCCGGGGAGCTCGTCCCGCCGGCGCTGCGCGCGCTGAAACGGGGAGGGACCCTCGCCCTGGCGGGGATCCACATGACCGACGTGCCGGGGATGCCGTACGAGGAGTGCCTCTTTTACGAAAAGAACCTGCGGAGCGTGACGGCGAACACCCGGGCGGACGGCGAGGGGCTTCTGCGCGAGGCGGCGGAGATCCCCCTGCGTCCGAAGGTCACCCTCTTTCCGCTGGAGGAGGCGAACCGGGCGCTGCAGATGCTGAAGGACGACCGGATCTCAGGCTCCGGTGTGCTCGTCGTCGCCTGAGCATCAACCTTTCCCTTCCTTCCGCAGGATCCCCTCCGCGGCGAGGCAGCCGTTCAGGGCGGCGCCGACGATCCCGCGCGATTTTCCCACCCCGTCGCCCGCGACGAACAGGTTCGGGACGTTCGTCTCGAGATACCTGTCGGTGGCGTACTTCGTGTCGTAGAACTTGATCTCCGGGACGTAGATCGCCGTGGAGGGGTGCGCCACGCCCGGGATCACGCGGGACAGGAGCGTCAGGGTCTCCCGGAGATTGTCGACGATCCTTCCGGGGTAGGCGAAGGAGATGTCCCCCGGCGTCACCCCCGGCCCGGGCGGGAGCGTCGGCGTCATCTTGTCGTAGCCGAGCACCGCGGAGTGGAACGTCTCCCTCCGGGAACGGCGCCCCTGCATCAGATCCCCCAGGCGCTGCACGACAAGGCTCTCCCCCCCTCCCCAGAAGTTGGCGAACTCGGCCACCTTCCGCCCCATCTCGGTCGTGTCCTGGACCGGCTCCGTCATCGACACGGTGTTCAGGATCGCGAAGTTCGTGTTCGCCGTCTTGCGGGCCTTGAGGGCGTCGCCGTTCACCAGCCGGAACCCGTTGCGCGCCTCCACGCGGACGCGGCCTCCCGGGTTGGTGCAGAAGGTCCGCGTCGGGTCCCCGTGGGTAGGGGTTACGAAGAGGAACTTCGGATCGTACAGGACGCGGGTGATCTCGTCGTAGACCGGGGACGCCACCTCCACCCGGCAGCCGATGTCGATGGCGCCGTAGCGCGTTGCGACCCCGAGCCCCCGGGCAGCCTCCCGGAACCAGTAAGCGCCGTCGCGCCCGGGTGCGGCCACGACGTACCTCGCGAGCAGCTCTCCCTTCGCCGTGCGCAGGGCGAAGAGCCCGCCGGGCCCCGGGGAGATCCCGTCGACCCGCGTATCGAGGGAAAACCGCGCTCCCGCCGACGTGATCGATTCCGTCATCCGGGCCACCACCCGGTGGGCGAGATCGGTCCCCATGTGGCGTTGCCGCGCCGGCCGAAGGGTGATGTCCCACTCCCCCTTCGGAGTCTTGCGCCGGACCCAGGAGACCCGGTCGAGCCAGGCGTCGATCCGCTCCCGGTCCTCGCCGTATACCGTGGGATCGGCGCCGTGGGCGACGAAGACTTCGTCGACGGCCGCGATGCGCGCGTCCGCCTCCTCCCCGGTCATCTGCAGCTCGTCGAGATCCAGGCCGATGTGGTGAGAGAGGTTGAGCTTCCCGTCGGTCATCGCGCCCGCCCCGCCGGTGCGCCCCTTTTCGTCGAGGACGAGCACCGAAAGCGTCCCGGCCAGCGTCCTGGCGACGAACAACCCCGCGGGACCCGCGCCGACGACGGCGACGTCCCAGGTTTTCTCAGCCGTCATCCCCGATCTCCTCGAACCGCGGGCCGCCGGACGGCCGGAACGGGAGGACGGACATCCCCGCCCGGGACAGGAGCGCCTCCGACGCATTGCGGTCGTCCGGGTTCCGGAGGAGGCCGAAGAGCATCCCCCCCCCGCCCGCGCCGCACAGCTTCGCGCCGCTCACGATGCGCCGGAACCGGCGGTCGGAGAAAAGTTCCTCCACGCCCGCCGTGGACACGCCGGGGGCGAGGGTCCTGCGGATCGCCCACTCCGCGGCGATCGCGGCGCCCGTACCTCCCGGGTCCGCCGCGGACAACGCCTCCCATGCATCCCGCGCCGCCGCCGCGATCCCCCGGAACTTCCGCAGCACCTCGCCGTCCCCGTCGATCGCCCCGCGGATCATCCGCCAGTTGACGTCCGACGAGTGGTGCGCGATCCCGGTGTGGGCGAGGAACGCGTGGTCCCGCAGCATCGTCCCCGCCGGCCCCCCGGGGGGGAGCCGGCGCGCATCGACGCGCCCGGGAGAAAACCGGATCCCCTGGAGGCCGCCGCGAAGCGCCGCCAGGTGGTCCTGCCGGCCGGTCGGGCTCTTCAGGTGGGCCGCCTCGATCTCCATCGCCGCCCGGGCGGTCTCGTCCCGGCGGCACGCGGTCCCGGTCAGCCTTCCGGCCGCCAGCATCAGGGCGACCAGCAAGGCGGACGATGCGCCGATCCCGGAGCCGACCGGCGCTTCGTTGCGCACGAGGAACTCGACCCCGGATACCGCGGGAAAGTACCGCAGGGCGCGGGAGAGAAGCCCCATCTTCCCTCCGGAGGAGAAACCGTGCGTGTCGACGGCCGTGGCCGCGATCCCGAAATTACCCGAGGACAGCCTTGCCGCGCCGCGCCGGAACGGGCGCACGGCGACCTCGCTGCGGACCGCGACGGCGGCGTTCACCGTCATCGCATCCCCGAGCAGGAGATACAACGGGTAGATGTCGAGGGTCCCCCCCGCGATGTCCACGCGGTTGGGGACCACCACCCGGAAGGGGCGAAACGTCCCGATGTCGTTCGTCGCCATATTGCCCCTTTTTATCACGGGCGTCCGGCGTCGGGTAGGAGGCATTTCCCCCTTTACGAATGAGGCGCCGTGCCGTTATATAGGAATCTGGACACTTCCATCGCGCGAAGGAGGGCGGCCATGGCATCGGTGCTGATCCGCTGGTTCGGACACTCCGGCTTTTCCATCCGGGACGGAAAGACGGCGCTCATCGACCCGTGGTTCGAGGGAAACCCGAAGGCGCCGGGCGGGGGGGGGACCGCGCCCGGGGCCGACCTGTTGCTCCTCACGCACGACCACTTCGACCACGCGGGGGACGCGGTCGCGCTTGCGAAGAGGACGGGGGCCCTCGTCGTGGCGATCTTCGAACTGGCGGGGGACCTGAAGGCGAAAGGCGTCCCCGAGTCCCAACTGCTCCACGGGGGCGGCGGGATGAACGTGGGGGGGACGGTCAGCGTCCGGGGATTCGAGATCACGATGACGGAGGCGCGCCACTCGTGCGCGCTGGGCGCTCCGGTCGGCTACGTGCTGAAAACCCCGTCGGGCCTCACCGTCTACCACTCCGGGGACACGGGGATCTTCGCCGGCATGACGCTCATCGGCGAACTGTATCCGATCGACGTGGCGATGCTGCCGATCGGGTCCGTGTTCACGATGGACTATCGGCAGGCGGCGAAGGCGTGCGCCCTCCTCCGGGCCAAAGCGGTGATCCCGATGCACTACGGCACGTTCCCGATCCTCGAGCCGAACGCGGACCGCTTCGTCGCCGAACTCGCGAAGGTCTCTCCGGGAACGCGCCCGATCGTGCTCGCGCCGGGGGAAGAGACGACGCTCTGAGCGGGGTCCGGCGGAGTCGCCGCAGGAGGGGGGGCGCCCCAGTACGAGCTTCGCGCTGCTGGGGTACCCCCGCAGTAGGAAGAACGGGGGGCACAGTGAGGTAAAGCGCCCCACTCCCGGACGAAATGCGCTCCCTGGGGTACCCCCGCTGTAGGAAGAACGGGGGGCACAGCCGTGCAGGTTTATCGCACGGCGAGCCACGAACGGAGCCCCGCCCTCCGAGGCGACGCAGCCGGACCCTCCCGTTAGCCGCGCCGCTCGGCGATGGCCGCCATCAGCAGGGGGAAGAGGATCTCGTGCGGTCCGATCAGGTGGTACCCTTTCCCGCCGCCTTGCGTCGGGCGGGTCACCACGTTGACGTCGGGGCGGTACTGCCGCAGGAAGTCCATGTTGACGGTCGTGATCCGGGACAGGGGATGGCCCAGGTTGTGCGCCACCGAGACGGCCTTGAGGAAGACCTCGGGGAGGATGACCGCCGACCCGACGTTGATGTAGACGCCCCCGGAGAGCCCGGCGACGAGGGAGCAGAACGTCCGGAAATCCCGCATGGACCCTTCGCCGATCGCCGCGCCGTCGGCCTCCGGATGCATGTGGACGATGTCGGCCCCCACGGCCACGTGGACGGTCACGGGCACGCCGAGCCGGTACGCCTCCCCGAGCAGGCTCTTCTTCCGGTAGCGCGCCTTCGATGATGCGATCGCCTTCCCCACGGCGGCGCCGAACCCGAGGCCCGCGGGAACGCCGTCCGCCAGCGCGTCGTGGACGAACCGGGCCGTCTCCCCGGCCATGCCGAACGATCCGTCCGGAAGATGGGCTGCGACGTCCTCCGAGGTTTTCCCCGCGAGCGCGAGCTCCACGTCGTGGACCACCCCGGCGCCGTTCATCGCCACGGCGGTGAACACGCCGTCCCGGATCCCCTGGAGGAGCAGCGGGGAGAGCCCCACCTTGATGAAGTGCGCGCCGATCCCGAGCAGCACCGGCGCCCCGCGTCTGCGGGCCCGTGCGATAGCTTCGACGACGGCGCGGAAGTCCTTCGCCGCCAGGTAATCCGGAAGACCGTCGAGGAACCGGGCGAACGACATGCCGCGCCGCGGCGGGAGGCCGAAGCCGCGGAACGACACCTTGCTCGCCCGGGAGTACAGGGACGTGCGCCGGAGGCGCGAGAAGTCGAGGGGGCGGGTCACCGCTTGCCGACGTCCTTGAACAGGATCGTATCGGTCAGCTCGCACAGGATGTGCCCGACCGCGATGTGGGCCTCCTGGATCCGGGGCGTGCTCCGGGAGGGGATCTGCAGGGCGATGTCGGCGAGGGACGCCGCCTTCCCCCCTTCGCCGGTCAGGGCGATCGTCGTCATCCCCAGCTTCTTCGCCGCGCGCAGCGCCTTGAGGACGTTCGGGGAGGACCCGCTGGTCGTGATCCCGAGGGCCACGTCCCCCTTCTTACCGAGGGCCTTCACCTGCTTGCTGAAGATCTCGTCGAAGGCGTAGTCGTTGGCGATGCTGGTGAGGACCGAGGTGTCCGTCGTGAGGGCGATCGCGGGCAGGGGCGGACGCTCGATCAGGAACCGGTTCATGAACTCCGCGGCGATGTGCTGCGCGTCCGCGGCGCTGCCGCCGTTGCCGAAGAGGAGGAGTTTCCGTCCCGCCTTGAACGCCTCCGCGATCGCCGTCGCGGCGGTCGCGATCTCCGCCGACATCGTTTCCGCCATCTTCAGGCGCAGTTCGGACCCTTCCTTCAACGAACGCGCCACCGAATCCTTCAAGGAGAACCCCCCCGCGAGAGTAGGGAAACGATAATCTTTTCCCTCGAGGACTGTCAAGGAACGTCGCCGGCGATCTATTTCCATTTGCGAAAAATCCGATGTAGCATGAACCGCATCTGAAAGAGAGCGGGAGGATTCGATGGAACAGCGGATCGAGGCGATCCTCGCCGGATCGAAGACGGTCGCCGTGGTCGGCATCTCCGACAAGCCGGACCGGCCCAGCCACCTCGTGGCGAAATACATGCAGGAGCGGGGATATCGCGTGATCCCGGTCAATCCGCTTGTGACCGAGGTCCTCGGCGAGAAGGCGTACAAGTCGCTCACGGAGATCCCGGGGCGGGTCGACCTGGTCGACGTCTTCCGAAAATCCGAGGACGTTCCGCCGATCGCGGAGGAAGCCGTCCGGATCGGCGCCCGCTTCTTCTGGATGCAGGAAGGGGTCGTAAGCGATCGGGCCCGGGAGATCGTCGAGGCTGCAGGGATCCCGTGCGTGATGGATCGCTGCGTGAAGAAGGAACTGGCAAAACGGGGGAAATAACCCAGGACGCAGGGAGGGACGGAATGGCAGGGAACATCCTTGAACTGAACAGCGCGAACTTCCAGTCGACGGTGGAGGGCGGAACCCCCGTCCTCGTCGATTTCTGGGCCCCGTGGTGCGGACCTTGCCGGGTCATCGCCCCGATCCTCGAGGAGGTCGCGAAGGAATTCGACGGGAAGACACGCGTGGGGAAGGTGAACGTCGACGACAGCCCGGAGATCGCCTCGCGGTTCGGCGTGCGCGGGATCCCGACGCTGATCCTCTTCAAGGACGGGCAGATCAAGGGACAGATGGTAGGCGTCAACCCGAAGTCCAACATCGTATCACTGGTGCAGAAGAACCTTTGAGAAAGGGCGCCAGCTTAGCGGCGCTGATCGCGGTCCTGCTCCTGGCGGCGGGATGCGGGCCGAAGGCGATCACCGTGGGGTCCCGCCCCTTCCCGGCCGCGCGTCCCGTCTTCCACGACACCTCGGGGAAGGCCCTCGAGGCGCTCCCGGCAACCGAAGAGACGATCCGGGTCGTGTTCCTAGAGTTCCCGTGGTGTCCCGCGTGCGCGGACGTCTGGAGGGCGGTGCGAACCGCCGCGAAACCGTTCCCCCAAGGGACGGTTCGCGTCTATCGCGTCCTGTTCGACCGGGAAACCATGCTGTCTCCCGCCGGACGGCGGGAAGTCTCCCCGATGCGCCCCGCGCCCCTCCCCGAAGGCGACGGCCCGGAGGACCCCGGGGTGCTGAAGATCACAACCCTCACCGCGATCCCCGACGGGTTCCACAAGGAATACCGCGTGAGCCATGGGCCCGTGTTGCTCCTTCTCGACGCCGAAGGCACGGTGGAGAAGCGGTGGATCGGATTTTCGGCGGGGATGTCCCGGGAACTCTCCACGGAGATCAGGAAGCGATCCCCTGACCTTTCCCCCCGCCCCCCTGGAACGTGAACCGGGAACGGGACAGGTTCGCCGCCGCGCCCAGCGCCATCATCCCCGTCAGCATCGACGACCCTCCGTAGCTCACGAACGGGAGCGGGATCCCCACGACGGGGAAAAGACCGCACACCATCGCCAGGTTGATGACGATGTGGGTCATGAAGAAAACCGCGATTCCTCCGCAGGCGAACGACGCGAACCGGTCCTGCGACCGGACGGTGAGGAAGAAGAGGCGATACACCAGCAGCAGGAAGAGGGCGAGGAGCAGGAAGGACCCGAGGAACCCCCACTCCTCGGAGAAGACGGCGAAGGCGAAATCGGTGTGCTGCTCCGGCAGGAAACGGAGCGACCCCTGGGTCCCCTGCAGGTACCCCTTTCCGAGGAACCCGCCGGATCCCACGGCGATCTTCGACTGGATCACGTGATACCCCGCCCCCAGCGGGTCGAGCTCGGGATTCATGAAGGTGAGCACCCGCTGCCGCTGGTACCCCTTCATGAAGAACCAGAGGACGGGAAACGCGGCCGCGCCGGCCGCGCCGAAAAACGCGAGCACCTTCCACCGCACGCACGCCACCACCGCCATCCCCGCGAGGATGAAGAGGAACACCCCCGCGCTTCCGAGGTCGGGCTGGAGCGCCACGAGAAGGAAGGGCGCGAGGACCAAGCCGATCGCCGGAAGGATCTCCCGCAGCCCGATCCCGCCGTACCGGTACGTTCCGGAAAAGTACCTGGCCAGCGCGAGCGTGACGGCGATCTTCGCGAACTCCGACGGCTGGAAGTTGAACGCGCCGAGGGCGATCCATCGCTGGGCGCCCCCGCGGACCCTTCCCGCCAGCAGCACCACCACGAGGAGGAGGAGAACGGCGAGGAAGAAGGCGTTCGCGCTCCCTTCGATGAAACCGTCGCTCAGGAAGTAGACGGCGAAGAAGGCGGCGACACCGAGAAGGATCCAGGCGAGCTGCTTGGTCACCAGCGCGGTCCCGGAAACGCCGTGGACCCGCGTGCCGGAGTAGACGTTCATCAGCCCGATCGCGCAGAGGGCCAGCGCGTTGAGCAGCAGCGGCCAGTCCATCCGCGCCCATTTCGACGGAAGGGTCATACGCCCCCCTTTCGCTCCGGGCCGACGGTCAGGGTCCGGAAGTATTCCTGCATCACCGCCTTGACGATCGGCGCGGCGGCGGATCCGCCGTGCCCGCCGTGCTCCACCATCGCCGCAACGACGATCTGCGGGTCGTCGACCGGTGCGAACGCGACGAACCACGCATGGTCGCGGATCTCGTACGGAAGATCCTCGGACTTGATCATCTTCCCCTTCACCGAGGCGACCTGCGCGGTGCCGGTCTTCCCGCCCACCACGATCCCCGGGAGTTTCGCCCCCCCGCCCGTGCCGTAGTCGTTCACCACGCCCGCCAGCGCCTTGCGGAGGAATTCCACGTTTTCCGGGTCCCATGGGAGCTTCCGCAGCATCTCGGGGGGAAACGTGCGCACCTTCCCGTCCATCCCGATCGCCTTCGACACGACGCGGGGGCGCATCACTTCGCCGCCCGTCGCCAACGCCGCGTAGCCGACGGCCATCTCGAGGGGAGTGAGGTGAACCGCCCCCTGGCCGATCCCGAGGAGCACGCTCTCGTAATCCTGCCAACGCTCCTTGCTGACC
>Ga0214473_10012247_pt1 | contig 10069 bp, 5 predicted proteins | sample RVTome_7_FD_203509 | JGI IMG/M metagenome (GOLD analysis project Ga0214473, IMG submission 203509) | Soil microbial communities from uranium-contaminated site in the Upper Colorado River Basin, Wyoming, United States - RVT98D197 | ecosystem: Environmental > Terrestrial > Soil > Contaminated >... | reverse complement strand
TGATCCGCAGATCCTGCGCTTCGTCACGGGCAGCAAGCATCATCACCTGGACCCACAGAAGATGAGCTGGCTGCACGACATTCGGATCGCCGAGTGTCTGTTCGATCCGCTGGTGCGGCTGACCGTGCCGGATCTGCAAGTCGAGCCTGCGACGGCCGAGCGTTGGGAAGTAAGCAAAGACGGACTGACGTATACGTTTCATCTCCGGCCGGACGCGAAGTGGAGCAATGGCGATGCGGTGACGGCTCATGACTTTAAGTACGCGTGGCGGCGGGCGGTGCTGCCCGACTCCGCGGCGGACTATTCGCAGCTCATGTTCTGCATTGAGGGCGCGCAGGCGTTCTTCCATTGGCGAGTAGAGCAGATCAGGCAATATGCGGCCGCGACCGAATCGCAGAGCATCGAGCGTGCGACGCAGCTCTACCAGCAGGCGCTTGAGCGTTTCGACCAGACGGTGGGCGTTATGGCGGCCGATGACCATACATTGGTCGTCAAACTGGCCCGACCGACGCCGTACTTCCTGGAGATGTGCGCGTTCGCGACCTATATGCCGGTGCACAGGGCGAGCATCGAGTCGCAGACGACGATCAGCGTGGACACGGGAATGGCAGCGGTCGATCCGACGTGGACGCGAGCGGACAGGATCGTGACCAATGGGCCGTATCGACTGGTGCGATGGCGGCAGCATGACATGGAACTTGCGGCGAGTGAGTCGTACTACGGCCGGGCGGCAATGGGTAATGATGGGATTATCGAATTCATCATCGAAGATCCGACGAATGCGATGCTGCGGTATGAACGTGGTGAGGTTGACTGGCTGCCGGACCTGCCGACGGCCGACCCGATCGTGGCGAGGTTGCTGGCGTCGGGTCGGAGCGACGTGCACGCGGTGCCGGCGGCGGGGACATACTTCTATAACTTCAACTGCAACCCCAAGCTCAGCGATGGATCGGCGAACCCGCTGGCCGACCCGCGAGTGCGTCGGGCGCTATCGATGGGTATCGACCGGCGGATGATCGTCGAGAAGGTGACGCGACTGGGCAACGTGCAGCCGATTGCGATGACGTTCGTACCGCCGGGGGCGCTACCGGGATACGAGAGTCCCGTGGATGCTGGGGTCGGGTATGACCCGGAGGCGGCGCGCACGCTGCTCGCAGAGGCGGGGTATCCGAACGGGGAAGGATTGGATGGCCTGGCGATCAGCTATAACACGGGCGCGCGCCACGAGCTGATCGCGCAGCAGATTGCGGCGACGTGGAAGCGGGAGCTGGGTGTGACGGTGACGCTCGATGGCGTGGAGAGCAAGGTGTACGGCGACCGACTGCAGAAACATGATTTCACGATCGCGCGGGCGGGGTGGTTCGGCGATTACCGCGACGCGACGACGTTCCTTGATAAGTTCCGCACGGACAACGGGAACAACGACGCGGCGTATAGCAATCCGCGGTTCGATGCGCTGATGGAACAAGCGGCTGCGGAGACGGACGCCACGCGGAGATTGGAATTACTGAGCGAAGCCGAGGCGATTGTGCTTACCGATCAGCCGATTGCGCCGATCTACCAGTACATCAACTTCGACGTGTACGACCCCGCGCGGGTTGCGGGCGTGGCGCCCAACGCGTGGGCGAAGCGTCGGCTGGAAAAGGTGCGAATCACACGATGACCCCCCTGATCGCACGACGTCTGGTGCAACTGCCGATCATCCTCGCGGTGATCTTTATCGTGACGTTTTCGCTGGCGTGGGTGGTGCCGGGTAATCCGTTGGAGCGGCCGGAGGGACAGCGGCCACCGATCGAAGTGCAGGAGGCGATGGCGAGGCAGTACAACCTGGATAGCCCCTGGCGGTTCATGAAGGGGTACTTGGCGGGGGTGCTGCTACACGGGGACTTGGGGCCGAGCTTGTATTACCGAGACATGCGAGTGGGTGAGATTATCGGCGCGGCTTTGCCGGTCAGCGCGGCGCTTGGGGTTGGAGCGATGCTCTTTGGTCTGGTGCTGGGACTTGGCGCGGGCGCTATTGGGGCCCTGCGGCCGGGCACGGCGTTGGATCTGTCGAGCATGCTGGTGGCGCTGGTGGGCGTGAGTCTGCCTGCGTTCGTCACAGGCGCGGTGCTACTGGCAGTTTTTTGCGGCCTGCTGCGGTGGTTCCCGATGCAGATGTGGGAGTGGCCGGGCACCGCGGTGTGGACGGGTCAGTGGTGGGCCGATAGCGGCCAGATGCTGTATCGCATGGTGCTACCGGCGGTGACGCTGGGCCTGGCGCCGGCGGCGTACATCGCCCGTCTGGTTCGGATGGGTTTGGCGGACGTGATGAATAGTGACTACGTTCGCACGGCCCGGGCCAAGGGGCTGCCGGAATATCGTGTGGTGCTTGGGCATGCGATGAAGGTTGCGTTTCTACCGGTGCTCAGCTTCCTTGGGCCGGCGGCGGCGGCGGTGATGACCGGATCGTTCGTGGTCGAAAAGGTGTTTGCGATTCCGGGACTGGGCGAGCACTTCGTTCGAGCGGTGCAGAACAAAGACCAGTTCCTGATCCTCGGCCTCGTGCTGGTCTACTCGACGATTCTGGTGCTATTCAATCTGCTGGTTGACGTGGCGTACGCGTGGGTCGATCCGCGGATCGAGCTGGCGTGAACATGGCCACAGATAAACACAGATGCACACGGATGGGAAACATCAAGTGTGAAACAGCATTCGATACGCTGGCTCTGTCGCAGCGTGGCGCTTTGCCGCAGCCACCCAGCCCCGGCCCCCGGAATCCCGGCGCGCCGGGACCGGAAGTCGAGCGAGGCAGTCGCTTGTGGTACGTGATCCGCGGATGGTGGACCCTACGATAGGAAAACCGGCTGAGCGTAGGGCTCAGCCGGTCGGTATTTGTCTCTTGAGTACGACTTGTGCGTCTGTTTACTTATTGGGGCGGTTGGCGACGAGGTTATCGACGACGCTGGGATCGGCGAGCGTTGAGGTATCGCCGACCTTGTCCACCTCGTTCTCCGCGATCTTCCGAAGGATGCGCCGCATGATCTTGCCGGAGCGCGTCTTCGGCAGGCCGGGAGCCCACTGAATGACGTCGGGCGTAGCGATCGGGCCGATCTCCTTGCGCACGTGCTTGACCAATTCCTTCATGAGTTCGTCGGACGGCTCCTGGCCGGTCTTGAGCGTGACGTAGGCGTAAATGCCCTGGCCCTTGATGTCGTGCGGATAGCCGACGACGGCCGACTCGGCGACAGCGGGGTGCGAAACAAGAGCGCTTTCAACCTCGGCGGTGCCGAGGCGGTGGCCGGCGACGTTGATGACGTCGTCGACGCGGCCGAGTAGCCAGTAGTCGCCGTCCTTGTCCTTGCGACAACCGTCGCCGGTGAAGTAGAGGCCCTTGTAGGTGCTGAAGTAGGTCTGCACGAATCGCTCATGATCGCCCCAGGTGGTTCGCATGATGCCTGGCCACGGCTCACTGATGCAGAGCTTGCCGGATTCGCCGATGGGCGATTCCTTGCCGTTGTCGTCGACGATGATGGGCTTGACGCCGAAGAACGCCCGTGACGCGGAGCCGGGCTTGAGGTTGTGAGCGCCGGGCAGCGGTGTGATGAGGATGCCGCCGGTCTCCGTCTGCCACCACGTATCCACGACCGGGCACTTCTCCTTGCCGATGTTCTTCCAGTACCAGAGCCAGACTTCGGGGTTGATCGGCTCGCCGACGGTGCCGAGTAGCTTCAGGCTGGTGAGCTTGCGCTTGTTGACGTGGTCTTCGCCTTCACGCATCAGAGCGCGGATGGCGGTGGGCGCGGTGTAGAACTGGGTGACCTTGAACTTGTCGATGACGTCCCAGAATCGTCCCGCGTCGGGATACGTCGGCACGCCTTCAAACATCACGGCGGTGGCGCCGGTGCACAGCGGGCCGTAGACGATGTAGCTGTGGCCGGTGATCCACCCGATGTCGGCGGTGCACCACCAGATGTCGCCTTCCTTGTAGTCGAAGATGTGCTTGAACGTCGTGGCGGCGTAGACCATGTATCCGCCGACGGTGTGAAGCACGCCCTTGGGCTTGCCGGTCGAACCCGACGTGTAAAGGATAAACAGCGGATCTTCGGCGTCCATCGACTCCGGCCGGCAATCGGCGCTGGCTTTGGCCATCGCTTCATGCCACCAGACGTCGCGGCCGGCGGCCATGGGGACAGCGTTGCCTGTGCGCTTGACGACGATGGTCTTCTGGATGCTGGGACACTGGGCGACGGCGGCGTCGGCCTTGGTCTTCATGGGGATGTCGTTCTTCTTGCCGCGCAGGGCGGTGTCCTGCGTGACGAGGATCTTGCACTGCGAGTCCTGAATGCGATCGCGAAGGGAGTCCTCGCTGAAGGCGCCGAAGACGATCGAGTGGATCGCGCCGATGCGGGCACAGCCGAGCATGGCGACGACGAGCTGGGGGATCATCTGCAGGTAGAGACAGACGCGATCGCCCTTCTTGACGCCAAGGCTCTTGAGCACGTTGGCGAACTTGCAGACTTCGCCGTGCAGTTGCGCGTACGTGAGCTTGGCATCCTCGCCGGGCTCATTGCCTTCCCAGATGATGGCGGTCTGCTTGCCGCGTGTCTTGAGGTGTCGATCAAGCGCGTTGACGGTGATGTTCGTCTTACCGCCGATGAACCACTTGATCGAAACGTTGCCTTCGAAGGTGTAGTCGCGCACCTTGGTCCACTTCTTGTCCCAGACGAACGTCTCGGCGATCTCGCCCCAGAAGCCGGCGGGATCCTTGATGGACCGGTCGTACATCTTCTGGTACTGCTCGATTGACGCAATGTGCGCCTTTCCGGCGAAGTTGGCCGGGGGTGGAATGACGCGTCCTTCGCTGGGGCTGGTTGAAGCCGCAATACTCATTTCTTATCGCTCCTTTGATCCGCAATGGTGATGGGCTGGTTGGCAGCACCATCATAGGCAAAACAACGGGTGAACACACTCAGGCCAATGCGGCGGCTCGTTTCTGCTGGACGGCGAGGCCGATGGCCAGTGCGGTTGAAATCAAGCATAGGACGGCGGCAATGTGGAACGCGGCCGTGTAGTCACCGGTCATCGTCTTCGCAGCGTTGCCCGCGGCGATGCCGGCGACGCCGGCGATGCCGTAGCTAGTGAATACCCATCCGTAGTTGGCGCCGAGGTTCTTGGCGCCGAAGAGGTCAGCGGTGGCCGAGGGGAATAGCGCGAAGTTGCCGCCGAAGTTGAAACCGATCAGCGCGGTGCCGATGTACAGGGCGTACTCGCCATGAAGCGAGGCAAGAACGAACAGGACAACCGCCTGTGTGAGGAACATGGCTGCGAACGTGGCGGTTCGGCCGATGCAGTCGGAAAGGAATCCCCAGGCAACACGTCCCACGGCGTTGCAGATCGCCAGGACGCCCATGGCCATGGCGCCGATGGCGCCGGCGGCCACCGCGTCAATGCCGCCGGCGATGGCTTGGTTCTTGACGAATGGCGCGACAATGCCGATGACCATCAGGCCGGCCATGGCGCCTGAGAAGAACATGAGCCACAGGACATAGAACGCCGGGCGGCGAAGGGTATCCTGCCAAGCGGAGTCGCCGCCGACTCTGGCGGCCGGTGCGGCGACGCCGGGCGGGTTCTTGAGCATCATGGCGCCCAGTGTGATGCCGAACAGGCACACCAGACCGTGAACGAGAAAGAACTGTTCGATGCCATGGCCCGCGATGAAGCCGCGTGCACCGAGTGTTTCGCCCTTGAACAGGAACGCCCCGAACCCGAACCCGGCCACCGCGATGCCGGAGACCAGGCCCTTCTTGTCTGGGAACCACTTGACCAGGGCCGCGATCGGACAGACGTAGGCAAAACCGATGCCGGCGCCTGCGAGAAAACCGACGGTTCCCCAGAGGACGAATAGTTTGTCCAATTCACGAAGGTGACCGACGTACTGATTGCCGAGGATCACGCCCGCCACAACCGAAGTCGTGACAATGCCCATGGGAATGTATTGGAGGATGGGCATCTGCTGCCTGTCGGCCTTGGCGAACAGGGCATGGAACAGCATGAGGACGATGATGGCCATGACACCGATGAAGGTGGCGTGGGCGAGGTAGAAGATGATGGGATTATTCATGAACCCGGCGACGATAAATCCGACGCCCATCATGATCGCACCGATGATCGCGGGGAAACGCGGCCCCATGACGTCCTGAATGCGTCCGGCGATGACCATCACGACCGCGAAGGACAGGATGCAGATCGAAAAGGCATACTTGAGATAGCCCTGCTGTTCGACGCGCAACTGAGCGGCGGCGGTATCGTCGGCAACCACAACATACGACGCCGGATTCTGACTGACATCATTGAGCTGCGCTTGCTGAGCTTCGGTGACGACGGTGGGGAAGACCTCGGCGGTCAGAGGTTCCCAGAAAATGCTGTAGCCGTAGACCGTACCGAGTATCAATTGGACAATGATCGCGCCAAGCAGCACGCCATAGCGCGTGGCGCCGGAGGGGGGCAGCGAGGGGGCACTCATGTGTGGATTCCTTCTGTCATGCGGCCGTGCGCCACGGTGGCGACGGCCCTGTGTCCGAGAAACCTCTTGTAGGGCCAGCTGTGCCGGCCGGTTGGAGCTAGAAGAGCAACTGCACTTGCGTCCTGGCAACAACCTGTCCATCAGCACTATCGGCATCCGGCTGCCATCCAGCCGCACTCGACGGCCAGCCGTACATGTTCCCCGCACCGTCCGCCATGGTGTTGAGGGAATGGAACGCGTAGGCGACGTCGGTGGTCCACTTGACGGCGTGCTTGGCGAAGAACTTGTTGACGCCGACGGTCACGATACTCAAGGGATCAATGCCGGCGACGCCGTAGTCGCCCCATTCATAGCGGGCGATCGTTTCGATGTCATCCGTCAGGAAGACACCGCCCTGGACCACCACGCCGTACGTGTCGATGTCACTGACCATGTCGGCGTCCCTTAGATGATTCGCGACGAACGCGGCGAACACGTTCGCCCCGCCGAACTCGACGGCGCTATCGACCGTCCAGCGAATCGTCTGCGCTTCGTCGCCCGTTGAAAGCTTCGCGCCCGAAGTGCCGTATTCGCCCTGCTGATAGTGGATGCCGCTGCCGAGCACCCACATGGGCTGCTCACCGGGCCAGCTCTCGAAATCGGGGTATTGAGCCCAGTCGCCGCAGACCAGCCATTCAGCCCGGCCGGTCACGCCGACGCTTTCGACGTCTTCGGTGTTCCAGGCGCTATTGATGCCGACGAGTCCGTCATTGACCGAGGCCATCACGTTGAGCTGGTCGTCGCGGTGGCTGAGCATGAGACCTTGGGAGTAGCTGCCGGACAGGCCGTTGACCAGTGATCGTTCGACGAATTGCTGGCGGGTTTCGGAAACAAGCCACTCCTGGAGCAGTGGGGTCTTGAATTGACCGGCGGTCAGCGCCCACCCATCGCCGAGATCCTTGCGGATGTAGGCGTCCAGGAGCAGGGCGCTACCCGTGCCACTGTAGCCGCTCCAGATGAAGTACTGCCACGATGGATCGACGACGTGACCTTTGAACCCAAGGCGGATACGGCTCATCTCGAATCCACCGCGATCGTCGTCGAAGTCCGTGCTGGTCGCGCCGTCGTAGGCGTTGGGTGAAGTGCTGAACATGTATCGGCCTTGAATCTGACCGAGCAATCCCAGGCGGTAATTACCGTCGGGGCTCTGGAGGAAGAAGCCCTTGTCCCAGCCGGCTGCCGGAAAAGTAGCCTGAGTGTCCGCGTCCGCAATCACTTCGCAAGCGATCTGACCGGCGTCGGCGCGGGTCGTCCAGTCCGTACCCACCTCTTGGCGCAGCTTGGCAAGTTCGATTTCCTGAGCGGCGATCTTCGCGTCCTGTTCAGCCATGCGCACTCGCAAGGCCTGCGCTTCGGCCTGCCATCCGGAATCGGGCTTGCCTTCGTCGGCGATGACGGCAATACCCATCATGGGAACAAGCAGCAGCACCGTTGCGGCCTGGCGAGCGATCGATGTCATCATGGTCGAATACCTCTGTAAGTTATTGACTATCCTTCACTTAAGGGAATGTTGCGTCGTCGTTGAGCGACGCTTTTTGCTCTTCAGAGTCCGCCATCCTGCGGCGATGGGCGGATTGAAGTTCGGATTAGTGTAGCGACGGCGGCAGACATCGCAACTTACGATGGGGTTATCTGATAATGGGCTGTTGGTAGCGAAAAGAGCAGTCCGAGAGCGGCGATAGGCGTTCTCAGTCGGCCAAGCGTGCGGGCAAGGAGGGCGGAGACTGCGCTCGCCAGCCGCCCATGGGATCTGCGGCGCGGCGGAGAAAGGCTATGAGCAGGCCGGCACCGACGATGACCATGAGAACACTCAGCCACTGGCCGCGGGTCAGTCCGAGCCACTGCAAGCCGATGTCGATGTCCGGCTCACGAAAGTGCTCGGCGAGGATGCGCATGGCGCCGTAGAGGATGAGGAACCAACTCGAAAGGATGCCAGGTCTGCGTGGGCGCACCCAGATGACGGCAAGAACGACGAATAGGACAAGGCCCTCGAGCAAGGCCTCATAGATCTGAGAGGGATGGCGCGGCAAGAGAAGCGGTTCGAGGACGGCAGTGACTTGCGTGCTGCCGCGCTGCACGAGATCGATCACGGTGTTTGAAAAGTATAGGTGCACAGGTTCGCTGACCATGATGTCAGCCGGCTCGATGGGCATGCGGCTAGTCAATTCGGCGGGTAATTGGTGGTAGAGGTTCAGCAGGCGGTCGGCCGACCAAGCGGTGATTTCCTGCGGGAACCTAACCGCCCAGGGCAGGTCGGGGCGGCACGGTCGGCCCCACAGTTCGCCGTTTACGAAGTTTGCCAAGCGACCGAGCAGCAGGCCAGCGGGTGCTGCGAAGCAGATCAGATCAGTGAGATACCGGATGACGTGCTTGTGCCGGCGTGCATGATAGACGCAGGCAAGAATGGCGCCGATCATCCCGCCGTGGCTGGACATACCGCCTTCCCAGACTTTGAACACGCCCAGCAGCGGCGGATCCCACAGTAGTGACGGCTCGTAGAACAGGACATACCCCAGTCGTCCGCCGATGACGACCCCCCACAACAAGGTCCAGATGAAGTCGGAGACGTTCTTGGGCTCAAGTGTCGATACGCCCACGCGCGCGACACGGCGAATGAGCAGGTAGCCAAGAATGAAACCAGCGACGTATGACAGACCGTACCATCGGATACCCATGAATACGGCCGGTCCATCGTCCATGAAGCGGATGGCGAAGCGGTCGAGGCGATGCAGGTAAGCGGCCAGTTGGGCGATCATTGGGGCGAGGGATCCTGTGGTCGGACGTTCCGCATTCGGACTGTCGGCCGCCTATGGCGGCTTCAGATCCGGCGAGGCTATTTTCGAGGTTGTCTTCCTGAGCGAGGTTTCTTGGCCTTAAGCTTCATTGTCTGCTGAAGGGCGCTACGAGCACCTTTGGGCTGGCGGCGCTTGGTCTTCTTGGACGGCGGCGCCTCGCTGATCAAGACCAGGTCAAGCTGACGACGGTGCGGAACGACCTTCGCGATGCGCACGGTCAGACGACTACCCACGTTGATGGTCTTGCCCGATCGCTGTGCGGTGACCGCGCCGGTGCGGCGGTTGAGCCGCCAGGGATCGCCGCCGTGAAGGACGCTGAGCTGCTCGAGGGTAATGAAACCGTCGACGAGGTATCGATCGATCTGCACGAACAGGCCGGCGGAGGTCAGCCCGGTCACCGTGCCGCCGAAATCCTCGCCAAGATGCTGGGCAAGTAGTTCAAGCACGAGGTAGTTGGTCAGATCGCGCTCGGCGGCCTCAGCGTTGCGCTCGGTGGCGGAGCAGTGTCGGCCCAGCTCCTGGAGGTCCGGCTCGGCGAGGCATCGTGGGTCGGCGCGCAAGGTGCGGGTGAGTGCGGCGGCGCGGCGTCCGCCACGGCGGCTGGACTTGTCACCCTGAATACCATCCAGGTAGGCGTCGAGCGCGCGATGCACGGCGAGGTCGGGGTAACGCCTGATCGGACTGGTGAAGTGCGTGTAATGCTCACTGGCCAGCGCGAAGTGGCCGATGG
>Ga0214473_10012246_pt1 | contig 10069 bp, 7 predicted proteins | sample RVTome_7_FD_203509 | JGI IMG/M metagenome (GOLD analysis project Ga0214473, IMG submission 203509) | Soil microbial communities from uranium-contaminated site in the Upper Colorado River Basin, Wyoming, United States - RVT98D197 | ecosystem: Environmental > Terrestrial > Soil > Contaminated >... | reverse complement strand
TCGCGGGCCTTGCTGGCGAGGCGACCAAGCCCCGCGAGCACTTCGTCCTGGAGGAAGTGCTGGGGGATCCCCATCAGGCCCTTGGCCGCGAGCCGAATGTCCCGAATGTTCGGGAGGTCCATCAGCGCTCCTACAAAAGGCTCGAGCGCCTGGATCGGCAGATTGGCGATGTCGCCGCCGGACACCACCACGTCGCGGACCGACGGCGTGCGCCGCAGGTAGTCGAGGATCTGCTGGTAGCGGTCCTTCTGGGGCACCTGGAAGCGCAGCTTCGTGACCTGCGGCACGTCGTTGCCCACGAGGTCCATTCGCGTGCAGTGGCCGCAATACTGCGGGCAGGTGGACAACACCTCCGCCAGCACCTTGGTGGGGTAGCGGTGAGTGAGACCCTCGACCGCCCACATCTCGGCCTCGTGGAGGCTGTCGCGGCTGGCGTGGGGGTGGCTCGGCCACTCCGGATGGCGGTCGTGGAAGGCCGGCAGCATGTAGCGCCGGACCGGATCGTTCCAGAGATCCTTGTCGTCCATCGTGTTGATCATCTGGGGCGGGATCAGCATGGACATCGTGGCGCGTTCCTGGATGTCCTTGGCGACGTCCTCGGCGAGATCCTCGGGCAGCAGGGGACCCATCACGTCCTTCAGCTCCCTGAGGTTCTTCACCGTATGCTGGCGCTGCCAGAGGGCCGCTTCCCACTGCGCACGCGTGACGTCCTTCCAGCCGGGGAATCGCCGCCAGTCGGGCTCCTCGAAGGGCCTCTCGAGCGGGTACTTGAAAGGCTGCTCCCCCGCCCCCACCTTGCTGCCCGCCGGCGTCCACACCGGCCTCTGTTTCGTCGTGCTCATAGCCGCATTCTACCGGGTTCCTGACGACGCCTCCACGGCCCGCTGAACACGGCGCGGCTACTTCAGCTCGACGTGGTAGGCACGCAGCGCGGCCTTGCCGAGGTTGACGACGTCGTGGCGCGCAGCGCTCGCTTTGTTGAACACCACGCTGCCCTCCTTCTCATCGGCTTCCTGGGTCTTCCCGTCGGGTGTCGAGACACGCACGTGGCCGCCGGCGATCGTGATCTCCACCCGGTCGCGTGGATGGCTGTGCATCCCCATCGGGACGCCGGGCTCGAGCACGAACTCGACGACGCGCACCCGGTCGTTCTCCAGCACCACTTTCTCGCCCTTGACCGCATCGGACGGCGTCGCCGAGCGCCCAACACCGACACCAAGAGCGAACGCCAACAGCAGACCGAAGCCGATTCGTGCTTTCATGGCTCCTCCATTCCCCTCACTCCAGCCATCACTTCGCGGCGTACAGGTCGATCACGCGCTCGATGGCGCGCCGGCAGACCGCGCAAAAGCCCACCTCGTCGCGCGTGAACATGATGCAATCGGTCTGCGGGCGGTAGTAGCCCTTCGCCTGGTACAGGGCGCCCTCGAAGGCGCCGACCTTGCCCGCGTGCGGACCCGAGGCCAGCAGCGGCGTCGTCCGCTCGCGCTCCTCGCGAAACAGCGTCTCCATCTCGGCCTCGGGGCGCTTCTCCGCACGGATCGCGCGGCGCCGGGCCTGGATCTCCGCCTGGGCTGCCTCGAACGCGCCCTTTTCCCAGGGCGTCGGCAGCGGCATCCCCGGCGCAGCCAGGTCCGCCCACTTTGCGGCCTGCGGGTCGGCGGTCGCGTTCGGCTCCCAGGGCTCGAGTCGCAGCGCGTCGCTCGCGTACGCCACGGCCGAGGTGTAGTACTCGTCGGCGAGCCCGGCGAAGTGATGGCCGAACTCGTGGACGAAGAGGTACGGCGTGAAAGCGTTGTCGGCGGCGACGGTCGCGTACAGGTTGTGGATGCCGCCTCCCCCGTACTTCCGGTCGTTGGCCACGATCTCGACGAACTCGTAGGGCGCGGCCGACGCGGCCTCGCGCCAGGCCTTGTTGTCGAAGGAGAGCACGTAACGCTCGGAGCCGAAGGCGTCGTAGGTCGCGCGCAGCGCGGAGCGCCGCTGTACGCCGTCGGAAGGGCGCGCGATCCCGCTCGCGTCGGACGCCACGTCCACGGCCCACACGTTGAAGTCCGCGCGCCTCTGCTTGAACGGCGAGACTGCGAACAGCAGCTCCATCAGCCTGTGGGCGTCGGCGTGCCACTTCTCGGTCTGCGCGACGGTGTAGCCGTCGCCCATCAACAACACGTCGACCTTGTCGCGCGGTTCTCCGTTCTGCATCACGGGCCAGAGCTTGACGCCCCGTGGCGGGCCGGCGCGATCGATCGCGGGATCGGCCGGGTTCACGACCAGCGACCAGACCTCCCGGAACTCGTTGCGGGCGCCCCGCTTCTTCACCACGACCTGCGCCGGGCCCGGCGGCTGCGGGAAACGCAGCGATTCATGGAATGCGCGCGCGACCTGCTTGGCCTCGCCGGTGGTTTCCCACTCGCCGTAGACGCTGGCGAACCCGCGGGAATAGACCACGCGGTTCGAGCGCAGCTCCACGACCTCGAAGAAGTACTTCCCAAGGTTCGTGTCGTCGATCCGCCGCTCGGCTGGTCCCGGCCAGGCGCCTTCGAGGACGAGGCCGTCGAGAGCGAAATGCTCCTCGGAAGCGCTCCCGCTGTGCACGAAATCGAGACGCAGCGTCCGCGGCTCGGCCGCCCCGGCTGCCAGACCGAGGGCCAGCAGGATGGGCAGTGCAGGCAAAGGCGTCACCTCCGCCCGCCGAGCCTATCACCGGGCCGGCACTGATGACGATGGGGATCACTCAGGCCGCGCTGTGGTCTTTGCCGAGCGCCGAGGCAAGTGCTCTAATTGGCGGTTGTGCTCGGCTCTTCGCTGCTCGTAGGCCTGCTGCTGCCGGCTGGGTTCGCAGAACCACGAGCTGCTGCGGCGACGCTGCCTCTGCGTTCCCCCGACGGCCGCTTGCAGGTGGTCGCGGTGCGAGCCGCGACGGCGGTCGTCGTGGATGGAGCGCTGGACGACGAGGTCTGGCAACGAGCCGAGCCCGTGAGCGGTTTCGTCCAGAGCGAGCCCCGCGAGGGAGAGCCGGCCAGCGAGCCGACCGCAGTGCGCGTGGCGTTCGACGCCCAGAACCTGTACATCGCCGCCTACTGCCACGACGGCGAGCCGGAACGCCTCGTAGTGAACGACATCCGCAAGGACTTCGGCGCTGGCGACCAGGACAGCTTCGAGGTGGTGCTCGACAGCTTCGATGACCGCCGGAACGGCTTCGTCTTCATGACCAACCCCGAAGGGGCGCGCTCGGACCAGCAGATGACGAACGAGGGCAGGGAGATCAACGCGAGCTGGGACGCGGTCTGGTTCGTGCGCACCCGGCGCGTGGCCGACGGCTGGACCGCCGAGCTGACGATCCCGTTTCGCTCGTTGCGCTTCAGCGGGCGCGATGCGCGCGCCTGGGGCGTCAACTTCAGCCGGCGGATCCGGCGCAAGAACGAGGTGGACTACTGGTCGCCGGTTCCGCGAGCCTACACCCTCTCGCGCGTCTCGCTGGCCGGGGAGCTGGCCGGGCTGCCCAGGCTCGAACCCGGCCGCAACCTGCGGGTCAAGCCCTACCTCGCCGGGCGCAGCGTGCGCGAGACCGGAGGGCCGTCCTTCAGCCAGACGGGTGACGTGGGCCTGGATCTGAAGTACGGCCTGACCTCCGCGCTGACGCTCGACGCGACCGCAAACCCCGACTTCGCCCAGGCCGAGGCGGACGAACAGCAGGTCAACCTCAGCCAGTTCAGCCTCTTCTTCCCCGAGAAGCGCGACTTCTTCCTCGAGAACTCCGGCGTCTTCTACGTGGGCGACGCGGCTCGAAACAACCGGATCAACCCGACACCCACGCCCGACGAGGACCTGCTGCCCTTCTTCTCGCGCCGCATCGGCCTGACCGGCAGCGGCCGCGAGATCCCGATCCTGGCCGGGGCGCGCGTGACCGGCCGTCTGGCGGGCTTGGGCATCGGAGCGCTCAGCGTCCAGACGCGGGCCAGCGACGACGCGCCGGCCAACAACTTCTCGGTGCTGCGCCTGCGCCGCAACCTGTTCGGTCACTCCGACGTCGGTGCGATCTTCCTCTCGCGGCAGAACACCGACAGCGGCGCCGACTGGAACCGCGTCTGGGGCTTCGACTCGAACGTCCGCCTGCTGGGGCGGCTCGACTGGTCCTCGTACCTCCTGCGCACGTCGACGCCAGGATTCCGGGACGGGCAGTACGCGGCCCGCAGCTCTCTCAACTGGGAGGGCAACTTCTTCCACGGCAAAGGCGGGCTGCTCTCGATCGGGGAGGGCTTCAACGACGAGCTGGGCTACTACCGGCGCACGGGCGTGCGCAAGTGGTTCATGGACGTCGGCATCAGGCCGCGCTTTCGCTCGCTCGAGCGGCTCGGCGTGCGCGAGATGCACCCGCATCTGGTCTGGGACTATTTCGAGGACCAATCGGGCCGAATCGCCGCCAAGTTCCTGCACAGCGGCTACACCTTCTTCCTGAACAACGGCGGCTTCTTCGAGCTCTCCGCCAATCCCCGCTTCGAGCGCATCGAGCAGCCCTTCGCGATTCACCTCGGCTCGCCGCCGATCCCGGCCGGCTCCTACGGCTGGAACGAGTGGAAGCTCTACGGGAGCAGCGACCTCAGCCGGCCCGTGGCGCTCTCGCTCACCGGATTCGCCGGCGGGCTGTGGAGCGGCACCCAGCGCACCGTGAACGGCACGCTGACGCTGCGCCCGTCGTACCACTTCCGGATGGAGCTCGGGATGCAGCGGACCAGCGCGCACCTGGAGCTGCCGGATACCCGCTTCGTCAGCACGATCCTCACGGCGCGCACCAACTACTCCTTCAACACGAAGCTGTTCCTGGACGCCCTGATCCAGTACGATCGCGACCGCCGGCTGTTCAACGCCAACGTGCGGTTCAACCTGATCCACCGGCCGCTGTCGGACCTCTACGTCGTCTTCAACGAGCAGCGCTTCGCCACGCCGGACTCGCCGCCTGCGGGCCGCGGCGTGATCGTCAAGTTCACGCGGCTGATCTCGTTCTGAGAGCGTGTACGTGCGCTTCTTCAGGAAGCAGCATTCCCGGCTCAGGCCGCGGCTGGCCCGCAACGCACGTGGTATCGTTGCCGCGCCGGCGCTTTCTTCACTCCGGAAGGAGCAGTGGATGAGATCGAGAACCGCCCTGACTTTGATCGTCGGCCTGCTGGCCGGCAGCGCTGCAGCCGGGACGGCGTACCCCGCACGAGCGCGGAGCGGGATGGTCGTGACGGTCAGCGCGATCGCCTCGCAGGTAGGGGTCGACGCGCTGCGCGACGGTGGCAACGCGGTGGACGCCACGGTCGCCACCGCCTTCGCCCTCGCGGTCACGTATCCCTCCGCAGGCAACCTGGGCGGCGGCGGCCTCCTGCTCTATCGGCCGGCGTCCGGCGAGCCCGTGGCCTACGACTTCCGCGAGACCGCGCCCGCCGGCTCCTCGCCCACGATGTTCCTGAAGAACGGGCGTTACGACGCCGATCTTCACCACAACAGCCATCTCGCCGCGGGCGTTCCGGGCACCGTCGCCGGACTGCACCTGGCCTGGAAGGAGCAGGGCAAGCTGCCCTGGCGACGCCTCGTGGAACCGGCGATCGCCCTGGCCCGGGATGGCTTCGTCGTGAGCGACGATCTCTCGCGCGATCTCCAGGCGGTTCTGCCGGAGATGAAGAAGTACCCCGCCTCGCTCGCGCAGTTCTCGAACAACGGGACGCCCTATGCCATGGGCGACCTGCTGAAGCAGCCCGACCTCGCGCGCACACTCGAGCGCATCGCTGCAGAAGGACCGCCCGGGTTCTACAGCGGCGAGACCGCGCTGCTGCTCGAGAAGGAGATGCAGGCGGGCGGCGGGCTGATCACGCGCGCCGACCTCGCGGCGTACCGGCCGCTGCGCCGCACACCGCTCCGCGGCAGCTACCGCGGCTACGAGGTCCTGGGCATGCCGCCGATCAGCTCCGGCGGTACGGCGCTGATCCAGATGCTCAACATCCTCGAGCCGTTCGATCTCAAGGCCCGGGGCTTTGGCGCGGCCTCGACCATCCACCTGGTGGCCGAGGCGATGCGCCGCGCATTTGCCGACCGCGCGCGCTACCTCGGGGACCCCGAGTTCAACCCGGGGATTCCCGTCGCGCGCCTGATCTCCAAGGAGTACGCGGCCATGCAACGTGCTTCGATCCGCGAGGATCGCGCCTCGGTGTCCGCGCCCGACCGCTTCGAGTGGCCGCGAGAGAGCGCCGAGACCACCCATTTGTCGGTGGTGGACAGCGAGCGCAACGCGGTGGCCCTGACCTACACGATCGAGGACAGCTTCGGCGCCAAGGTCGTTGTGGCCGGCGCCGGTTTCCTGCTCAACAACGAGATGGGCGATTTCAATGCCGGGCCGGGCCTGACCGACGCCTCCGGGCTGGTCGGCACCGAGCCCAACCTCGCGGCGCCGGGCAAGCGCATGCTCTCCAGCATGACGCCGACGATCCTCGCCAAGGACGGCAAGCTGTTCATGGTCATGGGCAGCCCGGGCGGCCGGACCATCATCAGCACCGTGCTGCAGACGATCCTGAACGTGGTGGATCACGGCATGAACATCCAGGAGGCGATCGACGCCCCGCGCTTCCATCATCAGTGGCTGCCGGATCGGATCCTGCACGAGCGGCTGGGCCTCTCGCCCGACACGCTGGCGCTGCTCGCCTCCCGCGGCCACGCGCTGCACGCGATCGACGCGCAGGGCGCGGCGGAGGGCATCGTCTGGAACGCCGCGGAGGACGTGCTCGAGGGTGGCTGGGACCCCCGCGCTCCCGACGGCGCCGCGATCGGCCGCTAGCGGGCCCCTTCCGGCCGGCACGCCAGGCACCCGGCTGATGCGCGTCTTCGAGGCGGACGAGCTCAACGCGCTGCTCGCGGGCCCCGGCCTCGTCGAGGCCTTGCGCGAGGCATTTCGGGCAGGCGCATCGGCGCCGACGCGGCACCATCACCCGATCCCGGTACCCGGAGGCGCGGACGCGACGTTGTTCTTGATGCCTGCGTGGCAGGCCGGTGGCCATGCCGGCGTCAAGATCGTGGGCGTGTTCCCCGGCAACGCGGAGCGCGGCCTGCCCTCGGTCCACGGCAGCTACGTGCTGCTCGACGCCACGACGGGCGCGCCGCTCGCGGTGATGGACGGCACAACCCTGACACGATTGCGGACGGGGGCGGCCTCGGCCCTGGCCGCGAGCTACCTCGCCAGGGCCGAGAGCGCGACGCTCGTGATGGTCGGGACGGGAGCCCTGGCCCCGCACCTGGTTGCGGCCCACGCCTCGGTGCGGCCGATCCGCGAGGTTCGCGTGTGGGGACGCCGGCGTGAGAAGGCGGAGGCACTCGCCGCGCAACTCGCAGCGCCGGGCCGACGCGTCTGCGCCGTCGCGGATCTCGAGGCGGCCGTGCGCACCGCCGACGTGGTCTCCTGCGCAACCCTCTCCCGCGAGCCTCTGATCCGGGGCGAGTGGCTGCGCCCGGGGACGCATGTGGACCTCGTCGGCGGCTTCACACCGGAGATGCGCGAAGCCGACGACGAAGCGGTGCGGCGCTCCCGCGTCTTCGTGGACACGCGAGCGGGCGCGCTCGCCGAGGCGGGCGACCTGATTCAGCCCCTGCGCCGAGGCGCGTGGCGCGAAGACGACCTGGCAGGGGACCTGGAGCAGCTCACGCGCGGGCTCCGTTCGGGGCGCCGGAGCGACGACGAGATCACGCTCTTCAAGTCCGTGGGAACGGCTCTCGAGGACCTGGCCGCCGCCTCCTTCGCGCTGGGGCGTGCCCTGAAGCTCGACTGACAGCCGTGTGGTTGCTCGCGCGGCGGTCGACCACCGATGCTGGGCACCACGCTTGAGGCGCGCGGCCCGCGCCGGCCTGCTACTGGTCGCGCTGCTGCTCTCCGACCGGCTGCTCAAGCTCTACTACTACGGCCACACCTACCGGTACTACGAAGCCGGCGAGGTCTATTGGGAGGACTCGCACACCCTGCTGCTCTTCAGCCCCGATCGCCACCTGTTCTGGCGGCTCAAGCCTTCCATCACCATGAAGCTCGAGGAGACGCCCACGCAGTACGGGCTCTTCTTCGTGGGCGGGCGGCCCGCGCCCTATGCCTTCACGGTGTCCACGAGCTCCAGGGGACTCAATTCGCCCGAGTTCGAGTGCCGGAAGCCGCCGGGCACGTTTCGCATTCTCGCGCTCGGCGACTCTCGGACGATGGCCGAGGGCGTCCCGTTCGATTCCGTATACGCGCGGCGCCTCGAGGCCTGGCTCGAACGCGAGGCCGGTCACGAGAGCCGGTTCGAGGTCGTAAACGCGGGCGTGTCGGGCTATTCGTCCCATCAGGGACGCGTGCAGCTGGAGCGCGAGCTGCTGGCTTGCGCGCCTGACGTCGTGACCGTGCTCTTCGGCATCAACGACCAGGATCGCGACCAGGCGATCAGCGACCGCGACAAGGCGCGCCTCTTCGACTCGCCCCTGGTCGGCGCCCAGCAGATCCTGAACCGCAGCATGCTCGTCTACTTCGCGCGGCGGCAGGCCTCCAAGCTCCGCGGTCTGATCCTGGGCAAGACGCCGGTACGCGCCCGGGCCTATGGCCCTCCGGAGGCCGGAGTGCCGCGCGTCTCGGTCGAGCAGTACGCGGAAAACCTGGGGACGATGGTGCGGCTCACTCGAGAGCGTGGGTGCCGCCTCATCCTGCTGATTGTGCCCACTTCCCCGTATGCCTACGAACCGTCGCTGTCCCGGGACGAGCCCCTGCAAGCGGACCAGCTCCAACAGATCGAGCAAGCGCGCGCTTTGATGCGAGCCGGTGATGTCGGCTCAGCGCTGCAGCGCCTCGAGAATTTCCGGGTTGTCTATCCTGATTCGTCCCAGGCGCACTTCCTCCTGGCCCAGTGTCTTCAGCGTCTCGGGCGATTCCAGGAGGCGAATCGGGAGTTCGTCGCTGCGCAGCAGGGCAGCGTCTTCCGGCCATACGAGGCCGTGGTGCGCCAGGTGGCTCGCCAGAGCGGAGCGACGCTGCTCGACCTCAGCGAGGACTTCACGGAGCCGCGGCCCGAACCGCTCTATGTGGATGACATGCATCCCAACGAGGCCGGCCACCACATCATCGCAGAGCGCCTGGCCCGGTTGGTCCAGGCGGACCGCCGAGCCCCGGGGCGCTGACGCTTGGAGAAGCAGACTCTCCGGGCGGCGACGGTGGGCAGCGCTTCAGCGAAGGCAGCCGCGCTCACTCGTGGAGGGTATTCTCGATGAATGTCGGTTCGTGCAATGGCGCGAGTGCTCCTCAGCCGCCCGGCAAGCTCAAGCTGCTCGACCGGGTTCGTGAGGCCATTCGGGTGCGCCACTACAGCCCACGGACCGAGCAAGCCTACGTGCACTGGATCCGCCAAGGGACTTGGGAAAACAGGCCTGCGCGTGACAGGAGGGGTCTTCTGTCCCACCTTGTCCCAGCTTTGCTCGCTTCCGACCAAGCAGGGCTTGTAGATTCCGCCGTAGGCCGGCGCGTGACCGCCGCACGGTCCTGTCCCAGCTTTTCAGGATTTGTCCTTTCAGCTCAGCAGCTTCCGGCGCGAGGCCGGCGCGTGACACCGCAAGCCCCGACTGGCGGCGCCGCGCACGACATTCCCGCTGCCGGCGACGCTCCTCCACCCGAAAGTCCTGCAGGTCCCTCTCGCGGCGAACGCAGGCCAAGCGTCGCCGCCGCGCCACACGACACGCAGCAGAGCAGCTCCTCTGCGTCCCCCCAGCTGATCGATGCGGGCGAAACCACTTCCGGCAGGAACAGCACCGCTTCCGCGAGATCGTCGTCTTCCTCGTCGCCATCCTCAGGAGTGTGGATCACGACTACGACGACCCCGTCGCCGCCTACTCCGGCCCCAAGCCCGACAAGAGGGGTGGGTCTATTCTGGCGAGCAGACCCGAGTCATTTCTGCCGAGCGCCTAAGCCTCCGACACCCTCTCGCCTTCGGCCGCCTCCCGTCTCCGGTTGTGCGGCCTACCTTCCTCCACCGATTTCGCGGCGGGGCGAGGAGGGCTTCACCAGTTGACTTCGCACGTCCTTGTCACCGTG
>Ga0214473_10012245_pt1 | contig 10069 bp, 9 predicted proteins | sample RVTome_7_FD_203509 | JGI IMG/M metagenome (GOLD analysis project Ga0214473, IMG submission 203509) | Soil microbial communities from uranium-contaminated site in the Upper Colorado River Basin, Wyoming, United States - RVT98D197 | ecosystem: Environmental > Terrestrial > Soil > Contaminated >... | reverse complement strand
GCGTGGTATCCTCGCCGATCGGCAAAACACGGATTTGTAGCCATTTTCGTTCCATGCCTATTCTGTCGGCATGGCCTGTGGTCAAACTTGAACTATTTCCGAATCTATTGCCTTACGAGTACTTAGTGGGAGAGGACGTACTGATTACCGGCGCAGGCCCCATCGGGTGCATGGCCGTCGCGGTGGCAAAGAGCGCCGGCGCCCGCTACGTGGTGATTACCGACGTGAATCCGTACCGCCTGGAGCTGGCCCAGAGGATGGGCCCGACGCTGACTCTCGACGCAAGAAGCCGGAAAATCAAAGACGCCGTCGAAGAGCTCGGTATGAAGGAAGGATTCGACGTCGGCCTGGAGATGTCGGGCAGTCCCGCCGCCTTCAAAGACATGCTTGCCAACATGTGTCACGGCGGCAAGATCGCCCTGCTTGGAATCATGCCCGAGACCGCCATCGACTGGGATTACGTGGTCTTCAACGGCCTGACGATCAAAGGCATCTACGGCCGGGAGATGTACGAGACCTGGTACAAAGCCACCATGCTCATTCAGGGCGGGCTGGACCTGATGTCTTTGATTACCCACCGCTTCGACTACACGCAATACGCCGAGGCGTTCGAAGTGATGGCCTCCGGCAAGTCAGGCAAGGTCATCCCGAGCTGGACGCAAGTTGAGAGTGACTAAAGTGACTAAAGTTGAAAGTGACTAAAGTTGGCACAGGCTTTGCCCCACTTTAGTCACTTTAGCTCACTTTAGTTCACTTTAGTCACTTCGATATGAGGGACGTGATATGTTCGCAGCGATGAAATCTCACATAGCGCAAGAGCTTCAACAGATCCGCGCCAACGGACTCTATAAGGCCGAGCGCATCATCACCAGCCCGCAGGACGCCCGGATCACGATAACGACCGGCCAAAAAGTGCTCAATCTATGTGCGAATAATTATCTGGGTCTGGCCGACCATCCCGCTGTCATCCGGGCTGCCCAGGACAGCTATGCGAAATGGGGCTACGGCCTGTCTTCCGTCCGCTTCATTTGCGGCACGCAGCAGATACACAAACAACTGGAGAAGAAAATCTCCGGATTTCTGGAAACTGAGGATACCATTCTCTATTCTTCCTGCTTCGATGCCAACGGCGGCCTGTTCGAGACCCTGCTGAGCTCCGAGGACGCCGTCATCAGCGACCAGCTCAACCACGCCAGCATCATCGATGGCATACGCCTGTGCAAGGCCCAGCGCCTGCGGTACAAGAACTGCGACATGGACGACCTGGAGACCCAGTTGCAGCAGGCCCTCGCGGCGAGGTTCCGCCTGATCGCCACCGACGGCGTATTCAGCATGGATGGAACCATAGCGAGGCTGGGCCCGATCTGCGAGCTGGCCGAGAAATACGATGCGCTGGTCATGGTGGATGACTCGCACGCCACCGGCGTGCTGGGCAAGCGCGGACGCGGAACGCCCGAACACTGCGGCGTCATGGGGCGCGTCGATATCATCACCGGGACGCTCGGCAAGGCGCTTGGCGGCGCCAGCGGCGGCTTCACCAGCGGACGAAAGGAGATCGTCGAGCTGCTGCGCCAGCGCTCGCGTCCCTATTTGTTCTCCAACACCTTAGCCCCGGCCATCGCCGTCACTTCGCTCAAGGTCCTGGAGATGCTCAGCGAATCCACGGAACTGCGCGACAAGCTCGCCGAGAACACCCGGTATTTCAGGCAGCAGATCGCCGGGCTTGGTTTGAACGTTGTGCCAGGCGAGCACCCCATCGTCCCGATCATGCTCGGGGACGCCCTGCTGGCCCAGAAGATGGCCGAGAGACTCCTCGAAAAAGGTGTCTATGTCATAGGTTTTTCCTATCCCGTCGTTCCGCAGGGAGCGGCGCGGATTCGCACGCAGATCTCCGCCGCCCACAGCCAGAATGACTTGGACTTTGCCATAGAGAGAATCGGCGAGGTCAAACAAGAGCTGGGCCTATGACCCAGCCCGCAAAACCATCCCCATCCCGATAACGCCAATCGGGATGAGGCTGCCACCCAATAGGACTGATGGGAAACGGGTGGCAGGAATGTAGGGTGTGCAACTTGTTGCACACGCGGATTCAATCGGGTTATTGCACGTGAGCCTAATCCGCTGCAGCACAACGACGGTCTTGACATCCTCACCTGCCTGTGGCATAATACGGAAAGATCGCTAAACGCAAATAATCCAACGGATTGCAGTGTTCATGGAACAGGGGGCCGTTTTTGCGCACCTCATAACGGAGTACCAGCTATTTGGAAATCAGCACTGATTTGAATCGGGCTGATGGGTAATGCACCCGATGCATGTTCATCTCTGAGAGGAAGGACGGAAATGAGAAAAAGAGGCTTCACCCTAATCGAGTTGCTGGTGGTCATCGCGATTATCGCCGTGCTGATGGCTATTCTCATGCCGTCGCTGCGTATCGCCAGAGAGCAGGCCCGCAGCATAACCTGCCGGAGCAATGTCCGGACCCTGACGTTGGCCTGGCTGATGTACAAGGACGAGAATGACAACAAGCTGGTCAGCGGCCATACGCCCGGACCCGGCAGCGACCCGGCGTGGGTCATTGTCCCGCCGGACGCCCAGAACGCCAGTATCGACGAGAAGAAAAAGTACATACAGCAGGGTCTGCTCTGGCCTTACGTCAAGAAGATAGACGTCTATCGCTGCCCCTCGGACCGCAGGAACAAAAGTCCGGGCCACAAATATGCCTATCGCACGTATTCGATTGCCGGAGGCATGAACGGGGTCAGCGCGAGCGGAGCCTGGGAAATTCTGCCTTGCCTTCGATATTCCGACATAAGAAACCCCGCCACGAAGTACGTCTTTCTGGCCGAGTGCGACCCCCGCGGGTACAACAATGGCTCCTGGGTCATGCGGCCAAAGTCCAGACAATGGGTGGACCCGTTCGGCGTCTGGCATCGCAGAAACAGCAGCACTTTAGGCTGGGCCGACGGTCACGTGGATATGCAAAGATGGCTTGGCGAAGGCTTGATCAAGTGGTGCGAGAGTTCTCTGTGGGAGCCCTTGAGTTTTTCTTTCTACCGGACCCCCACCTCGGATGAGGAGTGGAAGGATTTCGAGTTCGCCCTGAAAGGCTACGCCTACCGGGCCTTGCAATAGACCGCCGGATGACATGAGGCCGTGAGGGACACAGGCAAGCCTCTGGTAATCTCCCATTCGGATGAGCAATGGCCCCCAAACATACCTGCATTGCCCCGGAGTTGCCTTGCACGCCGCGATTCTCTGTTGACACTGCCGGCCAGGCCCGGTAGAATAGTCCCTGTACACGATTGGAGAAAAGTTCAAAGCGGCCCGCAAGACGGTGTAAACCGAACAGATGATGGATTCTGCGCATCTTGGATTTGTCAGATGCAGGCAGGATGAAGCGCCTCGCCGGGCCGCAGTTCTCCTGACGCTCGTGTCGATGTGGTTTGTTGGCAGAAAGGAACGATGAAAATGAGAACGAGAGCCTTTACCCCGTTAGACAGGCGAAGCCGCCGTCTCATGGGGTTTACACTGATCGAGCTGCTAGTGGTCATTGCAATCATCGCCGTGCTGATGGCAGTCTTGCTGCCCTCTTTGAACATGGCAAAAGACCAGGCCAGGCGCATTCACTGCGTCAGCAACATCAAGAGCCTGACGCTGGCGTGGATGCTGTACAAAGATGAGAATGATGACAAACTGGTTGGGGGCCTTCCCCAGCGCACAAGCGACGCCTGGATGCTGGGTCCGAGAGGCAATAGTCCAGACCCGATCGAAAAAGCAAAGGAAGGGCTCAGGCAAGGCAAGCTATTCCCCTACGTCAAGAACGTCAATATTTACGAATGCCCTTCCGACGATAGAAGGAAGCGGCAAGGTCAATACGCTTTTGGCAGCTACTCTATATCGGGACCGCTCAATGGCGAGGAAAAAGAGTGGAGCAACAGGCATCTTATAAAGTACAGCGAGATAAAGAATCCCGCTGATACCTTTGTGTTCGTGGAGGAAATCGATCCGAGGGGCTGGAACATGGGCTCCTGGGTGGTGAGCAGGGATTTCGGGAATAACTGGATTGACCCGTTGGCCATCTGGCACAGCAAGAACAGGGGGACGCTCGGCTGGGCCGACGGCAGCGCCAATATGCATCAATGGGTCAATCAGAGTACCATAGATTTGGCCAAGCGTGCCGCATGGGGCGATCAGAACGTATTCAATTTCAGCCCTCCGGCCGACGAACGCGACGACCTGCGATTTATGCAAAACCGCTACCCCGTGCTGCCAACCGCCCGAAGGTAGCGTTTGTAGTGTGCCCGTAAGGGCATCCTCCAATGAACGCCTTACGGCGTCACTACAAACGGCATTCACGAGGACAGGCGAGATGTTTGACATCTTCGAGCAGCCTTATACGCTTATCGGTGCAGCGGTACTGGTGTTGTTCGGGATGTTCACGTTCCGCAGCGTTTTCCCCGAGAAGCGCCGGTGGTGGCAACTGCTGGTGCCGGTCTTGATAGCCGGGGCGGCTTTCGGCCTGGATGCACTCGTGCCGACCGACCTGGAGAAAATCAACGCCACGATCGACAAAGGCATTCGAGCCGTCAAAGACGAAGACTGCAACGCCATAGGACAGGTTCTGGCGCAGAACTACAGCGACTCCTTTCACGACACCAAGCCACAATTACTTGACCATTGCCGGAGGGTCTTGATACCGCCGCTGGTCCAGAAGCACACGAAGAACGGCGTGCTGGTTGAGATAGCCGCACCGAAGGCGACGGCGACCCTGTTTACCATTCTGACGTTCGACAAGGGCAGCTACATCTCCCAGAACTACAAATCATTTCTCATGACAAAATCGAGACTTACGCTGCAAAAGCAGCCCGACGGCCGATGGCTTATCAGTCGCATCGAGGTGCTCGAGCTCGACCGCCAGCCGGCCAACTGGGGCCAGATCAGAGAAGGATAATTGGTGCGATTCATATCTGCTTAGCCTGGGAAGGGCCATCCCCATCCCGATAACGACCATCGGGATGAGGCTGCCACCCAATAGGGTCGATGGAAGACGGGTGGCAGCCTCAAAGCCGCAGGCTTTGGGGATGGCTGCGAATGGTTGGACCCGGCTAAACACGTACTGCGATTCATCGCGCGCTAGGGCTACTGGGATCGAATGACGAATCTCGAATGTCGAAGGAACAAGGGCGGGCCGCCCTCGCCACGCAAGGAACAAGGGCAAGATGCACTCGCCATGATGGTCCCGCCGCTACCGTCCCGCACGTGTTTATAGGGCATCACGCGCTGGACAATGCAATCATGGAAGGTTTCGGGGCAATTGCCGAAAGTTGACGCGAGAATTGGCCGATAAGAGGAGGGTGCGGTTGGTTCCGCGCAGTTGACGGAGAATATGATGTCGGCCAGATTGAAGAACAGATTAGCCTTGAAGCCAGCGTTGTTTACGATTTGCTGGTATCCCAGCAGCCGAAGCTGCATCGACCCGGTCCGCCGGAAGGTCAGCCCGCAGCAAATGCCGCCTCTGATGGTCCGTAAAGCCGAATGGCGCCGCTGAGACTCCCGTAATCCGTCTATCCCCTATTCCGCCCATCCACGGCCTGTCATCGCCCGCCTGGGTTCTGCGAATCGGGACCAGCTCCAAATGAATGCAGGGTGAAAAACAGCGGGACGCGGAGTCGCAGAGCAGTCGTGAGGAAACTATCCCCCGCCCGCCACGGGCTCGAATATCCTTACAGTGTTCTTGCCGGCCTGCTTGGCCGTGTAAAGGGCCTGGTCGGACCGGCTTGTGATGTCCTCGGGCGTCGTGTCGGCATCGTACTGGCCGAGGCCGACGCTGATGGACAGGGGTATCTGCTCCTTGTTCCATGTTATCGGAGAGCTCGCCACGGCATCGACCATACGCTGGGCAACGACGCTGGCGTCGTTAAGCGAGGTGTTGAGCAGAATGACCGCGAATTCGTCGCCGCCGTACCGTGCGGCTGTATCAATTTGGCGGATGCACTCCTTTATCCTTCTGCTGATTTCGCGGATGACCTGGTCGCCGGCCCTGTGACCGTGGGCATCGTTGATTTTCTTCAGGTTATCCACATCGACCATGATGAGCGAGATTCGCCCGCCGTATCGCCGGGCGCGCCATAGCTCCTTTTCGAGGATTTCGTAGAAAGTCTTGTGATTCGCCAGACCGGTCAGGCCGTCCATAGTGGCCTGGCGCTGTATCTTCTCGAATAGCTTGATGTTACCGATGGATGCGCCGACCAACTGGCTGAACAGCTCGATCAGCGCGATGTCGCCCGATTCAAACTGCTTGCCGTCCACCTTGTCGGCCAGATTAAGCACGCCGACCACCCTGTCCTGGCAAATGAGCGGTACGATCGCGCAATTGTTGGTTTGGTAGTTGCCGGCGAAGACCCTTTGCGATTTTTTGATGACCGGCTTCTTGTGGGTGTCTATGTCGCCCACCAATATAAGCTCTTTGCTTCTGGCCGCCATAACCATAAGCGGCGTCGGGGTTTGGTTGAGTGAGACGATCTTGTTGATGGGAAACGGGTGATTGTGTTTGTACAAGTGCAGCATGTTGTTCGTCTCGTCAAGGATGTACAGCGAGGCGAAGCTCACACCAACCAGCCTGGGGATGCTCTTGACACACACCTCGGCAATCCGGTCGATATCGAGGCAGTTTATTTGCCGGGCCAGGGGCGTTATCTGATCAAGCACTGAAATGCCCCTATCAGAATGCCCAGCCGTTTTTTCCGGACTCTCATTGGTCTCGTTCATGATTCGAAAGCGGTACCCTTCTGTCCAAACCACATGATTCCGCGCCGTATTGGGTTTTCTCTTTCCCTTCTATCGGATATTTGCCGGGCGGCATTTGGTAAAAACCGTCGGGAAATCCCGAATAGGCGAGCCCCCTTCAAGCTGATACGGCATCGATACAGAAACAGCTCAGGCTCGCGGCTACTCTGTCCGGGCCCGCCGAAACCGCACAAGTCAGGCGGTCAACCCCGGTCATTCCAGCAGGCGGATCGCCATGAATACGACCGATAACAAAAAGAATCGAAGAAAGCAGATTTTTCACAATTTTTTTCTCGACAACAGTTGACACCGAGGAGAAAATATATTTTACATTTTACAAAACGTAAAATACATTTTGGCTTTGTAAAGGGATGTGGCTGCTCGTAACGTGTGACTGAAGTTGACGGGCGAGAACGGGAGCGAAAAACCTTGGCCGGAACGGATGAGACACCTGCAAGGAATGCCGTGTCGGATATTCGACCCCCTATCGCTTGGCTATGTGAGTGTGTACTGGCGGCGGAACGTGACGGACCGAATCTTCCAGAGAACGCAAGTGATGCAACAAGAACCTAAGAACGACATGCTGCACGTACCTGCCAAGCTCTATCGAATCGGCGAGTTGGTTGACTATACGCCCTTCTCGCGGCAAACGATCCATAACTACACGATTATGGGCCTCATCCGCGAGGCCAAATGGACCGAGGGGGGGCATCGACTCTACGACGAGTCCGTGTTCGAGAGATTATCGGAAATCATGCGGCTCAGGAAAACAAAGACTCTCTTGGAAATACGAACGATTTTGAGCAAGAAGAAGGCCGGGGGAGACGATCCGGGAACGTGACGTACAAGGCGACAGATTGATTCCCGAAAGGAACGGCAAGAGCAAGAATGGCGTCTTTCTCTATCATTTTGCTTTCAGCTTACTGTGAAGTCCACGGAAGGGGCGAAAGGATCAAGGATGACAAATGCAGTCTCACGCTGCGCAAGTTGACTTTTCCGCGTTTTCCCAGTTTTTGCCCCGGAACGCCGGAGGCGCGCGTGAAGTCGATTCGCGAACAGTGGGACACGAACAGGAAGGACCGCGTATGGATCTGATGTCACTGGTGACCGACAACATCACGGAAATATTGACCAAGATCGTCGAGTTCTCGCAGGCGCGACAAAAAGTCCTCATTCAAAACATCATCAATGTGGACCATCCCAAGTTTGTCCCCAAAGAGCTGGAAGTCCACAAGTTCTCCAGCCTGGTGAACGATGCAATCGACGAGCACGTCCGAAGCCGGCGGCTGGTTCTACGCGACACGGAGAACATCAAGTTCGCCGGCGGCAGCGGTTTCGAGGTCACGCCGATCATCGATGAGCAGTGCCGCAAACTTCTCACAGAAAACGTGCCGCAGTACATAGAGCGGCAGATAAGCAAACTTTGGGAGAATTCACTGAACCAGAGAGTGGCTGCAGAGATGCTCAAACAAAGGCAGGAAACGGTGCCGCTCGGTGTGTGACTTACCGAAACCTGGATCCAAAGAGGCTGCAACGCAGATGAGCGACCGAGAACGCAAAGCAGGAGACCTGATGCACCAGGACAAACAACGCGGCAGCACATCCGGGCCGCCATCGGCGGCGGATCATTTTTCGCAGCGTTGTTGGGCAGTTCTGTTAAGGTCGCGAGCCAAGAGGCCGATAAAGAAGGGAAACGGCTGCGATGTGTGTTTGCACCGCGGCCCAACCACAAGCAAACCAAAGGTGGTATCGGTTATGTAACCGTCGGAATCATAGAACCGAGGTTCTCGGCAAGCCGGGGCCTTTTCACGGAGGAAAACTGTGAAAACCGATCAAAGACTTACTATTGATGAAATATGGGAACAGTTCCACAAGAACCGCGACGAGTATCACCGCAACCTCTTAATGGAACATTATCGGCCCTTAGTGAGGTACTGTGCCGAACGGTTACACAGCAAGCTGCCTGACAAGGTCGAGCTGGACGACCTGATCAGCGCCGGCATTTTCGGCCTGATGGACGCGATTGACAAGTTCGACCCTTCCATAGGCGTCAAGTTTGAGACCTACTGCTCACCTCGTATCCGGGGCTCCATACTCGATGAGCTGCGAAGCATGGACTGGGTTCCTCGCCTCGTCCGCGCGCGGGCCCACCAGTTGGCCAAGGCCACCCATTCGCTCGAAACCCACCTCGGGCGCAAGCCAACGGAGACCGAGGTGGCCGAGAAGCTCGAGATGGATATGGAGGAGTTCATCAGGCTCCAGCGCGATGCGAACGCCGCCAGCCTGGTCTCGTTGAGCACCAAGTACAGTGACAGCGAGGGCGAAAAGGACATCCGCGAAATCGACGTCATCAAGGACGAACGAAGCAAGAACCCGGTGATCGAGGCCCAAAAGCGCGATCTCAAGAACCTGCTGACCAAGGGACTGACCCGCGCCGAGCGGCTGATCGTCGTGCTCTACTACTACGAAGAGATGACCATGAAGGAAATCGGCGCGACGCTTGATCTGTCCGAGTCCCGCGTCTCTCAGATGCACTCGTCCATCATTGCACGCCTCAAAGCCCAGATGAACACCCGCAAGAAGGAATTCGCCATCAGCGGCACGTAGGAACCCCTGCGCCGCCTGTGACTTCCCAGCGTCGGCCTTTGCTACCGGGCGTAATTGGCTTTGTTTTCGCAAAACGGACTCATAGCCACAAAGCCACGAAGAAATGCTGGCTTGCTCATATTGCCTACATTAACAGGTTGGGAGGGCCCTGAAGAATAAATCGCAAATCGAAGATCGTGAATCGTAAATCCATTCGGCTCGCCCTACCCCCCCCACTTTTTGGCCCAAGAACGTGGATTTGCAAAGAATTTTCACTTTTTTAGAAAAATCAGAAAAAAAGTATCAACAATTTCGCCTTCTCAATCGCCATAAGAAATAGAAGGGCTGGAAGGACCAGGGAAGGCTGGAACTTGGAAGTTGCTTCAAGGCGGCGAATATGGAAAAGAAGGAGCGAGCACTTGTCTCCCTCCTTGGTAGTTATAATATCAGGAGATACCGAAAACGGAATACTCCGCATCTTCGTTCAGAAGATTTATGATAACTTGCTCTCAAAATAGAACCCTAGTAGGATTCACTTCAAAAGTCAAGAAAAAAAATGAGGCGAGGGTAATCGGTCAGTTACGGGTGGATGAGTGGGTTTTTCCCGCTGCGATGGAACAGGGATGTCTTCTGGAATTTCCTTCATCTGGTCTTATTTGTCGTTGCCTCCTCTGAGGCTCAAGTGCGGTCCAGG
>Ga0214473_10012244_pt1 | contig 10070 bp, 9 predicted proteins | sample RVTome_7_FD_203509 | JGI IMG/M metagenome (GOLD analysis project Ga0214473, IMG submission 203509) | Soil microbial communities from uranium-contaminated site in the Upper Colorado River Basin, Wyoming, United States - RVT98D197 | ecosystem: Environmental > Terrestrial > Soil > Contaminated >... | reverse complement strand
TGAGGAACTGGCATGGCTATCTGGCCTTATAAATCTTTGGGAAATGAACTTTTGGAAGAGGTGGCCTCTGCCCTTTACGCATCAGCTTCGGCATCTTCAAGGGTTTGGGCTTTCTCAGTCTAGGAAAGTGCATCATGATTAGCGACCTAAGCCTCTAATGCGAGTAGCCCTGGCAGCTTTGGCAACTTTGACTCCAATACGGTTATATGTCTTAGCTGCTTTGCGAGCCTCAGCAAGATACCGCTTAAGAGTCTTGAATCCATTAGCCACGATGTCCATCCTCCTCGACCAGCAAACGCTCAGATACTTTATCCTCCAGGCAGAACTTGTCATAGAGGACAAGATGCTCCAACTGAAGCTGATTGGATTTGTTGAGCTTCTCAAGAGTCTCAGCAATCAGACTGAAGGCTTTAGGGCCAATGGAAATCTCTCTTGGAACGTCTGCCTCTTGTGACCAGTTGACTCTTCCTGGAGCAGGTACAAAGGGATGGCCGTCAATGGAATGAGTGCGCTCCTCTTTACCGCAGTCCACACAAGGAGACCAGAAGCCAATCTCCCTGTGCTCTGCCTCAGTAAAACTCAGGGTTGTCTTGAGCTCCTGGATGATCCTGAGCATCAAGACATTCCCCTGGGGAGGAAGGATATTGAGGAGCAATAGGCGCTCAGTGACAGTGAGCTGCATAGCTATACCTCCGCAAATACCTCTTCCCCATTGGACTCATCATCGCCACAGTGAATACACTTAGTAGGAGCAGGAGCATCTGCATCTACGACTGTGACATGACCACAGCCAATACAGCTGTATCGCTTCTTCTGTGGGGGCATTAGATGTTTACCTCCTGAATCTCAATTATCGCTGTAACTGTCCACTTCTTGCCTGCTGGTACTTGCTGATTAAGAATCTCTACACCAGCAGGACTTGTCTCAATCTTGAGGTACTTACCTGCTGCAACCTCGAAGGTAGCAGACCCAAATCTCACAGTCTGGGCCGCTACACTTCGCTCTCCTAGAGTCAGTAGATCAGCCATTACTGCACCGTGTTGTAGGCTGGGAGATAGAAGGTTGAGCCGTTCCAGACAAGAGTAATGCGGGCATCACACTTGATGTCAACATTATCTGAGTTCTGGAGGCTGCCTGTTGCAATGCCCTCACCACTGGCACCTGCGAAGTTAAAGAGATTGGTAAAGCCATTGGTGGAGGTGTGGCTGATCTTGATGATGTCCTGAACCGCAGCCATCGCTGACTGATCAATATTGCGAATCAGGATGCCAACCTTGTTGGGACTGCCTGTATCATTCTCTGACAGCATGGCGATGTCAAGGCCAATGATGTCAGTCTCAACTGTGCCATAGTTCTCGGCAATGAGCTGGAGGACACGAAGAGTATCTGCTGTCTTGCCAGAGTCATTGCGAGCATTGATCTGAGCGCCATTGACCCAGACGACATTGGTGCCTCTGTTACGAGCCTGGATGTCAAGAGCTCTGACTGCACCTCTGTCTACAGCATTAGCAGCCCTGTTGTTGGCTAGAATCTTGAGGCCGCAGTCAGGGTTGCCATCCCAAGTGGCAGTGAAGTCCTGACCAGATGCTCGGTCGATCTGAATCTGCAAGGCACCCTGACGAAAACCAGAGGTGCCAGTTAGCACATCAACATCGAGGAGCATCCCCTTGGGACTGTCGCCACCAGCTTGAGTATTGAGGACATAGAAATATTTGTTAGCAGGATCGAAGGCAGCATAGATGAGGGAACTGCCCATATAGATGCTGCCTGACTGCTCTGCCAATTTGGGAGCAACGATAAGCTCGGTGGCATTGATCGCCTTGCCTATCTTCTGGCCTCTGGTAGCCACAGTAGCAGAGTAGCGACCTGCCGTGGCTGAAAGATAGACATCATCGTTCTCAGCGCAATCTGTAATGCGACCAGAATGAATCTTCGCAGCTTGGTAGGCATTGATCTTACTGCCACTGAATCCACTCTGGCCTGCAATCATAGATGCTGGAATGGAGTCGTCATCAGCCCTGACCCATCCTGCACTATATCCGATGGGATCACCTGCCAGAACTGTACCTGCTAGGGTGATCCTCAGAGGAGGGCCAATGCCACTGACGATAACTGCTGTGCCACCATCGGTTAAAGCCATCTACACATCTCCTCTATGCAGCCAAGCTGTCAGCTTTGACATCGGGGAAGAGAAGAAGCTCGGTGGCAGTGAGGGCGCGACCGATGATGGTGTTGCAATCATTAGTGGTAGAAGGTGCAGTCTCAGTCACCTTGCCATTATCAGTTCCCTCAGCAACGTAGATGGGATTGCCTGCTGTAGCACCTGAGTGACGCCCTGAGACCACAGCCAACTTAAAGACTGGAATCTTATCGCCACTGACGCCATCTGCTCCTGCAATGAGGCGACCTTGGATAGCAGTGCCTACAGTAGCAAGAGCTCTGACCCATCCAGAACTGTAGCCTAAGATGTCACCTGTGGAGACTGTGCCTGATAAGGTGACATATCCTACAGGCTCTCCCCAAGCAATGAATCCACCAGTTTGGGCATCTGCGAAAGCCATGATTAGTTCTCCTTCAACCTGTTAGCTGACAACAGGCTCATCGGTGATGCCGTCAATGCGCCCAAGTGAGAGGGTGCTGCCAAGAGCAACAGCCACATACCACTTCAGGCGATAGCGACTGGCATCCTTGTCCTCTAGGGAAGGGAAGATGTCAAGCTGGAACATCTCGTTGCCAGCCAAGAGGGTCAAGCCACCTTCCTCAACACTCCCAAGACGGCAGGCAAAGATGGAGGTTGTAGCTCCACCTGTCTTGGCAGAGAAGTCACCGCCTGAGATTGTCTCTACCATGCCAATGTGATCAGAGACAATAACAGGGACATCTCGATAGGCAGTGATCACTGGAGCTAAGTTGCCACCAATCTGCTCAGTTCCCCAGATAACAGGGAAGCTGGTGCTGCCACCACGAGCCAGAGCACTCATCCTCCGCCTAACGTTTTTGTTCATGAAGAGGTAATCAGCTTTGGGCAGGACTAAATCAATCAGCTGATCAAGAAGTGTAAGGCTGAGAGGAGCACCTGTTGCGCCTGAACCCTGGTTGAGCTGCATAGCCGCAGCTACTAAGGCATGGAGGCCGTTGAACTCTTTGGAGTTGGAGCTATTGTTGGCATAGACCAAGCGGTCGTTTGTCCAATGGTTGAGGCCCTTGCGAGTAAGGGAGATGGCGATGGCCTCGATGTTGTTGGGGTTGCGGTAGGTGTCACGAGTGAACTTATCGAGGTCGTACTGTGCCACTATGCGCTTGAGAGCCACAGATATCTGAGTGGTGTCAACTGTAGCATCAGTGGGAATGACCTCACCGATGTCAACAAAGTGACCTGAAGGGAGATCGACCTCGCGATTATAGATGAGGGACTTGGAGTCTAGCTGAGTAACAGGCAGCATAGAGAGGATGTCACCCTCTTTGATGATCTCCTCAACGATACCTGCTAGAAAGCGGTCGTCAGCAAGATTCTCCAGGTCGGTGAGGCTATCGAAAAAGCCTACGATGGCCATAGAGACTCCTCCTTATTTGAGCTGAGCCGATGGCAGACTGTTAGGTCTTGCCACCAATGCGATGGATGGATGGACTGCCTTCCTCAAGAGCCTGCCGATAGAGGTCTCTTGGTCGAGACTTATCACCTGCGCCCTTTCCACCACCATTGTCATACTGGCGAGAAGGAACAAGGGTCAAAGCCTCAAGCATGGCATCCAACTCAGCCTCAGTACGCTTCTCCACAGACTCTTTCTTTAGCCCTTTGGCAACTAAAGATTGAATCTTGGAATCGAGGAGCCTCTTCTGTGCCGCCTCAAGAGCAGTCTTGCTCTCAGCATGGTCTTTCTCTAGCTGAGTGAGCTTCTCCTGTAGTGTGGTTTGCTCTGTCAGCTTGGCCTCAAGTTCAGTCTTACTGGCGGTCTCTCGACCAAGCTGCTCACGAAGAGTTCTAAGCTCTGCCCTTGATGTATCGATGTCTTTCTGGAGACCTGCCTTTGCAGCAATGAGGTCTGACTCAGGAACCATCTTGGGCTGAGAATCAGGCTTAGGATCAGGTGGAGGATCGCCATCTGCACCTCCAGCAATAGGAGGGAGATAGTGACCGTCAGGAAGCCAGATACCCTGGGGGCAGAACTCTAAGCTCTTCATGTTATTCTCCTTAATGGTAACTGTTAGCTCTTCAGCTTGACATAAAGTTGTTTGAATAAGGGTTTACTACTAGCTATAGTCACTTAAGAAGTATACTGTTGTGTCACCTGCCACCAGATGACACAGACCTACGGGAGTTCAGGCTAGGCGTTATCTGCCGTATCGCTTGAGCAAGACCACCCACGTGCTCAGGTTCAATACATATATGAGCACGTGGGTGGTCGTTGCTTCCCTTCCAAGCCAGATACAAGGAAAAGCCGAACGGCAACTCCAGTTTTGCAAGTTCGGTCGATAACCGCTGGAGCAAGCCAACTAGCATGGCCCAACTGTGACCATAGGTGAAGAACACATTAGCGCCCCAAGGATAGCAATCTTGGCAACTGTCCAGGGTAATTACTCCGTCCACGTCGTTGAGGGCAGTCACCAAAGAGGCTATGCCCTCATCACATTCAGCATTAACTTTCACCGTAACCTGTTTGTGCGACCGCCTGCTATGCGACATTATGATTTACCGTGTACGTGCCATCGAGGGATAATTACCAAGATCAATATCACCTCCTATACAGCTGGCGATATTTACCAGGTCTATACTGGCGTAGGAGCTCTTTGTATAACTCCTCAGATTTGGGGGTTACTAGGGTAGTGCCCACATCCCAGAAGGCTAACCAGGCATCAAGCTCAGGATCAACTCGGCGCAGGACTTGGCTGCTGAGCTTAACTTTGGACTCATACTCACCAATAAGGGAGTTACCTTGCTCATTAAGGAACTCCTCTCTCATAGCTGTGCGCTCAGCTTGCGGTGCAGCCAGATAGCGCTGGATGATTACCTGCTCCTCGGGAGAGAAGGAATCAAGCACTAGATCGATGCGGCCATAGTAGGCAGAAAGGAATCGCCTTTGAGTATCCTCACGTAGGCGATCAAGAGGAGTGTCGTATTTGTTGATCTGTGACTCAAACTCAGCTCTATACTGATCAGGGATGGCAGCAATGAGAGCCTCTCGCTGAGCAAAGAAGCGATCCCAATCAGACTCTAGTTTGCCTGTGTCAGGATTGAGGTGGGTGGTAAGTTTGATGTCATAATAGAGCCAGAGGAGTTCCTTGAGGGGATGGAAGATGGGATTCTCGATTCCTTTCTCTTCATATCGCTTGAGTCGCTCGGCCAAGGTGACTGGCACATCTTGGAAGCGACCAGAGGAAGTAAGCTCGTTGATCTGAGCAGTAAGAGAAGCATAGTATTTGGTAACATAGGAATCATACTGCTGGGGCTCAATGATGCCATCACGGAAGGCTTGCTCAAGAGAATCTTTGGACTGTAAAAGAACTGTGCCATCACGATTCACTAATCCACTGGACTTGACTCTCAGCCTGACAGAATCCATCTCGTCCCAAAACTCTTGGATGCGAAGCTGAGTCTCCTGTTGGGCTGAGGGCTGGAGAGTTAAGGTTGCACCAGACCATCGCTGGAGGGCATCTGACTCATTCAGTATGTCCTGTAGGGCTGGTGATGGAGGCACTACATCCTGCCATCGAGTACCCTGCTGACGCATCTGATCCAACTGGGCTTTAGTAAGACCAGTCTCCAAGGAGATAATCTCGCTCATGGCATCATAGGCTTGAATCATCTCCTCTGGGCGAAAGCGAAAGACGGCAGTCTGCTCGAAGAGGAGAGCCCAAGATGCAATACGGCCTCCAGAAGCGTTCCAGACAGCCTGCTCTTCTTCAGTTAGCTTATCTCCCCTCTGCCTCTTGCGCCAGATAGCAGGGCCATTGGCTCCTCGACGACTGGCCTCTAGCTGAGTCATATAATCACGATAGCGGTCGGCAAAGACAAGCTCACGTAGGCGGCGAGCAGGTGCAGCAAGTTTGTCATTGCCAATGGCCTCAGCAGCAGCCACATAAGCATCAATTGGAGCTTTCATCCAAGCAGGGAGAAGCTCACCAAATTGGAGGCCACGAGGAGATGCTGCACCAAAGAGGGCAATGGGAGCATTGATGTGGATGCCTGGATAGAAGCCAAATCGGCCAGCTTGATCGAGTAGACCCATGAGGCCAGGGAAGGCATCATGGTACTCAGGATAGTCCCTCTGAATCAAACGCCTAAAGCCTCCCATAAGGACTGTGCCTCGAAGTGGGTTGAGCTCAATGTCAGTACCTGGGACGTGGATGTAGCCATTGTCAGTGTGATCCATGTATCGGCCCCAAGCCATCATAGTACCTGGACGAGAGAGGAAGATGCGAGGGACATAGAAAAGGCGACTGAACTCATAAGTCCAGAAGGGAAAGAGGCCTTTCATAAATGCATCAGCAGCATTCTCGTGGACATAATCAGGGAAGTCAAGGAAGTATTGCTGATTAGCTTTGTCTACTGCCTCAATCTTAGCATTGCGCCAGGTATCAGATGCTCGAAGATTGGTAGAGTCATAATAGCCTGGAATCTTCTCTAGATTGTCAGCAGCAGATGCAGCAGCTTTTTGGAGATCAGCAGCAGCAGTCTCAGGCAAACCTCTGGACTGGAATAGCTGCCAGAGCTCTTGGCGCAAGTCCTCAAGCTGAGTATAAACAGGATGGAGAACTGATGCGATAGCAGGATCAGCTCGCATCTCACGAAGGATTTGATCATAAACTTTGCCAATGCGATCTCTAGTGTAGCCAAAGCTCTCAGCAGTTGCGTTGGCCTTGGATGCAGCCCAAGATGCTTTATTGTAGTAAAGGTCAATAAACTCATCCTTACCCTGGAGAGCTTGGAGATGTTGGATCACTACACTGGACTGGACAGCATCAGGAGTGCCTCCATAGAGGGAAGCTAAATCGGTGAGGGAAAGATCGGCAGAGGATGTATCGTAGAGGGTAGGTATGACTGTGTGCTCACTCAGACGCCATCGCTCCTCCATGATCACACGATTGATCTCTCTTGCAGCATTGCGATAAGTATCCCAAGGCTGATTTCTAGCAGCATAGAACTGAGCTCTCCAAGCAGGATCACCCCATTTGGCTCCTTGGGATATTAGGCGCTGGGTGGCTGCAAACTCATCCTCACGAGTAACTGCAATAAGGCGTTGGAGGGCATCATAGCGATCAAAGAGGACTTGAAGAGCATCTCCTTGATTGTACTCAAAGCTCCTGCTCCTCATAGTTGCCACCAAGCGCCTGAGGGCTGAGCCACCACGTTCAATGTAGGCACTCAAGGCTCGCATATTATCATTGTGAAGGCGCTGAAGAGCCTCGCCACTGATGGACTCGCCCATCTGCTGAGTGGCAGCACGAGAAGCATCAATATGCTGAGGATAGGCTTCCATGAGGTCTGCAAGAACTCTACGCTGAGCGATGAAGTCATCGATGGTGGCGGCAGGAGTAGCAATGATGGTGTCTACCATCTCCTCAAGTCTCTGAGCAGCAAACTCAGGAGAATGGATAAATTGCTCAGCATGATGTTGGCGCCCTAGCTCAATCTTGGAATCAATGTTAGCTCCTGCACGAGCAATTAGGGTGCCATCATCAGCTGATTTGACAACATCATCAACAAAGGCTTGATCTAGAAGGGGATACTTGCTGGTGGCTTTCTGAACATCACCAGCCATGATGCGCTCAGCGTTGAAATCATCAGCCATATGGCGCACACTGCCTGGGCCTCGCATAAGGCTGGCTCTAAGTTGCTCCCTGATTCCTCTGTGGAGCTTACGAGGTACACTAGCAGGAATCTCAAACTCACGAACTACCTGCTCTATAGCACGAGCAAGCTCAGGATGCTGGCGCTGGAGTAGCTGCTCCATTTGCCTCATGGTCTGACGATAGACATAGGAACTGCGCTGAGCAGTAGTCACCTTGCTTGGAGCATCAATTGTAATCTTGGTGATAAACTCAGGAGTGTAGCGTACTCTAGTAGCTGCACGCCTAGCAGCAGGATTGGTAGGCAGGGATAGAAGCTCAGTACGAGCCTCATGGATGTCAGGAAGCCAAGAGGCAGGGATGTCGCCAAACGCTCTAAGGAATAATGCACCTGCATTGGAGCCTGGGCGGATAAGAGGATTGATGCCAGCAAGAGCGGTACGGGCAGCGTTCTCAAGGATGTTGAATGGGCCATAGAGAGCAAAGGCAAGATAGGAGAGGGCCACAGGAGTAACAACGAACTTATCAATACGATCCTGCCAAATAACCTTATTGAGCCAATCAAGATTCTGGAGCATAGAGCCCACTAGCACGTTACCTCTAGCACGCTCTAGAGTTACTTGGACATTCTTGGTACTGAGGACAGCCTGCTTGGTGTGGTCAGTAAGGCTTCGCAGTATGCCAGCAGTATCCTTGGCCTCTAGAATTCTCTTTCCCCCACGAATAATTGTTTCCTCTTGCTGGCGGATGATGTCTCTAGCGATGCGAACATTGAGGTCACTGGACTCTACTCTAGCTAGACTGAGGAGAACTGCTGTGGCCTCATCAAGAGATGGAATGGCATCAAGATTGCCGCTTAGACCTAGACGATTGGAGATAAGAGCATCGATGCGCTCCACCAAGCCCTTGGTCAGCTTGACCTCTGACTCGGTGAGAGGACTGCGAAGAGGTTTGACTACACGATCCATAACGTCGCTTGCATCCCAAGGAGCATGGCGGAGGAACATCTTGCCTGTAGCTACACGAGCATCATCAGTCCAACGAGGCTGAGACACTGCCATGTCGATTGCATCAGTAAAGATATTTCTTGCCTCTTCTACAGGGATGAAACGGAGACTAGAGCGCTCAGTACGAGCAAAGAGCAATCCCGCAGCTTTGCCTATAGCCTCACGAGTGGCTGCTCTGGCCCACTGAGTTGTAGTCTTGGGAAGATGCTCTAGCATATTCTTAGCTAAGACAAAGGGAGCATCACCAGCAGCAAACCACAGACGCTCAGTACCAGTTGCAAGTGTAATTAGAGGTTTGATGTGAGTCCAACTGGTAGCTAGTTTAGCGGCTCCAGGGAAGATGTAGGTTGTGGGATCAGTGAAAGTCTCGATGGCAAACTTAGCAACTCCATTCATGTGGACTGACTGCCAAGCCTCACCAGCAGCAAGCCATCTAGTCCAGAAGTCATCCTCTGGGCGGACTAGCTCATCGAACTTGCGCTCAATCTCCTGCTGGCCTGGTAGGAGCTGAGAGACTAGATTTGCCCATGCACCAGCTATTGGGCGATTGACCTTGGCGAAATAGTTCTCGAGAGCACTGAGGGCCATCAATGCAGGTTGATTGATAACAGTCATAAGGTAGTCTTTGACTCCAGGCTTTGGGATGACCCAAGAATCCATCCCTGAGAGCACAGCCTGTAGCTTGGTATTATGCTCCACTAGCTGCTGGATGAAGATGTCGGCAGAGGATGTGATCTCAGCTACTGCTGCCTCAATCTCAGGATCATCATAACCCGCAATGCGAAGTATCTCGCGCTGCTGCTCTAGAGACATACCTTCGGGGAGATGGATAGCAATGGGAGCAGTAAAAGATTTGCGAATCTGATTGACAGTGAGTAAATGAGCGGAGATGGGCTTACCACGAGGAGGATTGAGAAGGAGATTTGCAACCTGCTCTCGAGTGGTTAGAGTAGGAAGCTCGTCTGCGCTTGGGGCAAGAACATCTCGGGCAGTAGCCATATAGGTACGAAGAGATGCTCTAGTAGCCTCGTCTACAGTAAGATTGCCAATAGCTCTGTCCAACTGCTCTAGTCTCTTATCACGCTCTGCTGCATCAGGGATGGCCCAGATAGTAGCTGCTGTGGCCAGAGTTTGGACTTGAGTGGAGATAGCATCAAGGCGCACTATAGACTCTGCAATCAGTAACTTGGTCTGCTCCTGCTGAGTCTTGAGGGCCTCTACTCCCTCCTCATCTACCTTGCCAAATCCAAAGCCTAAGATGGGAATGGTGGGAAG
>Ga0214473_10012243_pt1 | contig 10070 bp, 7 predicted proteins | sample RVTome_7_FD_203509 | JGI IMG/M metagenome (GOLD analysis project Ga0214473, IMG submission 203509) | Soil microbial communities from uranium-contaminated site in the Upper Colorado River Basin, Wyoming, United States - RVT98D197 | ecosystem: Environmental > Terrestrial > Soil > Contaminated >... | reverse complement strand
GGCTGGGTCTTATTCGTGAGGTAGCTGTGCATCGTATGTCCCAACTCGTGCGTCAGAGTGCTCATATCCTCGTACTTGCCGTTGTAGTTGAGCAGCATGTAGGGATGGACGTCATAGACAGCGCCGTTGGAATACGCGCCCGACCGTTTCCCTTCATTGGGGTAGACGTCCAGCCAGCGCTCGGCGAATGCCCTGCGCGCCACGGAGACATACTCTTCGCCCAGCGGCGCAAGGGATGCAAGGATCTGCTCTTGTGACTCTTCGATGGTGAACTTCAGATCCACCTCATGCACCAGAGGCGCGTAGAGGTCGTAGTAGTGAAGCTGATCCACACCGAGAATCTTCTTTCGGAGATACAGGTAGCGGTGGAATGTTCCGAGATGGGCACCGACGTTGTCGATAAGACCCTGGTAGACGGCGCGGGGGATGTTGCTTCCGTCGAGCGCGCGGGCAAGGCAGGAGTCGTATTTCCTCGCCTTCATGAAAAACATGTTCTTCTTCACTTCAGCGTACAGCTGTGCGCCGAACGTCCGCCGGTAATCGTTCAACCTCCCGAAGTACGCGGCAAACACCGCCTTCCGGTCTTCTCTGTTCGGCGCGGAGCGATACACACTGAAGTTTGCTTTGTCCATCTTCACCGTCTTTCCATCGCTCATGGTCACGGCGGGGAACGGGAACTCGGCATTCGAGAAGATGCTGTAGATGCTTGTTGGGGCGTCGGCGATCAGCCCGGCATCGGCAAGGATTTTCTCCTCTCCCTCATCGCCGGTGTGATTCTTCCTGCGGAGGATGTCCTTGATCCCGTGCTCGTAGATTTTCAGACGGGGTTCTTCCGCGATGAAACGGTCGATCACCGCGGGATCCATCTTCAGAATGTCGGGCTGGATGAACGAACTCCTGGCGGAAAAGTCTGCGCCAATCTGCCCCATCTCCTGCTCCATTCCCAGGTATTTCGCGTCGCGGGTATCCTCATCGGAGTGCGTGCTCGCATAACAATACAGCCGGGTATATTCCTTGCTCAGCCGGTTCACCAACTCGAAACATTCCAGCATCATCCGCGCCGAACTGCCGATTTTGCCACCGAATGGTTCAATAGCGGGGAGTTGTCTGAGGAGTTGTTCCTTTGCATTCTTCCAGGCATCATCGGTCGGATAGATCTCGGTGAGATTCCACTTGTATTGTTCGGGGATCGCGTTTCGCTCTCGTTGCATGACTGTCGGCGTTATCGAGGCTGTTTCGCCGGAGAAAATCGGGGAGATCATTCTGTCTTGCATACGTCCAAACACATTCATATTCATCGCACAATGGTTGGGATTTATTGGCTTACAATGTACTAGGAAGAGGACGAAAGGGCAACTGGAAGGTGGGGCGGAGTCGGGAAGAACCTACTATCTCCGGGTCCCCATCAGATACAACTCACCTGTTGGGTGTGGAGCGCCTCCCTTTGATTCAAGCGTGACGGAAAAAGCGATGACATCTCGCGGGTCGGTGAAAGCCAGGTCTTCGATCCGAAGGAATTCGGTGCTGGTGTCACTCACGGCAAACGCACCCGCACTGATAGCAGTCTTGTCTTTAATAAGCCAGAGTCGGTACTCTTTTTCTGGCGGGACCGATGGGAGATTGGCCACCTGAAGCACTGCTTTCCTCCCGTCCGGGTCCAGGAAGATCTTCCCGTACGAGAGAGGGTCGATCCTTCCATCCAATTCTATAACCTCAATCCGCTTTGAGGCAAGGGTGGTAAGGAATTCGCGCTCTTGTATCACCTCATCGCTCAGCAACACCAGTTGTCTGTTCTGGTCTTGAATTGTATCGAGCAGACGGAGGACATATGCGGAAAAAAATGTGGCGAGGAGGAGCGCTGCTGCAACGCCAAACGGAATCCAGTTCCACTGTCGCTGAGACGAATTGTTCTGTGCGTTGTCTGTTGCGTTCAACCGAGGAATAGTCCCGCCGAGCTTCCCACCCAGGCCATGTTTTTGTTGAAGTTCACGCCCATCATTTTTCCTCTCCCCAACCGGACAAGGTTGTTCACGGGCTGCAGTTCGTCCAGCCAGATGTACATGATCCGGACCTCCGCCTTGGTGCCGCCATGTGGCGTCTCGATGAAAGCGCCGTACTCAACCTTCTCCTGCAGCACATACTCGGACTTGCTGGCATCCGGTACTGCTGCAATGTCATCATGAGATGGACCAACCACTACCCCGCTTCCGGCGAACGAATAGAGCGGCTTAAGAACCCAGTTTTCCAAATCACCAGGCAACGAAGTCAGATTATCAAGGAACTGGGTCCGAGGTACGGTGGGATGATGAAGGTACGGAAGAGAGAACTTGCTGAGACGGAAGAACCAGTTCGGATGTCCGGCCCATTCGACGTTCAGCTCATCACGGAAGCTGAACGGAAGCTGCACATCGGCCTTCATCAGCTCATCGGCAATGGCACGATTGTAAATGCGGTAGATGGGAACACGCACGCCATCCTGACGGTAGAAGAGCCGGTTCTTCTCCTTTACGACGTCGCGGATATTGACTGTATTGATGCCACAGATCCGCTCGGTGAGAACGAAGTCGGGACGTGTCTTCTGCTTGAGCGGGTCGAGCTCCAGCAACACCACATTTTCCGGCGCATGGTCACCGAGGATCGCCCTTCTCAACAACGCGTGGTACGCCTCCAGGTCGAGTCCCCCGAGGAGATATCTCAACCCGGGGGAAAGTCCGTACACCTCTCTGTACTGCTGACAGAGCGCCGCTTGAAATCCGAAGAGCGACGGGAAGCCCTGCATCTCGATCAACTTTGGGACATAGGAACCATCCTCGTTTCGAATCACACCGAAATCAACGGCAATGAACAACGGTCGGGGCGGCTCGTTCGGGACGTTGAACTCATGCGGGATAGCTCTGCCGGAGGCAGCCAGGTAGTCCGGGTTGGTCATCAATTGCATGATGATCTCCTTCCCCGCCTGCACCATGGAATTGATCAAAGGCGTGGGTATGAAGAATGGAGTCTCCGCAACGCGGAAATCAACATGCATGCCGCAAACGCCCTCGAGGCGCTTGAGGAGAAGCTGGTAGCCTTTCTCGGTAAAATTGGTGTTGAAGGAATGGCGGAGATGGGGGATCATAGAAATTAACGATTGGCCATTGACAGTTCGCAATTGTCAATGAGTGAGAAGTCTCAATATCTGATGATTGAGAAAGCGGTACTCCGTTTCACGCTCTTCCTGGCTCTTCACGCTCAGTCAGATAAGGAACTCCCCTTCATGCATGATTTTCCGGTCCTCGATCCAGATGTCGAATTTGGTCCCGACGACATCGATATGGGTGGAGGATGTCCAGTTGGCCCCGGTGTGCTCGGCGTAGGGATGGCCGAACGCAATGTGGACGCCGGGAATTTTTTCATCCTGAAGGATATGTCCAATGACGTGCTTGAGCTGGATGTTCGTGCCAATGGCAAACTCGCCAACGCGCGGGCTGTTCTCGTCGGTATGGCAGTAATCCCAGAACTCCTGCTCCAGTTCTTTGTTGTCCGAAAAGATCTGGGTGATGCGATTGTCTTTTACTTCGATGGTGAGTGGTGAGTCGTTCAAATCCCCGTACTTCGCACAGAGGTAATCTCCCACCACGCCATCCACGATGAACATGCCGTTGACCATCAGCGGGGCCGTGAAGACTTCGCCGCCGGGGAGATTTCCCCACTTGTCCGGACTGATGATGCCGCTTGTCTTTAACCACTTCAGGGAAGGACTGAATTCAGCGTGGATATCTGTGCCACGCTTTGTCCGGGCGTTCACATATGTTGCTCGCTTCGCCAGATCCCACACCTTCCCGCTGATCTCATCCACCTTATTGAAGTCTGCGCGCATTCCCTCCTGCATGATCCGTTGATTGATGTTGATCATGTGTCCGTGGCGGATCTTGTGCTTCGTTACCACTCGGGTCAGTTGCATGCGCGTGCGCAACTCTCCCATCTGCCCGGACACAGCGTAGACACTCACCTGGCTGGTGGCAAGATCGTCAAGAATTTCCTGAGGTATATCCGTGTGCGGCCGCGGGGCAAATTCCTCCAGCACATACACGTTACATCGGGCACCGACCTTGCGAATCTCATTGTACACACTTGCCGCTATGTCAATTGTCCGCTCATCGGTGATGAGGGTGACCTTTTCTTCAGGTTTCACGCGCAGGCAGACGTTCACTGCATTGTAGGCTCCTTCCCGGAGCGCGTCGTGCAGCGCGACGCCTTCAAACGGATGTTTCATTCACTCTCTCTACAGTGATTTCACAGGTGCGCGCACCGGCTCGTTGAGTCCGGCGCGGGTTTCTTCAATGATGTAGTCCACCACTGCTTTCAAGTCACCGTTCGATTGTTCATAGACTTTAAGTTGCCGCTCCGCACCCGATCCCATTGCCAGAATGGTATGGATGTAGTTGATTTCCTCGCGGCTGTCCAGTTCATCGACCACATCGTCAACAAAGAGAAGAAGCTCCTTGATCAGGTCGGCCGCAGGGAGTTCCGTCTGCCGTCCGAAGTCGATGAGCTTGCCACCGAGGCCGTACCGGCTTGCCCGCCATTTGTTCTCCATGATCAGCGCACGACGATAGAGCCGGAAGCCCATGTTCGACGCGTACAGCTTGTAGAGCTTCACGACCACCGCCTGCATCAGCGCAGCCAGGGCAACCGTCTCTTCTGCGCGCATCGGGATGTCGCAGATACGGAATTCCAGTGTTCCAAAGAACGGATGCGGGCGGAGATCCCACCAGATCTTCTTGGCGTTGTCGATGCAGTTGGTCTTGATGAGGAGGTTGACGAAGTTCTCGTACTCAGAGTAGCTCTGGAAATAGTCCGGGATGTTGGTACGGGGAAACTTGTCGAATACCTTGCAGCGGTACGATTTTAGCCCGGTGTTCCGTCCCATCCAGAATGGAGAATTGACGGACAGAGCAAGGATGTGAGGGAGGAAATACCGCGCAGCGTTCATCAGATGGATCGTTGCTTCTTTGTCCTCGATGCCTATGTGGACATGAAGCCCGAAGATAAGATTTGCGCGCGCCACCTGCTGCATGTCCTGCACAATCGTTGCATACCGGTCATCGGGGAAAATTGCCTGGCTGTGCCAGTTGGCAAAGGGATGGGTTCCGGCGGCCGCAAGTCGGAGACCGTTCTCATACGCCAGGTCTACCATCCGTTTCCGAAGCTCGCACACTTCCAGCTTCGCCTCCTTGATGTTCTTGCAGATGCCGGTCCCCACCTCCACCACGGACTGGTGCATCTCGGGCTTCACCCTCTCCTGGAGGTGCTTCTTCCCCTTCGCGATGATCTCTTCATGGATATGCGAGCGGAGGTCACGCGTCTCCGGATCAATCGTTTGGAATTCCTCTTCGATGCCTAACGTAAAGCTCGGCTGCATACGTGCCCCTACTTTCTGGAGACTCTTCCGCCCTCGGCGGATTTCACGCTCCGTTTGGGTGCTGACTTCTTCTCAACGCCATTGGTATTCAGGAAGTTCGCCCACCGGTATTCCATTTCTGCCCGTTCATTGCTCAATGCCTTCTTCACCGCGAGATCCGCGACGGCGTTCACGATCCACGTGAAGTTCTCCGGCCCCACCGAGTGGTAGTCTGCATCCGGCGCGGGGTTCAGAAAATCGATCGCGTAGGGAATACCATTGCGCACGGCAAACTCCAGGGTGTTCAGGTCGTAACCGAGGGCGCGGCAAAGTTTCAGGCAATCTTCCACAATACGTTGTTCCAGTGCCGGGTCAAGCGGCGGTGCATCCTTTACATACCGGTTCTCGTGCGGCTGGCGAGGATCGTATTGCATGATGTGGACATTCTCCTGACCGATGCAGTAACAGCGGACATATTCCTTGAACTCGATCCCTTCCTGCAATGTCATCACAAGGTCGCCAGTCTGATGGTAGAAATGGAAGAAGTCCCCTTCATTATGGATCTTGTAGACGTGTTTCCAGCCTCCACCACTATGCGGTTTGAGAAATGCCGGGAACCCAACATAGTTGAAGATCTCTTTCCAGTCGAGTGGGTACTGCAGGTTGCGCATGGATTGTGACGTGGTATTGGGCGGCGACTGGTACGACGGGAGCAGGACGGTTTTTGGGGTGGCAACGCCGATCTTCGATGCAAGCGCGTAGTTGAAAAACTTGTCGTCGGCGCTCCACCAGAAGGGATTGTTGATGACGATAGTACCACCGAGGACGGCATTCTTGAGGTATGAGCGGTAGTAGGGGATATCATGCGAGATGCGGTCAATGATCAGATCGTACTTCGTCGGATCGGCCATCCGGCTGGCGCCGACATCGACAAATTCCGCGATCACACCGGCATTCATTTCGTTGATCTTCGCAACGAGAGCACCCGGGAATGTGTTCTCCATACCGAACAATATGCCGACTTTCTTCATGGTACCTCCGACTTGTGGTTTCGTTTCACAGAACAATGCAAGGAATCCACGACGTCACAAACTATCCCAACGAACAGCCAGCATGTTAGTCCTTTGGATCGTGGAGACTTCGCGGCAATCTATCTTCGACTTCGAGAGTGGGGAGAGTAGGGGAAAGCTCTGAGCATAATATGGATTTCAACCCCGAGAGTCAAGAAACGCGCATGGATGTGGGCAACGAAGTCAGTTTCCTCCTCCACTTGCACAATGCTGCTCACCTCAGCCACTCCGGTGAGATCGACAACGGTGTGACATCATCGAGGTGATCTCCTTTTCTCTTCGTTGATTTTCGGACTGAATTTGCGTTAATTGCCTTTGTCAAACTCCTGAAGTGCCTGTTGCATTGCACCCGACGCGTCCTCCATGTCCACCCCTCTCATGAAACAATACGCCCAGGTGAAGGCGAAGTATCCTGACACGATACTCCTCTTCCGCATGGGCGATTTCTTTGAGACGTTCGAAGAGGACGCCAAAATTGCAGCAAAGGTCCTCGGTATCACACTGACGAAGCGGGGAAACAGCGCAGCGGGCGATATTCCCCTTGCGGGCTTTCCCCACCATGCGCTGGATTCGTACCTCCCGAAGTTGCTCAAAGCCGGGCACCGGGTTGCCATCTGCGAACAACTGGAGGATCCGAAGTTCGCCAAGGGAATCGTCAAGAGAGATGTAATTGAAGTAGTGACACCGGGTGTAGCCTACTCCGACAAAGTCCTCGAGCAAAAACACAACAACTACCTCGCCGCTATCGCCCTTCCTTCAGCGCTTGCCACCGGACAGGATACAATCGGTTTTTCCTATATAGATGTGTCCACCGCGGAGTTCAATGTAAGCGAGTTTCCTTTTCGTCAACTTGCCGAACAAGTTGCCGCGCTCGCACCGTCGGAGATTCTTGTACAGCGGCGGGATCTTGTATCGCTCCAGGAGCTGCTGCGCGGACGGTACAACGGCCTCTTCACCAAAATTGACGATTGGGTCTTCAATGTCGATTACGCCTACGAGCTTCTCATTAGTCATTTCCAGACACAGTCGCTCAAGGGATTTGGCGTGGAGGAAATGAAGCTGGGCACCGTGGCCGCCGGCGCAGTGATGAACTATCTCCAGGAAACGCAGAAGGCCAACCTCCTCCATATCCGAAAGCTGATGCCGGTGGATGTCGGTGACCACATCACACTGGATACCTCCACCAAGCGGAACCTCGAGATCACCGCATCCATCGCAGGCTCAGCCGATGGAACATTGTTTGCCGTTCTCGACAGAACGCAAACACCAATGGGCGGACGCTTGCTCAAGCGGTGGATCAACCAGCCTCTGAACAGACTGTCTCCGATTCAGCAGCGCCTCGCAGCTGTCCGTGAGTTAATCCAAAAGGAAGATCTCCGGAAGAGTCTCGGCGATATCCTCACCCGCATTGGCGATCTTGAACGGCTCACGACAAAGATCTGTACGAACCGCGCAACGCCGCGGGAGATGAACGCGCTAAAGTTCATCCTGCTCGAAATCGGCAAGGGGAAGGAGAGACTCGACGGCGTCGCGACCGAAGTCCTCTCCTCGATCCGCACCGGACTTGATCCTCTGCCAGACGTCGTCACCCTGATTGACACCGCCATCGAGGCGGAGCCACCCGCGACGCTGGTGGATGGCGGCGTGATCCGGAAAGGATTCCATGCAGGGCTTGATGACCTCCGGGCGATCGCGTTTGGAGGCAAGAGCTGGATTGCGGAATTGCAGAGGAGGGAACGAGAGCGAACGGGAATCTCATCGTTGAAGGTGGGCTTCAACAACGTGTTCGGCTACTACATCGAAGTGACCAACACCCATAAGGAGAAGATCCCCTCCGACTACATCAGGAAGCAAACGCTCACCAATGCGGAGCGATACATCACTCCGGAACTGAAAGAATATGAAGAGAAGATCCTGCATGCTGAAGAGAAAATGCTCGCCCTCGAAACCGAGCTTTTCACCATCCTTCGCTTGCAGGTCGCTGCACACGCCGAGGCGATCCAAACCGATGCCAGGTTAATCGCCGCGCTCGATTGCTTCCTCTCCCTTGCCGCCGCCGCACATGAGTATTCTTACGTTTGCCCTGAGGTAAACGAGTCCACACTCCTGGAAATCAAGGACGGGCGCCATCCTGTTATCGAGCGGCTCCTGCCGCCGGGCGAAAAGTACATTCCCAACGATGTCCGTCTCGACATTGACACGCAACAAATCCTGATTATCACCGGGCCCAACATGAGTGGGAAGTCGAGTTACCTCCGGCAGGTGGGGTTGATCGTGCTGCTGGCGCAGATTGGGAGCTTCGTGCCAGCCAAGAAGGCGATCATCGGGATCGTGGACAAGATCTTCACGCGTGTTGGAGCGAGTGACAACATCGCATCGGGTGAGAGCACATTCCTCGTGGAGATGCACGAGGCGGCACATATCGTCAACACTGCAACGAAGAAGAGCCTCATCCTGCTCGATGAAGTTGGACGAGGTACGAGTACATTCGACGGCATCAGCATTGCATGGTCGTTAACCGAGTACCTCCACGAACGCGTCGGCGCGCGAACGCTTTTTGCGACCCATTACCACGAGTTGAACGAACTGGCCGATCTTCTCCCCCGCGTCAAGAACTACAAAGTGGAGGTGCGGGAGTACGGAGACAAGGTGGTTTTTTTGCACAAAGTCACCCCCGGTTTCGCCGACCACTCGTACGGCATCCAGGTTGCGCAGATGGCGGGCTTGCCGGAGGAGATCACGGAGCGGGCGAAGAAGATTCTGAAGAATCTGGAAGGATCAGAGTTGACGGTTCACGGAGATACGGAGACCGAAAACGGGAGACGGGAGAAAGGAAAGAGGGGCGGGAGAATCGCTTCTGCCGAAGTACAGATGACGTTGTTTGAGCTGAGAGACGATGCGTTGAGAGAAGAGTTGAAGAAGATAGATGTAGACAAACTGACACCGCTTGAAGCGTTGCAGAAGTTGGCGGAACTGAAGAAACGAATCCATAAGCAGCCGTGCTGAAGAACTTCCACACTGAACTCAAACTCTGCTACCTCCGCAAGACGTAAACTCATCACTAAAAACCAAACCCCGACGTCAGATAAAACCGGATCTCCTCCGGAGAGCGCGCCGCCGAGAGGTTCAGCAGGAATTTCTTGATAATATTCAGCCACACGCCGCCGCCAAACGCACTATGCCATCTGTTCGATCTTTCTCCTGCTACAAACACTCTCCCTGCATCGCCAAAGAGCGTTAGTCCAAGTTGTGCCGGAACAAAGACATTCACGGGCGCAACTCCAATCCGCATTTCAGCCTGTCCAAACATCGAAGCATCGCCCGCAAATCGCTGGAGTGAATATCCCCTGACAGTGTTCACTCCTCCAATCACCGAGGCCCCGTAGAAGGGATATTTCCCGAATGTCTTCTCTCCCCCAATGTGGAAGGCAAACACGACATCAGTGAGGATCGTTGCCGGGAGATACGCACGGACATCGGCGTTTGCTTTCCCGAACTCCAGCCCGTTGGCAAAGACTTTTGGATAGTACGTTCCCCCCGCGCTCGCGTAGAACCCGCGGGATGGAGCAAACGGATGGTCCCGTCCGTCATACGAGCAACCGGTGCTGATTCCCAGC
>Ga0214473_10012242_pt1 | contig 10070 bp, 6 predicted proteins | sample RVTome_7_FD_203509 | JGI IMG/M metagenome (GOLD analysis project Ga0214473, IMG submission 203509) | Soil microbial communities from uranium-contaminated site in the Upper Colorado River Basin, Wyoming, United States - RVT98D197 | ecosystem: Environmental > Terrestrial > Soil > Contaminated >... | reverse complement strand
ATGAACCCCTTGAAGCCCAGCCCGACCGCGCGCTCCAGCTCCCGAACCGCGCCGTCCGGGTCGTTCAACGGCAGCGTCCCCAGCGGGTGAAACCGGTCGCCGTGCGCGTCCCGGAGCCGGGCGAACGAGTCGTTCACCACCCGCGACAGGGCCACCGAGCGCTCCCGGGTCTCGATGATGGGCCCGGGGGTCGTGAGACTGATGACCTGCATCGCCACCCCGGCCTCGTCCAGCACCGTGCGCCGGTAGGCGATGTCGCGGTGGCCCGGTACCAGGTAGTTCTTGTCGCCCGGCGAGTTGAAGACCGGGTTGCCGTGCTCGTCCGTGGTGACCGTGATGGCGCTGGGCCCGCGGCGCACCGCGTCGATGTACTCGGCCGGATAGAAGTGGTTGTGGACATCGATTATCCGCATTCGCAGAAGGCTCCCCCCAACTTCATCCAGTACGTCTCCCACCGCGGGTCCACAATAGGTAGACCGGCCATCCCGCGGCTACCAGCGACAAGCCGACCAGGCTCTCGCCCGGATCGGTCACGATCTGGTTGATCACGATGGCGAACGACGCCAGCGCGAACAGGGCCGGCACCAGCGGGAAGCCGGGGGCCCGGTACTCGGGCGTCAGTCCCCGGCGCCGGAGCAGGATCAATCCCAGCGCCATGAGTCCAAAGAAGATCCATTCAGTGTAGACCACGCGGGTGAAGAGCGCGCGATAGGTGCCGCTGGCCACCAGCACCGCCGACCAGACGCCTTGCAGCACGATGGCCAGGTGCGGAGTCCGGAACCGGGGATGCACGGCTCCGGCCCAGGCGAAGAGCAACCCGTCTCCCGCCATCGCGTAGTACACTCGCGGGCCCATCAGCACGATGCCGAGCAGCGCGCCGAACGTCGAGAACAGCACCACGCCCGAGAGGATTGCTCCGCCCCCCGACCCCAGCACGGCGTCGGCCGCGTCGGCCGCCACCCGGGTCGAGCCGGCCACCCGGTCGAACGGCAGCACGTAGAAGTAGACCGCGTTCATCCCCACGTAGCACAGCGTGACGATGGCCGTGCCCAGGATGAGGGCGCGGGGAATGGTCCGGCGGGGCTCGACCGTCTCCTCGGCGTTGTAGGTGACCATGTGCCAGCCGCCGAAGGCGAAGAGGCCGGCCACCAGTCCGGTGAGGATCCCGCGGAGCGTCACCGCGGTGCCGCCCGCCGAGGGGCCGACGAAGTGCTCCGGGATGCGGCCGCCCAGGGCGAAGCCCAGGATGACGATGGCGACCACGGCCGCCACCTTGCCGGCGGTGAAGGCGGTCTGGAGCCGGCTCCCGGCGCGCACCCCCACATAGTTGATGCCGCTGATCACGCCGATCACGCCGATCGCTACCAGCTTGATGCCCCAGTTCCCCAGCGGCACGAAGTACCCCAGATATCGGGCGAACACCATTGCGATGGCGGCGATGATGCCGGAGTGCATGACCCAGAACATCGCCCAGCCCCAGAGGAAGCCCAGGGCCGGGTGGAAGGCCTCGCGCAGGTAGACGTAGACGCCGCCCGAGCGGGTGAAGGCCGACGCCAGCTCGGCGCACACCAGAGCGCCCGCGAGCGTGAGGGCACCGGCCAGGGTCCAGACCAGCAGCACGCCGGGCACCGACGGCACGGCGCCCGTGATCTCGGACGGCTGCACGAAGATGGACGCCCCGATGATGGTGCCGGCCACCAGCGCGGTGGCGTGGGGAAGGCGGAGCGCCCGGCGGAGCTCGGTCATGGGCGCCAAACATGAGGACCCGGTGCTGATCCGCAAGTGGCTGTCGCCATGCTACATAGAAGGGCCACGCGGAGGCCGGGCCCGGTCTTGCTGACGGGCCGTTGCACCATCTTGAGCCATTCCCCCTAGCGACCCGGGTATTCGCGGGCTACGCTATCCCCGCTCTCGTGGGCGGTTTAGCGTGGAAGTCTTCGCGACTGTTGGTGCCGTGCTCGAAGGTCGCTACGCGGTCGAGCGGCCATCATGAACACCCCTGCGGACATCAGCGGGCGTCGAGTGGACCTCGAAGCGCGGGTGCGCTCCGCGCTGTCGGAGCGCTACGTGGTTGAAGGCGAAGTCGGCCACGGAGGAATGGGCGTGGTGTTCCGCGCTCGGGACCTCCGCCATTCGCGACTGGTCGCCATCAAGGTCCTGCGCCTGGAGATCGCGGCCGCCGTCGGGTCCGAGCGGTTCGAGCGCGAGATCCAGATCGAGGCGCAGCTCCAGCACCCACACATCGTTCCCTTGTACGACTCCGGCTTCGCGGACGGCATGCAGTACTTCGTCATGCCGTTCATCGAGGGCGAAACCTTACGCACCCGGCTGCAACGCGATGGGCCGTTGCCGCTCGACGAGGCGCTTCGCATGGCCGAGCAGGTGGCGGATGCGCTGGGCCACGCGCACGCCCGCGGGGTGGTGCACCGGGACATCAAGCCCGAGAACATCCTTCTGACCAATGGGCACGCGCAGGTCGCCGACTTCGGGGTCGCGCGCGTGACCTACGAGCGTGGCGAAGCGTACTTCACGGCCACCGGGCTGGCACTGGGCACGCCCTCCTACATGAGCCCCGAACAAGCCACTGCGTCCGCCCGGCTCGACGGTCGCAGCGACCTGTATTCTCTCAGTTGCGTGCTGTTCGAGATGCTCACCGGCGAGCCGCCGTTCAGCGGAGCCTCGGCGCAGGTCATCATCTCGAAACATCTGCTCGAGTCGCCGCCGTCGGTCGAGGTTCAGCGACCGACGGTTCCGCCTGCGGTAAGCGCCGCCCTCCTGAAGGGGTTGGCCAAGGTTCCGGCGGACCGATTTGCCACCGCGGCGGAATTCCGCGATGCGTTGCGCGCCGAACGTCCGGTGAGCGTGCCGGAGCCGGGGCAGGGGACCCGGATCAGAAACCGTATCATCGCTGCCGCGGTCACGGTCCTTGTCGTGGTGGGAAGCGTTCTTGTGGTGCAGCTCGTCCCAACCAGGCCGGCGCTGGCTGACCATCGTGTCGTGGTGTTCCCGTTGGCCACCACGGCGGGGGGGCCCGAGGCCGCGCAGCGGGGATGGGATGCGGCGCTGGCCATCGAAGAGGCGCTCGAGCGCACCGAGCCGCTCAAATGGCTCGACGGCTGGCAGCTGCTGGCCGAGGAGGTGCGCAATGACCCTCGGCTTCTGACCCAGGAGGCGGCGGTTGCCACCACCCGGGCTGCGGCGGCGCGCTACTACATCACGGGAGTCATCCGGGGCGATTCCGCGGGGGCCAGCGTCACGCTATGGCTCAACGACGCCGCAGCGGACAGCGTCGTGGCACCCGCAACGCGCGCCGGGATCGGTACCAGCGGCCCGCTCCTCGCGATCGGCGCAATGGAAAGCCTCCTGGGACGCCTGCTGGAGCCGGGGAGGCGAGTGGATCTCACTGCGCTCACGCAGCGCGCGCAGGGCGCCATCGCGCTGACGCTCCAGGGCGACCGCGCCTATCGACAGGCGCAGTTCGCGGAAGCGCTGGACTTCTACAAGCGGGCCGTGGCTGCGGACTCGCTGTCGGCCATGAGCGCAGTGAAGGGGGCGTGGGCCGCAAGCTGGGCTGCGCTGGCTGAGGCGGAAGCGTGGCCCCTGCTGAACGTCGCGCTGCGGGCAGACTCACTGCTGCCAGCCCGGCACCGCGCCTTCGTCCTGGGCCTTCGGGCGTACTTCGCCGGGCAGCCGGATGCCGCGATCACCCATCTGCGCACCGCGCTCCGCGGGGATCCCGAGTGGGCCGAGGCGTGGATGTCGCTGGGGGAGGCGTACTACCATCTTCTGCCCCGCGCCACGAGCCTCGATTCGCTGGCGGAAGACGCCTTCCGCCGCGCCTCCCGGGCGGACACCCTGTTCGCGCCACCGCTCGTGCACCTGGCGGAATTGAGCGCGCGGCGCGGGGACCTCGAGGCCACGCGGCGACTCGTGGCCCGGTTCCACCGGATCGGAACCGACTCGACGTACGCCCGTGAGCTCCGCTTCCTGCTGGGCTGCCTCGAGCGGGGCCCGGACGCCCTGAAGGAGGCGGAGTTGGGGGACTCAGTAGGGGTGACGCTCGCCGCCATGCACCTGGCGGCGGGCGGCTACCAGCTTGCCTGCGCCGAGGCCGGCTTCCGGAGCATGCTGGCGGCCCCGGGTTTGTCGGCCGGTCACCGGGCGGGCCTCTTGCTGGGAATTCAAGGTGTACTGATGGCGAGCGGACGATACGAAGATCTCACAGCACTGCTCGATTCCAGCATCGGCGCCGGCTACCGCGGCGCGTATCAGCATTACATGTACGACGACGCCCTCGGCGCCCCGGTCGACCGCGGCAGCGCGGAAGCCGAACGGCTGGCTCGGGAGGCAACCGGCGAGCTGTACGAGCGCAGCTCGCCGACGAACCGCTGGCTGCTGGGTCTCTGGCATCTTCGGCGGGGAAACACGGACCGGGCGGCGGCCATCGCCGCCGGGCTGGCTCGAGGCGCGGACTCGACCGACGGCCAGCTCGATCGCCTGCTGGCCGACGCGCTGGCAGCGCACGTCACGCTGGCGCTGGGTGATACCGCCACCGCCCTCGAGTACTTCGGTCGGCTGCACGCGGACTTCCCGGATCGGCAGTTGACGTGGAACCCGGCCTTCACGATTGCGCCGACCCGGCTGCTCCATGCCGAGGTGCTCCTGGCCCGGCGCCGGCCGGTGGAAGCCGATAGCGTCGCGGCCGTGTTGGATCAGGCCACGATCGTGGCGTCGCTCGCGGCCCTGCCGCGGGTGTTGGAGATCCGGGCCGCGGCCGCCGACGCCCGGGGGCGGCCCCGGGCGGCCCGCGAGTACCGTCAGCGTCTGGAACGATTGCGGGCGCCAGGGTGAGGTATTCGCAGCCCACAGCATCGCGCGCCGGCCGGTCGGCCGGGCACTGGTAGGTCGCAACTTCGCAAAGGGGAGGCGGAAGCATGCCAACCGGATGGAAGGCGGCAATCATCGTCATGTGGATTGTGACCGTGCTCGGGTTGGCGTACCTGATCTGGGGCCATGTGAGCCAGAGGAACTGGGCTCGCGCCATGAAGCACGCCACGGTGTCCGGTCACCACGCCCAGGACATCGACTTGCAGCGGCTGGGGATCCGCGTGAGCGCGCTGGACAACGCCCCTTGGGTCCCAACGGTCCCGACGCCGGGCGACTGGCCGCCGCCCGACCCGCCTGAGTGGCCATGACAATGAGACCGCCCGCGCTCGGGCTCTTGAGCCTGATTATCTGCTCCGCCGGACTCGCGGCGCAGTCGGGTGACGTGCAAGGGAGGGTTTGGGGTCCCAACGGCCGCCCAGTCCGCGCAAGGGTGGTCACGCTGGTCCGAACGGCGTTTGTGGATACCAGCGATGTCCTGGGGCGTTACCGACTCACCAATGTCCCGGCCAACACGTACTTGTTCCACGTCGTCGCTCCCGGGTATCCAGCGGTTCAGGTCAGGGATGTGGTGGTTGTCGCGGGGAACACCACGACGGTAGACGTGGGTGTGGGTCCTCGCCAGGCGTACTGGGCCCACTTCGAGGACTCGCTCCGAGTCGGCACCGGGCCTTCCAGACGAATCATCCTCTTCGCGGACTCCCTGGGCGTGGTTCCGACGCCGGGCGACAGTGCGCATCGCCGGCGTATCCTGGACTCCCTGGCGGCGCGGGGGTTGAGGGTCGTCACGGATGGCGGCGGGGTCATGGTCTTCACGATCTCGGCCGCGCCGGGCTGGCACGTGCTGGCCGCCCGCGACTCCGTGTTTCGCCTGGCGCACGCGCTGCGGCGCGATCTGCCGGACCTGGTGAAACAGGCTGGTCCGCTGGTTCGATTCCGTTCTGGAGGCGTGGCCTCCGTGGCGACGGACGAGGTCGTCGTGCGCTTCGACCCCGCGCTGTCAATGACGCAGATCAACGCTATCAACACCCAGGTCGGTGCCCGGGTCGTATATCGCAACCCGTTTGTACAGAACGAGTTCCTCGTCCAGGCGTCGGACCATGACGGAATTGCGCTGTCCAACGGGTACTGGTCGGTTATCGGCCCGCCACGGGTGGCGTCGGCCTACCCCAACTTCCGCGTGCGCTCGTCCCGCACGGCCGCGCCCGCCGGAGACCCGCTATCAGGCGACCAGTGGCATCTCAAGCGCATCAATGTCGAGCCCGCCTGGGCGCGGACTACCGGGAACGCCGTTGTGGCGGTCATCGAGCAAGACGGGTTCGAGGATACCCATCCGGACCTGAAGGACCGTCTCTGGCACAGCGCGGACGTCGGCGGCTTGGACGTCGACGGGGACGGACTGGCCGGCGCGACATCGGGTTGGAACTTCACCGAGTGCTCGACTACCGCGAACTCGGAAGACGCCAACCCACGGCCTGGGCTGCCCCGGGTATGCGGCGCACCCGACGTGTCGCCAGCGACTGCCGTTCCGGTGCACGGCACCGCGGTCGCGGGGCTGGTAGCCGCTGATCAAAACGGCGAGGGCGTGGTCGGAGTGTGTCCGGGCTGTCGCCTCATGACCATCGTCGTGGACTCGACCGACCCGAATTCCCAGAAGCTCGGATTCTTGTTCGCGGAGTTCCATAAGGCGCAGGTCATCAACCTCAGCTGGCGTCTTGGAACGCACCTGGGAGAGCTCGATCCCGACTACGTGGCCGTTGTCACGAGAATCGCCGGGAAGCGGCCGGTGGTCGCCGCCATCGGGAACGAGGACCAGGATTTCTGCACGGGCGAGAATGCCGGATTCCAGGCTATCCCTGAGGTCGTCGTCGTTGGGGCGTCGAACCAGCGGGACAAGCGGATCCGATCCGGGCGCGGTGCTTGCCTCTCGCTGCTCGCACCGGCCGGCAAGGGCAACGACCTGCTGGGCGTCACGACTACCGACGTGAGCGGGAGGCGCGGAAGGAACAGCGAAGCGACCGATCGCTGCCGGCTTGCGGTCGCGGAATTCAGCAAGGCACGTGTCCCCACGCGCGAATACACGCGCTGCTTCGGCGGAACCTCAGCGGCGGCGCCCATCGTGTCCGGCGTCGTCGGGTTGATGCTTTCGGTCAACCCCGCGCTCACGGGGCCGCAGATCGATTCCATTCTCGGGGAGACCGCCGACAAGATCGACGCCCACGCGGCCAACTACGACGACGCCATGGGCAAGAGCGTTACGCACGGCTACGGCCGGCTGAACGCCTGTGCGGCCGTGCTTCGGGTGGTAGGGGACGCGAACTGGCGCGAGTGCGTGGTCCTGTCGCGGTGGTTCTGTCGGTGGTGGGCCTTTCTGCTGGTGGCGCTCGTCTTCGCGGTTGTGGTCTTCGTCGTCCTGAGTTTGCTGACCGGAGCCGTCTACCCCCAGGCAGCCCCGCCGAAGAGCTGGCTCTGGGTGCGGCTCGCGCTGAGCGCCTTGGCCGGGACGGTCGCGTTCCTACTCCTGTGGCTCTTCTGCCGGCAGCTCATACTCTGGTTCTGCCTGGTTGCCGGGATCACGGTCGGGGTGATCGTGTTTCTGATCTGGCGGACCCTGCCCGTGATCTGGCGCATCGTGGTGAGTCTGCTCGCGGGCGCCGTGACCTTCGGGGTACTCCGGTTGCTGCTCCGCCACCTCACGTAGCGCGCCACTCGACTTAGTCGGCGGTGGGGGCCGGCAGTGACCGGCCCCTTTGCCCTTCCTCCCGCCGCCAGTGTCATCGAGAAGTTGCTTCTCGGGACACCTTCAGCTCACTCACCTCAACACCCGACGCCTCGAGTTTCGGGGTGAGTTCGACTCCGATGTCGGTGTCGAGTCCCACCTCGATCCCGCCGGTCACGAACGGCTGGCTGCCTCGCCGCGCCGCCACCAGCCGAATGGTCCCCGCGTCCTCCGGCAACAGAAAAGTCCGCGTCGCATTCCCCGACACCCACCCGAGGCGCGTGGCCGACTTGGCGTCGCCCGCCTCCACGTACCACACATCCACCGAGTCCGGATGATCGTTGCTCACCCGCACCCGGGGCGTCGGCAGCGGTGCCTCCACCGGACCCAGCGTCACCACCGCCGTGGTGGCCCGTTCGGTGGCCGACGGCGTGATGACCAGCCCCGCCAGGAGCACGCCTCCGCCACACAGGAGCGTCGCGATCGTCTTCATTGCACCCTCCCGCACCGTTCCGGTTGAATCACGGCCGCGAGCCCAGATGCCGCGCCGCGTACGGTGAGGAGCCTACTCGGGCCCCGTGACCCGACTGTCAGGATCGCCCGCCAAGTAGTTGACGATTCGCTGACGCCCCTCGGATAACATGGCCGTCCGGTCAGCACGGGAGTATCGTATGGTCGCATCCCTCCGCCCCGAGACTATGATCGACCTTCGGGTCCTGGGCGACCCGCAACTCACCCGCGACGGGACCAGCGTGGCGCTGCAACGAAAGCCACTGGCCCTGCTCGCCTACCTGGCCCTGGCGGGCCCGGGACGTTTCGTGCAACGCGATACCCTGTTAGGCGTGTTCTGGCCCGACCTGGACCAGCCCGGCGCGCGCGCCGCCTTGCGCCAGGCTCTTCACACCCTCCGGCGGGCGCTGGGCGACGAGGTCATCCGCACCGAGGGGGACGAGCGCGTGGCCCTGAACCATGACCTGATCCGGTGCGACGGGCTCGCCTTCGACCAGGCGATGCGTGAGGGACAGCTCCGCACCGCCGTGGAGCTGTATCAGGGCGCGGTGCTGGCCGGTCTGCACCTGCAAGGCTGCCCCGAGTTCGAGCACTGGCTCGACGGGCAACGCGGCCCGGCGCAGCGGTCCTACGAGGTGGCGGTCGAGCAGCTGGCCGACACGGCCCGATCGCGAGGCGACCACCGGCGCGCGGCCGACTGGCTGCGCCGCCTCCTCCAGGTCGATCCCCTTCAGGGACGGGTCGCCGCGTTGCTCATGGAAGAGCTGGAAGCCGCCGGGGAACGCGAGGAGGCTATCCGGCTGGGCGAGCGCTACGTATCGCACCTGCAGCGCGAATGGGACGCCGCGCCCGACCCGCGGGTAAGAGATCTCCTCCAGCGGCTGCGACGGATGCCCGCCCGGGTGGAGCCTCCCCCACAGCCGGCGCCGGCCGTTCCGCTCCGGTGCGAGATCGAGATGGTACGGGAAGCGCTGGTGGGGCGCTACGACGTCCTCGAACAGCTCGGCGGCGGCGTGATGGCCAAGGTCTTCCTGGCCTGGGACGCCAAGGTCCGGCGCCACGTCGCGATCAAGGTGCTCAAGCCCGAAATCCGCCTGCTGTTGGGCGCCGACCGGTTCGTCCAGGAGATCGGCATCGTCGCCGGGTTCAACCACCCCAACATCGTGCCGCTGTTCGAAACCGACGAGGTGGGCGGCTTCCTCTACTTCACCATGCGGCACATCCCGGGCGAATCGCTGAGCCAGCGCATCCGGCGGGAAGGGTACCTGCCGCTCGACCAGGCCGTCCGCATCGCGGGCGAGGTGGCCCGGGCGCTCGAATACTCGCACCAGCGCCAGGTGGTGCACCGCGACGTGAAACCGCGGAACATCCTGCTCCACGAAGGCACCGCGCTCGTCGCCGACTTCGGCACCGCTATCATCGTGGCCGGCGGCGGCAAACGCCTCACCGAGTCCGGCGTGCTGGTAGGGACGCCGGAGTACATGAGCCCCGAGCAGGCCGACCCCAACGGCGTGCTCGACGGGCGGAGCGACGTCTACGGCCTGGGCTGCGTGCTCTACGAGATGTTGGCCGGAGAGCCCGTCTTCACCGGTCCGACCGTGCAGGCTGTCATCGCCAAGCACCGGCTCGAGCGCGTCCCGTCGCTCCGGATCGCCCGGCCCGAAGCCCCGGCCTCGATCGAGCAGTTAGTCATGCGGGCCCTTGCCAAGGAGCCCGGTGACCGATTTGGCAGCGCGGCCGCGTTGGCCGAGGCGCTCGAAGGGGTGAGCTAGCGCCCTTGGCGCGCGGTCGGGCTACCGATCGAGCCGATCGAGCGCGGCCCGAACCCGCAGCACCGCGCCGTCCAACACCCGCAGCCCCGGCTCGTCGAGGTCGCCCTCTTCGGCCACCCGGGCCAGCAGGTCCAGGGCCGTGGCGAGCTGCTCGCGCGGCGTGAGGGTCGAGAGCCGCCGGTCGG
>Ga0214473_10012241_pt1 | contig 10071 bp, 11 predicted proteins | sample RVTome_7_FD_203509 | JGI IMG/M metagenome (GOLD analysis project Ga0214473, IMG submission 203509) | Soil microbial communities from uranium-contaminated site in the Upper Colorado River Basin, Wyoming, United States - RVT98D197 | ecosystem: Environmental > Terrestrial > Soil > Contaminated >... | reverse complement strand
AAGATTCCGGACAAGCCGGAATGACAGAAATAAGGTAACCCTGCAGCAAGCTACAGGGGATCAAAGATGAATTCCGTGTTGTTTGTTGTCATTCCCGCTTGTCGGGAATCCTTCCTGCTTGTCAGGAATCGTAAAGAAAGATTCCGGACAAGCCGGAATGACAGAAATAAGGTAACCCTGTAGCAAGCTACAGGGAATATCCAGTTTAAACGGAGGCGACATGAATATCGTAATCAACGGAAGGCATCTGGAGATAACGCCCGCCCTCAGGGACTATGCGGAGGAAAAGGCGAGGAAGTTCGACAGGTATCTCTCCCAGATAAGCGAGGCGGTGGTAACGCTGAGCGTCCAGAAATACCGGCACAAGGCCGAGGTCCTCTTGAAGGCCAACGGCGTGCTCATACAGGCCGAGGCGGTCACGGGCGAGATATACTCGGCCATAGACGCCGTTTCGGAGAAGCTCGAGCGGCAGGTAAAGAAGTTCAAGGAAAAGATGACCTCCCGCAGGCACAAGGAAAAGGCCGAAGCGGGAGAGGCCGCCGAGACCGAGGCCGAGGGCCCGAAGATCATAAAGATAAAGCGCTTCGAGATGAAGCCGATGAGCCCGGATGAGGCGGCCATGCAGATGGACCTCCTCGACAAGGGCTTCTTCGTTTTCACTAACGACCAGAGCGGCCTGATAAATGTCATCTACAGGAGAAACGACGGCGACTTCGGCCTGATAGAGCCTAAAATCACTTGAAGCCCGCAATCGTCATCGTAACCGGACTTTCGGGCTCCGGCAAGACCGTTGCGCTAAGGGCCCTCGAAGACATAGGCTACTTCTGCGTGGACAACCTTCCGCCCCGGCTCATAGACTCCTTCGCCTCCGTGGAGACGGAGGCCGCAGGCATCAAGCATATCGCAATCGGCATAGATGTAAGGGAAAGGGCGTTCCTGCATGCGGTGGACCCCGCGCTCCGGCCCCTCAGGGACAGGTATAACATAGAGGTCCTATTCCTTGAGGCCGATACCGATGTCCTCCTAAGGAGGTTCAAGGAGACAAGACGGCCCCACCCGCTCGACACCGAAGGCCGGGGGTTGGCAGAGGCCATCAAGGCGGAAACCGGGCTACTTAAGCCCCTCAGGGATTCCGCAGACCGCATAATAAACACATCCGCATACACGCCGCACGAGCTCAGGCACATCATAACCTCCCTCTACCGGAAGCATGAGGGCAAGGCCCGGATGTCCCTGACCTTGATTTCATTCGGGTATAAGTTCGGCATCCCCCCGGGCATAGACCTGCTTTTCGATGTAAGGTTCCTCCCCAACCCGCATTTCGTGCCGGAGCTAAAAGAGCTTAAAGGCACCGACCCGGCCGTCAGGGAGTTCGTCATCGGCAACCCGGAGACGGAGACTTTCATCGGGAAGATAGCCGGGCTCCTCGATTACCTCATCCCGCTTTTCTTAAAAGAAGGCAGGGCATACCTTACCATTGGAATCGGCTGTACCGGAGGCAGGCACAGGAGCCCCGCAATCGTGGAGAAATTGGCCGGTCTCATCGCCGATGAAGACCTGAGCGTCAACCTTGTGCACAGGGATATGTAAGGGATGCAGGTCAGGGTCTCCGAAGACTCCTCAGGCCGCTTAGACAGGCTGATTGCGGACAAAACAGGCATCAGCCGCTCTCAAGTCCAGAAGCTCATCGCGCAAGGCCATGTCCTTATAGGGGGCAGGCCCGTAAAGGCCAAAGACAGGGTCAAGGCAGGCTCGCTGATAACCATAACCCTGCCTGAGAAAGGGCCTGAAACCCTCGCGCCGCAGGACATCCCTATCGGTATCCTTTACAGGGACGGCTCAATCGCGGTTGTGGATAAGCCCCCGGACATGGTCGTTTACCCTGCCCCCGGGCATCCCGGCGGGACGCTGATGAATGCGGTCTTGTTTCGTCTCGGAAGGCCGCCCGACGCCCCGGGAGGCCCGTTGAGGCCGGGCGTCGTCCACAGGCTCGACAAGGACACCTCGGGCGTGATGGTCATAGCCCTTAACGAAACCGCATACAAGAGTCTTGTAGAGCAGTTTAGAAAAAGAGCGGTAGAAAAAAAATACACTGCGCTCGTTTACGGCAGTCCCCCCCCATCCGGGGTCGTCCGCCTCGGCATAGGACGGTCGAGGGCGGACAGGAAAAAGATGTCCACAAAAGGCAGAAGGCTCAGAGAGGCCGAAACGAAATGGAATGTCCTCGAAAGGCTCGGGGATGCGGCCCTCCTTGAGGTTATACCCGCCACGGGAAGGACTCATCAGATAAGGGTGCATCTTTCAGCCGCAGGGCATCCGGTATTGGGCGACAAGACATACGGCCAAAAGACGAGGCTCGGCGAGGTCCGGTTCCCAAGACAGATGCTCCATGCCTCGTCGTTGGGCCTCGTCCACCCGGTTACGGGGAAATACATGGAGTTTAAAAGCCCTATCCCCCCGGACATGAAAAAGGCCCTGAGGCAGTTAAGGGCGCCTTAAGCGGCGCCGGACTGCACGAGCCGTTCTTTAATGGCGGACTCTATGTCCTTAAAGAAAAACGGCTTCTCGAAAAAGCAATCCACCTTGAGGTCCGCCACATCGTCTTTTCCGTACTTGCCCGACATCGCCATGAGAAGGGCCTTCGGCTGTCTCAGCCTCACGACATCTATAATCTCAAAGCCGGTAACGGGAGCCATATGGAGGTCCGTTATCACGACATCGTAGCTTTGCTCTGCAAGGGCGATGAGGGCCTCCTCGCCCGAGGTCAGGCCGCGGATATCATAGCCCTTCTTTAAGAAGTAATGGACAAAGGACTTTACAATGCTCTCTTCGTCGTCTATGACTAAAACCTTCAACCCCTCCATGAAGCCCCCTTAGACAATCATATCAGCATCCGGCAGGTTGTCAATAGGAATCCTTGCGCCCACGATTCTTGACCGGGAGGGTCGCGCTAAGCTATTATCTCTATGATGAAAATTCCGCTCATGACCGTCTTATTTATTGCGCTTTTTCTCCCCTTCCATGCGAAGGCCGAGGAGCCCGTCGAGAAGTGGACGCCGCTACAGGTCTCCATCTGGGAGCCTTATCAGCTTTTCGGCAAGGACCGGGATGTCTACGGGCTGAGGGTCAATGCCCTTTATGGAAAAAACCGGAATGTCTTCGGGCTTGACATCGGGACGCTGAACGAAAGCGGGGATACGGCGGGTATTCAAATAGGACTGCTCGTAAATGCGGCCAAGGGCTCCTTTACGGGCATTCAGGCCGCAGGCGCATTCAATTACATGGGCGGGGAAGGCCTCTGGGGCATACAGGCCTCGCTCTTGGGCAATTACTCCGAAGGCGACCTGAACGGACTTCAGGGCGGCATGGTCAATGTCGCCGAACGGGTGAGGGGAGTTCAGATAGGGCTGATAAACTACTGCCAAAAGATGAGCGGACTTCAGATAGGCCTCGTAAACATCGTAAAGGAGGGCTGGCTCCCTTACTCCACCGTCCTTAATGTAAGCCTCTCCCGGTAAACGCTTACTAACCCCCTTTGCCCGTTCCGGCGCAAGCGGGAATCCACCAATCCGTCATTCCGGCTTGTCCGGAATCTTTCTTAAGAAGGATTCCCGACGCGCTTCGCTTGCGGGAATGACAGGTGGGAGGCGCTTTTGGGGGTCATAGGGGGCGCAAGCCCCTCATACCTTAAAATGGGGGAACTTCGGGGGGAATTTCCCCTTGACAGAACGGAGGCGCCTGCTTAGTATAATGCAACCGGAGTCCTTCCTACTTGGGCGAAAGGAAGGGACAACATCGGTTATGGGGTAAAAGTGAAATTCAGCGAATTGGTGAGGCTGTTGGAAGACAATGGGTTCAAAATTTTGAAAGAGAAGGGCTCTGTAAGATATTATGGAAAAGAGGGCTGGGTTAGATTGATTCGTATAGATTACCACGGGTCAAAGGAAGTCCCTACAGGAACCTGTCATGCTATACTAAAAGCAGCAGGGCTTAAGAAGTAAGGAGGTTGAAATGATAGAGCTTGAATATTCCTTAATAATAGAGGCAACCGAAGAACCGGACTATTTCGGGTTTTACTCGCCCGATTTGGAAGGTTTTAGCGGCATAGGGCATTCCATTGAGGACTGCATATACAAGGCAAAATGGGGGATAATGGAGCATGTCAACCTTCTAAAAGAAAAGGGATTGCCCATACCGCCCAAAAACCCAAATCCAAAAATAATTATCCAGAATCAGCAGGAACTGGCAGTTGCGTAAGGTTGCAACATTCAGATCCCTCTCCTCTCGAGAAAGAATCCGGCACTCAGAGCGTTCGCTTAAAGAGCGCTATGGCGGCGGCCGTCATGACCGCGGTAAAGGCCGAAAGGAAGATGAGGTCCCCGTATATCGTGCCGATGCCTGCGCCCTTGAATAAAACCGCCTTCATGGCATGCACGGCATACGCCTCCGGGTTTACCTTCGCAAACGCCCTCAGCCACGACGGGAAGCTCTCCACCGGGTAGACCGCGCCGCTTGGGAAGAAAAATATCACATTCAAAAACCCGCTCAAAAGCCCCACTATCCTCGGGTGCGCGACCCTGCCCAATAAGACGAACATCATGCTCAGGAGCCCGAGTGTCGTAAGGATAATCACTACGAACATCAGGCCGCACCTCTGAAGCCCTCCGCCGAAGGGTATGCCGGTAATCAGCATCCCCGATATGGAGACGAGCACCGTAACGGTCGTAGTGATGATGACCCCGCTTACGATAAGCCCCGCCACGATATCGCTCTTTTTAAGGGGCGTAAGGAGATAGCTCTCGTCCACCCCTAAGAACCTGTCCATGACGAGGTTGAACACGCCGGAGGTCATCGTCCCAAGGAATATCGCCATTATTATGACGCCGGGCACGAGCGACTGGTCGTAGTCCACTTTTCTATAGAGGTCCACATCCCTCAGGTACTGCCGCGCGCCCTCTTCCCTTACGGAGATGTATTCGAGCCTGAGGAGCTGAAATGCGCCCCTTACGGTCTCCCTGACGGTGGTTGCGGAGATGCCGTCCGTGTTGTCCACAAAAAGCCCCACCTCGGCCCTCCTCAAAGAGAGGCTTCGCCTTGTAAAACCCTCCGGAATTATTATGGCGGCCTTGAGTTCGCCCGCCCTTACCGCATCCACTGCGGCCTTCTGGTCCTTCATCCGTGCGAGCCTGAATGTCCCCGGGCCGCCCTCTATTGCCATGAGCTTGTTTATGAAGAGCCTCGATTCGGGCCCGTTGTCGAGGTCCACGATTCCGATTGGAAGCCCCTTGAGCTTGCCCTGAAACGAATTCCCCAATATCACCAAATAAACTATGGGCATGAGGAGGCTCATCGCAAGCACAACGGGGTTCCTTCTGAACTTAAGGAGGTCCCGCCTTATGACGGCAAGCGCCCTCGTCATCTGCCGGGCATCTTCCGGGGCGCGCCCGCGCCTACGAGGAAGCTCACCTTCTTGGCCTCCTCCTCCCTTATGGCCCTTCCCGTATAATGGATGAAGACATCCTCGAGTGTGCGTTCCTTTATGGAAACCGAATTCACAACGCCCCCTAACTCCGCAACCCTCTGAAGGAGCCGGGCAATCACCTGCCCGCCTTTCTCCACATAGACCCTTACGGTGTTTTCCTGTCTCTTTACGCCGTAGACGAAATCGAGCCGCTCAAGCCCCTTTGCGAGCTCGTCGCTTGCCGTTTGAAGCTCCAATAAGACGGTGTCCTTTTCCGGAAGCCGGGACTTGAGGGCCTCGGGGGTGTCAAGCGCAATGAGCCTTCCGTAGTCTATGATGCCCACCCTTCTTGAGAGCGTTTCGGCCTCTTCCATATAGTGGGTCGTAAGGAATATGGTAAGGTTTTCCGCCCTGTTGAACTCCTCGAGGAACGCCCAGATAGTCCTTCTGCTCTGTGGGTCGAGGCCTATGGTCGGCTCATCGAGGAAAAGTATCTTGGGCTTGTGTATCAGGGCCTTGACGACCTCAAGCCTCCTTCGCATCCCCCCGGAATAAGTCGCCACAAGGTCGTTGCCCCGCTGTGAAAGGCCCACAAGCTCAAGGAGGACGCCCGCCCTTTCTTTTATTTCCCTGCCGGACATATCGTAGAACCGGCCGTAGATTTCCATGTTTTCTTTTCCCGTAAGGTCAAGGTCGCTCGTCATCGCCTGAGGCACGACGCCTATCGAGAGCCTGACGGCATCGGGGTCTTTAAGGATATCCACGCCCGCAACCCTTGCCCTCCCGCTTGTGGGCTTAATCAGGGTAGTGAGCATCCTGATGAGGGTGGTCTTCCCCGCGCCGTTTGGGCCCAAGAAGCCGAAGACCTCGCCCTCGCTGACCTCAAAGCTCACATTGTCTACGGCCGTAAGCCCGCCGAACTTCCTTGTGAGCCCTTCTACCTCTATGGAGTTCATCGGGGGCAGGGAGCCCCTGCGGCAGGCACGGCCTGCCACGAAAAGGGGCTTGCGATGACGGTCATCCCGGGCTTTAAAAACCCCTCCGGGTCTTCCACCCGGAGCTTGACCCTGAATGTCTTGATGTCCTGCTTGCCCCTCGTAACATCCCTCTGCGTTGCAAACTCCGCCTCCCTGCCCATCTCAAAGACCTTTGCCTTGAAAACCCTGTCAAGCCCCCCGGCCCTGACCTCGAATTCCGCGCCCGGGCCGAGCCTTCCGACGAATGTCTCATCGAGGTCTATCCTCACCCACTTATCGGACAAATCCACGACCGTAAGGACGGTTGCGCCCGCCGGCACGAACTCGCCCGGCTCGAAGGCCCTGTAAGCGACCGTTCCGTTTACCGGGGCGCCCTGCGTCATATCGTCAAGCCTGACCTTCTCGAGGCTCACATCCGCCTGCCTTTCGCGGACCCTCGCCCTCAGCGTCTCAAGAAGCCGCCGCATTGCCTTGACCGAGGATGCAAGCTCCTCCGTCTTGGACATTGCGGCCCTGACCCTTGCCTCCTCTGCGCGGAGGGCCTCCTTCATCTCGTTATATTTGGCCGTGTATGTATCGAGGTCGTCATTAGATGCGAACCCCTCCTCGTAGAGCTTTCTTATCCTCTGAAACTTCCGCCGGCTTTCATCTAATATTACCCTTGTCTTTTCGTATTCGGCCTCCGAGAGGGCGACCTCCGCGGAGGCGGTCTTTTGCGACATCTCCCCGGCCTCAAGCCGTGCATCCCCTTCCTTAAGCGCATTCTTAGACGCCTCAAGCCCTGCCGCCGCGCGCTCAAGCCCGGCCTTGGCCTCCCGGTCGTCGAGCCTCAGAAGCACATCGCCTTTTTTCACCGTATCGCCTTCCCTGAAAGGGAGGTGGACCACCCTGCCCGGGACCTTCGGGCCGATGTTGACCTCCGTGGCCTCGACCGTGCCGGAAAACTCCGCGGTCTTTTTCTTTGCGGCCTCCCTGAGGAGGAAGTTCACGGTCAGGACCGTTAGGACGACGGCCACGAGCACAGGAATTATTTTTTTAAGGACCTTTGGGGCCATCGTCTAAAAGGGGGCGTCCCCGAACATGGTCGAGACGACCACGCCCGCGGTAAGCAATATCATTATTGCAATCGTAGCCCATGCTATGTAGTTATAGCCCCTGGGGTTGACGAATTCACCCATGAGCTTCTTTTTGTTCACGAGAGATACGGCAAAAACGAGGACGAAGGGCAGGAGCATGCCGTTTATGACGGAGGAGGCGACCATGAGGCCGACAAGCGGCGCACCCGGTATCAATACCACCAGCGAGGCCAGGATAATCATCACGGTGTATATCCACATGAACTGCGGGGCCTCCCCGAATGTCTTATCCACGCCCCGTTCCCATCCCATGCCCTCGGAGATGTAGTATGCGGTGGCAAGGGGAACGATTATCGCGCCGAGGAGCGAGGCGTTGGCAAGGCTCAGGCCGAATATCAGGGTTGCATAATTTCCGGCAAAGGGGCCGAGGGCCATGGCCGCCTCGCTTGCATCGTTTATCCTTATCCCGTTTGGGAAGAGCGTGGCGGCGCAGGCCACTATGATGAAAAACGACACTACATCCGTTATGAGGCACCCGGATATGACATCGAGCCTCGATGCCCCGTAATGCTCCCTGCCTATGCCCTTTTCCGCAATGGAGGACTGAAGATAAAACTGCATCCACGGGGTAATCGTCGTGCCTATAACCGCGATGCTCAGGATTATGAAGCCGGTGTCGAACCTGACCGTGGGTATGACCGTGCGTTTGAGGACCTCGGACCAGTCGGGACCGGCCATGAACCCGGATATCACATAGCCCAGGTAAATCAGGCATGCAAACAAGAGTACCCTTTCGACCTGCCTGTAACTGCCCTTCGTAACCAACATCCAGATGAAGAGCGCCCCTGCGGGCACGATGGCGTATTTGCTTACGCCTAAGAGTTCCCAGCTTGCGGCCCATCCGGCAAAGTTGGCGACCGTGGTGCCCAAGTTTGCAAAGAAAAGACCGAGCATCAGGTAGAAGGTCGCCTTCACCCCGTAGTTTTCCCTTATGAGGTCGCTTAGTCCCTTGCCCGTCACCACGCCCATCCGTGCGACCATCTCCTGTATTACGATGAGGGAAACCGTGGTCGGTATGAGGAGCCAGAGCATGGAGTAGCCGAACCTCGCCCCCACAACCGAATAGGTCGTTATGCCGGAGGCGTCGTTGTCTATGTTTGCGGTTATTATGCCCGGCCCCATGAGGGAGACGAAGAGCAGGGACCTCTTTAAGCGGCTCATACCGTCCTCCTCTTGCGTTTGGCCTCGGGCGGAAGTATCCTGTCTACGATGTCGTCTATTGTAACCACGCCAAGGAGATATCCCTCCGCATCTACGACCGGCAGTGCAACGAGGTTATATTTGGATATGAGCTTTGCCACCTCCATCTCGTCCGTCTCCGGGGCAACCGTCTTGAGCTTCGTCTCCATCACATCGGAAAGGCACATCTCCGGGGCGCCGAGAAGAAGCTCCCTGAGAGAGATGACGCCCGTGAGCTTCCCTTCGGCGTCCGTTCCGTATATGTAATAAACGGTCTCCATCTCCGGCGCATCGGCCTTGAATTTCCGGACGACCTCGCTTAGGGCAAGGCCCTCCGGGCAGGTTATGAACTCGGTCGTCATGATGCCGCCTGCGGTGTCTCCCTCGTGCCCCAAAAGCTCCTGAATGTCGCTTGCCGTATCTTTCTCGAGTTGCTCCAGTATGGTCCTCGCCTTCTCCGGGGGCAGGTCGTGTATGATGTCTGCGGCCTCATCCGGCGGCATCTCCTCTAAGATTTCGGCGGCCTTCCCGGCCTCCATGTCTTTTATCATAGCGCTCTGGGCCTCGGTCTCAAGCTCCGAGAGGGTCTCCGCCGCGGTCTCCGAATCGAGGTTTTCTATGAACTTTGCGCCCTCGCCGTGCGAGAACCGGCTTATGAGGTCGGCAAGGTCGGCAGGGTGAAGCTCCGACATCATCTGCCTCGGCACCGTAAGGGCGATGGCCGAGAGCTTCGGCTGAAGCGGCTGTATGTAGTTCCAGCTTATGAGGTTGTAAGGGAGCGTGGCCCTGAAGAGCCTGTAGAAGTCCTCGCCGCCCTTTTCGACGCCGAGCCTTCTTAGAATCCCCCTCATCCCGACATCCACGGCAATGAGCACCGCATCGGCTTCATAGCCCTCCAACTTTATGTCGTTTACCCTCACCACCTTCACGCCGTTTGCGTCCACTATCTGCTTGTCGAGGAGGTCCCTCACGGCAAGCAGGTCCTCCTCGTTATATTCGTAGGGCTCAAGAGAGCCGCTTTGGAGTTTAGTGGAGATTATCCTCTTGTTGAACAGGCTCAGGTCGGCCCACGGGACCTTGTAAAATGTCCCCTTTTTTCCGATTATGATGAAGTCCACCTTCGGCAGGGGCTCGCCCCTTACGATTGAGACATCCTTGACCCTGCCGAGGTCCTCGCCCTTCGGGTCGAAGACCGGCTTCTTGAGAACCTCGCTTAAAAAAAGCTCCCCGAAAAGCGGCATCCCCCTCACCCCCCTTTAAATCTCAATATGAAATTCGCCCTATTAAGTATATATCAGGGGCTGTGCGGTGGCAAGAA
>Ga0214473_10012240_pt1 | contig 10071 bp, 9 predicted proteins | sample RVTome_7_FD_203509 | JGI IMG/M metagenome (GOLD analysis project Ga0214473, IMG submission 203509) | Soil microbial communities from uranium-contaminated site in the Upper Colorado River Basin, Wyoming, United States - RVT98D197 | ecosystem: Environmental > Terrestrial > Soil > Contaminated >... | reverse complement strand
ACCGCCGGGCTCGACGGCCCGTTCGACTCCGACGCCGACGTCCTCGCTCGACGCTACCTCGCCGCCTGGGAAGCCGCGGACGTTGCGGCGCTCGCCGCGCTGCTCAAGGAGGACGTCGAGTTGGCGATGCCGCCGACGCCTTCTTGGTATCGCGGCCGCAGCGACGTTGCCGCGTTTCTCGAGGCGACGTTCGAGCGCTTTCCGGCGATCCGCCTCGTCCCGACCCGCGCGAACGGGGAGCCCGCGTTCGAGGTCTACGACGGAGCCGAGCCGCTGGCGATCAAGGTCCTTTCGTGCGAAGGCGGCGCGATCGCCTCGATCACCGGGTTCACCGAGCCATCGCTGTTCACCGCGTTCACCGCCGGTTCCGGATCGGGCACTCGTCCCGCTCTCTAACGGGCGGGCGCCGAGGCGGCGCCCGCCCGTCGAGGCTCAGCGGCGCCCGCTCGGCTTGCGGACCTGCACGACCTGGTAGTCGGTCGTCGCCGGCGGCGAGCCGAAGCGCGCGTTCACGACGTAGAGCCGGCGGCCGAGGTCGTCGACCGTCGTCGGCACCGCGAAGCGCGGGTCGGAGATGCGCGTGACGACGCGACCGGACGTGAGCGACGCGTCGACGTCGATGACGGCGATCTGGTTGTTCTGGTTCTGCACGACGTAGAGCGTCCTGCCGTCGAGGAGGATGCCGTCGCCGTTCGGCACGCTTTCCCCGCCGAGCGCGATCTCCTTCGTCGCGCCCGTGGAGGGGTCGACGCGGAAGAGCTTGCCCGTGTTGCTCTGCACGATCACGAGCCAGCGTCCGTTCGGGGTCGCGTCGATCCCGTTCGCGTTGAAGCCGGCAGCCTGTTGGAAGTCCCCGGTCAGCGGGATCGTCTCCACGGTCGAGCCCAGTCCGCCCCCGTTCCCGATCGGGATCCGGTAGAGCTCCGCACGTGCCGAGTTCGTGAAGTACGCGCCGATGCGCGTCACCACGACGTCGTTGATGAAGCCCGGCGCGAGCGTGTACTCGGCGACGTCGGCGCCCGTGCGCGCGTCGTAGACGAACGCCTTGCCGGTCGGCCCGCCCGCGACGAACAGCCGGTTGCGGTTGTCGACCGCGACGCCGATGGCCGCGCGCCCGCTCTGTCCTTCGACGAGCACGGCGCCGCTTCCCGTCCGCAGGTCGCCGCGGTAGACGGCGCCGGTCGGGATCGAGCCGACGTAGAAGGAGTTCGCGCGGATCGCGATCCCCTCCGGCTGGAAGCCCCGCGGGAGCGGGATCGTCGACGGGTACGAGCTCGCCGCAGCGGCGGTGCCTGCCGCGATCGTGACCACGGCGAGCGCCAGCGCGGCGAACGCTGTTCTGCTTCGAGGCATGCGAGTTCCCCCTCTGTTGACGGCCTGTGGTCCTTCCCGATCTACGAAGGGTTCAGACCTACGGTTTCTGCCAGGCTAATGCAGGCCAGTTCGCTGCGAGAGCCACCGGCGCGCGACCTCACCCTGTCCCGCGCCTCAGCCACGAGCTCGCGAGCCGCTCGAGGTTCCGCGCCGACCAGTCGTCCAGCCCGTCCGCGCCCTCCTCGGCAAGCCGGCGGAACCCGGTCAGGCTGCTGCGGAACTCGTCTTCGGCGGCAGGCCTTCACGAAGGCGGTGCGACCGTGCTCGGTCGTGACGCGCTCGGCGATCGCCGGCGAGAACCCGACGTGCTGCGTCTCGGCGGCCACGATCCGTCCGCCGAGGTGCTCCTCGAGCGCGAGCAACAGATGCGCGGGCAGCTCCGCCCAGGGTCGGCGAACTCCACGTGCGGGCGGGGAGCTCAACGGCGCGACTTGACGGCGCGCTCGATCTCGCGCTCCGCGTCGCGCTTCGCGATTTCGCGGCGCTTGTCCTGCGCCTGCTTGCCCCGGCCGACGGCGAGCTCGACCTTCACCTTGCCGTTCTTGAAGTAGAGCTTGGTCGGTACGAGCGTCAGACCGCGCTCGCGCACCTTGCCGTCGAGCGAGTCGATCTCGCGGCGCTTGAGCAAGAGCTTGCGGTCGCGGTCGGGATCGTGATTCGCGATGTTGCCCTGGCCGTACTCGGCGATGTGCGCGCCGACGAGCCAGGCCTCGCCGTCGCGGATCTCGCCGTAGGCGCGCTGCAGGTTCGCCTGCCCCGCGCGCAGCGACTTGACCTCGGTCCCGACCAGCGCGAGGCCCGCCTCCACGCGGTCGCTGAGGTGGTAGTCGTGTCGCGCGCGCCGGTTGTCGACGATCAGCTTGTCGGCCACGCGACCATTGTGGCTGAGAACCCCTTTCACGATGAAGCGCTGTGCCGCCGGGCCGCGCTGGGCGGCGCGATGCTGCGTCCTCAGTCGCCCCCGTATACGGATACGCGGGCTCCCTGCGTCCTTGCCTCGCACCACCCATCGCACCCCGGCGACGAGGCCTCATCATGAAAGGGGTTCTCAGACGGCCGAAGCGACGCGCTCGGTGAGCCAGTCGCGCACCTCGAGCAGGAAGCGCGGGTCGATCGCGTGCGGGAGCGGGTACTCGGCGTAGCGGACCTCGGCGCCCGCCTCCTCGAGCAGCGTCCGGGCGCGGCGCCCCCACTCGACGCCGATCACCGGGTCGAACGTGCCGTGGCCGATCGCGTAGCGCGGCAGCGGCGGCCCACGGTCGAGCTCGAACCCCTCCACGGTCGGCACGAAGCCGCTGAGCGCGAGCACCGACGCCGGACGCGGCCGACCGCGTCCGAGCGACAGCGCGTGGCTCATCACCGCTCCCTGCGAGAAGCCGCCGAGGATCGTGCGCTCCGGCGGGAAGCCGAGCGCGTCGAGCCACTCGCCGACGAGCTCGTACGTGGGCAGGAAGGTCGACGGGTCCGGGTAGCCGATCTCGCGCACCGCGTACCAGTGCGCGCCGCCCGGCGGCAGGCTCAGCGGCCCACGCGGCGTGATCCCGACGAAGCGGCGCTCGGGGTCGAGCACGTCGAGGAGCGGCACGAGGTCGTGCTCGTCCGCGCCGCGCCCGTGGAAGAGGACGAGCGCCCCCTCGGGCTCGCCAGCCGCCTCGCGGACGAGCGCGGTCAGGTCTTCTGCCACGCCTCGCGTGGGTTCCGGATCGGCGTCAGGGCCGGCTCGACCTGGTCGCGAATCGCCTCGAACGCGGGCGGCAGCGAGAGGCGCTCGCCGAGCGACTCGAGCGGCTCGTCGGCTGTGAAGCCCGGACCGAGCGTCGCGATCTCGAACAGCACGCCGCTCGGCTCTCGGAAGTAGATCGACTTGAAGTAGAAGCGGTCGATCACCGGCGTCGGGCGTGCGCCCGCCGCAGCGACGCGCTCGCGCCACGCCTCGTGCTCCTCCGGCGTCGACGCCCACGCGACGTGGTGCACCGTCCCGGCACCGGGGACGCCCGCGCCCTCTGGCGCCTCTTCGTACTCGTAGGTGCCGCTGCGGTTCTCGCCGTGCGCGACCCAGCCCGGCTCGAAGCCGAGCACGCTCAGGAACTCGTCGCTTCGCGCCGGATCGCCGCTGAACGCGCGCACGCCCGCGAAGCCGCGCAGGCGGTGCTCGGGCGGGATCTCGGGGTGCTCCGCGGTGAGCGGCTCCTCGCCGGTCGAGTCGACGACGAGCTCGTGCTCGAGCCCCTCGGGATCCTCGAAACGCAGCGCGTCGCCGATGCGCTCGACGCCGAGGCGGTCGGCCCAGAAGTCGAGCGAGTCCTCGGAGCCGACGCGCCACAGGACGCGGTGCACCATCCCCGCCCCCGCGCGCCCGCGCTTCGCGCCCGGGTACTCGAAGAAGGTGATGTCGCTGCCGGCGCTGCCCTTCTCGTCGGCGTAGAAGAGGTGGTAGACGGTCGGGTCGTCCTGGTTGACGGTCTTCTTGACCAGCCTGAGCCCAAGCCGATCTGCGTAGAAGTCGACGTTCGCCGGGGCGTCGCCCGTGATCGCCGTGACGTGGTGGATGCCTTCGAGTCTCATACCCCTGCAAACGTTCTCGACCGCGGCGTATTCCTATCCACCAAGCTACACCTCCACCTTCCCTTCATTCTTCCGGATCTCCTGCACGCGCACCTCGATCGGGTCGCCGAGGCGGAAGATCCGCCCGCCGCGCCGCCCGACGAGCCGCGTCTCGAGCGCGTCGATCTCGTAGTAGTCGCCGGGGAGCCGACGCGCCGGGAGGTAGCCCTCGAAGACGTCGCCGAACCGGATGAACAGGCCGGAGCCGATCATCCCCGTGATCTCGCCGGAGAACGGCTCCTCCCACCCGCGCTCGAACAGGACGTCGTCGAGCAGCCAGGCGAGGCAGATGTCGTCCGCGCGGTACTCGACCTCGCCTGCCTCGCGCTCCTTGACCGAGCAGTGCTCGGCGGAGGCCTCGAGGTCCTCGGGGAGCGGGTCGTCGGTCGCTCCGACCTCCCGGAGCAGCGCGCGGTGCACGACGAGGTCCGGGTAGCGCCGGATCGGCGAGGTGAAGTGGCAGTACGCGGGGCTCGCGAGCCCCGAATGGCCGAGGTTCTGCGGGTGGTAGCGCGCCTGCTTCAGCGCGCGCAGGACGAGTGAGGGGAAGGCCTCGCGCCCGCGCCCGGCGCGCTTGACGTACTCGCTCACGCGCTCACTCGCCTCGGCCGCGATCCTCGCCGCCTGCTGCGGCGTCATGTGATCCGCGTCGGGCGCCGGAGGCGTCGGGACCTCGAGCGACGCGAGCTTCGAGAGCAGCCGCGTGACCGAGAGCGGATCCGGCCGCTCGTGCACGCGGAAGAGCGCCTCGCGCCGCCGGCTGGCGAGCAGGCTGCCGACGGCTTCGTTCGCGAGGATCATCAGCTCCTCGATCAGCGCGTGCGCGTGGGGCTCCGACTCGAGCCACGCCTTCTCGACGCCGCCGTTCCCGTCGAACGTGAACGCGATCTCCGCGCCGGCGATCCGGAGCGCGCCGCGCGCGAAGCGGCGGCGCCTCAGCTCGAGCGAGATCGTCTCCGCGAGCCGCAGTCCCTCGGTCACGTCGTCGGCGGCGCGCTCTCGTCCGGCGAGGATCGACTCGGCCTGCCCGTACGTCAGCCTCTCGTTCGAGCGGATCACCGAGCGGTAGAAGGTCGGCGCGCCTGCCTGCAGCGAGCCGTCGAAGAGCACCTCGACCGTGACGCAGAGACGGTCGACGTTCGGGCGCAGAGAGCACGCGTCGTCCGCGAGCTCGTGCGGCAGCATCGGTGCGACGAAGCCCGGGACGTAGACGGAGAGCGCGCGGTCGGCGGCGCCACGGTCGAGCGGCGAGCCCGCGGGAACGAACCACGACACGTCGGCGATGTGCACCCAGACGCGGATCGCGTCGCCCTCGCGCCTCGTGGAGACGGCGTCGTCGAAGTCCTTCGCGGTCTCGGGGTCGATCGTGAACGTGAGCAGCTCTCGCAGGTCGACGCGCCCTTCGAGGGTCGGCTCGGGCAGGTCGAAGGGCTCGAGCTCGCGCCGGAGACCCTCGTGCTCGAGCAACCCTTCGAGCACGTTCTCGATCCGGTCGGCGGGCCCGAGCGCCCGCTCGAGCTGCGCGCGACCGCGCCCTGCCCTGACCACCGCCAAGTCTCCCGCCCCGAGGTCGCCGAGCCCGCGCTTGTCCAGCGGGATCGGCACACCCGGAGCGAAGATCGGCTCGCCGACGAGCATCCTGCCCCGCCGGGAGACCTCCACCACGACGTAGTCGGTCACATCCAGTACGAGCTTCTCTTAAACGCGCAGGAAGCGGCGGAGCGTCAGGCCGGAGCCCGCGGCTCCGAGCAGCAGCCCGAGCCCGAGCAGGATCAAGGCCGTCCAGGCGAACGCAAGCGCCTTCACGTCGGAGTCCGCGCCCACCTTGCCGAGGATCGCGGGCAGGGCGATCTCCTTGCCGACCAGGAGCAGGATGATCGCGAGCAGCGCGCCGGCAAGCCCGGTGAAGACCCCCTCGAGCATGAACGGGCCGCGCACGAACCAGTTCGAGGCTCCGACGAGCTTCATCACCTCGATCTCCCGACGGCGGGCGTAGATCGACAGTCGGATCGTGTTCGCGATCAGCAGGCCTGAGGCGAACAGCAGGAGCAGGACGACGCCGAAGAAGATGATCGAGATCACCTGCCCGACGCGGATGATCCGGCGCGCGGTGGCCCGGCCGTAGTCGATCTTCTCGACGCCCGCGAACCGTTGCGCCCGAAGGTCGGCGGCGATCGCCACGACGTCCTCGGCGCGGTTCGGCTGGATCTCGAACGCGTGCGGTAGCGGGTTGTACGTCAGATCCTTGACGAGCTCCGGAGAGCGCTTGCGCATGATCTCGAGCGCCTCGTCCTTGGAGATGAACGTCACGCCCTTCTCCTTGATCCTCGGGTCGGCCTCGAGCTGACGCTGCACGACGCCGATCTGCTGCAACGTCACCTCGCGCTCGCACGTGTGCTCGGTGCAGAAGAAGACCTTCACCTGCACGTCTTTCTTCACGTGGTTCGACCACGAGACGACCCACGAGCCGAGCGCGATCGACAGTCCGAGCAGGAACATCGCGATCAGCACCGTCATCGTCGCCGCGAAGGTCGTGGAGAGCGACGCGCGAAGCGAGCGCATCGACTCCGCGAGCAGCAGCTGGAACTGGAACCTCATTCGCCGACGTACCCGCCGCGCCGCTCGTCGCGCTCGAGCTTGCCGTCGGCGAGCGCGAGCACCCGCCGGCGCATCTTGTCGACCATCTCGCGGTCGTGCGTGACCATCAGGATCGTCGTACCGGAACGGTTGATGCGGTAGAGCAGCTGCATGATCCCGACGCTCGTGTCGGGGTCGAGGTTGCCGGTCGGCTCGTCGCAGATCAGCAGCGGCGGGTGGTTGACGAACGCGCGCGCGATCGAGACGCGCTGCTGCTCGCCGCCCGAGAGCTCGTCGGGGAGCGAGTTCATCTTGTGCCCGAGCCCGACGAGGCTCAACACCTCAGGCACCTTGCGCCGGATCGAGTTCTGGTTCTCGCCCTGCACCTTGAGCGCGTACGCGACGTTCTCGGCCGCGGTGCGGTTCGGCAACAGCTTGAAGTCCTGGAACACGCAGCCGACGTTGCGGCGGAGCTGAGGCACCTTGCTGCGGCGTAGCCGCGAGAGGTCGCGGCCGCCAACGATGATCCGCCCGGAGCTCGGGTCGAGCTCCTTCAGGACCAGCCGGATCATCGTCGACTTCCCCGAGCCCGAGGCGCCGACGACGAACACGAACTCGCCCTTCTCGATCACGAACGAGACGTCGGAGAGGGCGGTCACGCCGGGGTCGTAGACCTTCGTGACCGAGTCGAAGATGATCGCCGCGCCCGCGACGGGGCCGGCCCGGCCGTTCTCTTGTGCCTCGCCGAGCGGGGTGATCGCGGTATCTGTGATCTCGAGCTCCGTCACCGGGAAAGGGAAGGGCAGGCACGCCTGCGCCGGCACGTGAGGACCTGCCGGGCCAGTCTAGCTGACGGTCTAGACGACGTTTCCGGAGGCTTGTGCCAAGAGGTACGCGTGGATGAAGCCGTCGATGTCGCCGTCCAAGACGCCCTGGGCGTTTCCGACCTCGTGTCCCGTCCGATGGTCTTTCACCTGCTGGTAGGGCTGGAGGACGTAGCTGCGGATGTTCGAGCCGCCGAAGCCGGTGTCCGCGGCCTTCCCGCGCTCGCGGGCGATCTCGGCCTCGCGCTCCTCGAGCTGGAGCTCGGCGAGGCGGGAGCGGAGCATCCGCATCGCGGTCTGCTTGTTCGCGGTTTGCGAGCGCTCGTTCTGGCACTGGACGACGATCCCGGTCGGCAGATGCGTGATCCGGACGGCCGAGTCGGTCTTGTTCACGTGCTGGCCGCCGGCGCCGCTCGCTCGGTACGTGTCGATGCGCAGGTCCCCTTCGTCGAGCTCGAGCTCGGCGTCGTCGGGGAGCAGCGGGGCGACGACGACTTGGGAGAACGACGTGTGCCGCCGGTGCGCCTGGTCGTAGGGCGAGAGCCTGACGAGCCGGTGCTTGCCCCGCTCGGCTTTCAGGATCCCGTACGCGTTCTCTCCGGCGACGCTGACGGTCGCCGACTTGAGGCCCGCCTCCTCGCCGGGCGTCGCCTCGAGCACCTCCGTCTGGAACCCGCGGTCGGATGCCCAGCGCAGGTACATGCGCAGGAGCATCTCGGTGAAGTCCTGGGCGTCGATCCCGCCGGTCGCGGCGTGCAGCGACATGAGCGCGTCGCCCGTGTCGTACTCGCCGGTGAACAGCGCATCCTCCTGGAGCCGGTCGAGCTCGGCGCGGAGCGGGCGGAGCATCGCGACGATGTCGTCGGCCATGTCGCCGTCGAGCGAGAGCAGCTCTCTCGCGTCCTCGTACTCGTGCACGAGCCGGTCGTAGCGCTCAAGCCGCCGCGTCAGGCGCGAGTGCTCCGACGAGACTCGTGCGGCCTCTGCCTGGTCGTCCCAGAATCCCGGCGCGCCCATGCGGGCCTCGAGCTCGGCGACGCGAGTCCTCAGCGAATCGGGGTCAAAGGTAATCACGGACCCAGGCGAGCTGGGTCCCGATCTCCTCGAGCTGCTGCTCCAGTGGTGCATCGGACTCGGCCATCGGGTCGATGGTAGCCTCGCGGCCCCGATGCTCGACGCGCCGTCCGGTCTCCTCGCGACCGACCCGGAAACGCTCGAGGCGTTCGCGCGCGACCGCTCGGCCCTGTCGCTGCTTCGGCGCCTCGACGAGCTCCCTGCCGCGGTCGCGCGGCCGTCGACGACGGCCGACGTGGCGGCGCTCCTGCGCTGGGCCGACGACACGAAGACCCCGGTCGTGCCGCGCGGGCTCGGTTCCGGCGTGTGCGGCGGCGCAGCGGCGGTCGGCGGCTCCGTCGTGCTCGACCTCGGCAGGCTCGACCGCATCGTCGAGGTCGACGAGGAATCGCGAACGGTCACCGTCGAGGCGGGCGTCCGCGGCTCGGACCTCGAGCGCGAGCTCGAGCGGCACGGGCTGACGACCGGCCACTACCCGCAGTCGCTCGCGATCTCGTCCGTCGGCGGCTGGATCGCGACCGGTTCGGCCGGGCAGGCCTCGTCCGGCTACGGCGCGATCGAGCACCTCGTGCAGGGGCTGACCGCGGTGCTCGCCGACGGCACGGTCGTCGAGCTGCGGCCGGTGCCGCGCTCGGACGCCGGGCCCGACCTGCGCACGCTCTTCGTCGGCTCCGAGGGGACGCTCGGGGTCGTCACGGAGGCCGTGCTCGCCTGCGCTCCGCGCCCGAGGGAGTGGAAGTGGCAGGCGTACGCGCCCGAGCGCTTCGCGGACGTGATCGCGCTGGCACGCGACGTGCGCGGCGCCTTCGTCGTCCGCGGCTACGACCCGGTCGACGCGGGGATGAACTTCGGCCATGACGGCTGCGTGCTTCTGCTCGGCTTCGCCGAGCGCGAGGGCGAGCCGCTCGCCGCACGGCGGCTCGACTCGTCGCTCGGCGAGCACTGGTGGACGCATCGCAACGACGCGGTCGAGCTGTACGAGGGGATCATGGGGCCGGCCCGCGTCTGGGGCCCGGGCGTCGTCGTCGACTCGCTCGAGACCGCGGCGCCCTGGCGTGCGCTGCCCGGCCTCTACGAGCGCGTCCGTGGGGCGCTCGCCGGGCGTGCCGAGCTCGTCGCCTGCCACCTCTCGCACGTGTATCGGGCGGGCGCGTCGCTCTACTTCACGTTCCTCGTGCGCGGGGAGGACGACGAGTCGGGCGTGCGCGCCTACCTCGCGGCGTGGGAGGACGCCGTCGCCGCGTGCCACGAGGCGGGCGGCACGCTCACCCACCACCACGGCGTCGGCCGGCTCAAGGCGCGCTTCCTGGAGCGCGAGCTCGGAGCCGGCGGGCTCGAGGTGCTGCGCCGCGTGAAGCGCGCGCTCGACCCGAACGGGATCCTCAACCCGGGTGTGCTGCTGCCGTGACGCCGAGGGTCGTCAGGCGAAGCCGGCGCACGGCCACGTCGTCGTCGGTCAGCGCCATCTCGCGGGTCCGCGCGAGCTCGCGCTCGACCTCGAGCACGGGCGCGTCGGGCGACACGGGCGCCGCGAGCTCCGGCTGTTCGCGGATCCGCTCGAGCGCGAGCCGCCAGTCGTCGCCGTAGCGGTGGACGAACCGACGGCCGAGGGCTCCCG
>Ga0214473_10012239_pt1 | contig 10073 bp, 9 predicted proteins | sample RVTome_7_FD_203509 | JGI IMG/M metagenome (GOLD analysis project Ga0214473, IMG submission 203509) | Soil microbial communities from uranium-contaminated site in the Upper Colorado River Basin, Wyoming, United States - RVT98D197 | ecosystem: Environmental > Terrestrial > Soil > Contaminated >... | reverse complement strand
CCCCCTGGAATGATCTGCGACTGAGCCACCGAAGGGGATCGAACCCTTGACCTGACGATTACGAATAGTCTACCTTAGTTGCACTCTTGGGCGAGGTCATTGCTGTTCTTGATGCGCCCACGCCCCCGCAATCCTCGGAGGACTGTGAGATGTGCCACTATCGGAACAGCATGCGGCAATGCCTGGCAGGGTAGGGACTGCGCCCGCTTCTGCTAGCGATCTCCAATGCAAGTATGCTGTTGTCTGCCGAGCACGAAGGTTCCGAAGTCGCTGTCGCGACGACGCTTGGATTGGACGCTAGGCATAAAAAGGGGCCTTCCCCGGAGAAGGCCCCTTCATATGCACCTTACCTACCAACTCCCGCGCGGGGTATCGTGGGCCTCGCGGACGTATCGGCCCTACATTTCGCAACGGAACATGTCATCTAAAGCCTGCCTGTCATTGGAGAACCGCAACCTAGACCTTCTGCAAGGTTGTTCGGCGCTGTTTGACGACATCCAAGACCCGCTGCCAGCTTTTCATGAAGCTGCTGCGGAATAGTTGCACCGGCCCGAAATCGGCGAACTCCTCCACGCTCAAGCCGTCCTCCAGATAGCCGCGCTTGAACTCGGGCAATTTCTCCATCAGCTCATCGATGACTTTTTCGGGAACCGGATTGAATAGCCGGTAGACCACGGGCGGATTCTGCTCAAGCAATCGATCGGCAGTGCCTTCCCAGTTGATTGTCACGCAAACGCGTCCGCCCACCATCTCTGTAAAGTGGTGCAAACCGCGCGCGCCTCCGCCGATGAAGGTGGCGTGATAGCCGCGCTCGAGCATGACGGTGTATACCTTGCGCGCGACAGCCAGGCCGGCTTGCCACAGCACGTCCGCGGAGATCTGTATGTCATGCTGACGTACATAGGTAGCAAAGTAGTCGTCATAGATGCCCGCAATGTGGGACATGTAGAACATGGGCCACTTGCCGGATTTGCGGGCCAGTCTCTCATATGCTTCGCAAATGGTCAACATCTGGCTGATCCCAAAGATCTCCGTGGCGTTCAAGGGGGTATCCAGCGGAACCAGCTTCTCCATCGCCTCAATCCCGGCGGCCGTCGTTGGGACCTTGCAGCAGATGTTCGGCCCGATCTGGCGGTTTTCCAGCGAATCCCGGACGATTAGTTTGGCGTCCTCATCCTCGAACGGATCTCCCTGGATACTGACGTAGCCGTGCTGCCCGGCGCTCCTCTCATACATCGCCCGAAACTTGTCTGCGATGGGTTTCACCATTCTCTGCTGAAAGACCACTGCCGCTTGGCGATCGTCTTCAATTTCCCTGAGCGTGTCGTCGAGGATTTTCTGCGTGTAGCTGCCCTCCTCCGCATGATCCAGCATCTTCTGAGTGTAGGAAGGGTTATTCGTGCAGCCTAGAGCGCCGTTTTCTATGGCCGTATCGGCTTGGGTGCGCGTCGGATTGTTGATCCAGAACATGGTGGGGGATTGCTCGGTGACGCGAATGAAATAGGGTTTCATATGGGGTCCTCCTATGGTTCAACGACTTCTTGCGTTCTGGTTTGAGTCTGGAGCTGTGCCAGCTGATCAACGAGATGAGTTATCGTCATACTGTGGCAAGAACGCTCCTCACATGTTCCATTGCCAATCGCGGGCTGGATAAAATGGGCACGCGTTTCTCCTCGGGGGGAATGCCCTCCACAACCCGTGCCATGGAAGCCTGAGCAAGGATGATGACGTCGGTGCGTGTCATCAGTTCGTCCAAGGCCCGCTTGACAATCTGGTCATGCTTCTGGGGATTGCCGGAGAAGAGGGCAGCGTAGGCACCTTCGCACAGAACGGATTCGACCTGCACCGGCTTTCCGAGAATGGCTGCACGAGCGTGAACCAGATCCGTCGTGGGTTTCAGCGTAGTCGGGGCAGTGGCGGCCACGCCGATGCGCAGTCCCGTGCGGATCGCCGCATTAACCATGGGTTCGTCTATCTTGAGCACGGGCACACCTACAAATGGCCGGCTCGCGTCCACGCAGGGTGAGATGGATGAACAAGTGAACTGCACTGCCGTGGCGCCGGCGCGTTCCGCCGCGACAACATGCTCGGCCACGCGCTGGAAAATGAACGGTGAAAGGCCTCCCTGCGCCAGGACAACCTTCAGCAGCATCTCATCGGCGATATGAAACACCTCCACGTCCGGCAGCAGTTCTTTTGAAAGGTCGTTGAACAGTCCGACCAGCGATGCGACAGTATGAACAAAAGCCAGTCTATGTTTCATGCGACATGCCTCTCATCTGATTGACAGGCCGGGCGCCTCGATCATCTCTGCCAGTTCACTCAGGAAGCGGGCCGCACGGGCGCCGTCCAGAACGCGGTGATCGACCGACAAGCTTAAGGTCAGCATCGCTGCCGATACGACCTGTCGATTCTCTGCCAGTGGCCGTTCCTTGATGCGGCCAATTGCCAGGATGGCCGCCTGCGATGGGTTCAAGATAGCGTCGAATGAGTCCACTTGGTACATCCCCAGGTTGCTGATGGTGAGCAGGCCTTCTTCAAACTCATTCGGCAGCAATTTGGCGCTGCGGGCCCGGTCGGCCAGGTCTGAGCGCCTGCGCGCAATCTCAGCCAAGCTCAATCTATCGGCATCCCGGATCACGGGCACCAGTAAACCGTTGTCTGTTTCGACGGCGATGCCAATGTGGACTTTATTGAATAGCCGCAATCCTTCAGGCGTCCATTGCGCCATCACAAGCGGATGCCGTGGGAGTATCCTTCCGCAGAAGTAGATAAGCAAGTCGGAGAATGTGATGTGGACCCGATCACTTTTTTCAAGTCGAGGCAGGAGCTTCTGCCGCAATGAGACCAGTTGCCTGGCATCCACCTCTGTATGCAGGTAGAAGTGGGGGGCCGTTCCAAAACTATGTGCCATGCGCTCGGCCATCAACCTTTGGATGCGGGTGAACGGTTCGACCTTGGGCGCCTCCGTGGAAGCTTTCTCGCCCGTCGCACTCGGTGCCGTCTTCTGGGCGGCGAGCTCAACGTCCCGGCGCGTGATCGTCCCACCAGGCCCGCTGCCCTGCACCTGAGCTGGGTCCACGCCGATATCTGCCGCGACGCGCTGCGCCAGCGGAGAAATTCGCGTCGGGGCTTGTTCTGAGATCGGCGTTTGGTGCTCTTTGACCCTCGCTTCCGCAATTTCTGCTATATTCCAGGCCACAACACGTCCGTTGGGACCGCTGCCAGCCACCTGGCCCAGGTCCACTCCCAGACTCTTTGCCAGCTTGCGGGCTGCGGGACTCGCCTTCACTTTGGCCTGGAGAGCGGGTGTGATCTTATGCCCGTCATACATTCCGCCGGACCTACCAGATGCGATCGATGCGGCAGCCGCGGCAGGAGTCGCCGCCGGAACATCCAGGCCTGCCTCCTCACCCGGCCCGAGAAGATATGCGATCACAGCGCCGACCGGTATTTCCTCACCGACGCCTGCGAGGATCCTGCCAAGCATCCCGCTTTCTAGGGCCTCGATCTCGGCCGTGGCCTTATCAGTCTCTATTTCAAGCAGGGGCTCTCCTGCGGTGACGGCTTCACCCTCCTGCTTGAGCCACCGGACGATGGTCCCCGTTTCCATGGTTAAACCCATGCGCGGCATCACGATTTCACTGGCCATCACTGGCGTCTCCCTTCCAGGACGCGATGCACGGCCGCCACGATCTTTTCTTCATCCGGGATCGTAGCGAACTCCAAGGGTGGGCTGAATGGAATCGGCACATCCATGGCACCTAGGCGTTCAATCGGGGCGTCCAGATGGTCAAACGCCCCGCGGGCAATGACCGCTGCGAGCTCGGCCGTGACGCCGAAACGGTTGTAGCCTTCATCCACGATCACCGCGCCGCCAGTCTTGGCGACCGATCGGGTCAGCGTCTCTTCGTCCAGCGGCGTCAGCGTGCGTGGATCGACCACCTCGGCGCTGATCCCTTCACCCGCCAAACGTTCGGCCGCGGCCAGTGTGGGATGGATCATGCGAGACAGTGCCACGAGAGTTATGTCCTGTCCCTCACGCTTGATGTCCGCTTTTCCAAACGGGATCAGGTATTCTTCCTCAGGGACCGGCCCTTTGATCTTATGATACATGACCTTGTCTTCGAAGAACAAAACTGGATTGTGATCGCGCAGGGCGGTCTTGAGCAGACCCTTGGCATCGTAGGGTGTCGAAGGGACGACCACCTTCAAGCCGGGGACATGCGCAAACCAGGCATGCCAGCTCTGCGAGTGCTGGGCGCCCGACGACCGGCCGCCGCCCATGGTGGCGCGAATCGTGATGGGCACCTCTATCTGTCCGCCCGTCATGTAGCGCATCTTCGCGGCCTGGTTGACAATCTGATCCATGGCCAGCGTAATGAAGTCCCCAAACATGATCTCAGGGACGGGATGCATCCCGGTCAGCGCGGCGCCAACGGCCAGTCCGACAAAACCCTCTTCGCTCAGTGGAGTGTCTATGACTCGCTCACCGCCGTACTTCTGAAACAGATTCTCGGTTGTGCGGAACACGCCGCCCCATGCTCCCACGTCCTCGCCCAGCACGAAGATGCGTTCATCGCGCGCGAGCTCTTCATCCAGCGCTTCGCGAATTGCCTGAGCGAAGGTCAGTTCACGCGTAGACATGTTCAGTCACCTCTGTCACGTCGGGGAACGGATCCTGTCTTGCCTGCTCAATGGCTGCTTGGACGCGTTTGTCGACCTCGTCGCGCATGGCTTCCACCTCTTGCGGAGTCAGAGCCTCTTGCGCGACGAGCCTCTTTTCGAACATCAGTATGGCATCGCGCGCCCTCCAGGCGTCCATTTCTTCCTTGGTGCGATAGCCAGTGCCGGGCTCGCCTACGTGATGCCCGCCGTAGCGAATGGTCTGGCATACTAGGGTAGCGGGGCCCTCACCTCGCCGGGCGGCCTCCACCAACTCGAGCGCGGCGCGATACACTGCCAGTACATCATTCCCATCGACTTCAACGCCTCGCATGCCCATGGCCTCTGCGCGAGCCGTCAAACCTTTGCCCGAGACCAGTTTCCTCCAATTCGTGAATTCCGTATATTGGTTGTTTTCGCAAACATAGATGAGCGGCAGCTTCCATAGCACGGCTATGTTGGCTGTCTCGTACCAGATCCCCTGGTTCACGGCGCCGTCTCCAAAGAAGGCGACGCTGACGCGGCCTTGGCCTTCCCTTTTCGCCGTAAATGCGCTGCCCGCTGCAATTCCCAGTCCGCCGCCAACGATGCCGTTGGCGCCCAAGATTCCCAGCGCTACGTCGGCGATATGCATTTCGCCGCCTTTGCCGCGACAGTAGCCGGTTACTTTGCCCATGACTTCCGCCATCATGGGTTCCACGCGGCCGCCTTTGGCGATGATATGGCCGTGACCGCGGTGCGTGCTCGTGATCGTGTCCGTCGGGTGCAGCGCCATCCCCACGCCCACGGCCGTCGCCTCCTGACCGTCTGATAGATGTGCCAGACCTGGCATCCACCCTTTGCGATAGACCGTGAAGACCGCCTCCTCGAAGAATCGGATGGTCAACATCCGGCGGTACATTTCGAGAAGCGTCTCGGACTCCACTTCGAAGATCTGTTTGGACTTTTGTCGAGCCATTAGTGGCTACTCCTTTTCAAGATCGGGGCGGATTTGCCCTGCACAACAATGTCTTGCCATATCTAGGCCTTCGCCGCATTCCAAGTTGCTCGCACGAATGAGGCGGCCCTTTCCACGCCCCGTTTTCCAAGCTGGGACGCCTCCTCCATGCAGATCCATCCATCCCATCCGTGGTGTTTCAGGTAGGCAAACATCGAGGGAAATGGTGTGATTCCTGTTCCGAGCAGGCAGTGGTTCAGCGCGTCTCGTGTCGAGGTGTCGGAAGCATGCAGGCTGACCACGCGGCCAAACACCGATTCAAGGAGGCTGACGGGGTCCGCGGCGAAGGCGGCCGCGTTCCCAGTATCGAAGTTGACACCGAGAGGAACACCGGCGGTCTGGCGCACGATGTCAAGAAAGATCTCCGGAGGCTGGGAGAAGTCGGCATATTCCCACGCTCCCGGCTTTGCATGATTCTCGTAAACCAGCTGGATGCCCGAACCCCGGACCCTCTCGGCCAGACAGGAAAGTCCTTCGACCGCCCAAGAAGTCCCCTCTTCCTTACCGGTTTCGGGATGAGCCTGACCGGCCGTAACGCGAACCATTTTCGCTCCGAGCTGGCGCGCCGTTTCGACTACGTCGGCCTCCTGTTCCAGTTCCTTTGCCCGCTGGCGTGCGTCGGGGTGAGTGAAATCTGGGTAACTGGTGATCATGGCGACGCTCATACCTGCGGATCGGATTTGATCGCGCATCACGGCGACCTTGACTGCAGATCGATCCGGGACAAATAGAATGCTCAGATCAATCGCGTCGAGTCCAAGTTCAGCGCCCATTGTCGCCCAGTCGCCGACGCTCATTCCGCCGGAAATGATCTCGGGGAAAAAGGAGACGGGCAGACAACTCAATTTCATTGAATTTCGCTCATCCACTTGCGCATGGCCTGCGCCGTACGGCGCGCCGCGGTATCCAGGTCGGGCAGGGGCAGCAGCTCGGCAGAGAGCCAGCCGTCATAGCCGCCTTCCCGCAGAGTGCGTAGGATGGCTGGGAAATCGATGAGCCCTTCGCCGGGGGCCAAGCGGTTGTTGTCGCCGAGATGGACATAGAACAACTTCCCGGCGGCCATGACCTGACGATAAGGCGCTGTCCACGATGACTCTTCGATGTTCAGATGGTAGCTATCCAGCAGCAGACCAACGGCTGGATGATCCACCTGCACTAGAAATGCAAGCGTCTCTGCAGCCGTATTCAGGAGATCGGCCTCATAGCGGTTTAGGGGCTCCAGAGCCAACCGCACGCCACGTGCCGCTGCGCGCTGACCCGCATGCCGCAAGACCGCAGCCAGTTCTTGCATGGAATGCTCTGGGTCACCGATAACCCTGCCGCGAAAACTTCCTACTGTAACCACGGCAGCGCCCAGGTCGGATGAAAGATCAACCATTTCGTCCAGGCGCCGACGTGCCAGTGCCGCGGCTGCGGGATCCGCGTGCAGGAGAGTAAGCTTCGCGGCAAACGCCATTCCCCCGCTGGCAATTGCCGACACTTGAAGACGGTGTTCGGCCAACAGCGAACGCAGTGCAGGCCTATTGACGCCAGCCGGATCGATGGTGATTAGTTCGACGCCGTCATAGCCTATGGCAGCGGCCTTGGCCAGTTTTTCCTCCAAGCCGCCGGCAAGCAGGGCAATCGGCACCGGCACGGGGACTTCGGGCGTTTGAATCGCGAGCGAAAGCAGCACGTCAGGCCCCCGCCAGGCTCTTTTCGATTTCGCCAAGGGAGTCATCAAGAATATTCAAAATATCATTGACCTGCGCTTCACTGATAATTACGGGAGGCGCGAGCAGTACCATATCGCCGAGCACTCCGTCTACAGTGCCTGTGCAGGGATACGTCACCAGTCCACGCTTCAACGCTACATCTTCGAAGACCTTGCTGACGCGCTGCTGCGATTCAAATGGCCGTTTCGTTTCTTGATCCTTGACCAGTTCGAACCCAAGCATCAAACCCAGGCCGCGCACGTCGCCCACGATGGGATGCTTCTCCATGAGATTCGCCAGGCCTTTCAGGGCTTGTTCTCCGCGCTGGCGGGAGTTTTCGATCAGGTTATGCTCTAGGACATAGTTGATCACGGCGATGGCGCCTGCGCAGGAGACGGCATTCGCGTTAAGGGTATGGCCCGCTTTGAAGGGTGAATGTGCCTTTTCGAGCGCTGCCCACATCTCGTCGCGGGCGATCACGGCAGACAAGGGGGTGTATCCCGCCGTCATGCCCTTGGCAGTGGCAATGATGTCGGGCGTTACTTCCCAGTGCTCAATGCCCCACATTTTGCCGGTACGCCCCCAGCCTGTCATGACTTCGTCGGCAATGAGCAGGACATCATATCGCGAGCAGATCTCGCGGACCATCTGGAAATATCCTGGCGGCGCCGGAACGCATCCCAGACCGGCGCCAACCACCGGCTCGGCTATGAAAGCGGCTATGTTGTCCGGACCTTGCTGGCGAATCGCTGTCTCGAGCGAACGTGCGCACAGCAGATTGCACTGCGGATAGGTATGCTCAAACGGACAGCGGTAGCAGAAGGCGGGAGGGATGTGGGGTGAATCCACGTACATCGGCTGGAAGATGCTGCGGCGGTCCGTAATCCCAGAATATCCAGCCCCAGAAATTGTGTTGCCGTGAAACCCTTGCCAGCGCGTGATGACCTGGTGCTTGGAGGGTTTACCCTTCGTGATCCAGTATTGCCGGGCGAGCCGCACGGCGTCATCCGTGGCGTCCGTGCCGGTGCACGTAACCCATACGCGGCTTGCTCCTTTCAGTTCACCCGGCGCAAGGCGGACGATCAAATCGGATAGTTCGAGGAACGGCCCATTGGTGAAGGCATGTGCCGGATAGAAAGAGAACTTCTGGGCCTGCTCAAACATGGCTTGGGCAATTTCCTGTACCCCGTGTCCGATCGTGGTTACCACCGAGGACCCGCCCGAACCGTCTATGTATTTCCGCCCATTCTGATCGTACAAGTAGATTCCGTCGGCGCGCTCGATGATCGGAAACTCGCGGTCCCAATCGCGATGCACAGCATGGACATTTGGCTTGTTCATATCCACTCCCGGCGCCCCGGAATAAGAACTATGTGTTAACGTTTCCACAAATAAGGATACCACAGGCGCAAAGCAGAGTCAATACGGTGGTTGCGCTTCATTGCTGGGGGCCCGAAAACGACGCGAGACGCCCAATCGGCTCTACCGATTCGCGCATTGGAGCAGGGGGTCTCGGAGTCTTCCATCGAGCGCGACCGAAGAGGAGCGCCGGCAACAGAGACCCGGCATATCTAGGATTGGCGCCTACCAGGGGAAACGTTGCGAACGGCTGCCGTTCCGCATAGGAGTCGCTTGCGCAATGCTCGTTGGTTGACAGTGATTCTCGGAATATGCTATCATCACTGCGAATCCGTAATCGTTTACATAAGGCCGCCCGCGGCTTGATAAGAAGGAATCTTCCCATGAACTCGCCGGCGCTTGCCAGTCTTGCAGAATTCTGCGAAAAAAAGACTCTTTCTTCTGCGTTGCTCTCTAATCCCGCAACTATTACCTGGCTCACAGGCTACGCGCCGCCGATTCAAACAGGCCCCAATCCCTTTGAGGGCGGGCCGGCACTGGGCTGGTGGCAGGATGGCCGACTGACACTCGTGGTATCGGACAGCGAGGCAGGACTCGTCCGAGCGCAGGGCGCCGAAGCGCGCGAGTATGTTGCCTATACCATCGAGACTCCTGCAGCCGGATTTCAGAACCAGGCGTCGGCCTTAAGGGAACTCTGGCACGGCTACGACGGGGATATCGGCAAAGTGGGTGTGGAGCTCAACTTGCTGCCCGCGGCCTTTTTTGGCCTCCTGAGGGATGCATTTCCATCGGCCGACGTCCTGTCATTGGATGCCAGCTTCGATGTTCTACGGGCCGTCAAAACGCCGGGAGAACTTGAACGAATTCGTGCCGCGCTGGCCCTTTGTGATCTTGCGCAGGCCGAGACCAGGCGACTTGTCCAGCCGGGTACCAGCGAGATCCAGCTGTGGGGGCAGGTGAAGACCTTGCTTGAAGTTGCCGCGGGCGGCCGGTTGCCGGTCCTAGCTGATTTCGTTGCCGGCGTGCGGACCGCGGAGATCGGTGGTTCGCCGGGCGGCTATGTGCTATCGCAGGGCGACCCTGTCATTGCGGACATCGTGCCACGGTTGAATGGCTATTGGGGCGATAATTGCGGGACCTATTTTGTCGGCGAGCCTTCGGGGGAATTGCGCAAGGCTCATCAGGCTGTATTAGATGCTTTGCGGGCAGGGATCGCGGCAGTCCGGCCTGGACTACGCGCGTGCGATCTGGACCTGCAATTTCGGCAGGCCATCCAAAATGCGGGGTATGCCCCGTATCCCCATCACTCCGGCCACGGCCTCGGAACCACTTATCATGAGGAGCCGCGCATCGTGGCA
>Ga0214473_10012238_pt1 | contig 10073 bp, 5 predicted proteins | sample RVTome_7_FD_203509 | JGI IMG/M metagenome (GOLD analysis project Ga0214473, IMG submission 203509) | Soil microbial communities from uranium-contaminated site in the Upper Colorado River Basin, Wyoming, United States - RVT98D197 | ecosystem: Environmental > Terrestrial > Soil > Contaminated >... | reverse complement strand
CGCCGCGCTCTGCGCATCCCGCTCGCGCCCGGTCTCGCGCAGGGCCTCTTCGGCAAGGCGCGCTTCGGACTCGGCGGCCGCCATCGACCTCGACTCGTCGGCGAGAGCCCCCTCCACGGCCTGGAGCTCGTCCCCGAGGCGCTGCGCCTCTTCCTCGGAGTCGCAGAGCCTCGCGCGCAGGGCCGCGAGCTCGCCTTCCCGCGCCAGCTTGGTCTCCTGGAGGGAGGCGCGCTCCCTCCTCTCGTAGTCGATCTTGCTCTGCAGCTCCTTGATCTCGCCGCGCAACCGAAAGAGCGCCTCGCTCCCCTGGCTGAGGACGCGCTCGCGGTCGACGAGATCGACGCGCCTCTCTTCGAGGACGGCCTCGCGCTGCGCGAGAAGGACCTCCGCCGCGGTGGCGGCATCGCGCACGCCGGCAAGGCGGTCGCGCGCGCCCTCGATCTCCGCCCCGAGCTCGCGGTGCTCGTCCCCCGCCAGGGACAGCTCGAGGAGGCGCTGGATCTCGCGCAGCTCCTTGTAGCGGGCCGCCTTGCGCGCCTGGCGCTCGATCGAGGAGATCTGCCGCCTGATCTCGCCCAGGACGTCGGAGACCCGGACCAGGTTCTGCTCGGTCGACTCGAGCTTCCGCTCCGCCTCGTCGCGCCGCGCCTTGTACTTGCCGATCCCGGCGGCTTCCTCGATCAGGACGCGGCGCTCCTCGGGGCGAGCGGAGACGATCTCGGCGATCCGCCCCTGCTCGACGATGGTGTAGCCCTTGGTGCCGATCCCGGTATCGCGGAAGAAGTCGTACACGTCGCGGAGACGACAGGGCACCCGGTTCATCAGGTACTCGGATTCCCCGGAGCGGTACAGGCGCCGCGCGATCTGGATCTCGCCGAAGCCGGCGAGGTGGGCGGGGCCACCTCCATCGCCGTTGTCGAAGGTGAGGACGACCTCGCTCATCCCCACCGGCGACCGCGCATCGGAGCCGGCGAAGATGACGTCCTCCATGCCCTTCCCGCGCAGGCGACGGGGCGACTGCTCTCCCATCGCCCAGCGAATCGCGTCGACGACGTTCGACTTCCCGCAGCCGTTGGGACCCACGATGGCCGTGATGCCCGGGCGGAAGCTGAACGCCGTCTTGTCGACGAAGCTCTTGAACCCCGTGATCTGCAGCGACTTGATCCGCAACCGAACCTCTATCCCCGCTGGATTCGCGGCGGCTGGGTCCGCCGCCGCGGCACCGGTAGGGAGCGGAAACCGATCGGTTCGAGCATTCGGGGGGTGCGGGTAGTTAACACCCCCGGGGCCCAAACCGCAAGCGGAACCGGCGCTTCCCGCGACCTATCCCGGGGAGGCGGCAAGCGCATCCACTCCCTGCTGGGCGTACTGGAGGCGATGCAGCCGGTGGTAGAACCCGCGCTTGCCGAGGAGCTCGCCGTGGGAGCCGGACTCGACCAGCCGGCCGCGGTGGAGCACGTAGATCCGATCGACGTCCTCGATGGTGGAGAGGCGGTGGGCGATCACCAGGGCCGTCTTCCCCTCCATCAGCACCCGGATCCCTGTCTGGATCAGCGCCTCGGTCTCGGTATCGACGGAGCTGGTCGCCTCGTCCAGGACCAGCACGTCGGCGCGGTGAGCCAGAGCCCGGGCGAAGGAGAGGAGCTGGCGCTGGCCCGCCGAGAAGTTCGTCCCCCGCTCCCGCACTTCGGTCCGGTAGCCGGCGGGAAGCCGCTGGATGAAGCGATGGGCCTCGACGGCGATCGCCGCGCGCTCGATCTCGGCCTCGGAGACCCCCTCGCGGCCGAGCGAGACGTTCTCGGCCACGCTGCCGCTGAAGAGGAAGACGTCCTGGAGCACCATCGCGACCCGCTTCCGGAGCTCCGACTGGGGCAGCTCGCGGAGATCGACCCCGTCGAGCAGGATCCGGCCCTCGCCGACCTCGTAGAGGCGGGCGAGCAGCTTGATGACGGTGGTCTTTCCCGCCCCCGTGGCCCCCACCAGGGCGACCTTCTCGCCCGGCTCCACCCGAAACGACAGGTTGCGGAGCACCCAGTCGTCTCCCGCGTAGGCGAAGGAGACGTTCTGGAACTCGACGGCGCCGCGGCGCGCCGGAAGCGGAGCGCCCCCGCCCCGGAGCTCCGGATCGCGGATCGCGGGCTCGGTATCCATGAGCTGGAAGATGCGCTCGCAGCTCGCCATCGCCGACTGCATCACCGAGTACTTGGCCGAGAGGTCCCGGAGCGGCATGAAGAACTGGCGCATCCACTGGATGAACATGTACATCACACCGAGCTCGGCGATGCCGGTCCCGTACCAGATGATGATCGCCACGGTGAGGCCGCCGGCGAACTCGACCACCGAGAAGAGCGCCGCGTCGTATCGGATCGAGCGCAGCCAGGCGTCCCGGTGCTCGCCGTTCAACTCCGCGAAGTCGCGCAGGTTGCGCTCCTCGCGGGTGAAGAGCTGGACCACCTTCATCCCGGTGACCGTCTCCTGGATGGTGGCGTTGATGCGCGCCAGCAGCACCCGCGTCTTGCGGAAGGCCTCGCGGACCCGGAGGCGGAAGACCACCGCCGCCACCGCCAGCAGGGGGACCACGGAGAAGGTGACGAGCGCGAGCTTCGCGTTGATCACGAAGAGCGCCACCGCGAACCCGACCATCTTGACCAGGTCGGTGACCAGCGCCACGATGCCGGCCGAGAACATCTCGGAGAGGTGCTCGACGTCGCTGGAGCAGCGCGTCACCAGCCTTCCCACCGGATAGCGGTCGAAGAAGCCCATGTGGAGCTTCTGGACGTGGGCGAAGACGGCGGCGCGCAGGTCGCGCATCGCCGCTTCACCGGTGCGGACCATCAGCAGCAGGTTCAAGTACTGGAGAGCCGCCCCGCTCACCGCCACCGCCAGGTAGAGCCCGGCCAGCCAGAGGAGGGGTGCGATCCCAGGCGGTGCGTCGAGCAGGCGGGCGAAGCGCCGCGCGAGGACGCCCGCCGAGGGAGCGCCGGCGGGCGCGATCACGCGGTCGAGGCCGGTCCCCACGATCCAGGCCGGCGCGAGCTCGAGAACGAACATCGGGAAGACCAGCAGGATCGTCGCCGCCACCTGCCATTTGTAGGGGGAGACGTAGCTCCAGAGCCGCGCCAGCAGGCGGGAGTCGACGGCCCTCCCCAGGGCCTCTTCCTCGTGAAGCATCTCCGCCGCGCTCACGCTGCCCCCACCGCGGAGTCGAGGGCCTCGAGCTCCCGCTCCCTCTCCTGCTCTCGCGCCAGCCGGGCGTAGAGACCACCGCGATCGATCAACTCGTCGTGCGTGCCCTGCTCGACGATGCGGCCGTCGTCGAGAACGACGATGTGATCCGCACCGCGCACCGTCGAAACGCGGGAAGCCACCACCACGACGGTGCGCTCCCGGAACACCTCCTCCAGGCCCTTCTGGATCGCCGCCTCCGTCTCCGCATCCACGCTCGCGAGGGTGTCGTCGAGAATCAGGATGCTCGGGCGCAGGCACAGGGCCCGAGCCAGGGCCGTCCGCTGTCGCTGCCCGCCGGAGAGCATGACGCCCCGCTCGCCGACCACGGTCTCATAGCCATCGGGGAGCTCGGCCAGGTCCTTCACCAGCTGGGCGCGCTCGGCGGCCTCGCTCACGCGGACGGGATCGGTCGAATCGAGGCCGTAGGCGATGTTGTCGGCGAGGGAGATCGAGAAGAGGAAGGAGTCCTGGGGCACCATCGCGATGTGGGAGCGCAGGGTGGCCAGAGGGATCCGGTTGATGTCGATTCGATCCAGGAACAGGGTCCCGTCCTCGACCTCGTAGAGGCGGGGAATCAGCGAGGCGAGGGTGGTCTTCCCCGAGCCCACCGGGCCCACCACGCCGAGCACCGAGCCGGCGGGAACCAGGAGATTCACGCCCTCCAGAGCGGGCTTCCGATCCGATCCCGGATAGCGGAAGCTGAGATCGCGGAACTCGATCTCTCCGCGCAGCGCCTTCACCTTCACGGGATCGGGGCGGTCTGCGATCGAGGGCTCCGTCGCGAGGACCTCGTCGATGCGCTGCATCGAGACGGCCCCTCGCTGCACCAGAGCGAAGACCCAGCCCATCAGGAAGCTCGGGAAGGTGAGCTCGTAGATGTACATCGCGAAGGTGAAGAAGACGCGGATCTCCATCCTTCCCGCTTCCACCGCCCATCCGCCGACCAGGAAGACGATCCACATCGCCAGCGCCGGCAGCAGGCTGGTGACCGCGGGCATCGCGCCCATCACCTGCGCCAAGCCGAGCTTGCGGCGGTAGAGATCCTCGCTGGCCGCCTCGAAGCGCTTGCGGGTGGTCTCCTCGACGGCGTAGGCCTTCACCACGGAGATCCCGGAGATGGTCTCCTGGAGCTGGCTCGCGAGGTCGGCGAGGCCCACCTGCACGGCCAGGTTGCTCGCGTGCATGCCGCGGCCGAAGCCGCGGGCGATCAGGATGAAGAGCGGATACGGGAGCAGCACCAGGAGCGCGAGCTTCGCGCTCAGCGCGAACATGACGGCGATCACCGAGAGAAACATGATCGGCGTCTGGAGCACGTTGAGGAGCCCCGGCCCCAGCAGCAGCCGCACCGAGGTGAGGTCGTTCACGCAGCGGCTCATCAGGTCGCCGGTCCTCCAGCGGAAGTAGAACGACTGGGGAAGCCGCTCGAGGTGCGCGAAGAGATCGTTGCGCAGCTCGTACTCGATCTGGCGAGCGGCGTCGAAGATGGTGATCCGCGAGAGGAAGCGAAAGACCATCCGGCCCGAGGTCACCAGGGCGAGGATGGCGGCGCGGCGCCCCACCTCCGCCGCCGGGAGACCATCCGCGACGGCCTGGATCGACCAGCCGACCAGCAGCGGAACCACGACGATCCCGGCGTCGTAGCCCAGGAGGAGAAGCGCTCCCAGGAGGTAGTGGCCCCGGTTCCGGGCGAGGTAGCCGCGCAGCCGGCGGAACATCGCCCGGCGACTGGCGCCCGGCTCTCCCCCCGCGAGCTCCGGCGGAGTCGCAAGAGCTGCGCTCACCGCCGGCACCATGCGAGAGACTGTAGCGGAAGGAGCGAAGCCGGCCGGGTAAAAGGGCGGATCCGGCGGCGCGTCCCGACTCCGAGGCCGATTGACAGGTGGACTCCGCCTCCCCTATCCAGGGTGCATGGACACCTCTGACAGGCAAAAGCAGGGCCAGGCGCCGAGCGCTCCCTCCTACGTACGGGCCGGCGTGGATCTCGACCGGGACGAGGGGTTCATCGATCAGATCAAGGAGATCGGGCGCAGCACCTTCCGAACCGAGGTCCTCTCCCCGATCGGCGGGTTCGCGGGTCTCTTCAAGGCGCCCGAGCGTTACCGGGAGCCGATCTTCGTCGCCAGCGCAGACGGGGTCGGCACCAAGCTCAAGCTCGCCGCGCGGCTCGAGCGCTACGACACGGTGGGCATCGACTGCGTCGCCATGGTCGCAAACGACCTGGTCGTGCAGGGAGCCGAGCCCCTGGTCTTTCTCGACTACCTCGCCATGGGCGAGCTCGACGAGGCGATCGCCACAGAGGCCCTGCGCGGAATCGCCGAGGGCTGCCGCCGGGCGGGATGCGCGCTCCTGGGCGGGGAGACCGCCAGCATGCCCGGTTTCTACGGCAAGCAGGAGCTCGAGCTGGTGGGATTCGGAGTCGGCGTGGTGGAGCGCGGCCGGGTGATCGACGGCTCCTCCATCGGCGAGGGGGACGTCCTGCTGGGAATGGCCTCGAGCGGCGTCCACAGCAACGGATTCTCCCTGGTGCGCAAGCTCGTGGACGAAGGCATCGCCGCGGGCAGGTTCGAGCTGCGCGAGGCGGTGCCGGAGCTCAACACCTCGCTCGCCGCGGCCCTGCTGGCCCCGACCCGGATCTACGTGAAGCCCATCCTGAGCCTGCTGCGCGACTTCACCCTTCACGGGATCGCACACATCACAGGGGGTGGCTTCCAGGGGAACATCCCTCGCATCCTCCCCAACGGCGTCCGGGCGCGGATCGACCCGAGCTCTTGGCGCCAGCCCCCCATCTTCGACTTCCTTCAGAAGCAGGGCGAGATCCCCGACGCGGAGATGCGCCGAGTCTTCAACTGCGGCATCGGCATGGTCTTGATCACTCCCGAGGAGCACGCCGACGACATCCTGGAGCGCCTCTCCGCGATGGGCGAGCGCACCCATCGGATCGGTGTGATCGAGCGCAAGGCCGAGGCCGATCCTCCCCTTCTCTTCACCAGCTCGACCCGCGCCGGCCGCCGCTGATGGCGGCTTCGACCCTCGCCGGAGACGCCCATCACCGCGCCCGGCGCTGGGACGTGCTCGTCCTCGGGGGTGCCCTGCCCGGCCTCGTCGCGGCGATCCGACTCGGGATGGCCCGCCTCCGGGTTCTGGTCGTGGAGGAAGACGCGGCCGCGCGCGCACCGGCGCTGTCGCGCGATCCCTTCTTCCTGACCGGCGGAGGCTCGGAGAGCATCCTCGGAGCCTGCCTGCAGGCCCTGGGCATCCCCCTGATCGACCGCCGCGGATTCGAGATCGATGCGATCGGCTACCAGGTGCTGCTCCCCGAGGCTCGAGTGGACGTGGGAGGCATCGCCGGAACCGTCGCGGAATTGTCGGCCTGGGGGCTCGCCACGCCCGAGCAGGCGCGGGAGATCGTGCACGCCCTGGACACCGCCTCGCAGGCCGAGTGCGAGGCGATGCGCGAGGCCCCGATCGTCCGAGGCAGCGCTCCCCGGGGTGTCCCACGGGGAGCCGGAGCGGGCCGGCGCCCCCGCTATCCGCGCGGGCTGCCGGATAGCGTCGCCCGGGCCCCCGCGCAGCTCGTCCCCTTCTTCGAGGCGCAGGTCCGCGTGCTCTCGGGAATACCCGAAGGGATCCCCTCGCCGGAAGCGCGATCGCGCCTCCTCGGCTCGGGCCTCGCGGGTGGCGCCACCTGCGGCCAGCCGGGGGAGACCCTCCGCGGGCTCCTGCGCCGGCGCATCACAGCCCTGCACGGAGAGTTTCGAACCGTCGACTGTCCCTTCGACTTCGTCGAGCTGGGCGATCACCCGGGCATCGCGCGGATCGGCCCGGACGACTTCTGGCTGGGCCGGGCGCTGCTGGTGAACGCGCCGGCCCCGCTGCTGAGCGGCGCTCTCGAGGGATGGAATCGGAAGCCGCCCGCCTACCTGCGGAAACCATCTCCCCGGCACCGGAGAGTCAGCATTCACCTCCGCGCTCAGCGCGACGTGATTCCCGAAGGCCTGGCGCGGCGCGCGATCCTGGTGAGCGATCCCGCCGCGCCGGTGGTCGGCACCAACGCCATCGGGCTCGCGATCCACCCCTCCGAGCGCGGCCGCCTCTTCGTCGAGGTGATCGCGAGCGCCGTGGTGAGCGACGACCCGGCCGAGCTGGCTCGGAGCGAAGCTCTGATCGAGGAGGCGGTGAGGCGCTTGATGCCCTTCTCCGAGGGGCGGGTCAGCCGGATTCCCGCGCCCCCCCGACCCATCTGGGATGACGATGCAGCCTCGCCGTCTCCCGATGCGGGGGCTGGCTGGCCCGGGGAGGTGGAGATCCACACCCCGGGGCGGCGTCCGGTATTCCTGCTGCCCCGGGAGCCACTGGCGAGCCTGGGGCCGGAGGGAGACCTTCTCCTGGGCTGGCGGGCCGGCGACGCGATTCGCGCGGAACTATCCTAGAAGGGCCCTGCCTGGATTCGGCAACCCCCGCGGGAGGGATTTCCGACGTACGATCCCAGCGGAAGCCTCACCACTCGAGCGCGCCTCTCGACGACCTTCTGGCGTCTCCTCCGCTACGTGCGCCCCTACCTGGGGATCCTGGTGCTCTCGATCGCCTGTGGGCTCGCCTACGCGGGCGCCCGCAACGCCCGCAATTACCTGGTGAAGCCCCTCTTCGACGACGTGATCCTGCCCCAGTACAAGAGCGGGAGCCCGGCGAAGATGGGCGGGTGGCTCACCAAGCTCGGCGATCTCGCGGAGCCGCGGGCGAGCGACGAGCCCCCCCAGAGCCGGGAGGCGGAGGTCCCCCCCGCCGAGGTCGACCCGGAATCTCCAGACCTGCTGGCGGAGGGGGTCAGCGAGAACCTCCACAAGGTGGTCCTCGCCGGGTTGCTGATCGTGCTGGTGCTCCCCCTCTCGCACTTCGGCCAGGTCTATCTGGCCGAGTACACGACGAGCCGGGCGCTCGTGGACATCCAGCAGGACCTGTGTGCGAAGCTCCTTGCCCTCCCGCTGCGCTTCCACCACCGGACCAGCCGGGGCGAGACCCTCTCCCGCACCACCAACGACGCCACCCGGGCCCACCAAGCCCTGGATCTCCTCTTCTCGGATACGGCGCAGTCGCTGCTTGCCCTGCTCGTCAGCATCGGCTTTCTCTTCTCGATCTCCTGGCAGCTCACCCTCACCACCTTCGCCATCGCGCCTCTCATCGCCGGCGTGATCACGCTCTTCGGGCGGCGCATCCGCAAGAGCGCCAGGCGGCGCCAGGAGAGCCAGGCGAACGTCACTCAGCGGCTGGTGCAGATCCTGGCCGGGATCAAGGTGATCAAGGCCTTCCGCACCGAGGCGGTGGAAGGGTCCGCCTTCCTCGGCGAGAACCTTCGCTACTTCCGGCGCAACATGAGGGTGGTGATGAACCGCGCGCTCGCGAGGACCTCGATCGAAGGCCTCAACAACGCGATCGGCATCGGCATCATCCTGGTGGGAGCCGCCCTGGTGATGAACCGGATGTGGGGGCTCACCCTCGGCTCGCTCGCAGCCTTCGTGCTGGTGATGCAGGCGACCTACCGGCCGATGAGGGATCTCGCCAAGGCCTGGACGCACCTGATGGAGGCGGCCCCATCGGCGGAGCGCTTCTTCGAGCTCATGGATGCGGAGCCCGATCTCGCCGACGCCCCGGGTGCGCTCCGCCTGGAGGGAGTCCGCAAGGGCATCCGGTTCTCCGAGGTCTCCTTCTCCTACGGCCGGGAGCCGGTGCTCCGGGACGTCTCGCTCCAGGTAAATGCCGGGGAGGTGGTAGCGATCGTCGGGCCCACGGGGGCCGGAAAGACGACCCTGGCCGACCTCCTGCTGCGCTTCTACGACCCGGATGCGGGATCCATCGAGATCGACGGCATCGACCTTCGCCGCATCGAGCGCTCCTCGCTCCTCGCCCACGTCGCCGTGGTCACCCAGGAGCCCTTCCTGTTCGCCGGCAGCATCTGGGACAACCTCCGCTACGGGCGCCCCGAAGCAAGCGACGCGGAGATCGAGGCGGCGGCGCGGGCGGCCCACGTGGACGAGTTCGTCGGCGGCCTTCCCAGGGGATACCAGACGGACGTGGGCGACGCCGGGGTGATGCTCTCGGGAGGACAGCGGCAGCGCATCACCATCGGCCGGGCCATCCTCAAGAACCCGGCGATCCTGATCTTCGACGAGGCGACCAGCTCCCTCGACGCGAAGAGCGAGCGATACGTCCACCAGGCCATCGAGTCGCTGCTCTCGGGGCGCACCGTGTTCATCATCGCCCACCGCCTCTCCACGATCCGCAATGCCGACAAGATCGCGGTGCTGAAGAAGGGCTCTCTCGTCGCCCTGGGAACCCACCAGGAGCTGATGGCCGAGGGGGGGCTGTACCAGGAGCTGATGTCGATCCAGACCGAGGAGCGTGCGGAGACGCCTGTGCGGACCCCGAGCCCGACCTGACCCCCGGCTTCCGCGCTGTCCCCGGATGCGGGAGTCATCGATCCGGATGCTTCAGAGGCGCGCTTCCCGGTACAGGGCTGCGACCTCCTCGGCGAGGTGGGCGGGGCTGAAGACGGTCTCGGCCCGCTTGCGCGCGTTCTCTCCCATCGCCCGGCAGCGCGGAGGGTCGTCGAGAAGCGCGCGCCACCCGCTCGCCAGGGCCTCGGGTCGCTCCTCGCAGAGGATTCCGGTGACTCCGTCGACGACGATTTCCGCAAGCGCGCCCCGCCTCGAGGTCACCGCGGGGATCCCGCACGCCGCAGCCTCGAGCACTGCGCGGCACGTCCCATCGCTTCCCGGCACCAGGAAGGTGAAGACGTCGATGGAGCGGAGCACCTCCGCGTAGTCCTCCTTCCGGTATCCGGCGAAGAT
>Ga0214473_10012237_pt1 | contig 10075 bp, 9 predicted proteins | sample RVTome_7_FD_203509 | JGI IMG/M metagenome (GOLD analysis project Ga0214473, IMG submission 203509) | Soil microbial communities from uranium-contaminated site in the Upper Colorado River Basin, Wyoming, United States - RVT98D197 | ecosystem: Environmental > Terrestrial > Soil > Contaminated >... | reverse complement strand
AGCGGTTAGGCAACCGTTCTGGTCAGAGAGTATCTCTGACCAGATTTTTGTTTTTTCTCCCTCACACTTATCTCCTCTACCCGCTTCGACTTCGTGGGGCTTGCAGCGCCATGCGAATGGGAGAGGGGAGTCATTGGAGCCTCTATGAAGCTAAGCAAACTAGCCAGCGAGATAGCAGAATCACCGACCTTTGCACTGAATGAGGAGGCGCGTTTACTGCGTGAGCGCGGCGAAGCGGTGATCAATTTGGGCATTGGCGAACCAAAGAATAAGACACCCATCTCGGCGATCCTTGCCTCAGCCGCCAAACTGACCAGTGGGGAAGTGAAATATACTCCCCCCGACGGGTTACCATCCATGAAAAAGGCAGTCATCCGTTATACGGAAGAGAACTACGACCGCCTGGTCGCGCCCGAGAATGTGAGTATTACGAACGGGGCGAAACAATCTCTTTTCAATACCCTGTACTCCATCCTCAATCCACAGGATGAAGTGATCGTCATTGCACCCTATTGGGTTTCGTACAATGAGATGATCAAGATGTGCATGGGCATTCCGGTTGTCGTCACGCCCGAAGACGGCACCTTTACCCCACGTTTCGAAGATATCGAAAGAGCAGTGACCTCCTCGACACGGGCGATTATCGTGAACAGCCCGAACAATCCCTCCGGAGCGATCTATCCGCCGGAGTTGATCGAGAAGCTCGTGGGCATGTGCGAGAAAAAGGGCCTCTTCATGATCTGCGATGACATCTACCATAAGTTGACGTTTGATCATAATGTGGCTGTGCCTGCTTATCACTTCACCAAACGGGATATTGAGAACTCTCATATCATTGTGGTCAATGGTGTGGCAAAACTCTATGGCATGACCGGGTTTCGCATTGGCTGGGTCATCGCGCCGCGCGACCTGACGCGCGTGATGAGCAATGTCCTTGCGCAGACGACTTCCTGTGTTTCGCCCGTCGCGCAGGCCGCGGCTGAGGGCGCGCTGAACGGCTTGCAGTCGGTGGTGGAGGCGCTGCGTTTGCAGATCCAGAATAATCGCGATGTTGTCCTCCAGGAGATGCGCACATTCAACGGAGTCCGTCTTATCCCGCCGGCCGGGACGTTCTATGCTTTGCCCGATATTCGCGCCTTCAGCAATAACTCCGTGGAAGTGTCAAGGTTCCTGCTCAAGAAAGCGCTGGTGGTGACCGTTCCGGGCAAAGAGTTCGGCATGGAAGGACATATCCGCATCTCGTTCGCGGGGTCGGTCAAGGATGTGACTGAGGGCATTGCGCGCATCAAGTGGGCGCTCGACCCCACCAGCCCAAATGAAATCTATATCGGCGATAAAAAGATGATCCGTGATTGGATGTAGCAATGAACAACATACTCAACATCAAAACCCCTGCGGAATTGATCGCGCAGACACGGAAGGCAGATTACAACCTTTTCAATCATGGCGTGGGTAATTTACGGCTGGCTTACTGGAATCTTGCGACCGAAGCGCTGTATGAAGAAGCAGTTTTTCGCGGCGAAGGAGTGACCTCCATGGGCGGACCGTTCATTGCGCATACAGGCAAACATACGGCTCGTTCTGCAAATGATAAATTCGTTGTGCGCCATTCGGATTCCGAAAATAATATCTGGTGGGGGACGTATAACCGTCCATTCGAGCTCGATAAATTCGACGCAATATACAGTCGCTTGCTGGGTTATTTGCAGGGTAAGGATGTTTTCGTGCAGGATCTATACGCGGGCGCGGACGAAGATTATCGCCTGCCTGTTCGCATCGTTACTGAACACGCCTGGCACAGTATGTTCGTGCGCAACATGTTCATCCTGCCTGGATCGCTCGAGGAATACAAACGTTTCGTGCCTGAGTTTACGATCATTGCTGTGCCGGGTTTCAAAGCCACTCCCTCGATAGATAACACGAACAGTGAAACCTTCATCATTTTGAATTTCGAGAAAAAACTTGCCATCGTCGGGGACACGGAATACGCGGGCGAGTTGAAGAAGTCCGTCTTCACCTTGTTGAACTACCTCCTGCCGCTCGAAGGTGTGCTCTCCATGCATTGTTCTGCGAATGTCAATCCGGAGGATGCCAACGATGTGGCGTTGTTCTTCGGTTTGAGCGGGACCGGCAAAACGACTCTTTCTGCTGACCCGACGCGCAGCCTCATCGGGGATGATGAGCATGGGTGGAGCGACAACGGCGTGTTCAACTTCGAAGGCGGGTGCTATGCCAAGGTGATCGGCCTGTCGGAATCTGCCGAGCCCGAGATTTACGCGACAACCAAAAAGTTCGGGACGATCCTCGAGAACGTTCCTTTCGACCCGGTTACTCGCTTCATTGACCTGGACGATGACTCGATCACGGAGAATACGCGCGCCTCCTACCCCCTGGAGTTTATCGCCAACGCCGTCCCTGAAAAGAAAGCCGGGCATCCTAAGAATGTCATCCTGTTGACCTGCGATGCGAGCGGAGTCATGCCTCCGATCGCGCGGCTCACGCCGAACCAGGCGTTGTACCAGTTCATTTCGGGCTACACCTCCAAAATAGCGGGAACAGAAGTCGGCCTGCGCGATGAACCGGAGATCACGTTCTCCGCTTGTTTCGGCGGGCCGTTCATGGTCCATCATCCCTACAAATATGCCGAACTGCTTAAAGGTAAGATCGAGCGATATGGGGCCAAATGCTGGCTGGTCAACACCGGTTGGGTGGGCGGACCGTACGGCGTGGGCAAGCGCATTTCGATCAAGCACACGCGCGCATTATTGAATGCCGCGTTAACCGGCAAACTGGATGGGGTGGAATACAATCTGGATCCAGTGTTTGGCTTCGAAGTCCCCGCGCACTGCCCGGACGTGCCCGACGAGGTGCTCGACCCGTCTTCCTCGTGGGGCGAGAAGAAGGAATACGACAAGAAATACAGGCAGTTGGCGCAGAGGTTCATCGAGAACTTTGCAAAGTTCACCGACAGCACGCCGCGCGAAGTGGTGGAGGCCGGGCCGAAGGTGTAAGCTGCAATTGCTGATCGACTGCCCGTTGACCGCGGTCACAGTGAACTTGGGCAGGAAGTGTTTGACTGGACTGTTATCGACCGCGGTGTGGTTGAGGAGCTATACTCGGTGATTAAGATGAAAAAACTGGGCGGGGTCAGAGATCACCACCGAACAAATAATAATGCGTTTTCAGATGGAACAAAAACCTCCGGTCAGTTGACCGGAGGTTCTAAAATTTATCCTTTCCGCATCTGCTTGCGTGCGATCTGGGTGAGCAGCTCGAGCAGAGATTGCATCTTCGCATTTGATGAGGCATCCCCGGCGACTACCGTATGTTCCCCCTTTTTTGTCTCGACGGTGATCGTGTACGTAAATTGATCGGAGGCGGATGGTTCACTCATCATCTGTTCAGGCAACTCGTTGAAATCCAGATCATCGAGTAGTTCCGTCAGTGTGTGCGCCTGTTCATCGGGCAGGTCTTCCAGCTCGAAGTCCGCGGCGAAGCGCATGCCTGCAAATCCGCCCGTCCGTTCAAATTTGATCCGTTCGACTTCCATCGTCTACTCGCTATTTCGCCGGCGCGGCACCGAGAAAACGAAGTAATGCCTGGAGACAACCACCCCCATCCGTTGGCGGCGGTGGAGTAGGGCCACCTCCATCCACTGTCAGGCCGACCTCGGTCCAGCCCTTCTGCACGGCCTGTTGTTCAATGCTCCCCGCGCCAAACAATTCTCCTGCAACACGGTAGGTCATATTTGCGCAGTCCTGGAATTTGGAATTGGCTTCCAATTTATTCTTCAAAGTGAGATACCATATCTGCCCCGCCTTCTCCCATGCGTTGCCGCCAAGTTCCAGCGCCGTAATATAGAAGGCATGATTCGGGATTCCCGAATTGATGTGAACGCCGCCATTGTCACTGATCGTATTGACATAATCTTTCATATGCGCAGGTTGCGGGTCTTTGCCGAGCACGGGATCGTCATAGGCAGTGCCGGGGGCTTTCATCGAACGGATGCCAACTCCATTGACGTTTGCCGTAAACAGGCCCTGACCAATGATCCAATCCGCCTGCGCGGCAGTTTGTTTGAGTTGATACTGCTTCACCAGCGACCCGAAAACATCCGACATCGATTCATTCAACGCCCCGGGCTGCTGGGAATAGGTCAGCTTTGCTTCGAACTGGGTTACACCATGCGTCAACTCGTGACCGATGATGTCAATTGCAATGGTGAAGCGATTGAACAGGCGGTCGCTCACCGGCAGGTCTTCATCTCCATCGCCATACACCATTTGCTCGCCATCCCAAAAGGCGTTGTCATAGCCCTTCTTGTAGTGGACAGTCGAGTCAAGGCGCATTCCATTGCCGTCAATGGAGTTCCTTTGATAGACATCGTTGAAGAGATCATATGTGGTGCCACTGCCGTCAAAGGCTTCGTTGACTGTCACATCGGCAGTGGGAGGCTCTCCTTCCCTGCGGACGATCGTACCCGGAAGATTCGACCCGTTCTTGGCATCGTAGACCACACGTTCCTTGCCCCCAACCGCTGCCACGCGGAAGGCCGCAGCCGAAAATTCGGCCAGGGCCTGTCGCTGGCCGCGCATCTGTTCGGAAGTTTTGAGTGTGTTGATTGCACGAACCTTCTGCGCCTCCGTGCCTTTGGTGGCTATATTTTTCGACATATGAGGGGGGAGGATGCAGTGGATAGGAAGACGATTGTGCATGGAGCAGATCCTTTCTTATGATAAGCGGATGACTGAGTACCGCATAAATACTAAACTGGAAGCCTGGTCTTTGCCTCGGAATCGTTCCGAGAAGTCTAGTAATTTATGAGACAAGGGGTAAACAAGCAGTATCAGTATACGTTGTTTTGAAATGATTTTCAATAGGTCTTCTGCCCTTCGGACATTCACCATTTTTGTCACGGATTTCACGAATTCGCGCGGAAAACAAAAGGATAAATCAGTGCAAATCTGCCTGCACTGTGCGTCGGCACATGTGTGCAATCCGTGGCTAAGAACCCGTTTCCGAACTTTCGCCTGAACTTCAGGTTTTGGAAAATCATTCGTCTGCTGCGCGGACCCCCAGATGTGAGGGCGTAACTTGTATATCTGCAAAATTCTCAAAGGAGATATCCTGGAAGGAGTACTTCATCACAGCGCGCACACGTTCGAAAAGCACTGTGTAGCTTGCCGCAATAGCCCTTTCCCAGATGAGATGTAGCTGTTCTGCAGCGGCGCGGATCGAGTCAATTGTTTCGCCTTCTATCTCAACAAAATTTCCGAACGGCAATTCATCCAGCATGATGTGGACGAATCCTTCGGAAGGGTCTAAGGCATACGTCGTGCGGTATTTTTCGTAATAGATCAGTTTTTGGTAACCGAGCGCTTCAAGGAATTGTTTTGCCTTCTCGAATTCCCCAACTGTGAACTCGATCTCCGTGCGACTTAACACGCCCTGATCATTGGTGCTGGCGCTCTTGTACGTGAGCCGCGCTTCGGTGTCGCGCCTCAGGCGCAGGACGCGCCCCTCGGAACGGAGACTGGCGTCGGGTAGGTCGAAGCGGATATTCGTCTCCAGTACACGTTCCTGGATCAGTTGCCCGTTCATCTCCTCGATCAATGTTTTGATCCGTTTCAAATCCCGAACATAAAATTTGGCTTCGGTTTCCTGGCCGCTTTGAGACATCACATCACGCTCAATAGAGTCTGTTTCTGTTCGACGGTTTCACCCGGCTTGACCCGGATACGGCCCATGATCCCATCCCGCGGAGATTTAAGCTCATTCTGCATTTTCATGGATTCAAGAATAAGCAACACCTGCCCCTTTTTGATCGCCTGGCCCTCCTCAACCGGGATTGTGACAACCAGTCCGGGCATCGGCGCTTTGAGATGGAATTCGCCGGTCTCTGCCACGCCTCCGCCTGCCGCGCTGCGCAATCGTTTTTCGCGCTCATCCTCAACAGTGACAGGATACAGGCGCCCGCGCAAAAGCACCTCCCAATGGTCTTCACCCTGCGCCACATAGGACTCGTGGGAACGGCCGTCCACGATCAGTGAGTAGACGGGTTGCCCACTCACAGACTCAAAATCCACCTCATAGATTTTTCCATCGACGCTGACATGCTTTTCGTCGATGATCTCAACCAGGAATTGTTTGCCTTCAATAGTCGTTATGTATCTCATAGGTTATCTGTGCATTCTCTCCCAGCGTCCAACCCATTTCCAGTTGCTCGTGTCGCGCTCATTGCGATTGACAATATTTGCGGAGCGTTCGGTTTCACGGTGTGCCACCAGCGTGGCAAGGATGGCCGCGGTCTCGGTATGGGCCTGCCTGCTCTCCTCTGCCTCTTCCATCGAGAATCGTTCCTCCACAAAACGTGTGTCATATTGCCCGCCCATGAAACGGTGCGAATCCATCAGGGTTTGGTGGAACGGAATGTTCGTCCGCACGCCGACGATTCGATATTCTTCCAGCGAGCGCCTCATGCGCAGAATGGCTTGGGCGCGCGTCTCGCCCCATACGATCAGCTTCGCGATCATCGGGTCATAGAAAGGCGTGATCTCAAAACCCGGGTAAATGCCCGTATCCACGCGCACACCGGGGCCGGTAGGGAGCAGGCTGTGGGTAATGCGGCCCGTGGAGGGCAGGAAGTTGTTATACGGATCTTCGGCATTGATGCGGCATTCAATCGCGTGACCGTTGAACTTTATCTCTGCCTGCTCATAGGTCAGCGTGCGTCCACGGGCCACGCGGATCTGTTCCTTGACAATGTCAACGCCCGTGACCATCTCAGTGATGGGATGCTCCACCTGCAAGCGCGTGTTCATTTCCAGGAAATAAAAGTTCTTATCTTTATCAAGCAGGAACTCGATCGTGCCGGCGTTCACATAATCAACTGCTTTGGCAGCTTTTACTGCAACACTTCCCATGGTCTCACGCAGTTCCTCGTCCAGCGCGGGCGAAAGCGCCTCTTCCACCAATTTTTGATGGCGCCGCTGCAACGAGCATTCACGCTCCCCCAGGTGGATTACATTGCCCTGGGTATCCGCCAGGATCTGGATTTCGATGTGCCGCGCACCCTCGACCAGTTTCTCCAGATAGACATTCCCATCGCCGAAGGAGGATTCCGCCTCTCGTCGCGCGGACTGCAGGAGGGTCGGCATTTCCTCCAGGACCTTCACTTCCCTCATACCTTTTCCACCGCCGCCCGCTGTAGCTTTGATCAGCAGTGGGAATCCGATCTGCGGGGCTTTGGCGAGCAACTCGTCATCCGTCATGTTGCCTACGTCTTCAGTCCCAGGCACCACGGGTACCCCTGCCTTGATGACGGTCGCGCGCGCCTCAGCCTTATCGCCCATTGCTGCAATGGACGACGGTTTCGGACCGATGAACGCGATTCCGAGGTCCGCGCAGGTGGCCGCAAAGTCGTCGCGCTCTGCGAGAAAGCCGTATCCCGGATGCACTGCATCTGCACCACACTTGCGCGCAATGTCGATGATCTTGTCCGCGCGCAAGTAGGAGTCGCGTGAGGGCGCGGGGCCCAGCAAATAGGCCTCGTCGGCATATCTCACGTGAAGCGCGCGGCGATCCGCTTCCGAATACACCGCCACGGTGTCAATGCCGAGTTCGCGGCACGCACGAATAATACGTACGGCGATCTCTCCACGGTTTGCAATTAATACCTTTTGAAACATATATGCTCCGCATGTGCCATGTTCCAGGCCTTGAACACCTGGAACCTGACACCTGAGACGTGACACTTCTTATAGCGGAATATTCCCGTGCTTCTTGGCGGGGTTGCCATCGCGCTTGTTGCTCAGCATTTCCAGCGCGTTGATCAGGCGCGGACGTGTTTCCTTGGGCTCGATCACATCGTCAATATAACCGCGTTCCGCCGCCACATAGGGACTGGCAAATTTCTCGCGGTATTCCGCGACCAAATCCGCTTTCTTCTTGACCCGGTCTTTAGACTTGTCAAGTTCCTTGCGGAAGATGATGTTGACCGCACCCTCCGGGCCCATCACCGCGATCTCCGCGGACGGCCAGGCCAGGTTCAAGTCACCACGGATGTGCTTGGATGACATCACACAGTATGCGCCGCCATACGCCTTGCGTGTGATCACTGTCAATTTCGGGACCGTCGCTTCACAATACGCATACAGCAATTTCGCGCCGGAACGAATGATGCCATGATGTTCCTGGTTTGTTCCCGGCAGGAAGCCTGGCACATCCTCGAACGTGATGATCGGAATATTGAACGAATCACAAAAGCGGACAAAGCGGGCACCTTTCTCGCTCGCGTCGATATCCAGCACACCGGCCAGTACAGCGGGTTGATTCGCGACAATGCCAACCGAATGTCCTCCCAACCGCGCGAACCCCACGACAATATTCGCTGCATAATTCTCGTGAATTTCAAAGAATTGCCCTCCGTCAACGATCCGTCGTATCACTTCTTTAATGTCATACGGTCTGTTTGGGTCGTCGGGGATGATCGTATCGAGACCTTCATCCATGCGAAGCGGATCATCACCTGGAAGGAATGGGGGATCTTCCATATTATTCTGCGGCAGATAGCCCAGCAATTTACGGATCAAATACAACGTATCGGCCTCGCTGTCTGCAGCAATGTGACACACGCCGGATTTTTCCGAGTGTACGCTTGCCCCGCCCAAATCTTCAAATGAGACTTCTTCATGTGTGACCGCTTTGACGACATCAGGGCCAGTGACAAACATATAGGAGGTGTTGCGCGTCATAAAAATAAAATCTGTCAGTGCAGGTGAATAGACTGCCCCTCCCGCGCAGGGTCCCATAATCGCCGAAATTTGAGGAATGACCCCAGATGCCATCGTATTACGCAAAAAGATATCGGCATAACCTCCCAGTGCTACGACACCCTCTTGAATGCGCGCGCCGCCTGAATCATTCAGGCCAATGACCGGCGCGCCATTCTTCATCGCCATATCCATGATCTTGCAAATCTTTTCCGCGTGCACCTCACCCAGGCTGCCTCCAAACACAGTGAAATCCTGCGAAAAGACATAAACAAGACGACCCTCGATCGTTCCCCAACCCGTCACAACCGAATCGCTGATGTATTTTTGCTTATCAAGTTCAAAGTCATGTGTGCGGTGCTGAACAAAAGCATCCATTTCCCGGAACGATCCTTTATCCAGCAAGAGATCAATTCGTTCACGCGCCGTCAGGCGTCCCTTCTTGTGCTGCGTTTCAATGCGTTCAGCGCCGCCACCCTGGCGCGATTTCGCCTTCTGGTCATGCAGAATCTGTAATTTCGTCTGGTTGCTCATGTTCCTCGCTTCTGGTGAGAAAGATCCTTGTCTTTCGATTGAATGCACAGGCAAATGTTATGGTCAACAACAGGACGGAGGTAATCAATGCGAATGGGAGATTGGCTCTTGAGGTTTCGAAAACGATCCGTTCGACCCAATATTCCGTCAGGAAAAGGAATGCGGATATTAGAATTGCCGTACGCGCCCATGGCTTTGCGCTGAAGAGGCTCCAGAGCAGGACGGCTCCCGCGACAGCCCAACCTGCTCCCGTTATGGATAAATACAGCGGGCTGAGACGCGCCTCGAATTCATATAACACGTCCCACCAGCGCAGGGCAGCGAACAGTCGAATCGTGCCCCAGGCTGATAGACTTAACACCAACCATAGGAGCAGGGTTACACCGAAGGGTCGTTTGCGGAGCATGATCAGGTCTCGATAATGGTAACAGGTTTCGGCTGGCGCGGAGCGTGAGGCGAAAGGCCATCCCCCTTATGGCGCGCCGTATCGCATGAGTTGTTTCCCCCCATAGCTGACGTCAACCGCATCCAGGTGTTCATTGAATTGGCCCTTATAAGGCTGCTGATCCAATATCGTCAGATTGGCCAACACATAATCGAGCCCTATCGCTTCAAGGTATTCACTTGCCTGCCCGGCTTGAAGTGCCTGAAAATAAGGGTAGCTGTTGATCAATCCATCCATATTGACAATTGTTCTGTCCTGGATGAAGTAACCCGTGTTCCCTCCACCTGTAAAACCAATGATGCTGCCAGGCTCTGTATGTTCTTCG
>Ga0214473_10012236_pt1 | contig 10075 bp, 6 predicted proteins | sample RVTome_7_FD_203509 | JGI IMG/M metagenome (GOLD analysis project Ga0214473, IMG submission 203509) | Soil microbial communities from uranium-contaminated site in the Upper Colorado River Basin, Wyoming, United States - RVT98D197 | ecosystem: Environmental > Terrestrial > Soil > Contaminated >... | reverse complement strand
GCCGGGAACGTCCCCACGGTGTCGCCCGCGGCGGTGACGTACGAGACCGCGAGGAAGTCCTCGGTGCCCACGCGCCCCGAAAGCGCGAGCCACAGGGCCGAGGGATCCAGGTAGTAGTCGCGCCCTTCCACCAGCAGCTCCCACGGAAGCGGGCCGACCCGCTGCGGGCTGTCGGTCCGCAGGGCCACCGCGTTGATGCCGCCCAAGTTGGGGGTGGCGCCGGACGCGCCGCCCAGCGCGCGCAGCCGGTAGACGCGAACGCCCACCGGCTGCTGCAGCGGCGCGAGCGCCACGCCGGCGAGGTTCAGCACGTCCAGGTCCGGGTAGCCGGGGAGGTCCCGCGGATTGACCACGAAGAAGAACCGGCCGGCCTCGAAGTCCAGATCGCGGAGCTCGAAGTCGGCCGGCTGGGTCACGCGGTCGCCCACGGTGTACACCCGGGTACGGAGCGAGGAGCCGCGTTGCTGCGCCAGGATGGAGCGCACTTCCAGGGCCCCGAACCGGGCCCTGGCCTGCACGCCGAACGAGTTCGCCGGAATCGCCGCCGTGATGAATCGCGAGCCGGGCACGTCGAGGGTCACATTGCCCACCTCCACCCGCTGCAGCGCTTCGCCTTGCTGCCCCTCGTACCACACGCGGATATCGTTATTGGCGCTGAACTCGCGCTCGCTGTCGTAATCGAGGTCCAGATGGATCCGCTGGCTTACCACGCCGCCGGCCCGGAGACTGAACTGCTGGTCCACGAAGGGCGTGGGGAACCCCGGCTCGCAGCCGGAAACGGGATTACCGATGTCGCCGGCGGTGCATCGCTCATTCTGGAGGCGGTCGAACTTGAGCTCGAAGCGTCCGCGAAAGGCGATGCCGAGGCTCGACGTGTCCTGGGCGATGCCCGATGTCGGAGGTCCGCTGTCCGCTATCCGTTGTCCGTTATCCGAGAAGCGACGCCAGCGGTCCTGCGCAATGAGCGCGCGGGCTTCCTCCGCCCAGCGCAGGGCGGCGGCTTCCGGGGTGCCGGACCACACCGAGCGATCGGCGGAGAGGGGGCCGGCGACGTCCTGCGCCTGGAGCCGCCCGGCGGCGGTTACGCCGGCGACCAGGGCCAGGACCCACGGGGCCACTTTCGAGCGCACGCCGGGGTATGCTATACTGACCGGCCCAACCGATGGCGGACCAGCGAGTGACGTTGCCGCATGCGGATCCTGAGCAAGTACCTTCTCAAGCAGCACCTGGTTCCGTTCGCCTTCGCGCTGTCCGCGCTCACGGCGTTCCAGCTGCTGAACCAGATCGCTCGACGGTTGGGCGACCTGGTGGGCAAAGGCCTGCCGGGCACGGTGATTCTCGAAGTCTTCGCGCTCTCCATACCCTTCATCGTGACCACCACGTTGTCCATGGCCGTGCTGATGGCGGTGCTGTACGCCATCAACCGCCTCACCGCGGATCGCGAGCTGGTGGCGATCCGCGCGGGCGGCATTTCGCTGGGCCGGCTCATGGTCCCGCTGGTCACCTCGGCCGTCACGGTGGCGGTGATCGGGTTCCTCTTCAGCGATCAGGTCCTGCCCCGCACCAATCATAGGCTCCGCACGCTGCTGACGGACATCAGCCGGACCAAGCCCACCTTCTCGCTCAAAGAGCAGGTGATCAACGAGGTCCAGCGGAACCGGTTCTTCCTCCGGGCGGCGCGGATCAATCAGGCCACGTTCGCCCTGCGGGATGTCACCATCTACGACCTCGCCGACCAGGAGCGCAAGCGCATCATCTACGCGGACAGCGGATACATGGGGCTTTCGGCAAACCAGGAAGTGCTGTACCTGACGCTGTATGACGGCACCATGCATGAGCTCAGCCGTACGGATGCGAAGACGTTCCAGCAGGTGGAGTTCCTGCGCAACGTGATCCGGGTCCAGGGGGTCGGCAACCTGTTCACTCGTACCGAGGAGGACAACTACAAAGGGGACCGCGAGATGGGTGTTTGCGAGATGGAGAACATCATCCGCGGCGCCCGGCGCGAGGCGGAGATCGCGGGCCGACGCGCGCGCACCGCGCGGGCCAACGGCGTCCGGGCGTTGGTGGGCCTGGCTCCCATCACGACGGACACCGTGGTGCCGCTTCAGGATTTCAGCCCCTATTGCCGGAGCCTCAAACGGTTCGCCGGCTTCCTGTTGCCGGCCGAGCTCAAGGCCCAGGAGCGGCGCCGGCCGCCCAGCGTCGGCGATACGGGGATCCTCAACCGCTTCAACGAGCCGGGCCGGCGGGCGTTCACCACCGGGATGGTGGATCGCCCGCGCGTCTCGGACGTGCTGAACCACCGGGACCGTTCCCGCAGCGCCCGCGTGCGGATGGCCAACTACCAGGTGGAGCTGCACAAGAAGTACGCCATCGCGGCCGCGTGCATCGTCTTCGTCTTGATCGGGGTCCCGGCGGCCATCCAATTCGCGGCCGGCGGGATCGGGTTCGTGATCGGCACCAGCCTGGTGGTGTACACCGTGTACTACGTGGGCCTGATCGCCGGCGAGACCCTGGCCAATCGCTTGATCATCCCCGCCTTCTGGGCCATGTGGACCCCGAACGTGTTGTTCACCTGCGTGGGCCTCTTTGGATTGTGGCGGCTGCGGCGGGCAACCAGCGCCATCCTGCTTCCGGACCGCCTGCCGCGCTGGCTCCGCCGGTCGCCGCGCGAGGCGCCCGCGGAGGCCGCGTGAAGCCGGCGCGCCTGCTGGACCGCTACTTCCTCCGGGAATGGGCCAAGATCTTCGGGTTGAGCGCCGTGGGATTCCCCCTGGTCGCCATCATCCTGGAGCTCACCGACAAGCTGGACGACTACCTCAGTCGCGGCATCGAGCCGGGGGCCATCGCGCTGAGCTACGTGTACGGGTTGCCGGAAAAGGTGTTTCTCATCCTGCCGGCCGCGGTGTTGTTCGCGACGGTCTTCAGCGTGGGGAGCATGAACCGGCATTTCGAGCTGGTGGCAGGCAAGGCCTCGGGCCAGAGCTTTCACCGCCTGGCGGCGCCGGCGCTGCTGGCCGCGGTGGTGGCGGCAATGGTGGGGCTGGGGTTGGGCGAGCTGGCGCCGATCGTCAAACGCCGCCAGGCGGAACTCCTCGGCGAACGCGAGATCCGCTCGGTGAACAGCCGGTACAACTTCGTGTATCGTGCCGACCAGGGATGGGTGTACGCCGTCCGCTCGCTGGAGGCCGACCAGCGGACCATGCATGACCCGGTGCTGGAGCGGGAGGGCACCAGTGCCGACTACCCCACGTTGGTGATCCAGGCCAGCCGGGGCGTGTATGCGGATACCACGCGGGACTGGATGCTCCGGCAGGGGCGGTTCCGTATCGTGCCGGGGCCGGACGCCGTCCTGACCTTCTCGTTCGACTCGATGCGCATGCGGAGCCTGGTGGAGACGCCGGCCGCGCTTCTGGCGGAGCCCAAGGACCCGGAAGAAATGCGTTACGGCGAGCTTCAGGATTACGTCGAGTGGCTGGAGCGCTCGGGAGGCGACGCGCGGAAGCTCCGGGTGGACCTGGCGCTCAAGCTGGCGATCCCGTTCACCTGTATCATCATCGCCGTCTTTGGAGCCCCGCTGGCGGTCACGGCGCCGCGCGCCGGGGGAGCCTTCGGCATCGGCGTGAGCCTGGCCACCACCGTCGTGTTCCTCACGTTGGTGCAGCTGTCCAAAGCGGTGGGGGCTGGGGGGTTGTTACCGCCCACGCTCGCGGCGTGGACGGCGAACATCGTGTTCGGCGCCGCCGGCGTGTGGCTGGCCAAACGGACGCCCACCTGAGAAACACAACGGCAGGGACGTCGCGTCCCTGCCGTTCTGCCATTGCTGCTGTCCGGCCGTTGGTCGCTTACACTTCGACCGTTACCGTCCGACTGACTGTCACGCCACACACCGAGCCCGTCACGCTCGCCGACCCACTCGTGGTGGTGGTGCCCCAGGTGAATTCGTAGTTCGCGGTCAGGTCAACCCCACAGGCGCCGGCGCGGCCGTCCGAGGCCTCCCACGTGAACTTGCCGCCGTAGTTGAGCGAGCCCTCGAAGGTGCCCCCGGTTGCGCTCGCGTCGAAGCTGAAATCGCCGTTGACCCGGAGGTTGGGGTCCCCGGTCAGCGTGAACGTCGTGCCGCCGGCACTGGTCACCTGGCACCCACTGGGGGCGACGGTGTAGTCGAACTCAATGGTGACAGAGGAGTCTGCTTGATTGACGTTGTACGCCAGGCTGCCGTTCAGCGCCACCGTTCCACCTCCCTCGCACGGGGCGCTGTGGCTGAAGGTGTCCGTGATCCTCGCGTCCGTTTGGCCCGGCGCGCCGCTCGGGGCCGCCTCGAAATTCCCGAAGCCCGCAAACGTGCCTTCGACGAGGGCCTCGGCCATTTCGGCCGCTTCGGCGTCAGTCAGCACATCGCCGCTCGACGTGAAGTCGCTGCACGCCGCGAGGCCCAGAGCCAAGCCGGCAGACAGACCGGCCAACATGCGCACACGTGACATACCAAATCTCCTAGTCTCTAATAGTGAAGTACGGAGCATGATTCGACGGTACATACCCCAGGTTCCCCGTGGTAGTTGCGTCTTAAAGCAATGGAAAGGGAGGGGTGCAATGGACAGTGACGGCGGTCACACCCCGATGAGAGGGGCGCCGGAAAAGGTCCCTTAAGGAAGAAACGGGAGTACTTCTAACCGAATCCCGGCTGCTCTCGCGGAGTGCGTAAGGGCCCCAATGGACACGTACCTCGCGCCGGCCACGGCATACGCCCGCGCCGTGTCGGGGGTGACGCCGCCCGACGCCTCCATCGCCACCCCGGGCCCGGCGCGCTTCACCCACTCGGCGAGCCGCTCCGGCGGCTGATTGTCCACCAGGATGCGTCGCACGCCGGCCGCCAGCGCCTGTTCCAGCTGCTCGAGCGTCTCCGCTTCCACGATGGTCTCGACGCCCTTGGGGGCGGACGCGAGGGCCTCCTTCAACGAGGCGCCTCCCAGCAGCGCCCAGTGATTGTCCTTGAACAGCACGGCGTCGGCCAGCGAGGTCCGGTGGTTCACGCCGCCCCCAGCACGCACCGCGTACTTCTCGAGCGCGCGGAGGCCGGGCGTGGTCTTCCGGGTGTCGGTGACGACGGCGCCGGTCCCGGCCACGGCCTCGACGGCCCGGCGAGTGAGGGTCGCGATCGCCGACAGCCGCTGCAGGAAGTTGAGGGCCGTCCGCTCGGCGCCGAGCAGGGCGCCCGCCGTGGCGTGTACCGTGGCGATGGCGCTGCCTGCGTTGGCCCAGTCGCCCTCACTCACGCACGCCTGGAACGACGCCCCGGGGTCCAGCTCGCGGAACGCGATCGCCGCAATGGGAAGGCCGGCGACCACGCAACGGTCCTCCGCAATGAAGGTGCCCGTCGCGGGCCGCCGGGCTCGATCCGCCAGCAACTGGGTGGTGATGTCCTCGCGCGCGCGGTCCTCCGCGAGCGCGCGGCGGACCTCGTCGAGGCCAAGCTCAGCCAATGGCCAGCATGCGGTCAATGGCCAGGCGGGCGCGCGCCGCCACCTCCGGCGGGACGGTGACCTCGTGCTTCAGGTCGCGGAGCGAGTCCCGCAGCTTTTCCAGCGTGATCATCTTCATGTACCGGCACTCGGCCTCCTCGGCTACCGGATAGAAGGACTTCTCCGGGTTTTCCCGGCGAAGCCGGTGCAGGACGCCGGTCTCGGTGGCCACGACGAACTGCCGGGCCGGCGACACCTGGGCGCGCACCATCATCTGCTCCGTGGACACGATGTGGGTGCGTTCGCGGGGGATGTCGCCGACGGCGATGCTGTACAAGGTGTTGGACACGCAGCCGCACTCGGGGTGGACCAGGAACTCGGCGTCTTGGTGCTCCCGCCGCTTGGCCGCCACCGCGGTGGGCGTGAGTCCGGCGTGCACGTGGCACTCGCCAAGCCAGACGTCCATCTTCCGCCCGGTCACCTGCCGCAAGTAGTTCCCCAGAAAGAAGTCCGGCAGGAACAGCACCGGCACGTTGGGCGGCAGCGCCTGGATGACGGCCACGGCGTTGCCGGAGGTGCAGCAGTAATCCACCTCCGCCTTGACCGCGGCGCTGGTATTGACGTAGGCCACCACTACGCCGTTGGGGTGCTCGGCCCGCCAGGTTCGGACGTCTTGGGCCTGGATGGTGGCGGCCAGGGAGCACCCGGCTTCCAGGTCCGGGATCAGCACCTTCTTGGAGGGGTTGGCGATGGCCGCGGTCTCGGCCATGAAGTGCACGCCGCACAGGACGATGATCTCGGCGTCAATGCCGTTGGCGCTGCGGGCCAGCTTGAGCGAGTCCGCCACTACATCCGCGAGGTCCTGGATCTCGGGGCGCTGGTAGTTGTGGGCCAGGATGGCCGCGCGGCGCCTGACCTTGAGCCATCGGACTTCTTCGATGAGCGCGGCGGTTGGGGACCCGGTCATACGGCGGAATATACCTGACCGAAAGGCTCGAAAACGACACGGGGCTCTGGTTCGCAGAGCCCCGGTCGGTTCCGACTTGGAGGGGGAGACGCTAGAACACGTATCGCGCGCCCAACTGAATCCGCCACCGGGACGCGATCGGATCAACCCGGTATTGGGGATTGCCCGGATTGAACCGGTACCGGGCCCGGCCGTTGGCCGCATCGTAGCCGCTCACCGTGAGCAACGACTGCTCCTCGAACGCGGCCGTCTCCCGGACAAGGCCCAGGTCCTCGTCCAGGAACTTGAGCAGCCGGAGGACGTTGAACGCGTCCAGACTCAACTCGAGCGACTGGCCGGACACGGTGGGAATGACCTTCGCCAGGCGCGCGTCGAAGAAGTTGCGCCACGGGTTGCGGCAGACATTGCGCGTGAGAATGGTTCCGCGCGCGCCATTCAAGCACGGCTCGCCGGCAATGTAGGCGCTGTAATTGGTGAAGTCCGCCCCGGTGCTCATGCTGATGTCGTTGGTATCCACCGGCACGTACACCGGGTCGTTGCCGCTCAGGCCGTCGGCGTTGGCGTCATTGGACGCGGTATACGTGAACGGCGAACCGGATCGCCCGCTGTACACCACGGCGAACCGGATGTCGAGCGGCAGGGTCGTGGTTCCGCTCAGCGTCAACTTGTGCGGGATGTCGAACACGGACCGCCGCAAATTGCGCTGGCTGAGCGTCCCGTCCAGGGTGGCGAAGCGCAGATTCGAGTTCGCAATACTGGACGTCAGCGACATCAGGTCTTCGACGCGCGAGTACGTGTAGCCGCCGTTGAATTCGAGCCCCCCGAAGCGGCGGCTGAGCTGTACCGTGAAGCTGTAGGAGCGGTCCTGGCTCTCGTTGCGGTGGAAAATGACGTCGCGGAACGCGGCGCTCCGGCGGGTGGGCGTCGAGGACCCGGTGCCGGGATTGATGGTGCCGTAGAGGACCCGGCCGCCCTCACCTGCCGACGTTCCGACCTCGCCAACCAGGTTGGTGTCGGTCAGGTAGAACTGGTTCATCCACTTCGTGTACACGAAGTCCAGGGTCGCCACCACGTCGCCCGGCAACCGGTAGTCCACGCCGAGGGCCGCCTTCAGATTCTGTGGGAACTTGAAGTTCGAGTCGAAATAGACGATCGCGGGCGTGGGAGCGACCGCCCCTGCTCCGCACGTCGTCGGCTGGTTATCCGGATCCACCGTGAACGCCGGTAGGTTGGCGCCGGTACAGGTCAGCGTAAGCTGCTCCTGCCCGGTGTTCGTGAACGCGTTGGACATCCACACGTACGGGGGGCGCCCGGTGAAGACGCCCAGGCCGCCGCGGACGATGGTCTCGCGGTTCCCCATCACGTCCCAGTTGAACCCGATCCGAGGTGACAGGAGCAGGTTGCCGGAGGGGAAGCTACCCGAGTTGACGCTCAGCGCCGTCGTCAACGCCGGGTTCTCGACAGGCTTGTCGAGCAGCGGGACGTCCGCACGCAACCCGGCGGTCAGGGTGAAGCGCGCGATCCGCCACTGGTCCTGCGCATAGAAGCCGACCTGGCTCACGTTCCAGTCGGCGTGGGGGCTGTTGGCGCCAGGCAGCGCTCGCTCGAAGCGGTTAGGAAACGCCGCCGCGAGGGAATCCGCGTTCCGGAAGGACCACACGCCGAGGGACGCCGGGAAGAAGTGGTTTTCGAAGTGGAAGAACTCGTTGTGCGCCCCGACCGTGAGCAGATGGCTTCCGAAGGCGACCGTGAGATTGTCGGTCACCTCGAAAATGTCCTGGTTGAGCAGGTTGTCGTGCGAAAAGCGCTCCGCCCCAGCCGCAATGTTGGTACCGGCCCGGTCCCCGCCGACGAAGATCAACGGCACGCGATTGGGAAGCTCGCGGTGATCGCGGACCCGCTGGTATCCCAGCATCAGCTCGTTTGACAGCCGGCTCCCGAAGGACGCGTTCCACTTGGCCCGTGTGGTGTTGGTCACCGAGGTGAAGTTGTATCCGCTATTCGTCAGCTGATACCCGTCGCGGAATCCGGTGGCCGTCGGATTACGGATGAAATTGTCGTCCGTCGCCCGCACGAAGTTGTGCGACAGCTCGAGCTGGCTGTTGGCGCGCAGCTGCATCGTCAGCTTGCCAAACACGTTGGCGTCGGGCTGATTCAGCGTCGGCGCCTCCCAGGAGCCGGGGTCGAATCCGTATTGGGTCTGCAGAATCTGACGCACCCGCTCCGCGGTCGCCTGGCGAATGCCGACGCCAGCGGAGTCCAACCCGCCGGTCGTGTCGGGTCCTATGGTGATCCCGGCGAAAGGCGCGTTCCGGGCCTTGAGGTCAGCGGCGACGAAGAAGTGCGCCTTGTCCCGCACCACCGGGCCCCCAACCGTGAAGCCGTACTGCGCTTGCTTGAACTGTGCGAACGGGATCTCCGTACCCACCGAATCGACGTACGAGCTCACCAACGCCTTGTTCTGGTAGAACAGGAACGCCGACCCGTGCATCTCGTTGGTCCCGGCTTTCGTGACCGCGTTGATCAACCCGCCGGTGAACCCGCCCTGCCGCACGTCGAACGGGGCGATGAGGATCTGGTATTCCTTGACCGCCTCGAGCGAAATGGGCCGCGCATTTGCCTGGCCGCCGGGCACGCCGCTCGCCGCGAGCCCGAATAGGTCGTTGTTCACGCCGCCGTCAATCTGGATATTGTTGAAGCGGTTGTTCTGACCGCCGACCGACGTACCGACCACCTGTGGCGCGGTCTGAATGAACTCGGTGAAGTTGCGGCTGAAGGCGGGCAGCCGGGTGATCGCGGAATCGCTCACGAACGTGGAGGCCCCGGTGCGCGACCGGTTGGTCAGCGGGTCTTGTTCCACCGCCGTCACCACGATCTCCTGCAGCTGGACCGCCGCGCGCTGGAGCCGGACGTCGAGGTCCAACGCCTGTCCCAGTCGCAGCACGATATCGGTCCGGCGAACCGGCTGGAACCCGATCATCTGGGTGCTCAGCACGTACGGCCCGCCGACCGGCAAATTCTCGAGGTTATAGAATCCCCCGGAGCGCGACACACCCTGGAAGCGCTGCCCGGTACTGGTGTTCAGCAACACAACGGACACGCGCTCCACCGGAGCGCCCTGCTCGTCGAGCACGCGTCCGCGCACCGAGGCCGTCGTGATACCCTGGGCGGCGAGCGAAGTCGCCGCAACGCCAAGGCACACGACCGCCCCCGCCGCGCTCAGCAACGCCCGTAGCGATCTAGGCATACAAACGGTTGTCTCCTTCGGAGAGATGAGTCCTGCAGGATACCAAGGGCGAGTCAAAGTGAACCCCCTTGCCGGTACCGGTCAAGTCACGCCCGCACCACGACGCGCGTTGCGCCGCTCCCACAAGAGGTAGACGGGGATCCCCGTCAAGATGACCCCAACGTCCGCGAAAAATAGCACCGGCTCGGAGATCATGTAGTTGCCCAAAATGAACAGGGCCGCCAGCAGAAAGAGCACCGGCACCACCGGGTAGCCCCACGCCCGGTACGGCCGTTCCAGATCGGCCCGGGTCTTCCGCAACACGAACGTGGCCGCCACGCCCAGCGCGTAAAACGGCCAGATGCCAATGATGAATTGATCCGCCAGCTCGGCGAACTCCCTGATCGAGACATAGAT
>Ga0214473_10012235_pt1 | contig 10075 bp, 8 predicted proteins | sample RVTome_7_FD_203509 | JGI IMG/M metagenome (GOLD analysis project Ga0214473, IMG submission 203509) | Soil microbial communities from uranium-contaminated site in the Upper Colorado River Basin, Wyoming, United States - RVT98D197 | ecosystem: Environmental > Terrestrial > Soil > Contaminated >... | reverse complement strand
GTGATGCGCCGGGAGGAAAAATTCCTGGGGTGGATCAGCAAATTTTTGACTCGCCTCCCGGAGAGGTTCCGGGGAAAAATCCAATCCATCCTCAACAATGTTGTCCAGGGAATGCGGGTGGTCACGGGCCGTTATATCTTTTATGCTTTTGGGTCTCTTCTGGGCATGTGGCTGACGGTTTTTGCGGTTGCTTATCTCCTTCTGGCAGCCTGCGGCCTGTTCCTGCCCATCCAGGCTGCTGTTATGGTGGTGGTGTTCGTTGCCTTCGGGAAGATTATCCCATCTTCTCCCGAGGCCATCGGCACGTTTCATTACCTGGTTATCCTGGTCCTGATGTCCTTTCAGGTGACCAAGGAGGTCGCCCTGGGATATGCCATCGTCCTGCATGGCTTTTTTTATTTGGTGGAAGTTTCCCTGGGTCTCGGCCTGCTCTTGGCCGGGAACCTTTCCCTGGTGAGGATTACCCGCCGGGCCGGGGAATCCCCATGAAAGCGATGGCCATGGTGCCGACGTACAACGAGGCACCCAACATTGAACGGCTCCTGCGGGAGATCCTCAGACAGGGACCGGACATCGGGGTCGTGGTCGTGGACGACGATTCTCCCGATGGGACGGCGGCCATTGTGGAACGGCTGCGGCAGGAAGACCCCCGGGTGCATCTGCTTCTGCGCAAAGAAGAGCGCGGCCGGGGAACAGCGGGGATCGCCGGTTTCCGTTACGCCGTCGCCCAGGGTATTCTTTTCATTATCGAGATGGATGCGGATTTTTCCCACCAGCCCTCTTACATCCCCTATTTTCTCAGCCAAATGGAAGATTGCGACCTGCTCATCGGTTCGCGCCTGGTGGAGGGGGGTGGGGAGAGAGGAAGACATTTCCTGAGAAAATGGATCACCCGCCTGGCCAACTCCTACATCCGGGTGGTCCTCGGCCTGCCGTTCCGGGACTGTACTTCCGGCTACCGGGTTTTCCGGAGAGAGGTCCTCCAGGCGATTGAGCTGGATCAAATCATTTCCAGGGGCCCATCGGTGGTCGAAGAGGTTCTGTACAAAGCCTACCGGCGGGGGTTCCGGATCAAAGAAGCCCCGTACATCCTCGAAGAACGCATGGCCGGAGAGTCCACTTTCAACCGCAAGATTATGCTGAATGCTCTGAAGATGATGCTCCAGATCCGCTGGAAATATCGGAATTACCCAGGTAAGAAATCCGAATAAAAGTACCACTTATTGTGGATCCCGCCGGGAATTTACTGGGAACTTACACGAAAATTAAACCATCCTTTTTCTTTCAGGAATCAAGATGACAGGCCTTGATATTTGACATGATCACGGGATTGGGAAAATGTTGGGATGAAATCAATATGATGCAATAAAGAGAGTGTGGGTAAGCTTGAAGCAGAAAATCGCCTTGTTTAATAACCCATCGAGGCTATGTAATGAGCTCGAGTCACATTTCAAGGCCTGACACCTGCCTGAATATGACACCTGCCTGAAACGATGCTCTATAACAATTCAAGCTGAGGTGTCGATGCCTGGCGGGTAAGATAGGGACTAAACTGTTACCCTCATCTCGTCATTTTTTGATTTCCTCCCTTAATACAATCTTTTCCTCAGTGATCAACGAAACAGGGTAAGTTTCTCCCTACTAAAATACAGACTTTTTGAGCAAAAAATACAGGCTCTACCCCATTTTCATCACCTATTTCCCTGAATTAAAATGCATTATTCGGGCCGCAGTGTTTGCTTTTCTTACTTCAACAATCGATTCAGCCTGAGGTCGTCAAAAGAGAGTGTCATTTTTGCTTGGACACGTCCCCCTAGTAGAATTGGCTGGTTAGAGACGTTACTTTAAAAAAAGGAGGATTAAAATGGCAACAGAAATAGAGCACTCCGTTCTGCGCGATGCCTTCCAATTTCCCCTAGGCGATGTCCTGTTTGGCCGGCGGTCCCGCAGGTTTTCTCTCGGCGCCTCAATACCGGACGGTCCGTTGTCGTTTCAGTCATCCCGCGATGTCCTTCCGCTCACAGACCTTGAACAGATGATGCTGCTGACGGCGACCTGCGGCAACACGGGCTGGCATTATATGATTACGCGGCATGCGAGATATGCACCCCATATTTCAAGCTATTCAGCTGCAGCCGGCGGGCGCACTTTTCCTTCGGCCGCAGGTGTTCACACGAGCGAGGTCTTCTTTACGAATGACGAAGGAGTATTCTTTATGGGGACTCGCGACGCGCCGGCTCTTGTGGAATTAGGGCCTGATGGAAAGATGGACCTGGAGGCTCTGGTCGAGGCGCATCGAAAACGCATTCGCAAACTATCAGACGGTCGGCTACACATTCCTCGCAAAGAACCGTACATGTTGGGGCACAATACCTGGTGCGCTAATGTTCCCGGTAGTCTGCTTATTATTCCGGTAGGCGATGTAGCGCAGCACGAGATTGCGCTCCTGTGCTTTCTCGTGCAAAATGGCTATTGTATATATGACGACGTAAACAGGCAAAAGATTGACGGGCTGGATCGCTTCCGGGACCTCGTTGACGTGGATAATCCCTATCCGCTGACCTGGGTGGAGCAATACGCACTCACAGAAGTTACTGTAGAGCTTTCGACCGGCTGCTATGCAGGCGTGCTGATGCTTCAGGCGATGGGCTTGGGAGGATGGATGTACGACGGCATTAACCCGTACACCTTGCTCGGTACAAGCGGAGACCCAAAGGTTCCCGGACTGGGTTTTAGATTTGACACGGACGATCGCTGGGCGCTTCCGAATCCGACGGGTTTATCGGATGTTTTTGAGGGCCATTGCCCGCCGCACTATCCCGACATGCGCGCCGCGGTGGAAGCGTTGGCCCGGAGGAAGTTCGGTCCTGGCGGGCCGTTTCATCCGGACACACCTGGCCCTTGGAAAGATACGGCTAAAGTGCGCGGTAGCGCGCAGGTTTATAGTGAAGAATTTAAGGAATGTGTCGCTACCATGGCCCAATATGTGTACGACAATTTTGGAAAATTTCCAGGCACTGTGCCATCCATATATACGCACATGTTTCTCCAGGCCCACCATCTTGATTTAGAATTCTACGATGTTCATTTCAAGCCTGGCGCTTATCTTGAAACCCATGAGCGGCATATGGAGCGCTGGCATCCCGAATAGGCAACGTAATTTGTAACCGCTGAAGAGACCAGGATAAAGAAAGCCCAATCGCCTCGCCGCCTCGCATGGAGGTGAGAATGAAAAGGCTGATTTTTTTTGCCGGAATGATGATTTGGTTAATCTTGTGGGTGGGCTGCACCTCTATCCCGGTGAAAGAAGAGAGTGATGCAGGGGGGGTTAAGAGAAGTCCGATTTCTCTCCCGGCAGAGGTGTTTAAGGTAGAGGGGGACCTTATTGTTTTGCGCATGGAATGCAGGCCCAATTCCGTAATCATTTGAAACGGGACTTAGGAAAATACACAGGAATCAAATTTTTCATCAAAGGTTCGGAGAATTTTACCCTTCGATTCCATCTTACCATTATGGATAAAAATTTGAATGAAGAGGTAAACTGGAGGCGAACCGTTGTTGCTACCAAAGAATGGAGAGAGATTCGTTTTCCCTTCACTTCTCTATCTGCACGCGGCGTTAAATCTCCTCAATCCGGCAGAACGCAGGTTATTGATAATTTGGATTTAAGAAATGTTGAGAAAATCGAATGGCTGGCTGATGAAAGGCATATGAAGCCGGGAAGCAACGGGACGATCTGGCTGGACGAAATTTCTTTTTATTAAGAATCATCTGGATGCGGACTGTAATGTTTCGTTTCCAACCGCATTTATAGTCCGCTCACAAACGTCCCGCTCCGTCACTTCCTTTTCTCTTTTGTCGGATTTCCCTAAAATGAGATGAGACTTTGAAGTCCGCGTGGGGGAACTGAATATGGACATCCTCGTGATTCTGCTTACGGCGGGATTGTTTATCGCCGGAGCGGCGGGAACAGTCCTGCCTTTGGTGCCCGGCACCCCTCTGATCTTTGCCGGGGCTTTGCTCTATGCCTGGTATTCGAATTTCGCCCGCGTCGGTTGGCCGACACTTCTATTTCTCCTGATTTTGGCGGGGCTCAGCCAGGTCCTGGAGCCACTGGCTTCTCTGATCGGGGCAAAAAAATACGGAGCCCAGAGCTCAGGTCTGTGGGGGGCATTCCTGGGCGGAATCCTCGGGCTTCTGGTCGGCGGGATTTTCGGGCTGATAATCGGTCCTTTTGTGGGCGCCTTTGCTCTGGAGATGATTCGCGGGAGAAACGCCCGGGAAGCGTTCGACGTGGGTTTTGGAACCCTCATTGGTTTTTTGGGAGGGATGGTGGGAAAGATCTTGATCGCTCTGCTGATGATCGCGGTTTTTCTCATAAGTCTGATTGACTGATTGTCGACTGCGGAAGCGATTTTTCAGATTGGTTTAAATTGCAAATTAGGTGGGATCAGTTGTTGCCTTTTTTAGGATCAAGGTGCCAGGCCTTGATATTTGACATGATCACGGAGTTGGGGAAATGTTGGGATGAAATCAATATGGTGCCATAAGGAGAGTGTGGGTAAGCTTGAAGGAGAAAATGGCTTTGTTTAATAACCCAACGAGGCTATGTAATGAGCTTGAGTCACATTTCAAGGCCTGACACCCACGGGACATGACACCCGCGGGACAAATCATCGGGACACAGATTTCGTCAAGGGTTGTCGGTGGAGTCGCATTCTCTGTATGAAATAAAAGCTAGGTCCGTCCGCAGTCTAGCTTTTTTAATGAGTCCATAATTTACCAGACATATTCTTCCAAAATCTCCCCTCACCCCTCTTTTCCAAAGAGGGGAATTCCTCCCTTTCGTAAAGGGAGGAAAGGAGGGATTTGCTCTTCGGTGTCTACATAATTATGGACTGACTAATAAATCTGTAGACCATTCCCTTATCACTCGATCACTTCTTTGGCCTTCCGATCCCAGTCACTTCTGCCTGCTTTTGATCCATGACGAACTTCATCATCCATTCTCGCGCATCTTTGGGTGGGTCCTGAATCTCCGCCCGAGGTTCAAGGAATAGGGATTGGGTTGGGCATTTATGGACACACACCCCGCAGCCTAGACAATGGTCAGAATGAATAAGCTTTGCGGCTTTGCCCTGCTTGTTCGTGGCCAGGGGAGAATCCTCCAGGGTTAGAGCCCGGACTGGGCAGCGTTTTACGCACAGACCGCAGGCCTGGCAAGTCTCCGATTTGATCCGTAAGCGGTAGTTCGAAAAATCATGGCTCTTCTCGTGCTTCAGGACGTGATAGGATTCAAAGAAAACGCAGGAGCAGTTGCAGCAGTTACAGATGGTGTCTGCACCTTTTTGCCGGTTCGATATCGCATGCACTAGCCCCGCGTCTGCGGCGACTTTGAGGATATCCTTCGCCTCTTCTTTTGTGATCTCCCGGCTTAGACCATTATCCACAAGGTAATGGGCCAGGTCTCCGAAGTGCAGGCAGACCTCTTCCGGGTGCTGGCACTGGGCAGAGTCAGGGTCTACGCGTTTCCTCTGCCTACATGCACAGTTGCTCACGGCGAGGAAATCCTGGGACTCGACAATGGCCATCACATCTTCGTAAGGCGCGATCCTGCGGGGATCTTCAATCGTCCCCATAATGGGGATGGTTCTTAAGGCCTTGGTGCGGACGGGAGCAAGTTGATCCATCAACCCGTCGCGCAAGTAGCGATTCAGGGGCGGGGCCATAGCCTCGGCCGCGCGATCAAGATGAACGGCATAGAACGGGCCTCTGAAGAAGATGAAGAAGGCGTCGTTCAGGTTGTAGAGAATGCCGCCGCCTCTTTCCGTTCGCCACACCGCACCTTTCTTGGCCAGGGCATCGAGCTTTGCCGCCAGATCATCAGGCTCGACCCCTTTCAGATTGGCAAGTTCCTTCAGCTCTGTCGGCTTGAAGGGAAAGCCGGTGAGCAATGCGGCCTCTTCCGGGGTAAAAAAGGCCTTGATGGAAGGAAGAAGGTGTTCGGACGCAGGCAGGTGCCACCAACCCTTGTCCAGCCAGGCTATAAATCGGGAGTAAATCTCCTTTTCAGGCATGAAGAATGCCTCCTTTCTGTCAAGTCTTCCCACCTTCATGGTGGTGTGAGGATGTATTGATATGTTACAATGAAACATAGTCGATAGAAAGGGAGGAAAAGGACAATGAGGGGGGGCGAATCGGCCACCCGATCTCTGAAGGCAATGCGATGAAACATATCACCATCTTGGCCCTCGATGGCACCATTGCCTCAACGGTGACAGGCCCCACGGATATCTTCAGCCTGGCAGGTGTTCTTTGGAATCAGATTCGTGGGGTCCAACCCGAGCCTTATTTCAAAGTAGTTATTGCTTCGGTTCGGGGCAAACCGGTGGAATGTGTGAACGGCATTGTGATCCAGCCTCATCTCTCAGTAGATGAGGTAAAAAGGACCGATCTCATCATCATTTCAGCAGAAGATCTTGCCGCCCTGGAGGCTACCTCTCGGCGTACCGTTCCCTGGCTCCTCAAGCATCATAAAGCGGGATCGACCCTGGCAAGTGTATGCACGGGGGCTTTCCTTCTGGCAGAAACCGGGCTTTTGGACGGCAAAAGGGCCACCACTCACTGGGGATTTGCGGATCTTTTCAGAAAACGCTACCCGCAAGTAGATCTGAGACCGGAGAGCTTGATCACCGATGAGGGGAGTTTGATTTGCGGGGGTGGGGCTTTTTCCTATTTTGACCTATCCCTTTACTTGGTGGAAAGGTATTGCGGTTTTGAGATCGCCACCCAATGCGGGAAATCTCTCCTACTGGATATCGGACGGACATCTCAAGTCCCCTATGCCATCTTTGAGTATCAGAAGCAGCACAAAGATAATCAGATTCTCAAAGCTCAAACATTTATTGAAAAGAACTATGCTCAGAAGGTTAATATGGATGAAATGGCTGCCAGAATTGGAATGAGCCTGAGAAACTTCAAACGGAGGTTCAGGAGGGCCACTGGGGATTCCCCCCTTGCCTATTTGCAGAGATTTCGGGTAGAAGCGGCCAAACGCTTATTTGAAAATACTCATAAAAGCATTTCGGAAATTTGCTACCAGATCGGTTATGAAGATATCGCTTTCTTTAGACGAATATTCAAAAGGTATGCCGGTATTCCCCCCCATGAGTACCGTAAGAGGATTCAGCCGGGATAAATATAAACAACATATTTGGGGGATCCCATGCTTTCACCTCAGGTAAATCCGCACCCGCTCATGCAGAAACCCCTTGATCCCTCTTAGGTCCCGACTACAATTCCCATAGTGAAAGTCAAAAGGGTATGGGGAAAGTCATGATTTTGAAGGGTGTGGGGGGCGATAGACAAGGAAAAGTTAGGGAGAATAAGTGCAGGAAGACGATTTAGCAAAGAACTTAGAGAAGAAATATCAAAAGAGCTTCTATGCCCTGCTGATTGTTACCACAATCTTCCGCCTTTTTTACATCCAGTGGGTGGAGCTGGCGCCGGATGAGGCCTATTACTGGACCTGGTCGCGACACCTGCAATGGGGATATTATGACCACCCCCCGATGGTGGGATTTCTGATCTGGATCTTTACGGCGATCGCTGGGCAAGGGGAATTTGGGGTCCGCCTGGGCTGGGTGATCATCGGATCCTTGCTGACCTTTCTCCTCTACCTGACGGCGAAGAAGATGTTCGACAGTGAGCGAGCAGGTTTCTATGCCGCCCTGCTCATGAATACCAGCCTGCTGGGGTCTACGGGATCGGTGATCGTGACGCCGGATGGGCCCCAGGCCCTATTCTGGATGCTGGCCATTTTTTCCGGTTACCAGGCCGTGGAGCAAAAAGGCCGGCGGTGGTGGTATTTGACCGGCGTATGGTTTGGGCTGGGGCTGCTTTCCAAGTACACCATGATTCTTCTGGCTCCGTGTATCTTTTTTTTCCTCCTTTCATCGGCGGAAGGGAAAAAGTGGCTGCGGCGGAAAGAGCCGTACCTGGCCCTCTTTCTGGGGCTGCTCATTTTCTCGCCGGTGATATACTGGAACGCCGCACATGATTGGCTTTCGTTCCGTTTTCAGATGGCCCACGGGCTGGAGGCCAAAAGTGGCGCCGGGTTGAGATATTTTTGGGAATTTTTAGTGGGGCAAGACGCGGTCGTAAGCCCCCTTCTTTTCCTGGCTTTGATCTGGGCCATGGTGCGCAGCGCCGTCTCCGGATTCGGCCACCGCAGGCCGAGCTTCCTCTTGCTCTTTTGGGCTTCAGCCCCCATCCTGTTTTTCTTCGCCTTTACCAGCCTCCGATCCAAAGTGGAGGCCAACTGGCCGGCGCTCGCGTACTTTGCGGCACTCGTTGCTCTCGCCGGGATCGCCAGCGAAGAATGGGAGGAGTGGAGGAAGGGCACGAGGGCTCTTGCCTGGATCACAGCCATCAGCGCGTTACTGATCACGGCGGTGGTTCATGTTCAGCCCGTCCATCCGATTATCCCGATCCGCGCGAAAGTAGACCCCACAAGCCAACTTTACGGGTGGCGCACCCTGGGGGAGAGGATCAAGGAAGTGGCGCGCTCGATGGACCCGGGAAAGGAAATTTTCCTGCTCACGCCCCGACATCAACTGGTTGGAGAGGGGATGTTCTACACCCAGGCGAAATTCCCCGTCTACCAATGGGACGCGCCGCAGCGGATCAACAACCTCTCGGCGACCAATTCGCCGCCCGTCGGCAGCCAGGCGGTCTTCTTCACCGAGGAGGGCGACGAGCTGCCCAATGGCCTGGCGCCGCTCTTTGATTCCTGCGAAAAGCTGGAAACCCTGGTCATTACGCGAAATTCTTCTTTGGTCCGCACCCACCCGGTGTGGAAATGCTCGGGGTTTAAAGGAATGCAATAATTTTTTGCCACAGAGGATGCAGAGTTCACAGAGAATGGTAAAATAATGAAAAGGAAATTAGAAAATGTGTCGAATCAAAAGCTCAAAACAGAAGGGGCGATAAACATTTTTTTCAATTGCATTTTATCCCTCTGTGTTCTCTGTACTACTAACGTTCAAATTCTTTAAATTTTATAAAGAATCCTCCCCACCCTCTCCCTCCCCCTCGAGGGGGGAGGGTAGGGAGGGGGTGATTTCCTTTGGTTGCGGCTATGCCGCGCTGTGACCTCTGTGGCGAATAAGAAAATGGGTCCTTTCACCGTAGAAATCGAAAAAATGGTTTATGGCGGCCGCGGGATGGGCCGGATCGACGGGAAAGTTGTCTTCGTCCCTTTCACGGCTCCCGGGGACCGGGTTCGAGTAGAGATCGTGCGGGAGAAGAAAGATTATATGGAAGCGGTGCCGAGGACCGTGGAACAGGAATCCCCCCTGCGAGTAAAGCCCTTCTGCGGGCTCTTCGGAAAATGCGGCGGCTGCCAATATCAACATATCAGCTATGCTCATCAATTGAAGCTGAAAGAAAAAGAGTTGAAAGATACCCTGCTCCACGTTAAAGGAGAAAAAGATTTCGAGGTGCTGCCGGTCATCCCGTCCCCTCACGACCGGGGGTACCGGATTCGGGCGCAATTTAAGGGGGGGCCGAAGAATAAAAGCGAAGTCCTGGGATTCTATGGGCCGAAGAGCCATCAGTTGGTAGATGTGGGGGAATGTCCCCTGCTTCATCCTCTGGCCAACGAGATCCTCCGAGGATTAAAGAATTGGTTGGGAAAAAAGCGCGAATTTTCAGTCCGAAACGTGGACATTCAAGTCAGCCCGGATGAAAACAAGGGTGTCGTTCACTTGCATGTGGAGGGGTGCTACACTCCCCAAATGGCCGAAACATTGGGCAATGAAATCCCCGGAGTCAAAGGTGTCGTCCTGGCCGGAAAGAAACAAATTTCCCAGGGAGAGCTGACGCTTCTCTACCGCTGTCCGGAAATTCTTGGGAAAAGGTCATTGCAAATTCAAGCGGAATATGATTCCTTTACCCAGGTCAACCCATACCAGAATTGGAACCTGATTGAACGGGTCGTGGAATGGGCCGATCTCTCCGGCCGGGAAAAGGTGGTGGATCTTTTCTGCGGTTCGGGAAACCTGACCCTGCCCCT
>Ga0214473_10012234_pt1 | contig 10076 bp, 9 predicted proteins | sample RVTome_7_FD_203509 | JGI IMG/M metagenome (GOLD analysis project Ga0214473, IMG submission 203509) | Soil microbial communities from uranium-contaminated site in the Upper Colorado River Basin, Wyoming, United States - RVT98D197 | ecosystem: Environmental > Terrestrial > Soil > Contaminated >... | reverse complement strand
CAGCTTGTAGGTGTATGGTTTCAGGTACTTTTAACTCCCCTTATAGGGGTACTTTTCATCGTTCAATCGCCCTACTGGTGCACTATCGGTTGCCGAGGAGTACTTAGCCTTGGAGGGTGGGCCCCCCAGCTTCACACAAAGTTCCACGAGCTTCGTGCTACTCTGGTACACTGACAGTAACGGAGGGCTCTTGCTTTCGCATACAGGACTTTCACCTTCTGCGGTTCGACTTTCCAGACCATTCTGCTCGCAATGCCTTTGTAACTCCTTGTCAGTGCCCTCAACCCCGAGAAGCAAGCCTCTCGGTTTGGGCTTTTCCGTCTTCGCTCGCCGCTACTAACGGAGTCTCGGTTGATTTCTTTTCCTGCAGGTACTGAGATGTTTCAGTTCCCTGCGTTAGCTTCAATGGCCTATACATTCAGCCATTGACAATACCATCTGGTTGCCCAGTGATATCAGGTTTCCCCATTCGGAAATCCCGGGATTAACGGTTGCTAGACACCTGCCCCGGGCTTATCGCAGTCTGCCACGTCCTTCGTCGCCTCTCGGCACCAAGACATCCCCCATACACCCTTAGTAACTTGACCATATCAATCTTTGATTGACTGGTTTCGCTATCCTAAAAGTTGTTAGGCGCTCATAAAATAGTCTCTCGCACTTGTTGCGAAAAACCATTCCACGCATCTGCATATTTACTTGTAAAAGAACACGCATTAGTTTTGAGATTTTAGTTTTAAGTTTTCAGTTGCAACCAAAAACTCAAAATTCCTAACTCAGAACTAACATTGGAGACGACCGGGGTCGAACCGGCAACCTCAGGCTTGCAAAGCCTGCGCTCTCCCAGTTGAGCTACGTCCCCGGACCCATACGGATTGCAGATTTTCGATTCTTGATTTTCGATTTTCTTAAATCCAAAATCCCAAATCTAAAACCCAAAAGCGACTGGGCCCGGGCTGACTTGAACAGCCGACCTCACGCTTATCAGGCGTGCGCTCTAGCCAGCTGAGCTACGAGCCCTTATTAGCTGGGGTCTTCGACGCACTTTAGCGTGCGGTATCTTAAATATACACTTAAAAAAGAGCAATAAAAAAAACCGCTGCATAACTGCGAGCGGTTTTTAGTTTTTCTCGCGATTAAGTCACCGCACAGTTATAGCAAAAACTTCCAGGTTATCAAGATTTCTTTCAAAACCCTAAACCTCTTTCTCAGCACGGTACTTAATATTGCACCCGCTGTACTTATACCAGTGTAGTATGATATCGTCACCACGTCAATGTTTTTTTTACTTTTTTTCAAGGGCTATTTTCTTATTACTTCTTTGGCCTGCTTGTTGTTCAAAAAAAACACCGCTTCTAACCCCTTAAAACTACCCAATTTTACACTGGACAATGATGCCAACACCTGTATAATCAACGACTTAAATAAACTAAGCTATCCGGCCTACTACCTTCGCGGCCAGGAAGCCTGTTATGGAGGACTATTCGGGATGAGGGTAACTTTTTTTTCTTTTTTAATGCTGGCATCCATTGTTACCCCACTTTGCGCCGCAGATTTCCAGATAAATTCCACCAGTTCGCACGACCAGAACGACCCAGCCATCGCTATGGACGCACATGGAAATTTCATCGTCCTTTGGAACAGCTATCTGCAGGATGGAAACTCGGGCGGCATCTTCGCACAGCGGTTCAGTCCCGATTGCACACCCATCAGCCCTGAATTCCAGATTAATTCCGAATCATCAGGCAACCAAACCGCTCCTGCCGTCGCTATGACTCCTGATGGTAATTTCATCGTCGCCTGGCAAGGCCCAGGCCTCGACCAGGAGGATATTTTCGCCAGAAGATTCAATGCCGCAGGTGCTCCGCTCGGCAACCAGTTTCCAGTCAACTCAAACACCACAGACAGACAAATGTTTCCAGCCGTCGCCGCAGCCCCGGATGGCAATTTCGTAATCGTCTGGCAGAGTCAATTTGAAATGCCGCAGCAACAATGGAACGTCTGCTTCCAGCTTTACAACTCCAGTGGCTCGCCCATCGGCACAGAACAAAATGTAAATTTATTTCCGGATTCCCTCCATCCCGACGTTGCTATGGACGAGTATGGCCGCTTCGCAATTACATGGATGCAGGACGAAGTCCAGAACGCTTATAATCAGGTCATGTTCAGAATGTACAACGCCGACGGTTCATCGGAAACAGACCCCAATTTCATCAATACCACTCCTTTTTATATTGATACTTACCCTTCCATAAGCTCCGCCGCCAGTGGCCATTTCGTCGTCGCCTGGCAGGCTCACCCTTCCTCTGCTGCCTTGAGCGACATCTACGCCAGATGGTACAGATGGGACGGTTCAATAAAATCCCCCGAATTAATCGTCAATACTCACACCGAAGGTGCTCAGCTAAACCCGAAAGTCGCCATGAACGACAGCCGCTATTTTATTATCGTTTGGAACAGTGACGGCGATATACACGCTCAAAGATTCGATGAATTCGCTCATCCCATCGGTGACGAATTCATCGTCAATACCTATACCTTCAGCGACCAGAAATATCCCGTCGCCGCCATCAAAGAAAATAAAGAATTTCTTGTCGTCTGGCAAAGCGACGGCCAGGATGGTTCAGGTAACGGTATCTTCGCCGCCGCTGGCCCGAAAAGCCCCTGCGCCGATTTTACCGACGACTTTTTCGTCAACTTCCGCGACTACTGCTTCCTCGCAAACCATTGGCTCATCGCGGATTTAATCGACGACAACAAAATCGACTATTACGACCTCGACGAATTTGCAAATCAGTGGCTCACTCCCTGCCACGATTGCACTTGTACCAATTTAAACAGCGACGGTTCGATTGATTTGAAAGACTTCGCACTCCTCACCAACAACTGGCTCCTCCAGGGCCCAAATCTCACAGGTGACATCAATAGCGATGGCTATGTTAATACAACCGACCTCAAAATCCTCCTCGCCCACTGGCTCGAACCTTGCCAATAAAAAAGGCTGCAAGCAAAATTTGCAGCCTTGAACTTTTTCAATTTCAGATGAACAATCGTAAAGTTAAAATCTCCATAAAAATCTGACGCCGATTTCCGTGGTTTCATTTTTGGGTTCAACAAATCCCATGCTCTCCTCTGATGTCTGGATTTGCCAGTACCTTACAAATGGCTCTATTATGAAGTTTGACTTTGGGCCTTTCTTGCAAAACCTGATAGAACCTCGCGCACCATATCCTTCGTGCTGCCGATTATCAACATCACCACCAAGGTCGTGAAGGTGCGACGTCTGTTCGCCGTAAAGTAAAATATCAAACTCTGCCGTACCTCCCACCGACCAGCCGCAGTCACCCAGCTTGCCAAGAGTTGTTATACCGACTGGCATATACCAATACCTTGACTCTCTCGCGTAGCCGGCTGGGTCGCTGGAACTGTCGTTGTTCAAGTACCTGAAGCCTAAACCGGAATAGATTGTATCAATTCTCGTTTCCTTCGGAAAATCCGGCCCTGTCAGCAATCGAGCCTCGAACAGCCAATTATCTATATTTTCAATTTTGTACGGTGTGCCATCCATAAGAGCGCCGTCATAGTCCACCTGCCCGTAAGCGACGCTGCCGTCAATCCCAACCATCCACTGCGCAGGTTTTTTAACTGGCGCTTCGTATTCATCTCCCTGTGAAGGAGGAGCCAGCCATCTCCGGTCGGTATACGACCAATACAGCCCATACATCATCCCCTTGTCCTTCATCAAGCCCGGTTCCGCATACCTCTGATGAAATATTTCGGGCCCTATTTCAAAGTTCTGCGGACCAAACAACCCGAGGTAACTTTCGTTAGGTTCCGCCCCGACAGCTTGCCCCAGAAGTAGGAAACACAACACAAATGACAACTTCATATTCTTCATATCTTTCCTCCATAAAAGTAAACTGCCCCCCCTATATTGGGTGGCAATATAACCCCATTTACAGGTGAAAATCAAGGCGATTTTGGGAAAATTTTCAAAAATTTTTTATGCTACCCGCAGGCCCAAATCTCACGAGTGACATCAATATCGATAGCTGCGCCAATACAGCCGACCTCAAAATATTAATTTCCCACTGGCTCGAAGTTTGTACGCCTTGAACATCGTCACGGAAGCTAATAAAACATTCGCCCGCCGGGAACGTATAAAAACGTAGCTATTTTGCCTCTGACTCAAAAGCGTGCTATACTTTAATTAGGATTTCTCTCGGAGTGCGGTCGATGAAAAGGACTATTTCCGCAATCCTGCTTATTATTGCTTTAAGCCTTCTTTCCGGCTTATCAAAACCAAAGGCAACTTTACTCAGTTCCGAAATTACCCAAATTAACACCGCCCCAGCTATTACTAATCCGCCTCAAATGGAACCTGCAACCTCGCCGTGGCAGACCATCCAGATGCGCGTTACCGCCTATTGCCCCTGCGAAAAATGCTGCGGACAATCCGCAGATTGGATTACCGCCTCTGGCCACAAAATCCAGCCAAACGAAACCTTCGTCGCCGCCGGTAAACAATACCCCTTCGGCACAGAAATGATAATCCCAGGTTATAACAACGACCAGCCCGTCAAAGTCCTCGACCGTGGCTCCGCAATCCAGGATAGCCGCCTCGACCTGTTCTTCCCCTCACACCAGCAGGCCCTCAACTGGGGCGTCAAATCCCTCTCCGTCCAAATCCGCACTAATTAGTTTTTCCGCCTTTTATTACTACATGGCCAGAATAATCTCTTGTGGTTTTAGGATGTTTTAGGGAAATATATTTCGAAAAATGCCTAAAGTAGATAAATGTCCCTGTCTGGTCAAGTGGCTTACTCGATGTTATGTGCTGTGAGAAACATTGCTTTTTCAAAAGCTGTGAAAAATTGTTGGTACGGTTCTGGATCTTCGATTGCTTTCAAATTGTATTGAGCATTTGCGCGAACAAGCATTTGAGTTTCACTATGTGGTCGAATGTTAATTGTGATTCGCACTGCATAACGATCCAGTTTCGTACCGCTGACGCTTCCAAGAACATCATCAGCTTTGTCAATTACGAATCCCAAATCCTGAAGAGTAGCCATCGCTGTTCGTAAGGTCTTGATTTTATCTGTTGTGTCAAATACGCGGGATTGCATACTGCGTAATTTAACCTGACTTTCATTCGTAGCCAATACCTGGCTTTCGGAACTCTGGCATCCGCAAAAGCAAAAAAGGTTTAAAAACAATAATGATGTGGCTACAAAGCTAAAGTATTTATTCATATTCCATGTGCCTCCAGAAACACCGCTTTGGAAAGTTTATCGAAAAATTCTTGATACATTTCAGGATTATTAAGTCTCTCAAGCCTGCTTACTTGATTATAATTGTCCCAGACAATTCGTTGAAAAGTTACTCGAACAGCTATTTTTTCCCCTGTTTCTCCGGCTGGAGACGATACGAGCGAAAGTCGTATTTTCTGCTTAGTGTCATACTGTGCTGGAGTCCCGCATATACCAGCTACCACGGCTGCTAAAACTACTTGCCCGACCTCAGTGGCATCACGTTCTTTTGACCCAACTACGAGGCCTAAATCTGTTTCGCTTTCATCGAGGTTAAATCCAAGGTCTTGGAAAACTGCCGCTGAGGCAGATAGAATCTTTTTTTCGTCGGAAGTATCAAACAATCGAGTTTGTAGCTGCCTGTCTTCAAGGGTTGCTTTATTCATTCTCAAGGCATCTTTGGGAATACTGTCGCAACCTTGTAACATCAATGTCAATGGAACCAATACAAAAAAAGACAAATGGAACCTGGTCATTTTGTTCATTCCTTAAAAGCGTGAAGCGTGATAAGCAAAATCGCGAACTTTCTTATCTTCATCAAATTTAATAATAATCGTAAGTGTTCGTTGACTTTTTGATGCGGTTCCAGACTGTTGACCGACCAATAGCAGGGTCCAATGACCGCTGGACGCAGAGACATCCGTGGCAATCTTGTCATATACCCAAACTTCTCGGCGCTTCTCGTCGGTCGTAACAACATTGGGCGAACCAAGAACTTCCGCCACAGCGGCACTACTCATCCCCACACTTATTTCACGCTGAACCATTCCGACAGTCATCTTACTTTCACGAAGGGCACTATCATTGTTATTAGCCGAACATCCTGCAAAACCAATGATTACACCCGCCATCGAAATCATCACTAAAGTAGTAAAAACATTTTTCATAATTATCCCCTTTCAAATTTTCTAAACGCTAATTTTATAGAACAATATTCTTTTTATGTAAAAAGTCAATGAAAAAACCGCACCAAAATATCATTTTTCGCCGCTTTTTATGCGTCCTGCTGCTTTTAAATTTTACGCTATGGCTTTGCACTTTTCACCTTAACTTTCGCACGGTCTTTATGTTATAATCTCCGCCTTAAAGTTTTATTTTGAAAAGGAAGTTTATGTATCGTATTACAATCTCAATCGTCGCCGCAATCATCCTTTGTTTCGGCTGTTCCGCCTCGGATATTACTCACTCGTCGCCGCAAGCCAAAATCCCCGCTTTTCCCGGCGCTGAAGGTTTCGGAAAATATACCGTTGGTGGCCGCGGGGGTAAAGTTTGCGAAGTCACTAACCTAAACGACTCCGGCCCAGGCTCGCTCCGCGAGGCCATCGACGCCAACGGCTCACGCACCATCGTCTTCCGCGTCTCCGGCAACATCGAACTAAAGTCACCACTGCGAGTTAATAACCCGTACCTCACAATCGCAGGCCAGACCGCTCCCGGTGGCGGTATCTGCCTCAAAAATTACCCCTTCGTTACCAGAACTGACGAAATCATCATCCGCCATATGCGATTCCGACTTGGTCACAGAGGCAACCCCCAGCCCCTCGACGCTATGTGCGTTTCCGGTCACGGTAGAAACATCATCATTGACCACTGCTCCGCAAGCTGGGGCGTCGATGAAACTCTCTCCGTCGCAAACGACCCCGGCCACGCCGAACAACCCTCGCCATCCAACGTCACAATCCAGTGGTGCATCATCTCCGAAAGCCTCAACAAATCCGTCCACCCCAAAGGCGAACACGGTTACGCCACGCTCGCCAAAGGTGGGTGGGGCAACGGCTACTCGTTCCATCACAACCTCTACGCTCACCACAAGGCCAGAAGCCCATACCCCGGAAACTACACCGACAAAAGCATCGACCCGCAAGGCCTGATTTTCGACTTCCGAAACAACGCCATCTACAACTGGTTCGGTGAATTCGCTGGCTACAACACCCAAAACGAAGCAGACTCCGTTACCCGTATGAACTTCATCGCTAACTACTACAAGCCCGGCCCGAATTCAAAAGGCAATCACGCCTTCCTCCAAAGAGTCCTCGCCAGCAAAGCGTACTTCGCCGACAACTGGATGAATGGCTCACGACCCGATGACCCGTGGAGCCTCGTCTTATTTGACGACTCCTGGACCGATACACAAAAAACCGCTTACAAACAATCCCAGCCGATACCCGTTCCGGAAACACCCACCGACGACGCACAAACTGCCTACGAAAAAGTCCTCGCTGATGCTGGCGCAACCTGCCCCAAGCGCGACCCCATCGATATACGCATCGTTCACGAAGTCCGAAACGGCACCGGCGAAATTATCAATAACGAACAGGACGTCGACGGCTGGCCCGTCCTGCGAAGCACTCCCCCGCCGCCAGACTCCGACCACGATGGCATCCCTGACTCCTGGGAACTCGAAAAAGGATTGAACCCCAACGACCCCGCCGATGGTGCTAAACTCCTTCCTTCCGGCTACTCCAACCTCGAAGAATATTTAAACTCCCTATGTAAATAACAGAGGTAATTCCTTATTGTTTAGCGGTCGCCGGTACGGCGACCATACTTACTGTTTAGCCGTCGTCGGAACGACGACGTTTTAATCACTGACAAAATCCCACGATTGTGCGGTAAGACCGGCCTTTACTGGATTGGCTTTGATATAATTTGCTGCCGCCTTGATTGCCGCCGTATCGTTGATAAAAACTTTCCAGCACCCGCGAGTCCACGGACTGCTTTTTAGCTTCAATGCCTTCGTTGCGCCGCCTTTAAGCTGATTGACTATATATTCGATTCTATACTCCGAGCCGATAATAAGCATGTGCACATGGTCGTTCATTATCGCGCAAGCTCCAACTTTGATTCCCAGACGCCCGACCACTTCTCCAAAACTATCAGCCACAATTGGCCTCGAATTTTCATCAATATAAAATGGCGGCTTGCCCAAAAGCGATATTGCCGCTGTACGAAACTTTAATTGCGCCGTTCGGTTTGGTGACGGTTTTTGACGGCCGTATTTAATTTCGCCAAGTAGTTTAAGCTCATTATTATAAATCTCTGTGGAATACGAACCTCGTGGGTCATTCGGCAACCAGGTCCCGTATGTGGTAAAAATCGCGTGATACGCAAGAATCATTACTATTCCCTCGCTAAACATTGCCGTACCGGCAACGGCTAAACGCGCAGACAAAGCTTGTGCAATTATTAATTGGAAAAATAATAATCCCCCGCCGCCAAAATGTAAAAACAAAATCTTTTTTGTTTAGCCGTCGTCGGAACGACGACGTTTCATCAAGACCCGGAACGCAAGTGACGGGCAATTCCTTATTGTTTAGCCGCCGACGGTACGTCGGCGTTTTCATTCTTGTTTAGCGGTCGCCGGCTAATGGTGAGTTTGCCGAACCATATGGCGACCACACTTCTCGTTTAGCCGTCGTCGGAACGACGACGTTTTCGTTCCCGTTTAGCCGCCGACCGCACAACGACGCTTCATTCACAGCCCGGAACGTAAGTAACGGGCAATTCCTTATTGTTTAGCGGTCACCGGTACGGTGACCATATTGCCCGTTTAGCCGCCCCCGGCTGTGATTGTGTCCTGCGTCGTGCGTACTGCGAAAGTAAATCAAAAAGCAAAAATCGAAAAAGTGCTTTACAGCCGTTTATTGCGGTTTAAAATAGATAAAAGTAGCGTGAGGGATATTTGTTGGGTACATTCTTGCATTTATGTGATTTGTCTATGGTTTTGTTAAAGACAAAAGCTAAGGCAAATTTTAAAAAGGGGCAAAGATGATATGAGTGAATCAGAGAAAATTACGGACAGTAGGGCACCCGAATTAAGTAAAATTGCAGAGAAACTGCTTAACTTCTGCATTGAAAACCACTTGTCCATTAAAGGGGAGCAGACTACTGAACAGTTGGCTATTAAGGCAGTATATGATATTATACTTGAACTTGCAGCGGCCTCTCAATTGATGATTAATAATAGGTATTGTGTAAATTCGGCGGCGTTGCTTCGCAGTCTTTTTGAATACAACGTGGAACTGAATTGGCTAATAGAAAATCCGGATAAGATTCAGAAACGTGTTCTTGATGCGAAATCAGAACAGAGAGCAAGCGCTAATGAAATAAGTAATTCATCGGATGATTGCTTCAATGACATAAAGCAGGATTCCAGATTCCCTGTTCAAAGACAACAACTTAACGCCGAAACAAAAGGCCATGCTAAACAAAGTACACAGCAACTTTGTAGAGATTTGAATGACAGTCGCGGATATACAATTATTTACCGTTCATTGTCGCAAGATGCACATCCTAATATAATTAGGTATTGGAACCGTTACTTTCCACAGTATGATGATGGTTCTTTAAAAATTTTGTCACCTGAGAGAACAATGGAAGATACCCTTGATAAGACTTGTCGTTTGTCGGTGGAAGATTGGATTGGTAGGGCTAGCCTTTTGTCGGAGGTACTTATAAATTCAACCCGGAAAATCCATCAATTCGACTCAACTCTAACTAGAAAGATTGACAAAAGGCTATCCGAATTCAAGGATGAAATCCTAAAAGCCCTAAAGGGATCGGACCTTGAAAAAACTTCGTGAACCTGAGAGCCTGGAACAGTCGTAGTTTTGAAAATTTAAACCAGCCGCCCATAAATGGCTGGTTTTAGGTATATTTTCCGAACTGTTTTTAGTAAACTACTACGGGTTAAAACCCGTAGCATTTAGAATTCAAGCAAGGCTTGTCCGCTGTCTTCTTCGCCTTGCATTTTAATATACTTTTTTATTA
>Ga0214473_10012233_pt1 | contig 10077 bp, 6 predicted proteins | sample RVTome_7_FD_203509 | JGI IMG/M metagenome (GOLD analysis project Ga0214473, IMG submission 203509) | Soil microbial communities from uranium-contaminated site in the Upper Colorado River Basin, Wyoming, United States - RVT98D197 | ecosystem: Environmental > Terrestrial > Soil > Contaminated >... | reverse complement strand
TGGGAAGCGAGGAGCGGCTCCAGGCGTCGCGCCATCTGCTCCACCACCGCCTGCAGCTCGCGGGCCCGGTCCCGCTCGAACTCGACCGCCCGCTGGCGCGCCTCGCTCTCGCGTACGGGAGGGCTGGCCAGCGACTCCTGCCGGTCCGCGACCAGGGCCTCGAGGCCCCGGGGCCAGCGCTCTTTGCCGTGGGTGATCCCCGCGTCGCGTGACAGGCGGTCCCACGCCGACGTCAGCGCGGGCACCACGCCGTCGGCCGTGGGTAGCCTCGCCCTGAGAGGGGCGACGCTCAGGAAGTCGATCGTCGCCGTGCGAGAGAAGTCGCGCTCGGGGAGCAGCGCCAGCGCCACGACGCCCCGGCCCGCGGGGGTCTCGATCAGCGGCACGCCGGGGAGGGCGACTACGGGGAGGCCGGCCGCGTCGAACGCCTCCCGGAGCAGACGCCGGTACGCCTGATCCGCGCCGTGGAAGACGGCGACCTCGTGCAGGGAGAGGCCGGACTCCAGCGCCCCGATGACCTCGCGGACGACCTCTCTGGCCTCGCCGGCCGGGTCGGGCGCCAGCACGAAGCGCGTCTCCGGCCCGGACGCGGGCTCGTCGAGCTCGAAGTAAGCGGCGGCCGTGTCCTTCAGCACCGAGGTGAGCGCCACCCCGCCGGCGGACTGGGCGCCGGGCGGCACGACGTAGACCGCGCCCAGGTCCCCGAGCGCCCCCGCCCGGCCCGAGCGCACGGCCTCAGCCGCCGCCTCCAGCAGGTCCTCCTCGTCGTAGAAGGCAGCCGTCTTGTCCCGGAACCGGTCGTACAGCCGCAAGACCTCGGCCAGGCGTCCGCCGTCGACGGCGGACGCATCACGGCTCCTGCGTACGCCGCCGCGCCTGAGGCGCCGGAACATCTGGCGGAGGACTCGGGCGTAGCCGGGGAGGTCGCCCACCTGGGAGAGGACGCCGCGGGACTCCCGGGCGACCTGCTCGGCCAGGTAGTCGCCGATGGGCCGGGCCAGGGGGGAGCGGCCGGCGGTGGCCAGGTGGCCCGCACCCAGGAGCTCGGCTACTCTGGGGAGGGTCTCGAAGCGGACAGCGGCGAAGGGGCCCATCTCGGCCAGCCGGCGGCGCAGCTGCAGGCCCGCCACGTGGGAGGGGACGACGAACGTGATCGGCGCCAGCGGGTCGTCCTTTCGGGCGGCGGCGATGGACTGCAGTGCTGCCTGGACATCAGGCATCGACTCTAACTGGCCCCCTGGAAAGACGTGGATACGGCGCGATGGCGCCGTAAGCATAGGCCCGCCCAAATCAGGCTGTCAATCGAGGGCTGACACGGGGCGCCTAGGCCGGAGGCCCTATATAAACGAGGCGAAGGATCGGGCGGCCTCTCGTGAGCCAGGCCGCGCCCGCCTGCGGTACTGTGTTCGATACAGGGTGAGTCGAAGCTGGCTTGGCGACGCCGCTGGGAAGTTCGCGGCTTGGCCCTATCCGACCGCGCCGACTTTTCTGTCGGCTACTTCAACTTCTGGGGCTGGCGGGGGCTAGCCGATTACGTCGCCAAGTGGTCTGGGGGAGAAGGTCACCAGTGCCGGGTGCCTCCAAGCGCCTTAACGAGCCGAAGAATCCGGGAAGAGCTGGCTGCGGCTATGGGGCGCGTCGCTTAGTAAGGAGCGCTGACCCAGTCCTGCCAATCTTGGCTAGTGGCTGCGACCACGGGCCGCCCTTGTGCACTGGCAGTCAAGGCATCGATGGCCATGTGCCCCCTTCCATCCGACCCTGCGCGCCCCGATGAGATCTGCCCGCGAAGGTCTACGCTGGGGCGGCCGACAGGGTCATCAACGACAGCAGACTTCTCGTTGTCCTCGGGCAGTCTTGGAGTTCGTGGGCTCGTTCAGAGGGCTCTTCTTCTAGCCTTGAGGGCAGTCCTGAGTTCATCATCGATGTCACGGCCCAAGAGCCAGTCTATGTAGTCGGCTGGCACTTCCCTCAGCAGTTCACCTTTGTGCCTCCCGAACGGCATCCGCTGGATGATCGCAGTCTCGAATAGCCCCTCAATTTCGTTTCTACGGGTGCCAGCAAGGTAGCGGTCAATCAAGTGCTTCAGCAGCAAGCAAGTCGTGTTTACGTCATTCGCAGCCCGGTGCGTGGCAGAAATCTCGACTGGTCGATCGGTTGAAAGATGCGACCAGAGATACTCCAGTCGGTAGGACTCGCATTCTGGGATGAGGTTCTCGGCGAGCCTCAGGGTGCACAAGAACCTCGGGTTGGCGCGGGCAAATCGCTGCGATCGCCCGAGGAAAGCTGAGTCAAAGCTCGCGTTGTGGCAAACAGCCGGGAGGATCGGCTCGGAAAGCTCCGTGTAGCTCGCGATGGCTTGCTCAAATGTTGGTGCGTCAGCTACGTCGTGGTCGAATACTCCGTGAATTCTGGATGCATCAGCGGGAATAGGGCGACCAGGATTGATGAGTGTGCTATCGGCCGAGAGGACGGTTCCATCGCCGCGCATGATCGCCCAAGCCAGCTCAACAATTGCATCGGCTCTCGGGTCTAGCCCGGTGGTCTCTGTATCGATAACCCGGAATAGCTGCGAGCGGATAGGTGTGCCCATGATTCACCCCGCCAGGATCTCTGGATGTGCTTGCGGCAACTCCAGTACCGCTAGCTGTCGGCAGCTCGCAATCGAATCACACTGAAGTGCTTTGCCTTCTCCTTCCAGTCGGTTACGACAATCGTTCCTGTAGGCTCCGAGTTCAGCGAATTGATCGGATCAGGGATCATCGTGATTGTGGGCCTCTCGCCGAAGACGTTCTCTATGATCACCAGTTCATACTTATCCGCGGCGGCCGCAGCACGGGCCCGTTCATGTAGAGTCAGTGACAGCCGTTCAGGCGCAGCGCCCGACGAGGTCTTAAGTTCTCGGAAGAAGCCGTCACTGCACAACAGGTCAGCGCCTACCCTGCTACGCAGGCGCTGATCGGTCACCCTAATGCCGGAAGGATTGAGGACGCTCTCGACAAAGAGATCGAGACCCCTTTGCTCGACGTCTTGCGGCTTCTTCCGAGGGATAGTCTCCTTCCTTCCGGACGGCCCAGGGGGGCGTCCGGGCTTCCGCAACTCAACCTTGAGTCGCCGCAATTGGCTACCTGAGGCACCTCCATCTCCGACCACGTGGGAATCAACCTCGTAGCTATCAACTGGGATCACATCAGCCACCGCTTCCGGTGGCTGCCTGTCGACAGCGGGCGTGGTATCCGGATTCACCATCCAATCATGTCGTCGTCCATCCCGTACATAGGGCACAAATTCGTACTCTTCCTCATCGCCGTCGTCTTCGAGTATGTCGAGCCCAAGCGCGTGGCGCGTCACTCCTCCCTGTGCGTCGATGAGCCTGATCCGCAGAGCGTCTCGGATACGCAGCAACTCAGGCTGCGTCAACTCGTTCGACGAGACAACCGCCTCCACGGTGTCCTCGCTGCCAATATCGGTCAGAGCTGCCAGAAGTAAGTTGCCGTCCTGCCGTAACGCCGCCCTCGATATGCGAGCTTCTCGAAGCCCGACGCCGGGAAGATTGATGGACGCAGGGACTTCGAGCGTCGGCACCCTCCTGACCTCAAGCTTCGCGGCATCGCGCAGAAGACCCCGTACCTTCTTGTGAAGCGCAGGCTCGACGGTCCTGAGATAGGCGGCACACAACCTGAGACCCTCCTTGAGGCTGGCTTCATCCCCTTCGTCTCGCTGGCCGGTGTCATGCTGAACACCGAGCTTGATCGAGTCCTCAACTAGCGTGATGCCGGACCAGCGACAGAACGACTTGAACGCCGCGGGCCAATCCTGAAGCCACGTTGGCACTGAAGGGTCGCCCAGCGACGTCCAAAGAACCTCGTCGTGACATGCCGCAACTGATGTCGACGGCATCCAGCCTTTGTCGGTCCAAACCATCAAGGAGGCGCGATCCTCGCGGTCTTTAACGGACCTCTCGGCGTACTGATACGACGTTTGGAGGCGTGAAAGCTCCCGGACATCAGGATCTCCCGCTGCCGCAACTTCTCCCCAGTATCGCAGTAGATTCTCAACACTAGGCTCATCCTCGATACCGAGGAAGTCCCAGAGGGGCCTCAACTGACGGAGGTGACCAAGGTAAGCCCGGCGAGAGCCGAAAATGTCGCGGCGGTTGCTCATTAAGCAGAGATCAGCCGTCCACCACTTTCGATCGTCGCCGGGGAAGTAAATCAAAGCCTCGCTCTTGATCGGCTCGATCTCATCCGCGCTCTCTTGGACAGCGTCGGCAAGAACTCTGTAGTATCGTTCGGCTTGCTCTTTGGAAAGGTTGGCATTCGCCTCCTGTGCCCGGCGCAGTCGAGCTATGATCTCGAGCGGAGTCACTCTGGTTCGGAGACGGAGCGCCTCGGCCACTTCGGGCCTCCTGGCGTCCCAGGCACAGACGGCCGGATCCCCACCCCCAAGCACAGCTAGGACGTCAGTCGTCCGGGCAAACCGGCCATCTGGTGCCGCGTACTTGCGATCTCCGAACTTCAGCCACGGTGTCGATCGGAGTTCGTGGAGCCATCGACAGGGAACACTGTCGATTACCTGTCGACCGTTTTGGTAGTAACCGCAGCCCTGGGCGGTAAGGTGTCGACCGAATGCCGCCCATCGATCCTCGAGGAGTCGAGACGTTCCGCCATTTCCGAACTATCTGGAGGTGCCGCGCCTTCCGGGATTTGTCGCAACGCCCATGCTCGTGTTTGAATTCGTGCTCGGCGAACTATTTCAAGTCGAGTGGCCCAAGGAAGCAGCAAGGGAAAGCTACGACTCGAACCAATGGAGGCAGGTTCAGCTGCATCGGTTCAAACGACTCCTAGAGTGGCAGTTGCGATGCCTGGACCGGTCAGGGTCACCATCGCCGTGGGCTGTCCTCAAGGCATCGCAACCCGATGACGACCTCTTTGTAAGGTAGGGTATCGAACTGGTGACATCGTCTCTCGCGCCGGCCTCCTGCAAAGTACACACTCCAGCTATTCTCGCAGACGCAATGGTCGAAGCGCTGGGAGATCGACCGGGTGCCAGCTGGCTGGACCCATGTGTTGGCGGCGGCGCGTTTCCTCAAGCGCTGGCCAAGATCGGTGTGCCCGCTCAGCGAATCATCGCGCTAGACATCGATCGGGAGCCGGTTCCTGAGGACGCACTATCGCAAGTCACTCGAGGAGTCGACTTTCTGTCGTGGTCTCAGACAACAGGGCGTCGCTTTGACAGGATAGTCTGCAACCCCCCCTTCGTCGCACTGTCGAAGCTGGATCCTCGTCTGCTGAAAACGGCTTCGACCGTTCGTCTGCCAGATGGGAGCTCGATTGTCGGCACTTCGAACTATTGGTGTCCGTTCGTGTGGGCGAGTCTGAGACTGCTGCGGACCGGAGGAGCAATGTGCTTCGTTCTCCCTGCGGCATTCGACTATGCGGACTACGCGGCCCCTCTCCGCAACCTGTTGCCCCAGCGCTTTGAGCGTTTCGACGTGCACCGTAGTCGACGTCCCGCGTTCAAGCCAATCCAGGATGGCTCCGTTGTGATCGTCGGGCGTGGTTTTGGACCGTCGGGAGACGGTGATGCGCGGCGATTCGAGCACGACTCTCCAGATGATCTCATCGGAGCGCTGCCCCAGAGTGACAAGGACATTCCGTCGCGCAGGCTGCGGAGAAGCCCACGTCCTCGCTTGTTCGCGATCAGGAAGGACACGCGCAAGTTGGGAGACGTTGTTAGGATCCGGCTTGGGGGCGTGACTGGCGACGCCCGTTACTTCCTGCTGACCGAAGCCAAGAGGCAAGAGCGACGGCTGCCAGTTGACGTGGTTCTGCCGGTCCTGTCTCGAGCCCGCCATCTGGCCGCCGGCGAGATGAGCCGAAGCGACTGGCTGTCCCTTCGCGATGGCAACGAGCGCGTTTGGCTCTTCGATCCTCCCCGTCGCCTCTTGGAGCACCCATCGGTGAGCGCATACCTGAACCTGGACCCGTCCTCCGGCGGCTGCATGCGCAGTCGCTACAAGATAGCTTCGAGGACGCCCTGGTATAGGGTTCCACTGCCGAAGAGAGTCGACGGATTCATCACGGGGATGTCCCAGTTTGGGCCTTGGATATCCCTACGGGCCATGCCGAGCCTCACCGCGACGAACACCCTGTACGTGGTGACTTACAGAGAACAGCTGTCTCGGGATGGCAAGGCCGCTTGGGCTATGTCGCTACTCACATCTAGCGTTCGACGGAAGCTCGAGCCCCTGGGCCGCTTATACGCTGATGGCCTGCTGAAGTATGAACCCGGGGATCTGCTGGACCTGCCGGTGCCCATCCCACGCCGCATAGAAGGCGCAGCGGACTGCTATCTCCAAGTAGTCAAAGCCCTCCTGCGAGGCGAAGTGGAAGAGTCGCGAGCAATGGCTGACAGCTGGTTCGATTAGTCGGGCGGGACGGACAGTACGCTTACCAGCTGACTGCCGGCAAAGGAGCGCTATTCGCGTTCCGCCCGAATCCGCTCCAACAGCACTGACGCAGGCTCGTACTCGCGGCCTTCGTGGCGGGCGACTCCGCTTCTGTGGGGACGAGCTCGCCGCGGAACGCCTTCGCGAGGATAGCCTGGATTAGCTACAAATGGAGGTAAAGGGCCCGGGCTTTCGGAAGCAGAGGGCTAAGACGGGGGTCCTGAACTAGCGTTTATATCTTCTGGAGCGGGCGATGGGGATCGAACCCACGGCCCTCTGCTTGGGAAGCAGAGCGGTTGAAGGAGATCCCGCCGATGAAGTCTACCAATGAGCTCTCTGGGAGCGATCTCCGGACTCCTGGAGGGCAACAAGAAAAGCGGAGGGCCCCCGCTTTCTTTGCGCCTCCCGCCGCCTCCGGGCGCCAGCTCCCCGTCACCGGGCGCTGGAGGAGCGTCGAGCGATGGAGTCCGCAGCTCCACTGCCGTCGGCCCGCAGGTAGATCAGCCGGCGCCGGCAGGCGAGCCAGTTGCGCCGCATGCGGTCGGCGACGGCCCTCGGCGGCAGGTGGGCGATGGCGAGCAGGCGCTGGTCCTCATCTTCGGTCCAGGGCGCTCCCCGCCTCTGTCGGTTCTTCATCCGAGTCTTGGTTGGCATCCCGCTTTCTCCTTCCGTCACGCCGCCTCAGCGCGCCGATGGCTACCGGCCGGGCGCCCGAGGAACGGCGTGACCAGATCCATGAACCACAGGCTGTCGACCTTGCGCAGATCGATGTCGTAGGGGTGGTCACGAAGGAACCTCACGACCGCCTCGTCGGTGATGAGCCAGCTGTCGCCGCCCTGCTGCGCGGTGCGCTCGGTGTGGCGCCGCGAGGCCCGCAGCCTGCCCGACCGGATGCGCGCCAGCACCCAGTGCGGGTCGACGCCCAGGGCCTCGGCCAGCGAGAGGGCGGTGTAGCCCTCGCCGTACTTTCGCAGACCCAACCGCTTCGCCTTGAGCTGAACGGCTGTCGGCGACCGGCCGAGCCTCCGGGCTAGCATCTTGACCGACGTGTGGTGGAAGCTGGCTTCCACGCGGGCCTCGTCCTCGACGGACCAGGGCCTGTCCTTGGGCCGGCTGAGGCCGAGGGCGGCGGCCCGACGGTTGACGGCCCACCGCGGCAGCTTGAGCCGGGCGGCGATCTCCTGCGACCTGCCCCTCACCGTCGGGTCGTACAGGCGGCGCAAGAGGCCGTCCGTGATGTCGTTCCAGTACCACTTCTTGTTGGGCATGCGGTGTCTTCCTTTCTCGGCAAGGGTCACGGCAGCACGCCTAGCCTAGCCTGGCGTAAAATGATGCCGTCATGGAGCCTCGAATCCAGTACCTGAGGACGCCTGACGGCGTAAGTATCGCCTACACAATAATGGGAGAAGGCACGGCACTCATCATGGGCCCATCACCGCCCTTCTGCCATCTCGAAGCAGAGTGGTGGGTGCCTAGTTATCGCCTGTTTCACGAGCGGCTGGCCGAGAAGACGACCCTGGTGCGTTACGATCCCAGGGGCTGCGGCCTCTCCGATAGGGACGTCGGTGTGATCACTCTCGAGGATCGGATCCTGGACCTGGAAGCGGTAATCGACCACCTTCATCTTGATCGCGTAGCGATGATGGGGTACAGCGTCACTGGTCCCGTCACGATCTCGTACGCGGCTCGCCATCCAGATCGCGTATCCCATTTGACACTGTGGGATGCCTTTGCGCGTGCCTCGGACTATTCACGAATCCCTCAACTGAGCGGCCTACTGTCACTACTGAATTCCGACTGGGAGACCTTTACCGAGACCGTGGCCAGCGTCTTCTTCGGTTGGTCAGCGGGCGAACCGGCGCGTGAGTTTGCGAAGTACGTGCGCGAGTGTGTAACCGCAGAGGAAGCCCGGGCAATCATTTATGGGCCGTCGTGGACCGATTTCGACGTCACCGCCATCCTGGGCAAGGTGGAGGCGCCTACGCTTGTGGTGCGGAATCGTGACGCCGCTTTCCCCGGAGTTGAGATCGCCCGCTCAATTGCATCGGCGATACCAAACGCCAGCCTGGCCGCGGTGGACGGAGTGTGGATCACTTCGGCAGAGATAAGCGAGTCGGGAGCTAGCCTTGTGTTGCGATTCCTTGGTGTTGATGTAGAGTTGCCTGGACCAGCGCCAAGTGCGTTCCGCACTGTCCTCTTCACGGACCTCGTTGGGCATACGGAGATGATGTCCCGCCTCGGCGACGAGCGCGGGCGGGAAGTACTCCGCAAGCATGAACGCATAACGCGCGAAGTACTTGCCGAGCACAGCGGCACGGAGGTGAAGACGACGGGCGACGGGTTCATGGCGTCCTTTGGCTCCGTCACGAAGGCCGTCGAGTGCGCCGTCGCCTTGCAGAGGGCGTTCGCTGATCGCGAGGGCGAACCGCTGTCGGTCCGCGTCGGCCTGAACGCGGGCGAACCCATCGAAGAAGACGGAGACCTCTTCGGGGCGACAGTGATCCTGGCGTCACGAATCGCGGCGAAGGCTCAAGGTGGGGAGATACTTGTGGCGGACACGGTGCGTGGGCTGTGCTCGGGGAAGGGGTTCTTGTTCACGGACCGGGGCGAGTTCTTGGCCAAGGGGTTCGAGGAGCCGGTGCGGGTGTATGAGGTGGCGTGGCGGGAAGGAACCTGATCACAGCAGCCGCAGCTGCTCGCCGCCCGACAACGCCTCCTCCACCTCGCCGCCTTCCCGGCCTGCCGGCGTGACGGCAGGCGGCTGACGCGTCTCGGCCGCCTCGCCGTCCGCCGACGGCGGTTCCGGTCTGGCGCCATTGCCTGACTGGATCGCCGTGGGCATCGATCCGAACAGCGGCAGGTCGACGAACTCCGTCAGGTCCGTGGGCTCGCGCCCCGGCATCGACCAGGGCGCCGGCTGTAGGTCGGGCTCGTCCTCCTCCGGCGCCAGGTCGTCGGGCCGGAGGGCCGCCTCCACCTCCTGTTCGGCGTGTCGCACGCCGGCGAACAGCCCCTCCAACGAGTCCTCGCTGGCCTCGACCCGCTCCGTCAGGCTGCGGGCCAGGGACAGGAGCAGGTCTTCGCCCTCGTCGGCGTGGGCGGCCAGCCCCTCCTCCACCAGTTCGCCCTCCACGGCCAGGGAGCTCTGGAGCTTCTTCGCCACCAGCGCCAGGGCCTGGGCCTGGAGGGTGCCGCTGTAGGCGAAGTAGACCACCTGCACCGGCAGGCGCTGGCCGATGCGCCAGGAGCGGCGGCTGGCCTGGCGCATCGTGTAGACGCTGTACTCCACCTCGTACCAGACGATGGTGGGGAAGTCGACCAGGTCCAGCCCCGTCTGGACGAGGCGGGGGTGGACGAGGAGTACGTCGAGCCCCTGCTTCACCCTGCGGGCCAGCCACTCCTCGCGACGGTCAGCCGAGACGGTGTCCGACTTGAGCGTGGCGACCCTGAAGCCGGCTTCGCTCAGGACCGACTCCAGCCGGGGCGAGATGTCTCGGCTGGCGGTGTGGGTGATGTAGACCAGCACCCGCCGGCCCTCTAGCCGTTCCTTCTGCGCCAACTCCAGGAGCGCCTGCTCCTTGGGGTAGAGGCGGTCGTCGGGGAGAGGCGGGACGGCGGCGATGACCTCA
>Ga0214473_10012232_pt1 | contig 10079 bp, 4 predicted proteins | sample RVTome_7_FD_203509 | JGI IMG/M metagenome (GOLD analysis project Ga0214473, IMG submission 203509) | Soil microbial communities from uranium-contaminated site in the Upper Colorado River Basin, Wyoming, United States - RVT98D197 | ecosystem: Environmental > Terrestrial > Soil > Contaminated >... | reverse complement strand
GCACCAGCCGCTCGTAGGCATCGTTGACCTTCTGGATCGGGATGACCTCGACGTCGGCGGTCACGCACATCGCCCCGCGGGTTGTCGCCCGTCAAAGCGGCAACACGCGCACCCGCCCGTTACCGCTTGCGGGACGGAAACCGCTCCCTGACGGTCGCGGCTTCCATGAGCGTACTCCTGTCAAGGGCGGGATAAGGGTGATTGCACTCGACCGCGGCGCGGGGGGATTGGGGCGTGCGGCCGCGTCGCGTCCGCCCGACCGGCCGTGGGCTTTCCTTTTGCACTTCGGATACAGGCGGTCAGGTTTTTTTCGGACGCGAATAATCGGAGGAGGCGGGGGGAATAAGTTGGGGAAACCTGGTGTGCTGAAAGTGCGCGCGGAAGCGGGGCGTGTCTGATTTTGTCGAGGGCGGGAATTGGCTTGACCGTCTCCGACAGATGTAGTAGGCTTGATCTACGACAGGCGTAGTAGGTTTGGTTTGGCGAGCGGACGTGATTGGATTCCGCCACCCCTGCCGGGGGTGGGATGACGGCGGGAGATTGGGTTCCACGGGTTTCGTTCCGGCTGTGCCGGGATCTCCACCCGTGGCTACGACCTGAACCCCTTCGGGGCCGGAATGGAATCGAATGCGGCCGGCTGAGAATCGGCGCCACACAAGGGCGGCGGGTCGGATCAAGAAGCTATCATGGCGGAAAAACATTTTGAACTTGCGGATGCGGAGCTGGAGGTGCTCAAGATCCTCTGGGAAATAGGGCCTTCGCCGGTGCGGGAGGTGTTGAAGGCGCTGCACGAGCAGGGGAGGCGGGTGGCGTACACGACGGTGCAGACGCTGCTGACGCGGCTGGAACAGAAGGGCTACGCGGTGAGCGACAAATCCGATCTGGCCTATGTGTATCGGGCGAGGGTGACTCGCAACCGAGTGACCAAGGCGCGGTTAAAGACGCTGGTGGAACAACTGTACGACGGGGCGGCCGGCCCGCTGGTGATGCAATTGATTCGGGATGAGCGGTTCACGCCGGATGAGATCGAGCAATTGCAGAGCTTGATTGAGCGCCTGGACGCGGACGGCAAAAGAAGCCGGAAGAGTTGAGCGGGAGGGCGAGCGATGGAATGGACGATGGCGGCATCGCAGGAGGCGTTGTGGCGCGGGGCGCTGGCCTTAATACCGATGGCGCTCGTCGTCGGGGTGGTCTCGCGGTTCTTGCCCGCTCGTCCCTCGACGCGGCACCTGTTGTGGCTGACGGTGTTGCTGTGGCCTTTGGCGACGCCGTTTCTGCCGAACGCCCCGCCGGTTCGCATCGAGAAGTTTCATCCGCAGCGATTATCGAATTGGATTCAGATTGCGCAAGAGAAGATTGTCGGAGGTGTTCTGCCGTTGGCCAGAACCAAGGTGGTGGAAACCGCGACGCCCGCAGGAGTTGTGGGAACGGAGCGCATCGTATCCGAACGACAGTCGGGCGGTATTCCCGTGCCGCCAACCGGGCGGATTAAGGACGTGCGTTCTATTGAAGGTCGTCGGGATTTAGCCTCCCAAAGCCCCGACGCTGTGGTGACGCCCGCGGGGTCGGAACCGCCCATTCGGCTCGCCCGGACGGCCGACCCCCGCGGGCCTGTTTCGTCATTCTATCAGCAGCCCGCGGCGGTTGAAAGCGGGAAGGGCGTTGAGACGAAAAGCAATCACGTATTACAAATTACGAATGACGAAATGAAGGCACGAAGGCGTGAAGGCACGGAGGCACGGAAGAATGACGAATTACGAATGACGAATGACGAAATCGAGGCACGAAGGGATGGGGAACGCGAGCAGGGCTTTATTCGGGGTGCTGGCGAGACTGCGGTAAGCGGTACGGTTGCGGAGTCGCCGGCAACGTTGTCAGAAAGGGCCGCGAAGGCTCCGGTCTCGCAGGTGAACGAATACTGGGGGACCTGGGTGGCCGTGGCGGCGACGGTTCGCGAAGCGGTGGTGAGTTTGCCGCCTGTGCCGGTGAGGGTTTGGATCGGAGGGGCGGTGATCCTTCTGTCGATCGGGCTGATTCGCGTTTCTTGGTTCCGGCGGTTGCTGCGATCGGCCGTTCCCGCGTCGGCGGAGGTGCGGCGGTCCGTGCGCCACGCGGCGATTGCGTTTGGCGTATCGCGCGTGCCGGAGGTGTTGATGACGAATCGGCGAGTGTCGCCGATGGTGTGGTGCGGCCGGCGGCTGCGGTTAATTCTGCCGGCGTCGTTGTGGGAGCAATTGGACGAGTCGGGTCGGCACGCGGTGATCTTCCATGAGATGGCGCACATCAAGCGTCGCGATCACTGGGTGACGTGGGCGGAGACTGGCATCGGGTTGCTGTACTGGTGGCATCCGCTGGTGTGGTGGGTGCGGGGGCGATTGCACGCCGAAGCGGAGCTTAGTTGCGATGCATGGGTGACGACTCTGTTGCCGCGTGGCCGGCGGGCCTATGCCGAGGCGTTGCTGACCGCCAAGCAGTTCTTGCGTACGGAAGTCCGCCGGACACCGGCGATGACGATAGGCGTAACGACGGGGCGAGCCGCTCGTTTTGCAAGGAGAATTACGATGGTTATGACCAAGAGTGTGAAACCCGGACTGTCGCTCCCGGGGCTGGCGTTGGTGGCGGCGGTGGCCGTGACGGCGTGGCTGACGTCGCCGGCGTTGTCCTGTCCGGAGAAGGAGCGCAAACAGGCGAAAGAGGCGAAGGTCGACGCGACGCCGAAGCCTGATTGCCACGTTGACTGCACGAAAGAGAAGCCGTGCCAAAACTGCCTGTCATGGGCGGCGACGGGGATGGCTGTTGGCCTCAGGGATTGCAAAGACGGCAAGGATTGCAAGGAGTGCAAGAACTGTCCGGGCGATTGCGCGAAGTGCGGGGAATGCTGTGCGAAAGCGGCGGCCCGGGTGGAGGCTCAGGGAGGGAGTACGTTTGAGCGGCACTTGGCGCAGCGTCATGGGGTCGGTCCCGGACCGGTACTGGCGATTGCTCCAGGGTCGCCGGCCCTCGTACGTCCGGGACACCTGCACCCGATACCGGCGCCGCGCCTGGCGTTCGCGCCGATGATGGCGGTGTCGCCGTTGCCCGCGGCCGGAGGATTGGGCTTGATGGCGATCGGCGTGGGTGACGACGACGATCCCGAAGACGAGGGCGATGATGATGACGACGACAATGGGGACGAACTGGAAGCGCGGATGAACCGCCTGGAAAGGCAGCTTGAGAGAATGGCGGAACACATGGAGAGGCTATCCGGGCGGTTCGGGCATGGACCGGAAGGGGAGACGCCGACGCCACCGACGCCTCCGCAAATGCGCGGTCCGAAGCCTCCCAAGCCGCCGAAGGCGGCGCGGGCGCCAAAGGCACCGGACGCCCCTCGTGCCCCGCGGACCCCTCGTGAACCGAAAGTGGAGAGAGACGGAGGCGGGGACGCCGAATGGCAATCGTATCAACTCCCGGCGGGGAAGCTCGAGGCTCTTATGGGGTTGATGGCCCGTGACGATGTTCCGGTCCTGGTTCGCGCGGAAGAGGGGGGCATTGGCGTGCAGGGGCCGCGGCGGGTTCAGCGAGTCTTCGGGGCGTTCATCAACCTGATTCACCCAGGCGGGGACGGTCGGTCGGACGACGGGGACGACGATGACTCCGTCGGCGCCAGTGGCGGACCGGACTTCGATTTTGATTTCGACTTCGCGCACGACGGCCACGACTTCTTCGATCACGAGAAGTTCGCGAAGGAAATGGCCAAGGGTCACTGGGAAGATGCGGCGAAGCTCGCGGATCAGATTCGCAAGCAAGTCAGTCAAAACGTCCGGGTGATGACGAAAGAACGGAGGAAGGCGATACAGGATCAGCGAAAGGTCATCGAGCATCGGATGCGCGAGGTCCACGAAAACGCGATGAAGATGCGGCACAAGGCCCAGGAAATGCGCGAGAAGGCGGAGCGCATCCGGGAAGGGGCCGAGCGCCTGCGGCAGGAATCCGAGGAGCTGCGCATCCGTCGTGAGCAGGCGGAAGAGGACGACGAACGGACGGAATTGGAGACGAAGATCACGCACCTGGCGTCACAGGCGGGTGAGACGGAGGGCGAGGCCGGCGACGTGGAGCAAGGGGCGAACGGGATGGAGCGTGAGGCCGACGTGGTGGAGCTGGAGATCACCGCACTGGAGGCGCAACTGGCGGACCTGGATCGTCAGGAGCAGGAGATCGAGGCGGAGCAGGAGCGGGTGGCGCAGGCCATCGGGCAATAGCAAAACCGTGACAAGTTCGGAAGTCGGTCTTGTCCGGCGGGGAGCGCGGAGCGCCGGACAGGATCCTCCGGACCAGCGATTTTTGCAGCGAACGACGACATCATTTTCTCAAGCGGTGCGTGGTTCCACGACGCGGACGGTCGGGCAGTACCTAAGTTTGTGACATTCCCGACTTTGGTTACAGTATAAGGACTTTTCAACCTGGTAAGTCGCCTGGCGCCGACTTTCCGCGTCCCGCTCGGAGGAGAATCGCACCCATGAAACGCGCAACCATTGCGGCGACGGTCGCCGTTGTTCTGGCCATCGTCGCTTGTACCCATGTCGACGGGGCGCACCCCGTAGTCAGCGCAGCGAGTGGAATCGCCGCTCCGGTTTTCGGAAAAACGGGAACCACGGAGCCTCATCCGGAGATGCTCCGCTTTCCAGATGTCGGACCGACGCACATCGTGTTCATGTACGCGGACGATTTATGGCTTGCGCCGCGGGAAGGGGGGACCGCAAGTCCGTTGGCCAGTCCGCCGGGTCAGGAACAATTCGCCAAGTTCAGTGTGGATGGGGAGACGATTGCGTTTGTGGGCAATTACGAGGGCAACCGCGATTTGTACACGGTCTCGACCGACGGGGGAGTCCCGGCGCGGGTCACGCATCATCCCTCGGCGGAGGTTCTGTGCGATTGGACCCCGGACGGAAACCTGCTTTATTACACCAACGGATTCGGAGGGCTGGCTCGCCAGACTCAATTGATGGTGGTTGATCCGACGGGGGGAATGCCGACGAAGCTTCCGCCGCCCTACGGGGCCAACGGAGCGATCAGCCCCGACGGGCAGTGGCTCGCGTACACACCGCACACGATTGATTTTCGCACGTGGAAGCGCTATCGGGGGGGGATGGCCACGGACATCTGGCTGCTCCATCTGAAGGACCACACGTCCAAGCGCATTACGGATTGGGAGGGGACGGATTCGCTGCCGATGTGGCACGGCGACACGGTGTATTACCTTTCGGATGCGGGCTCGAGTCATCGACTCAACCTTTGGTCGTACGACATGAAATCGGGAAAGCGGTCGGAGGTGACGCGGTTCGCGGAGTATGACGTGAAGTGGCCTTCGATGGGTCCGGGCGACCGAGGGAAGGGCGAAATCGTGTTTCAGAACGGGGCGGGGTTGTATTTGCTGGACCTTTCCAGTGGGCAATCGCGCGAGGTGACGGTGTCGATTCCGGGCGACCGACCGACGATTCGTCCACGGGATGAGAACGCCGCGGATTTCATCGAGGGGGCGAACGTCTCGGCGACGGGTCAGCGGGCGGTGTTCGAGGCGCGGGGGGACGTGTGGACGGTTCCGGCGAAGAACGGGTCGGCGCGGAATCTTAGCCATACGAGCGGCACGGCGGAGCGGATGCCGGCGTGGAGTCCGGACGGGCAGTGGATCGCGTATTTCGGCGATGAGAGCGGCGAATACGAACTGTATATCACGCAATCCGACGGGAAGGGGGAAACGAAGCGCCTGACGAACGACGGAAAGGTGTTTCGCTTGAATCCCAAGTGGTCACCGGATTCGAAGATGATCGGGTTCACGGACAAGACCGGGGCGATGTATCTGCACACGATCGCCTCGGGAGAGAGGACACTGGTGGACGTCGATCCGGACGGCAGTCAGATGAATTTTCAGTGGTCGGCGGATTCGCGGTGGTTGGTGTACCCGAAGTCGGGAGAGAACCGGTTGGATGCGTTGTGGCTCTACCGTGTGGAAGGCGGCGAGAAAACTCAAGTAACCAGCGGGCGGTTCGTGGATTCCTGGCCGACGTTTGATCGCAAGGGCGATTATCTGTTTTTCGCCAGCAACCGCGAGTTTTTGTCGCCCATGTACGGGGACATCGATACGACGTGGATCTACGCGGGGACGGACGTGCTGGTGGCGGCGCCGTTGCGGGATGAGGTGGGCCATCCCTGGGCGCCAAAGAGTGACGAGGAAAAATGGGGCGAGGAAAAGAAGAAAGAGGAAGAGAAGAAGGAGAAGGAAAAGAAGGGCGCAGGCGGCGGTGAAGAGTCCGCGAAGAAAGACGCAGATGAAGAGCCGTCGGCGGGGGCCAAGCCCGGCACCGTTGAAGCCGCAGTCGTAAGCGATGAGGAAAAGCCCAAGGAGGACAAGAAGAAGGAGGAGATCAAGCCGGTCATCATTGAACTGGAGGGCTTTGAGCGGCGGGCGGTGCGGGTTCCGGTGGAGCGCGGGAACATCACCGGACTAACGGTCACACACGACGGCAAGCTGGTTTACGCGCGGAATCCGGTTCGTGGTCAGGAAGGCAAGCCCTCCATCAAGATCTTCGACCTCACGGATGAGAAGAAAGAGGAGAAGACCGTGGTGGAGGGGACGAACGAGTTTCGGATGTCGGCCGACGGAAAAAAGCTCCTGGTTCGGAAAGAGAAAACCTACGCCATCGTGGACGCAGCCGCGGATCAGAAACTCGACAAGCCGCTTTCGCTATCCGGGATGAACGTGCGGATTGATACCCGGGCGGAATGGAAGCAGATCTTCACCGAGGCCTGGCGAATTCATCGCGATTACTTCTATGATCCGAACATGCACGGCGTGGATTGGAACGCCCTCCGCGAACGGTACGCGGCCCTGCTGGCGGATTGTGTGTCGCGGCGCGACGTGACGTACGTCATTGGGGAAATGATTTCGGAACTCAACGTGGGCCACGCGTATGTGCGCGGGGAGGGGGACATCGAGGAGGAGCCGAAGGTCGGCGTGGGGATGCTGGGCGTCGATTTTGAATTGGTCGATGGCGCCTATCGGATCGCACGGATCCACGAGGGTGGGCCATGGGACCTGGACGCCCGCGGACCGCTCAGCCAACCGGGCGTCAAAGTGAAGGAGGGCGATTATCTGCTGGCGGTGAACGGCGTGGCGATGGACGTATCCAAGGATCCGTGGGCGGCGCTGCACGGACTTGCTGACACGGTTGTGACACTGACGGTGAACGGCAAACCGGTGATCGACGCGGACGCCCGCCAGGTGATCGTCAAGACGATGGGCGACGAAACCGGCCTGCGCTATCGATCGTGGGTGGAGCGGAATCGCCGGTACGTGGAGGATCAGACGGAGGGTAAGGTCGGCTATCTTCACGTGCCGAACACGGGCGTCGACGGGCAGAACGAATTGTTCCGGCAGTTTCTGGGGCAGAAGGATAAGGCGGCCTTAATCATAGACGAGCGATGGAACGCGGGAGGCCAAGTTCCTCACCGTTTCATTGAATTGTTGCAACGGCCCATGCGGAACTATTGGGCGGTTCGGCACGGACGCGACTGGCCCTGGCCTCCCGATGCGCATCCGGGTCCCAAGTGCATGCTGATCAACGGTCTGGCGGGATCGGGAGGGGACTGTTTTCCCTATTATTTCCGGCAATCGGGGGTGGGGAAGCTGATCGGCACGCGGACGTGGGGGGGGCTGGTGGGGATATCGGGGAATCCGGGGTTCATCGACGGGGGGAACACGAACGCGCCGACGTTTGCGTTTTACGAATTGGACGGTACTTGGGGGGTGGAGGGGCACGGCGTGGATCCGGACATGGAGGTGATTGACGATCCGGCGCTGATGGTCAACGGGGGTGATCCGCAGCTTGATCGGGCCATTGCATTGATGTTGGAAGAGATTGTGCGGAAGCCGTACCTGCCGCCGAAGCGACCGGAGTATGTGAACCGCAGCGGCATGGGCATTCGCGAGCAAGACAAATAGGGCGAGTCCTGGAGGTTTTCCATGTTTCGCGGACATCCAAGGCGGAACGCGATTCGCTCGACGGTCGTATGGTTGTGTTTCGGCGCTGGGGATTCGTTCGGTCAGGCAGGCTCGGCGGTGCCGGAGGCTTTGCGGGGCAAGGAGATCACGGAGTACTTCCACGCCTACGTGGAAGCTCCGGGCTCGACTCCGGACGCCGTCCTCCAGGCGGACAACAATCTGGAGATCGTCTTTGCGTGCCGGGAACCGCGTGGCGCCGGCGAACTGAATCAACTATCGGCCCCGGTGTTAAGCAGTCAACTGCTCTTGCTGGAATCGTGGGGTCTGTTGAGTCGCACCGAGGGGGAGCGGTTTCAGACGAAGTTTCCGATCATTGGACCGCCGCAGTCGGAGGAACTCAGGAAGATCGCGCGAACGACGGCGATCAAGCTTGCGGGCGAACTGGAATCGGACGTGCGCGCTTTTGGAGGATTGCTGGCCGCGCGACGGTGGGAGCCAAGCGCATTTTCGATTTTGTTTTCTTTGGTCCTGGATGATCTGGTGTGGGAGGAACTTGAGCAACAGCGCGTGATCCAACCCAGAAAGCCAGCGCCCGAACATCCATTTTGGGTGGGGACGATTTGGATCCTCTATCCGGCACGTTCGTTTGTGACGGGCACCAATACGGTTAGTGAGAAAGGCGTTGCCCTGAAGATCAATTGGAGTCCATCCGCCCTCCCGTCGCTCGGGATCCTGCTGACCGGCGAGGGTATGCAGTCGCTTTTTTCCGCCGCGGCATCGCCGTCGCCCGCGGTGTCTGAGGAGGTGCGGAAGCAATTTCAAGGATATGGCATTTTCGACGACGTAGGTCATTGGCGGGTGCCGCGCCTCACCGCGGATGCGAAGCACGATGAGGTATATTCGGCAAGCCGGCGGATGGCCGAGCGAATCGCTCACCTTCTTCATGACGCCTTTCCGGATAAGGACATGGAACGGCTCATGCCGTATTCGACACGAAGCGACCGGGTGGTCATTGCGTACCATGAGATCATGTGGGACCTTTTGGAAGAGTGGGACCGCAGCGGTCTGGTCCCGACTCCACGCGTACTGAAGGGCGAAGGCGAACGAAAAAACGTCGGTTCTTTGGTCTTTGTGATCGCTGAGCCACCCCCTCCTTAAGGGAACGGGGAGCCGGTGAATATCGAGGGGACTATGAACTTTCGAGTGAAACAACGGTTGGGATGTCCGGGTTCGTGCGGGTTGCTATTCCTTGGCGCGGTGTTGCAGTTCCCGGGTTTGCTGCGTGCCGATCCGGCAAACGAATCCGCACCACGAGACCACGCGCAACAGACGTACATGAGCGCCAACGGCTTGCTCAATCGGGGGTTGTTTGAGCTGGCCGCCGCGGAGTATCGCAAGTTTTTGGAAGGAAACGAGAACCACGAGAAGGCGCCGGTGGCGCATTACGGCCTGGGCGTCAGCCTTTTTCGGATGAAGCAGTACGGTGACGCGGTGAAGGAGATGACGCCGCTGGCGAAGCGGTCGAGTTTTGAGTTTGCCGCGGAAGCGGGGACGATCGCGGGTCAGTGCCATCTGGCGCTGAAGCAACCCAAGGAGGCGGCGGAATCGTTTGCGCGGGTGGTCGAAAAGCACTCGGACCACGGTCTGGCGGACGACGCGGCGGCCGGTTTGGTGGAATCGTTATTTCTCTTGGAGCGACACTCCGAGGCGGTGGAGAAGGCGCATGAATTCCAGCGCCGGTGGTCGAAGAACCCGTTGCGGGAACGCGTTTTGTTCTTTCTGGGGGCGTCTTCGATGGCCTTGAAGGATTACGCCGCGGCGGCGCACGCCTTCCAGTCTTTGCTGGAGGATTTTGGCAAGGGGCCGTTCGCGGAGCAGGCGACGCTGCTGCTGGCGCAGTGTCATCAACAGAACCAGTCCGGCGACGATGCGATACGGCAATATCGAAAGGTCATTCGCGACGGGAATGAACGGGTTTTGCCGGATGCGCTGTTGGGTCTGGCGACGTTGCTCTACGGGAAGGGCGAGCTGAACGAGGCCGGTGCTCTCCTCGATCAATTGTCGGAGCGCTTTCCGAACTATTCCTTGGCGACGATGGCGC
>Ga0214473_10012231_pt1 | contig 10079 bp, 7 predicted proteins | sample RVTome_7_FD_203509 | JGI IMG/M metagenome (GOLD analysis project Ga0214473, IMG submission 203509) | Soil microbial communities from uranium-contaminated site in the Upper Colorado River Basin, Wyoming, United States - RVT98D197 | ecosystem: Environmental > Terrestrial > Soil > Contaminated >... | reverse complement strand
GCCGCACCCGGGAACGAGCGCGGGCCCGCGGGCCGACGTGAACCCTTCCAAGAAAATCTATCTTTTGACGGTATTTGGTGCACAGTACCTCAGGTTATGTCTTGCGATACGCGCGGAGCCCAGGACCGGTGGTGCCCGGCTCTCTTCTTGCACGTGAAGGACGACGGCCGGGGGTCTTTCGGGCACGGGGGAGGGGATGTGCGAAGGTCGGGAGGGTCGCTATGCTAGCTGAGCGAGTGCCGCGGGCGGGGACGCGGGGCACGGGCGTTGGGAGGAATCTCGGGACGGCGCTGGCGCTCCTGGTTCTGGCGCTCCTGTCTGCCCAGGTCGAGGGCGCCTTCGGCTTCCGCAAGGTCGTCACGGTGCAGCCCGGCCAGGTCGCGGGCGGCCCCCACGCGAACTTCCCGCTCCTGGTGAGCCTCGTCGATCCCAACCTCGCGAGCGTCCCGAACGCCGGCAACGTCACCAGCAGCAACGGGTACGACATCGTCTTCCGCGGCGAGGACGTCACCACTTGCGGTGGCCCCGCGACCTGCCGCCTGGAGCACGAGATCGAGCGCTACGAGCCCACGACCGGGAGGCTCGTCGCCTGGGTGCGCGTGCCGTCGATCAACGACGGGACAGCGGTCTACATGTACTACGGCGACCCCACGATCACGCGGCGGACCGAGGCGCCGAGCGCGGTGTGGGAGCCCGACAGTCCGGCGACCCCCGGCTACGTGGGAGTCTGGCACCTGAAGGAGACGGGTGCGGGGGACGCCCTCGAGTTCAAGGACAGCTCCAAGAACGCCAACCATGGACAAGGTGGCGAGGGCGACGCGCTCTTCCTGCCGACGCGGGTCGCGGGGAAGATCGGCTTCGCCCAGGACTTCGCCCCCGGGGCCACCACGAACCCGAAGACGGCGCCGCCCGACGGCAAGTTCGACGTGATCGACGCCGGGCACTCCGCGCGCCTGCTCGGGGGCGACCAGATCACGCTCCAGGCCTGGGTCCAGCACAACGTCACCCCGGCCTTTGGCGACTGGTACGGCATCCTGTCGTTCAAGGGCTTCAGCGCCGGCTACCGGCTGCACTTCCAGGAGAACACCCACCGGCTCAATTTCTCCCTCCCGGGCAGCAACGTCCTCACGACGGGCACCGTGACGGCCGGCACCTGGCATCACGTCGTCGCGACCTACGACGGGGCGACAATGCGCGTCTACATCGACGGGGTCCAGGACGCGACGACCGCCGCCCGCGTCGGGCCCGTCACCCCGGCGACCGGCGGCGACGCCGAGCTCTTCATCGGGCACGGCGACCAGATCAAGGACCGGCCGTGGAGCTACGAGTGGGTGGGACAGATCGACGAGGTCCGCATCTCCCGCGTCGCCCGCTCGGCGGGCTGGGTCCTGACCGAGTACCGCAATCACAACGCCCCCACCGGGAGCTTCTACACCGTCGGTGCCGAGACGCCGGGCCCCTACGCCACTCCTGCCTTCACGCTGCTGAGCGTGAACTACCGCTCGATCGGCACGAACGCCGGGGTGCTGCACGGAACCGGGACCGCCAGCGTCGCGCTCGGCTCGACCACCGTGGACTTCGGCGGCGGCGCGAGCCTGCCGGCGAACGTCGGGACCGGGGACACGCTCACCTTCACCGGGGCTCCCGCCGAGACGCTTCACGTCCTGTCGCGAAACTCGGCCACCCAGGTGACGTCGCAGACGCCTGCGACGGTCGCGCACACGAACCAGACCTACACCGTCACCCGCTCCTTCACCCTGCTCGGCGACTGGGAGACCGCCCGGCAGGGGAACCTGGTGACGGAGAACCGGCGCGAGGTGGGCATCGCCTACAACGACGGCCCCTTCACGACCGGAGTGAACGTCGCCGGCTGGACCACCGATTCCGTGAGGTACCCGATGCTCGTCCCGGCGGCCGGCCACCGCCACAACGGGACCGCGGGAACGGGCGTCGTGCTCGACGGCGTGGACACGGACCAGGGCATCCGCGCCTCGACGAGCTTCACCGTGATCGACGGCTTCGAGTTCCGGCGCAACCGCGGAGGCTCCGGCGCCGCCTCCGTGGTCGTGCAGAACTCCGCTTACGACGTGATCCTCCGGAACCTCCTGATCCACGAGTACTTCGACGCGGCCAACAGCGTCAGCGGGATTCGCGGTCAGGCTGATTCGGACTACATGGTTCAGAACACGATCATCTACGACGGCGACGTCGCCGGCATCCGCAACAACGCCGCCACCGCCCACGGCATCGTCGAGAACGTCACGATCTACGACATGGACGAGTGGGGAGTGCTCGGAACGGCGGGACCGCTCATCGTCCGCAACACGATCTCGATGGGCAACCCGAGCGGCGACTTCTCGGGGACGATGACGCAGGGCTACAACCTCTCGTCGGACCTCACCGCCGTGGGGAGCGGCGCCCAGACGGGCCTCGCGGCCGTCGATCAGTTCCTGTCGATCACGCCGGGGGCGGAGAACCTCCACCTCAAGGCGGGCTCGGCCGCGATCGACATGGCCTACTCCGCCTACATGCCGCAGTACTGGACGGACGTGGACGGCGCCTCGCGCCTGTTCACGCCGGTCCCGCAGGCCGGAACGCCCGGGCCCTGGGACATCGGCGCCGACGAGTTCGGCGCCACGACCGCGGTCAAGCTGGTGTCGTTCGCGGCGCAAGGCCTGGACTCCGCCGTCGAGCTCACCTGGCAGACGGGTTCGGAGCTCGACAACCTCGGCTTCCACCTCTACCGCAGCACGAGCGCCGCCGGGCCGTGGCAGCGCCTCACGGCGTCGCTCGTCCCCGGCCTGGGATCGTCGCCGGAAGGAGCCCGCTACGCCTACACCGACACCGGGCTCGTGAACGGCGCGCGCTACCACTTCCGGCTCGAGGACGTAGACGCGTCGTCGAAGGCCACCTCGTACGGGCCGGTCTCGGCGGTGCCGCAGCCTGGTGCGACCGCGGGCGACGGCGCCGGCGGGAACGGCGGCGCTGGCAAGAAGCTGCAGGGCTCCGCCGCCTCGGGCTGCCCCGACTGGGTGCTCGTGGCCTACGGCTCGACGACGGGCGCGGATGGGGCGTCGCTGCGCTGCACGCGGCACGGGAACCCCGAGTCCGTCTCGCTCGGCGTCCTGTCTCGCGACGCGCGCTCCGTCACGCTCGAGCTCCGCACCGGAGGCTTCTGGGCGCTCCACGAGCCCGCGGGCACGGTGCGCGTGTTCGTGCCCGGCTTCGATTCTCCGCAGGACGAGACGTCTGCGGCCCTGCCGATCCGCCGTGCGCTGGCCGATGCCGTGGTCGGACGCCAGGTCCGGCTCGGGGGCGTGCGCGCGCTCGAGCTGCAGGCTTTCAAGGGCCTGGTGCCCTCGGCGCTCGGCAAGGCCGAGATGCAGGTCGGCCGCGACGGCACGGTGCGCGCGTCGCGCCGCGGCCCGCGCGTCCCGTCGCGGCAGTTCCCGAAGCTCGAGCTGGCGCGGCTGCTGCCGAGCCTGTTCCAGGGGGAGAAGAAGAGCGCGCTCGTCGAGATCGCGCCGCTGCGCTTCGACGCACAGCGCCAGCAGCTGGTGCTGGCGAAGCGGGTGCGGGTGAGACTGCTCTTCACCGGGCGAGAGACGGGCGAGAGCGGCCGCGGTAGCTTGGGCCGCGCGCCCAGGACGAGGAAGCCGGCGGTCACGGGCGAGGTGCTGGCGCGGCTCTACACGACCAGCCGCGGGCTGCATGCCATTGCGTTCGACCAGCTGTTCCCAGGTCAAAGCCGCGGCCTTGCGGCGTCCGGGCTGCGGCTCGAGCGGCAGGGCGAGCCCGTCGGCTTCCACCTCGAGCCGGCCACGAGCAGCTTCGGCCCCGCAAGCCGGCTCTACTTCTACGCCGACACGACCGCGGGCTCGACCGATTTCACTTCCGAGGTGGCGTACGCGCTGGTGAGCTCCAGGGACGGGGTGCGGATGCCGCTCGACTCCGCGGCGCCGGGCTCGGGCGCCGTCGCGACGCCTTCGCGCGTCTCACGCTCGTTCGAGACGAACCGCTTCTACCAGCCGGGGTTGCTCGAGGCCGAGGACGTGTGGCTGTGGGAGGCGCTCGTCTCGGGAACGACGCGGATCAAGCCCTTCTCGCTTTCGGCGGTCGACGCCTCCGGCACGGCCGAGTTCGACGTCTGGCTGCAGGGGGCGTCGGAATCCGGCAAGCCCGTGGACCATCACGTGAGCGTGTCGCTGAACGGCGCGGCGATCGGCGAGGCGCGCTTTGCCGGCAAGCGGCCCTACCGCATCAGGCTGAGCCTCCAGGCGTCCTTGCTGCGGGGGGGACCGAACGAGCTCTCGCTCACGAGCGTGGCCGACACGGGGGCCTCGTCGCTCGTCTTCCTCGACCGCTTCTCGCTCGCGCATCCTCAGCGGCCGTCGCTCACGAGCGGGCTCTTCGAGGGGACGTGGGGCGAGAGCGGGACGGCGACGCTCTCGGGGCTGACGGGCCCCGTGGCGCTCCTCGACGTGACGCCTGCCAGCGCCGCCGCGCGCTGGCTGACCGGGTTCGAGGCCTCGGGCGGCTCGCTGCGTTTCCGAGCCGAGGCCGACCGTGTCTACCTGGCCGTCTCCCAGGACGCTCTGCTCGCGCCGCGCGTCGCGGCGCCCGAGTCGTCGACCCTGCGCGCCAGCACGAACCAGGCCGACTACATCCTCGTCGCTCCCAGGGCCTTCCTGGCCGCCGCCGAGCCGCTCGTCGAGCGCCGTCGGGATCAGGGCCTGACCGCGCGAGCCGTCGCGCTCGAAGAGATCGCCTCCGAGTTCGGGCACGGACGTGCGTCGGCCGAGGCCATCAGGAGCTTCCTCGCCCACGCCTTCCACTCCTGGAGCCGTCCCTCGCCGCGCTACGTCCTGCTGCTGGGTGACTCCAACTACGACCCCAGGAACTTCAGCGGCACCTCACAGCCCTCGCCGCTGCCGGCGCTCTGGACCAGGACCTCCTACCTCTGGACGGCTTCCGATCCCGCGCTCGCCGCCGTCAACGGCGAGGACGGCCTGCCGGACCTCGCGATCGGACGGCTGCCGGCCACGACGCTCGAGCAGGCCGAGGCGCTCGTCGGGAAGCTCGTCGCCTGGGAGGACTCGCGCCAGGGACTTCTGGGCGCGGCCGCGCTGGTGGCCGACAACCCCGACCTGGCCGGCGACTTCGAAGCCGACGTCGAGGACATCCGCGGGAGCTTCCTCGGCTCGCGTGAGACACGGGTGCTCAAGCTGAGCGAGCTCGGCTCCCAGACGCGTGCTTCGATCCTCGACGCCCTGAACTCGGGCCTGAGCTACCTGAGCTACGTCGGCCACGGCGGTGCGGCGGTGTGGGCGAGCGAGAACGTGTGGAACTCGTGGGACGCGCCGAGCCTCGAGGCGCAGTCGCTCCAGCCGCTGCTGGTGACGATGAACTGCCTCAACGGGTACTTCGTCGCTCCCGCCTTCGAGTCGCTGTCGGAGTCGCTCCTGAAGCTGGAGGGGCGCGGGGCGATCGCGAGCTTCTCGCCGAGCGGACTGAGCCTCGACGGCCCGGCGCACCAGTACCACCGTGCGCTGATGGCGGAGCTCACGAGCGGACGTCACGACCGACTCGGCGACGCGATCCTGGCTGCGCAAGCGACCTACGCCGAGACCGGGCTGATGCCCGAGCTCCTCGGCGTCTATCACCTGCTCGGAGATCCGGCCACCCAGCTCCAGTAGCGGCGCTCGCCGGCGGCGCGGCCGTCCACCGCCCCGGCGCTGTACCTCGCGGTCGAGCTGCGCGACATCACCCTGAGATAGGAGAAGCGCGACAGGCCGGTCACGATCTCCTCGGACAGCCCCTCGGCCAGGGCCGTGAGGTCGGCGTTGACACCGGTGTACTTGAAGGGCAGGACCGCGACCCAGAAGCCGGCGTCGGCGCGGGCGGCGCCCGAATCGGCCGCTGCCACGGGGCGTGAGGCCGGGGCGGCGACCGCGGTCTCGATCGACGACGACTCCCGGGGCAGGACGCGGAGCGCCTCGCGCACGTCACGCGCTGACGGGAAGCGATCCGCGGCGCTCTTCTCCAGGCCCTCCGGGGCGTCGTGGCGGACGGCGAACTCAAGGAGGACCCCGACTGGAGCTGGCGTGTCCGAGCTCTTGCTGAAAGACGCCCTCGCGGGGGCTTCCTCGAAAGCCGTCGGCGTCTTCGCGGCCGACGTGGCGCGCGTTCTGCTCGGGGCGACCGCCGACGATTGGCGGCTCGTGCGCTGGATCCCGCCTCCGCCGCCGTCCGAGGAGTTCCTGCGCGAGCTGCGGGCACTGGGGGAAGACCTGCTGCTGCTGCGCTAGCGCCCGACGTGTCCCCGACAGCCAGCGCTTCCTGATGATCCAGCCGGTGCCCGAGTCCCACGGCTCGCGACTCGGGCCTACGAGCTCACAGCGCCGATCGGCGCCGGGGAGATGGGCGACCGCCTCAGCCGCCCTCCTTGAGCCGCCGCAAGGCTCGCCGGTCGCGCTTGCTGACCGGGCGGGATGGGGCTCGCACGCCAAGGGTCCGCCGCAGCCGCCGCTCCTCGAGCTCCTCGGGCGAGGGCGGCGGCGTCCGGTCTTCGTAGAGAGCGTGAGCCACGGTCCTCGCGACATGCCGACGGGTGAAGTCCCGCACCACGATGATCTGGCTCCGGCCGCCACTCCGCGTGATGCGCAGCTCGTCGCCCGTGCGCAGCAGCCGGCTGGGCCGCGCCACCCGGCCGTTCACCTCGACCTTGCCGCCCTGGCACGCCGTCCGCGCCAGGGAGCGTGTCTTGAAGAGGCAGGCGACGTCGAGCCACACGTCCAGTCGTTGCTAAGCTGAAGGGCTCTCGACGCGGCCGCCTTCCGTCACTCGATCGGGATCTTCCCGATCCAGCGCTCGATCTTGGCGCCGAGCGCCGCCATCGGCAGGGCGCCGTCCTCGAGCACGCGGTCGTGGAACGCCCGGATGTCGAAGCGGGCGCCCAGCCGGCGCTGCGCTTCGGCGCGCAGCCGGGCGATCTCCAGGTAGCCCACGTAGTAGCCGGTGGCCTGCCCTGGCCAGGCGATGTAGCGGTCGATCTCCGACTCGGCCTCGGATCGTGCGGCGGTAGTGTGCGCCGTCAGGTAGTCGATGGCCCGTTCGCGGCTCCAGCCGAGCACGTGGAGCCCGGGGTCGACCACCAGCCGCGCGGCGCGGTAGGCCATCGCGCTCAGCATGCCGAGCCGGTCGAGGTCGCCCGAGAAGAGCCCCATCTCGTCGGCCAGCCGCTCGGAGTAGAGCGCCCAGCCCTCGCCGTAGGCGCCGTTGTAGCGCAGCGCCGCGTCGTAGACGCCGAAGCGCTGCAGCGGGTGCGCCTGTGTGCGCTCGAGCGCGATCGCGACCTGGAGGTGGTGGCCGGGGATCGTCTCGTGGAACGCCGTCGACTCCGGACCGCAGCGCGACTTCTTCGTCGGCTCCCAGGTGCTGTACAGGTAGACGCCGGGGCGGCTGCCGTCCTCGGACGGCCCGTTGTACTGGTCGCTCGTCGGCTCACGGAACGCCGGCTGCGGCTCGAGCCGGACGTCCGCCTTCGGCAGCAGGCCGAACCACCTGGGCATCGCGGCGCGCGCCCGGGCCAGCGCGGCGGTGAGATGCGCCGTGAGCTCCTCCTTCGAGCGGTAGGTGAGGCGGGATCGGTGCGCAGCCGCGCGAGCAGGGCGGGCACGTCGGAGGTGCCGAACGAGCGCTCGGCAATCGTCTTCATCTCGACTTCGATCTTCGCCATCTCGCGCAGGCCGAGCTCGTGGATCGTGCGCGCTGGGAGCTCGAGCGTGGTGTGGGCGCGCACCGACACGGCGTAGCAGCGCTCGCCGTCGGGCAAGGAGGCGACGCCGACCGCGGCGCGGGCGGCGGGCCGGTAGTCGCGGGCGAGGAAGTCGCGGAAGCGCCCGAGCGCCGGCGCGATCTCGTCGCGCACCACGGCGGCGACGGCGGCGAGCGAGTTGTCGGTCAGCCGGTCGTGCGGCGCGGCCGTCACGCCCTGGTAGGTCGCGACCTCCGGGTAGCGCTCGACGTAGGCGGCCCAGTACTCGTCGGCGAGGACGCGCGGCGCGGCGGCGGGGTCGGCCTGCGCCGGCGCGATCGCAGAGGCGCAGGTCCCGGCGGCGATCAGGCTCGCGAGCAAGGCGGAGAGGATCACCGACCGCCTTCAGGCGCTCCGCGCGGCGGCTCAGACCCGATGCCGGCGAACACCCCGTGCGTATAGGGCGGGTCGGCGTCGTTCGTGGTCTGGGCCAGGTCGAACCACAGGTCCCAGGCCCGCTCCAGCTCCTCGTCAGTCATGCCCTTGAGGTCGAGGTCGTCCTCGCTCAGCATCTGCATCACGCCACCGGGCCCGGCGTTTCCGGCAGCAGGCTCTGCGCGAGCCCAACGGCGATCTCATGCGCCTCGTCGAGCGGCGCCATCTGGCGCACCGACGCGCTCCAGGCGGCGAGGTAGGGGCGCGCGGCGTCTTCGTATCGCCGCATGCGAGCCCGGTCTTCGCCCTGCATGCGGTCGATCTCGCGGGCCAGCTCCACCACCACCTGCTCGCGCGGGCGCCCCTCGCGGGCGGCCTTCACGCTCGGCCTCGGTGATCCCTCGCCGTGGGATGCGGCGAGCGCCAGGATGCGGTCGGGATCGGTCGTCCCCGCAAGCTCGGCGGCGGGGGGGAGAAGACGAGAGATCTCGGCGATCACCGGATAGTCCTTGGCCCTCTGGGTCTGCTTGAGGAGAATCAGGCGCTCCGGATCGATCACGCGGAGGGGTCCCTCGCCCCGCGCCGCGGAAAACATCTCTTCGATGTCCCTCGCAGGGATGCGCGGAGGCCGGCTCACGAAATCGCAGCGGACGCGGCGCTTCTGGTCGTCCTGGAACTCGAAGTGGCTCGACCAGCCTCCGGCCAGCCAGCGCGGATGCAGTGGAGCGCCGGGGCGATAGCGGGCGCCGTGCCGGGCCAGCACCGACCGCACCTGCCGACAGGCGCTCTCCGTCTCGCGCACGACCCAATCACCGTCCTTGCTCATGAGCGCGATCCGGTAGAACACGACGGCCTGGCCGGAGGCCAGGAGAGCGACGACGCCGCCGGAGTTGAACTCGGCCGTGAGCGCGAAGTAGACGTTGGTCATGCCCGCACGCGCAGTATAGCGGCGTGCGGCAGGCTGGCCATCGCGGCAGCTGAGGCTCGGGTCCCCGAGCGAGTACGCCAGCGCTCGACCCAGAAGCTCGTGAACCGGTCCCGCGACGAGATCCCCGTGACGGCTCCAGGCGGACGGAACAAGGACTACCGGGGCGGGATGGGCTCGCACGCCGAGGGTCCGCCGTAGCCGCCGCTGCTCGAGCTCCTCGGGCGAGGGCGGCGGCGTCCGGTCCTCGTAGAGAGCGTGAGCCACGGCCCTCGCGACATGCCGATGGGCGAAGTCCCGCACCACGACGATCTGGCTCCGGCCGCCACTCCGGGTGATGCGCAGCTCGTCGCCCTTGCGCAGCAGCCGGCCGGGCCGCGCCACCCGTTCACCTCGACCTTGCCGCCCTGGCACGCCGTCCGCGCCAGCGAGCGTGTCTTGAAGAGGCAGGCGACGTCGAGCCACACGTCCAGTCGTTGCGAAGCTGAAGGGCGCTCGACGCAGCGCTTTCCGTCACTCGATCGGGATCTTCCCATGGCGTAGGCCCACTCGCTCTCGCCGGCGGGCTACCGCTTCGCGAAGACGGTGCCCCAGTCCACGCGCGCCGTGAGCTGCATGAGGACGAACAGCGTGAGGACCGCGCCGACCGTGACGGTGAGCCCCGTGTACCCCTCGAAGAAGAAGGCGTAGCTGAAGAGCACCAGGAAGACGAGCTGGGCGAGACCGGCCTGGACGAGGGCCGTGTGCATCCCCGCTACGATCCTGAGGTAGCTCACGACCAGGAAGACGCTCACGGCGGCGGCGATGGCGAAGGCGCCGTTCATCTCCATGTGGTCGACGAGGTAGGCCAGCAGCAGGTGGAAGGTGAAGAAGGCCGCGGCCAGGAAGAAGTAGTTCATCGGGTGCAGGCTGCGCCCGCTCAGGACGCCCAGGATCACCATGACCGTCAGGAAGAAGAGCAGC
>Ga0214473_10012230_pt1 | contig 10080 bp, 10 predicted proteins | sample RVTome_7_FD_203509 | JGI IMG/M metagenome (GOLD analysis project Ga0214473, IMG submission 203509) | Soil microbial communities from uranium-contaminated site in the Upper Colorado River Basin, Wyoming, United States - RVT98D197 | ecosystem: Environmental > Terrestrial > Soil > Contaminated >... | reverse complement strand
CGCCCCGGACTGGTTGTCGCTGCCGGAGGCAGCGGTCATGCGTTCAAGTTCGCCCCGATACTGGGCCGTCTGATCGCCGATGTCGTCGAACGGGCGCCCAATCCGTACGCCTCACGTTTTGCCTGGCGGGCGCGGGCCGAACGACGGACGGAAGATGCGCGCTTCCCCGGGTAACCGAAGACATGGGCGACAGAGGCGTCTTCGAGGACGGTTGGCCGTCCCTCACATAGCCAACTCGAGGATCTCCTGCATCTCTTCTCGGGAGAGCCGGATCGGGTTGCCTCGCATGCTGCTCGAACGCGCCGCGGCCGCGATCAAATCCGGGAACTCATCGGCCTCGAGGCCATAGGTCCTCAGCCCGGGGATCTTCAACTCATCGCACGCTCGGATGATCCACTCGACACCGTCCGATGCAGTGGCAGTCTCGCGGCCGGTGAGCAATACAGCAATCTCCGAGTAACGCTGAATCACCTCGGACCCCGATCCGCGTGCTTCAAGTGCCCGTAGATTGATATGCATGGTGTGCGGCAATAGGCAAGCGCACACGGCGCCGTGTGGCGCGGCATAGCGGCCACCGATCGGCCCGGCAAAGCCGTGCGCTGCCCCCAGACCGGCGTTGGCGAGCGCCAAACCGCTCAACAGGCTGGCGAGTGCCATGTCTTCCCTCGATCGAGCATCGCCGTGTCGGTAGGCCACGAGAAGAGATGAGCCCACCCGCCGCAAGCCTTCGCGGCAGAAGCCATCCGTGATCGCATTCCATCGCTGGGTGGTGAAGGCCTCGATCAATTGAGTCAGCGCATCGAGCCCGCTGGCGGCGGTGATCGCCGGGGGCATGCTGGATGAGAGTGCGGGGTCTACTAGAGCCAGGCGCGGCAGCAAGTAATTGCTTCGCAGGCTGACTTTGATTCGATCCGGCGGGGAAGATAAGACTGCGTTGCGAGTGACCTCGGCCCCGGTCCCGGCAGTCGTAGGCACGGCAATGACCGGCAGCCCAGGGTTGGCCAAAGCGCGTCCGCTTCCTATGACTTCCAGGTAATCGAGAGGATCACCGGGGTTCGCCGCCATGACGGCGATCGCCTTGCCGGCATCGATGGGGCTGCCGCCACCACAAGCGATGACGACGTCCGGACCCGACCGGCGCGCACGCGCTGAGCCCTCCCGGACGAGATCGATCGTCGGCTCGGTCGGGACGCGAAATGTCTCTTTTCCGATCCCCTCGGACGCGAGCAGATCCTCGATCTGGCTTGCACGCCCCGCGTCCGCGCCGGTGACGATGAACACCTTTCGGCCGAATTCGGCAGCTCTTTGGCCGACTTCCTGGATGCTGCCCGAGCCGAAGATAATTCGAGCGGCCGTGGTGAAAGTGAAAGCCACGTTCCTACCCCCAGCCCGGGTCCTCGGGGTAGACATTCCGGTACGTTTCCCGGGTTCGGGGTTCGGCGAGCATGTCAGCTACTGCCTCGACCCATGTCGCGTAATGCGCCGTCGCTTTATGCCGGTCGACATCCTGCTCGGTCCGATAGACTTCGACCAGGGTGAACTGGGTCGGCTCATCCTTGTTCTGGATGACGTCGAATCGAGTGATCCCTGGTTCGAGGACGCTCTTCCGGGCATTCGCCAGCGTGGCGTGTGTGAATCCATCGAGAGCCTCGGGTTTGACCCGAACGTGTACGTGGACAATGTGCATGCGCGCCTCCCGGAAAGGATCGATCCGATCGTCACTCGCCGACGAGCGGAATGGCTCTGATCAAACCCTGGTCAAGCCCGCCCAAGCTGTCGGGGCCGAGCCGGTCAAGTGCGTCCTGTAGGGATTGAAGGTTGACCTTGAGTCCCTTGACATCTATGCCCCGACAGCGCGGCGGGAGGGGGTCGAGCCATTGGTGAAGACGAAGCAGCAGCTTGACCGCGCCTCTGTAATTGTTGCGCTCAAGGTGGAGATAGACCACGGCCACCTGCAGAAGTGATCGATACAGGTAGCCCGAGGGTCCGGGTTCGGCCATCCACGCTTTTTCAAGCGCTTCGTGCGCCTCGAAGAAGTCTCCCGCCTGAAGGTGGTTGAGCCCCTCATCCGCCAGCTGCGAGCGCCCATCCTGGCAGGACTTAGCGATCGCCTCCTGATTGGGGACGACGACCCAATCGCGCAAGACCTCGGCAAGCGTCGCCTGCAGGGCGCCCCGCGTAAGCACCAAATCCGCACCCGCCGCGCGGGCTCGGTCAAGGATCGCACTCTCAACATGGGGGCCAAAAGCAACGATCGGCAATCGGCGCGTGGCTGCGGAGGTCTTGAGAACCTGGATCCAGCGTTCCCAGGGAACGGCCTGGCTTGTCAGATCGAAGAGGAGTAGGGCTGGCCTGGTCTCAGCCAGGTGTCGAACCAGCACTGCATCGGGGCCCTCGAGGGGTTCCGTCAACGGGACGGATCTTCCAATTGGGACCCCCTCGGCACCGATTCCCTCCGGTCGTTCGATGAAATGCATGCGGTAACCCAGTCCCCGGGCGGCGTCCTCGAGCCTGGGAACGAGGAAGAGGTCGTCGCAAAACGCGAGGATGAGGGGAGATGTGCTCGGTGCCTCAATGTCCATCAGGGCTCCGCATGAATATGACCCGGTTGAATCCCCGGCCACCGGGATTCTACCAGCGCACCGGAAGCTGCATCGTGGAGAAGATAGGGCGATGCGAGAGCTGTATTGTGATTCTGTATCAGAGGAAGAGCTGGTCGATCGCCAGCCCGAGCTGACGCAAGGTTGAAACCTGGAACACGTTGTCGACAAGTGGGGCGTAGGCGAGCATGTCGCTGTCTTCGGTCCCCCAGGCGCTGGGGTGTTCCGGGTTTAACCAGACGGCCTTTCGCGCCCGACGTGTCAAGTCCTGCAGCAAATCGGTCCGAGGGTTGTTGAAGTTGTTCCTTCCGTCGCCGCAGACGATGAGCGTAGTCCGGCTATCGACCGAGTCCAAATGGTCATTTGTGAGCTGCGAAAGACTGAAGCCCAGGTCGGTGTTGTAGTGGCCAGGAGGCAGCCGATAGAGGACGGAGGGGATTGCGATCTCCGGCCTGCTCGTCTCGAAATCTTGACTGATGTCTTCGAGATGGTCGATGAATGCGAAAGAGCGCGTGCGCGATACCTGATCCTGGATCTGATACAGAAAAAGGAGCAGGAAGTACACGATTGGTCGCATCGAGGTCGAGACGTCGCAGATAACCGTGAACTTGGGCTTGCGCCGCCGGACCTTGTGGATCAGCTCAAATGGGACACCGCCGTATCGAACACTCGACCGGAGTGTCGCCTTTGCGTCCAGCGTGCGGCCTTCCCCGCGTTTGTGGCGCAAGGCCGCCCGGGTGCGCAGTCGGGCGGCCATCCGGGTGACCTGCTGCCGCAGTTCATCCATCTCCGCGGCCTCCAGCGTCTGGAACGGGCGGTCGATCACCTCTGCCTCGGTAGAGCGCTGCGTGTGGGGACGGGCCAGCCTCTCGGCAAGCCGGGCTCCGACTTGATGCTGCACCTGCCGTGAGAGTGACTCGATGTTGGCCTCCAGAAGATCGCGCAGGTCGTCTCTCGCCTGCGTCGCCATCCCGATCAACGCCAGCTGTTGGAGCAGGGCTTCGATTTGTTCCTGCAGGTCGCCCAATCCGAGTTGTTCCAGCGTCCTGCGCGTCAGCCAACCCTCGTCGCGCATGCTGCGCGCGGCGCGCGCACCGGCCCGGCGCATCGCCTTGTCGATCTCCGCTGTCGAAGGTCGTTGGCCGTCGAGCATTCGCTGCAGCAGGTCGCTCAGCATTCCGGCGAGCATCTGCAGCGCCTGGCGGAGTTGCTCCAAGTCCTCCGGGGCAAGTGCTTGATCGGCGCCGAGGGGAGGCGGGCCTGCGGTTCCGAAGTACTTCGGAAATAGCTCATCGAACGTGCGGTGGTCGGAGCGTTCCTTGACGAGAGTTGTCCGCAGCGCGGCCTTGAAAGCCTCTCGCTCGGAAACGCCCAGGCGGGAGACTGCCTGAAACGCATCCTGGCTTTCTGCCAGTGAGACACGGACGCCGGACGCCCGAAGTCCGGCGATGAACTGAACGATGCGCTCATCCATGTCAGGCTACGGCCCCATCTCCATAGCTATCCGAGCCCGGGGTGGCCCGGCTGATCGGTGCAGGTTGGCTGAGGCCGACCCCGATGAGGCAACAACCAGGGAGCAGGCGTCAGCCTGCGACGTCGGAGACATGGCCGTCAAAGGTCTTCGGGAACGTGGAGCTCACGCTCTCGATTGCGGCGCTGAAGGACCACTCGAGCGCGTTGGACATCGCGCTCATGCTTGAGCAAGACGGTCAGAGTCGCCTCCAGTGTCCGCGGGTCGATCGACTGGGCGTTCAAGAGGACGAGCGCCCGCGCCCAATCCAGGGTCTCGCTCACGCCGGGGCTCTTACGCAAGTCCAACTGGCGGAGCTGGTGAACGACCTCGATAGCCTGCCGTGCCAGCTTCTCGCTCAAGTCCGGAACGCGCAAACGAACGATCTCCAACTCGGCCTGCAGATTGGGGAAGTCGATGAAAAGGTACAGACAGCGTCGCTTGAGAGCTTCCGACAGCTCACGAGTGTTGTTGCTAGTCAGAACGACATGAGGTTGGTGGCGCGCCTTGAGCGTGCCGAGCTCCGGCACACTCACCTGGAAGTCGCTCAAGACTTCCAGCAAGAAGGCTTCGAATTCGGCATCCGCACGGTCGATCTCATCAATCAAGAGCAGGCTTGGTTCTTCGGAAAGGATCGCTTTCAGCAAAGGCCGGGCAAGCAGAAACCGCTTCGAGAAGAATACATCCTCCTCCGCGGCAAGTTTGTCTGCCGCTTCGGCGAGGGTGTTGGCCTCTTCGAGCAGGGTGCTCAGCTTCTCCCTCAGGAGCTGGGTATAGAGCATCTGCTTGGCGTATTCCCATTCGTATAGGGCTTTGGATTCGTCCAGTCCTTCGTAGCACTGCAGCCGGATTAGAGTCCTGCCCGAGGCCAGCGCCCAGGCCTTGGCCAATTCGGTCTTGCCGACGCCGGCCGGCCCTTCGGCCAGAACCGGTTTCCGGAGTTCCTGCGCCAGGTATAGAACGGTGGCGATCTCCTCGCCGGCGATGTACTGCTGATTGCGCAACCCGTTTCGAATATCTGCCGGGGAGTCCACGCTTCATTCTCCTTGTGGTCCGACCGCCTGGGCGTTCAAAAGCGGCGCAATGGCATCAACTATACCGCAATTCGATTCACCGGTTGTGATGAAGGGGATTACCTTTCGGCATCGCCTGTGGAGTTGGACCCACCAACGGTCGGGGGCGGGAGGGTCGTGCGAGATCCGTCCTTGGCTCGCCTAGCTTGAGCCGGGGAGGCTGTCACATGGCGTTCAAGTGGGGAGGGAACGTCCCGGCCTTGCGGCTGATCGTGGGCGGTCAGGTCTACGTGAAGTGCTCTATCCAGCGTTCGACCCAGGCCGGATCGACCCGCTGCAGGCGGTTCTTCTTCAAGTTCTCCTTCATGATCCAGATGATATCCCGGTCATCCGAGCGAAACCACTTCTCCATCAGTGGCTTGCCAACCTTGGGGGAAGCGCAGACTGCGACACTCCACCCGTAAGCAAGCCCTTTCCTGAGGACCTTGAAGCCCTCGTTTTTCCGGGAGTCCGCCGCCGGAAGAGCGCTGGTGATTAGGTCGAGGATGCGCAGGACGCGCTTCGCATGGTCTGGATCGCGCAGAAGAGAGGGTTCGCATAAACCGGCGACGACCGCCCGCTGCTCGTACGGGCCTTCGCGCACCCAGGGCTCGACGGCTTCGAGCATGCGGTCGAAGCCCTTTTCGCCCCACCGCTGGAGTGCCATGGCGACGGCCTCCCGGGTCCTCCAGCGAGAATCGGAGGCAAGCCGATGCAAGTCCTTCAGGGCTTTCTGCTTGCCCTCAACCAGAAGGCGCCCGAGGCCGACCGTCGCGCAGAAGGTAAGGAACTCCTCAGGGGAGTTGGTCGGCGCTCGAGCGGGAGACAGGCTGAGCCACTTCTGGATGCGTTTTTCGTCGATCAGATCGGCCGCGGCCTGGGCCAATTCCAGATTGCCCCGCGGCCCCGGCAATCCAGAGTTTTCCAGGAGGAACTCTTCCCACCGGCGGAGGTGCTGAAGTTGCTCGCGGTATGCTTCACGCTTTCCTATGCTAGAGGCCCTCCCGTAGGCGATCGGGCTCTTAGGCCTACAGCCGCGGCAGCTCGATCGCCTGCTGCCGCTGGTACTTCCCCTTCTTATCGGCGTACGAAATCAGGCAGGGCTCGTCCGCCTGGAAAAAGAGAACCTGGGCAATCCCTTCGCTGGCGTAAATGCGTGCTGGAAGTGGCGTTGTGTTGGAAATCTCCAGCGTTACGAAACCTTCCCATTCCGGCTCGAACGGGGTTACGTTGACGATGATCCCGCAGCGGGCGTATGTCGACTTCCCCAAGCAAATCGTGAGAACGTCGCGTGGGATGCGAAAGTACTCGACCGAGCGGGCCAGCGCAAACGAGTTCGGCGGGATGACACAAATCTCTCCCTTGAAATCAACCATGGAGTCGGGGTTGAAATGCTTCGGATCGACAACTGCCGAGTAGACATTGGTGAAGATCTTGAACTCATCGGCGACGCGTATGTCATACCCGTAGGACGATACGCCGAATGAAATCACGCCATCGCGCACCTGGTGGGCTACAAAGGGGTCGATCATCTTCTGTTCGACAGCCATGCGCGAGATCCAATGATCCGGCTTCAGACCCATTCGATTACCTCCTCGTTCGGGAATGAGATGTGCACGTCCGGGACGGCGGTGTCTTGGCTGGATGAGTCTACCCGGCGCCGCGGTTCAGATCCGCAGGCCCATGGCTCACTCGCCCCCAAGGCGGCCTACGTCGCAGCTCTTGTCAGCCTCGTTGGCGATCCTCGCGAACCGGATTCGTCAGGCTGCCGATCCCTTCCACTTCGACGGTGACTTCATCTCCCGGTGCCAGTGGGCTGACGCCGGCCGGCGTCCCGGTAAGAAGCAAGTCTCCCGGTTCGATGGTCATGACTGAAGAGATGAATGCGATGAGCTGGGGGACGGGGTACACCAGGTCACGTGTCGAACCCATCTGTCGCAGCTGACCATTCACCTGACACTTGACCAGGACTTCTGCCGGATCAAGCTCGGTTTCGACCCACGGCCCGAGGGGGCAGAAGGTGTCGAAGCTCTTGGACCGAGACCATTGGCCGTCGCTATTCTGAAGGTCCCGGGCAGTCACGTCATTCACGGCGGTGTACCCCAAGATGTATTCTTTGGCAGCTTCGGGCGTGATCCAGCGACCTCGCCGCCCGAAGACCACCGCCAGCTCGGCCTCGTGTTCGACCTGTTTCGACTGCACCGGAAGCAAGATTGGCTCGCCGGGGCCGATGAGCGCGCTCGGGGCTTTCAAGAAAATCAGCGGCAGTTTCGGGATCTCTGCATCGTGTTCGGCGGCGTGAGCGGCGTAATTGCGGCCGACACAAATGATCTTGCTGGGGGTCGTCGGCGGGGCGAGGATCACCGATTCAAGGGACAAGGTTGCTTCGAGCCGCCGGTAGGTTGTGAAGGGTGAGCCTTCGAGCTCCCCGACTCGACCATCGTCCAGCCAGCCCCAGGTCGGCTCAGATTTCGCGTCCTGTCTGAAACGTAGGATTCGCATTCAGCGCCTCCTGGTCGGATGATGGGTACGGGTGTGGTTTGCGCGCCCAAGCCAGATCGTATTCGACCTGCCAGGGGAATACCTCGACCTCACTGAAACCTGCCGACTCGAGCACACTGCCGAACGCCTCGCGCCGGAACGTCCGACGGAAGATCCAGCGAGCGTTCGAGCCGATGCGGTTTGTGACCAACAACCATGCACCCGGCCGTAGGACCCTGGCGAACTCGGCCAACGCAGCCTGCGGGTCGGGGGTGAACTCCAGCACCTCCAGGCTGACGACCGCGTCGAAGCTGGAGGCGGGGAAGGGGAGCGGCTCAGCCCAGGCCTGGACCCATGTCGAGCCGTCCGCAGCGGGATGCTGCTTACCCAAGGATAGCATCTTCCGCGAAGGTTCTACATTGACAATGCTTGTCTCGCCGAGGATGACATTGTGGAGCGCGCGCGCCGCTCTCCCGGTTCCGGCGCCGACGTCGAGCAGGCGTGCCCCGCGCAATCCTCTGACAGTGTTGAACAGCGGCTCGCCGATCCATCGGCGCTCCCAATCGGGGTCAAATCCTTTGATCCGTTCATAGTGGGAGGCTGTCAGATCGTAAAGCCATACGACGAAATGCCGGCCGAGGTGGGCGCCCTCGCACACGATGAGCTCCCAATAGGCCAGGCCCAACAGGGTTACGACGACGATTCCCGCAATCCACATGATGTGCGTGTACCGGGGTTGGCTGGTGAGCCGATCGGCCGTTTTCCGCGACGGCTAAGTCGGGGCCGAGCCGAGGAATGCTTCAGTCATCTCCGCTACTGAGTTTTGTGGCCAGGCTTTCGACCTGCTCGGCCACGCGAGCGAATCGCCCCGGCCGCGCATGCATCAGCATGCGAGCCAGAGCGTAGACCATCGCCTCGACCATGACCTGCCCTCCGCCCGGATGCGGGCTGGGATGCGCGGCGAGCACGATGTCCGTCTGGCGGGCGACCGCCGAGGAGGGGGCTGCAACCAGGGCGGCCGTGCGCACACCGGCTCGTCGGGCACTGGCGAGGGTTCGCGCAAGCAGAGGCGACTCTTCAACGACCTCGATCGCCACGGTGAGATCGCCTTTGCGTGCGCCTGCCAACGCTCGAGCAAGCTCCGATACCCCCCCGCCGGCAAGGTGGATCGAGTAGCCGGCTGCCTCCAACCACGCCGCCAGACTGCGGGCCGGGGCTTGTGCCAGGCCTTCGGCGAGCAGGATCACACGTTCCGCCTTGTCGAGGGCGGTGATCAGATTCTGCGCTTGTTCCTTGGGGAAGCTACGCCGGGTCAATTCAAGGCCTTTCGCCAGCTCATCTAGCGCGATATCGGCTGCGCCAGCCACGCTGTCCGGCTCGGCCGAACCGTTCGCAAGAAGCTCACGCCTCACCCGAGTTCGGATCTCGCGCTGCAGATCCGGATAACCCTGGTAGCCAAGCTTCTGTGCGAAGCGAACGACTGTCGCCGGGTCGATGTCGAGAGAGTGAGCCAGCTCGGTTGCGGTAAGGAAGGCCGTCTCGGCATAGGAGTCGAGGAGGAAATCCGCCAGGCGGATGAAGCTCGGCGAAAGAGCAGCCCGCGATGATCGAATGCGTTCCTCGTAGGAGGCCATCTCCCCGCTCCCCGGGATGCGTGCCCGTCCGCAACGCCGTGCGTTCACCGGCTACAAAGCGACCCACTATAGCATAGCCAGTTATCGCGGGCAACGAAGCGGGTGCGCCGGCCCATCTCGCGTTGACCGCCTCTAGCGGCCCGACTATAATCCTCCCGGGCGGATAGCTCAGCTGGTCAGAGCACTTCTCTTACACAGAAGGGGTCGCAGGTTCAAGTCCTGTTCCGCCCACCTTATGCTCTCAAACAGCCATCCCGCAGGCGCTTGGGTTTCGGTCAGTCCTCTCGCCAGGCGTCAAAGGAAGTCCACAGGGTGCCTCGGCCTCGGCCGGCGAACATCAGGCCGTGATCGCCCGACGCACAAATTCCACTCAAACGTGCGAGAGGAACATGGCCCCAGTTGATGATCGGGATGGACCGGAGACGCCCCCCTCGACCGGGCGGGTATGGTCAGGGCGGTGTGGACGATCAGAGTAGATCGCCCACACGTGTCACCCTTCCCAAGGCTCCTATGCCTAATCCGGAGCGGGAGAATCGAGCGATATGACACGCGCAGTCCGATCGAATGCGAAGCAACACGTGCTGTCCAGGCCAAGGCTCATGCCGAAACGCCGTAGAGCGATGCGCAGCACGCCACACGCATTGGCCTTGGGCCTCCTGAGTTTCACCGTCGCCTGTGGGCCATTGGGTTTTGGAGGGGCTCCCCCGACGATCGCACCCGTTCCGATCGGAACGCTCGGCCTGCCGACGGTCGCGCCCAGACCGACGATCGTAGTCACAATCCCCCCTACACAGGAACTGCCA
>Ga0214473_10012229_pt1 | contig 10080 bp, 9 predicted proteins | sample RVTome_7_FD_203509 | JGI IMG/M metagenome (GOLD analysis project Ga0214473, IMG submission 203509) | Soil microbial communities from uranium-contaminated site in the Upper Colorado River Basin, Wyoming, United States - RVT98D197 | ecosystem: Environmental > Terrestrial > Soil > Contaminated >... | reverse complement strand
AAGGGCCTCGGCAGCGGAGTTGCCGAGCGCGCGCTCCGCCTCGGCGATGCCCCATCGCGCCTCCTCCGCCAGCGGCCCGGTCGGCCGCGTCGCCAGGGCTTGCCGGTAGTCGCGCAGGGCCCCGGCGGCGTCGTCCAGTTGCTCGAGGTGGAGCGTGGCCGAGGCGACGCCGGCCACCATGGCAGCGTCGGAGTGCGGGAACCGGCGGCTCGTGGCACGGTAGAGCCGGTCGGCCCCGCCCCAGTCCCGGACCCGACGCCGCTCGTTGGCGAGCGCCAGCAGATCCTCGGGCGGCGCCTTCTCGACGTCAACCTCCTCCTCGGCGGGGGAAACGTTGCGGCGAGGCACGCTGACGATGGATGCAGGGGGCATGGGATGTGGCACTGGGCCAGCGGTCTGCGGCGGCTCGACGGCCGGCGGGGCGTGGTCGTGCTTCCTCTCGCGGCGCGGCTCGGGCCGCCGAGGTGGTGCGACAGGGGAGCGCGGGGCGACGGTGTGCTTCACGTGCCTGACCAGGGCCGGCGCAACGGCTCCGGAGAAGCAGAGGAGTATCGCAGCCGCGAAACGGAGCGCGCGGCGCCAGCCCATCCTGGCGGGCGCTTCGGCGCGGGCCGGCACGTCCGGATCCGCGAGCGCCGCGTCGACGATGGATCTCACCATCGCCGCGCTCCGTGCCGGCGTGAGGGCGCGGGCCGGGCCGGGCAGGCCGTCGAGGCGTGGCAACAGCTCGCTCGGCGGCGGCTCGTCCATGCTCGCGGCGTCCTCGTCAGCTGAAGTGTACCGCCTCAACAACCTCAGCAACTTTCACCTCCGTGCAATGCCCGCAGCTTGCCGATACCGATCCGCAGGCGGCTGCGCACGGTCTCGAGCGGGACGCCCAGATCGGCGGAGATGTCGGGGACGCTCATGCCGAGCACGTGGTGCAGCACCAACGCATGGCGTTGCTCGTCGGGGATCCGATCGAGCAGGGCGACCGCCCGCCGGCGGGCGATGTACTCATCCGGCGGGGCGTCGGGGTGCGGGACCGCCTCGAGGTCAGCGCTGCCGTCGAGCTGGGCCCGAGCGCGGCGGACGCGCCTCAGACAGCCGAAAGTGGCCCGGATCGCCACCCGGTCGGACCACGATCGGAGCGTGCCCTCGCCGCGATGGCTGGGCAGGCCGCGCACGATGGCGACCATCGCCTCCTGGGCGATGTCCTCGGCCTCGGCGTCGCCGCGCACGAGGTAGCGGACCAGGTTGCGGACGCGTGGCAGGATCTCGGTCACCAGTTCCTCCAGTGCCCTGCGATCGCCGGCAGCTGCCGCGGCCAGGCGAGGATCCGCGGCGGTCACAGCCGTGCCTCCCGGCGACGTGGAGCGCGGCTCCCCGCAATAGAGGTGCGAATAGGTCCGACAGGGTCACGCGGCGATTGCCGGGCGATCATGGCAAGGGGAGTGGCGCGATGGGTCGTCGTCGGGGCGGCAAGAGTTCAGGAGGCGTCGAAAGCCAGCGAAAGGGTGGCGCGCGGCTCCACGGGCCGCAGGGCCGACACCCGGTCGAAGCCGGTGCCGGTGGCGACCCCGAATTCCGGCGGGCGCAGGAGGAAGTCGGCGCCTAGCGAAAGGGCGAGCCAGAACGCGGGGCTGAGCCGCCGGGCGGCGCGAACCGATGGCGTGACCACGGGCGACCACGAACTATCGGACGCGGTGGGCGTGAGGCCGGCTCCCGCGGCGGTCGTGGTGCGCGGGAAGCGCGTGAATGCTGCGCCGAGGTCGATGCCGAGACGCCACCGGGCCGCTGCGTCGGGCGGGCCGAGGACGTCGAGCCCGGCCACCACGCCGGCCGACTGCTGCTCCACATGCATCGTCGCGAGCGGGGAGCCCAGCGTCGTCGCCGGATGATAGGTGAGCGTGGCGGCGGCGCGCCACCGCCCGACGGCTGCACCCACCCGTGCGGCCACACCGTGACTGCCTCTCGCGTTCTCGCCGTCGAGCACGCCCGTCCAGCCGAGCTCGACCCACGGTCGCAGCGCCACGGAGGGTGCGACCTCGCCCTCGCCCTCGATCTGGCCGCCGGCGGCGAGGCCCCGCAGCTCGGTGCGGACGATCAAACCGACCGCCTCGATGGAGGCGGAGGCCGACAGCTCGCCCGTCACCCGACCCACTCTCCGCACGAGCACGCGTTCGCCCTGCGCAGCGCGAACGACCCAGCTGTCACCCTCGGCGCCGAACCACACCACGGCCTCGGCGCGGTGCTCGGCTGCCCGCGCCCGCGCCACCACGAGCTGAGCGCCAGGATCGGGCGGCAGCGCCGCGTCCGTCTTGACGATCGTGACGTCGAGATCGGCGACCTGGCCCTCGACGCGCGCCGCCAGCTCGCGATCGCGATCGCCGTCCATCAGGAGCAGCACGCGCCGCGCGTCAGCACGAGCGGCGGTGGCGCCCACGGCCATCGCCACTGTCGCCATCGCCATCCCACAAGCGCGGAGCCCCATCGAGCCACTGTACGCGCCTGATGTCGGCTGTCGAGGCGCAACTCACGGCGCTGGTCGCTTGAATTGAGATGGAATGAGTGGGGCCGCTGCCCCGTCAGTGCGCGTGCCGATGGTGGGCGTCGGGCAGGTGCGCGTGCTCGTGGACCAGTGGAGCGTGGCGGTGCGGATGCGAGTGGGACTCGGCCACCACCACGCCCTCGTGCTCGTGCAGATGATGCTCATCGTGTAAGTGGGCGTGCTCGTGCTCCAGGACCTCGTGCTCATGGAGGTGGTGATGGCGCGCGCGCACCATCACGGCGACCCCGATGGCCATCGCCATCGCGGCACCGACCTCCCGGAACCCCACGTGCTCGCCCAGCAGCGGCACCGACGCGCACGCCCCGGCGAACGGTGCCGTCGCGAAGAGGGCCGCCTGCCGCGCCGCGCCCACCTCGCGCATCGCGCGAAGGTGCAGGACGATGCTCATCCCATACCCCAGCAAGCCGGTCATCAGGGCGGCCAGCAGCGCGAGCCCGCCGGGGACGCGCTCTCCGAGCGCGAGCGCGAGGACGACGTTCACGGCGCCGGCCACCAGCGACTTCACGCGGACAACCGCCACCGGGTCGTGCAGCGCCAGGCGCTGGCTCAGGTTGTTGTCGAGCGCCCACCCGACGCAGGCCGCGGCCACGGCGAGCGCGCCCATGACCTGAAAGCCACCGAGGACACTCGGGAGGCCGAGGGCGGCAGCGCCGAGCACGACCGCTCCAGCCCCGAGGGCCTCGCGGAGCGCGAGCGACTCCCCGAAGACGAGCACTGCGAACGCGATGGTGAAGGGGGCCTCCAGGTTGAGGAGCAACGACGCCGTCGAGCCCGGAAGCTGGCCGAGGCCGTACATGAGCAGGATGGGCGCGACCACGCCGCCCGCGATGACCACGCCGAGGAGAGGCGCGGCGTCCTCGCGCCGCAGCGGCGCCTCGCCTGGCGTGCCGCGCAGTGGCACAAGCAACAGGAGGCCGAGACCGCTCCCGAGGTAGAGCAGGCCCGCGAGCATGAATGGACCGCTGTCCGGCAGCAGGAGCTTCGCGATGGGCGTCGAGAGCCCGAACAGGACGGCGGCGCTGAGCCCGCTCACCGCTCCCTTCATCAGCGCGCGCCGCATCGCAGGAAGCTACTCGGTCACCGAGTTCGGGGCGAGCCATCCTCGATGACTTCGAAAGCGAAAACATCTCGAAAAACCGCGGTCATCTCGGGTCATCTCGTTTGACAGGCCCCGGAGTGGCCGATACCCTCCGCGACCGTGAGCGACAAGCGCGGCTGGGGCAAGACAGTCCTGGGCTGGTTCGTCGTTGACGGCGAGGCCAGGCGTGAGGAGCCCAGCGGTGACGAGCCCCGTCGCGACGAGCAGGAGGCCGACAGCCCCGCCGTGGAGCTGCAAGGGCCGCTCCCCCCCATGGTGGAGGGATCGGTCGATTTCGGGCAGATTTACGAGGCCGCCGGCGTGGACTCGGCCGGACGGGAGCAGGTGAGCAAGGCGCGGGAGCTCCTCCGCTCCCTGCCGACCGATACGCCGGCCACCGTGAAGAAGCAGATCGTGGAAGCCGCGCTCAAGGCGTTCGGGGTGCCGACGGCCCGCATCATCGAGGCGGCGGTGGCCGAGATCCACGCGCTCGAGGCCTTCATCCGCGCCGGGCAGGCGGAGGTGCAGAGGACGGAGGACACCGGGAATCGGCGCATCGCGGAGCTCGAGGCCGAGACGGCCCGGGTGCGCGAGGCCATGCAGCTGGCCGTGGCCGAGCAGGAGGCCCGCGCGCGCGCCGCCAACGGCGAGAAGCTCAACATCCAACCGGTGCTGGAGTTCTTCGGGGAAGAAGCGGTGGCGCAGGTGGTTCAGGACTCGGCGAAGCTCGGTCCGCCCCGCTGACCAGCCAAAACGGAGGCGAGGATGGCACGAGACGGTTTCCTGGCGCGTCTTTCCAATCTCTGGCGCGGGTTTCTCAGCCTGTGGATCTCGGGGCTCGAGAAGGAGCACCCCGAGATCGCCTACGAGAACGCCATCAACGGGATGATCGAGAAGTACAGCGCCCTCAAGAAGGCCACCGCCGCCATCATCCGGCGGCGCGAGGACATCGAGGCGAGGCTCAAGTCGAGCAAGGCCGAGCTGGCACAGGTGGGACAGGACCTCGACGCCGCCGTGGCCACGAACCAGGATGATCTGGGCGTCATGCTCATCCAGAAGAAGACCCAGCTCTCCACCGACGTGGCGGAGCTCGAGGGAGAGATGCAGGCATCCGTCAAGGACGCCGAGAGCGCCAAGGCGTCGCTCATCCAGGTCCAGGGCGAGATCAGGAAGCTCAAGGCCGAGAAGGACAACATGCTCGCCAAGATGGCCTCTGCGAACGCGCGCCTGCGCATCCAGGAGCAGCTGGAGGGGCTCTCGGTTGACGCGGAGGTGAAGGCCCTCGACAACGTGCGCGAGCACATCCACAACCTCGTGGCGGAGTCGAACCTGGGCAAGGAGCTCCAGGAGTCCTCGCTCGACCAGCGGCTCGCGCAGCTGCGCCAGCAGGGCGGCGAGACCAACGCCCGGCAGGAGCTCGAGCGTCTCAAGGCCGCCGCCACCGCCAAGAAGGCCCAGACGAAGACCATGTGAGCGCGGCAGGACCGCGCCTGAACCGACTCGATCGCGGGGGGTCGCTCTCCTATGAAACTCACACCATTCGCCAAGATCTTCGTCACGCTGGTCGTGCTCGCGGTGGTGGGCTACGTCGGCTGGCAGCGCTACGGCGATGTCGTCCGCTGCTGGGCCTCGCCCACCGCCTGCTCGCCCGAGGGTGTCGTCAGCCAGCCCGCCAGTCACGAGAAGGTCTCGCGTGACGACTTCGCCGCGCTGGGGAAGGCACCGGCCGATCCGGAGCGCGGCGCCGCGCTCCCGGCGGTGCCCAAGCCGCCCGTCGCAAAGGGCCGGCTCGCCCGCCCGCTCCGCGTCGGCATCAACACCTGGGCCGGTCACGCCCCGGGCGTGGTGGCGAACTTCGGCCTCGCTCCAGGGAAGGCGGGCTCGATCTACAAGGGCCTCGGCCTCGACGTCGAGTTCAAGATGATCGAGGATCCCGCAGCCAAGCTGGCAGCCTTCCAGGCCGGTCAGATCGACGTCATGTGGGACACCGTCGACTCGTGGGCCCGGGAGGCCTCGGCGCTGGCGGAGGGGACCGTGCGCGGCCGCGCCATCATCATGCAGGACTGGTCGCGCGGCGGCGATGGCATCGTCTCGATCTCCGGCATCCGCAGCATCGAGGATCTGGCGGGCAAGAAGATCGCGACCACCGAGTTCACCCCGTCGCACTGGCTGCTGCTCTACCTGCTCTCCCAGAGCGGCCTCTCCCCGGAACAGAAGGCCGCCGTCGAGAAGAACCTCGTCGTCACCCAGGACGCCCCCGCCGCCGCCGCCATGTTCAAGAGTGGCAAGGTGGATGCGGCGGTGACCTGGGAGCCCGATCTCTCCGGCGCCGTCGCAGCGCGCGGCGACGCCGCCCACGTGCTCGTGTCGACCACGGCCGCCTCCAACGTCATCGCCGACACGCTGGTGGCCCGCCAGGACGTCATCGACCAGGCGCCAGCCACGCTGGCCGCCTTCGTCGCCGGGTGGCTGGAGGGCATCGACCACATGCGAAAGGACCCGGCGGGCTCGAACGCCATCCTCGGCGACGCGCTCAAGCTCGACGCCGAGACGGTGAGCGGCATGCTCTCGGGCCTGAAGCTCACCCCCTTCGCCGACAACGCCCAGTTCTTCGGGCTCACCGGCGGCAAGGCCCACTTCGAGACCCTGTTCGACACCGCCTTCCGCATCTGGCGCAAGAAGGGCGTCGTCACCCGCGCCGTGGACGCGAAGGACCACTACGAACCGCGCTTCGTCGCCGCCCTGGCCGACCAGTACAGGGGCCAGGAGGTGGTGGAGGCGAAGCTGCCGGCCAAGGCCCCCTCGCCGAGCGACGTCCCCATCATCAACAAGACGCTCTCCATTAATTTCACCCCGGGCTCAGACGAGATCATGCCTGGCTCCTACTTCACGCTCGACTCCCTGGGCGACACCATGATCTCCTTCGGGAAGACGTACCTGCGCGTCGAGGGCAACACCGACTCCACCGGATCACGAGCGGTGAACATCGATCTCTCGCGCCGCCGCGCCATGGCGGTGAAGGCGTACCTCGTGAAGAACTTCAACGTGCCCACGGAGCGCTTCCAGACCCTGGGCCGCGGCCCCGACAACCCGGTCGCGCCCAACGTCACCGAATCCGGGCGTCAACTCAACCGGCGCACCGACATCAAGGTGCTGCTGGCGACGCCCTAGCACGGAAGGGCGCGACATGCAGTCGGAACTCTTCGCCCTCCGCGCTCCGCTGCCGCGGCGGCTGAGGCCCTGGCTGGCAGTCGCCGCCTGGGCCGTCATCCTCGGCGCGTGGTGCGGCCTCTCCTACGGGGGCGTGGTCGCGCCCACCTTCCTCCCCAAGCCGCACGAGGTCGTGCGCGGGCTCCTCCAGCTCTTCTACGACAAGAACCTGGGGGAGGCCATCGGGACGTCCACGCTGCGCATCACCATCGCCTTCCTGCTCGCGGCCGCGCTGGCCCTGCCGCTCGGCCTCGCCATGGGGGCGCTCGAACCGGTGAACCGCTTCTTCGAGCCGGTGATGGCACCCCTGCGCTTCATGCCCATAAGCGCTTTCATCCCACTCCTCATCCTCTGGTTCGGCATCGACGAGGGAGAGAAGATCGCCTTCCTCTTCCTCGGTGTCTTCGTGTACCTCCTGCCCGTCGTCGTGAATGCCGTGAGGGCCGTTCCCCAGGAGTACGTCGACACGGCTTACACGCTAGGTGCAAGCCGTCGCCAGGTCGTCTTCACCGTGCTCCTGCCCGCGGCCCTCCCGGAGATCTTCGAGTCCTTCCGCGTGATGAACGCCATCGCCTGGACCTACGTCATCCTGGCCGAGGCGGTGAATCCGGGGACCTCGCTCGGTTACCTCATCCAGCTCGCCTACACGCACGCGCGACCGGAGTGGAGCTTCGCCGGGCTCATCGTCATCGGGGGCGTCGGGCTCGGGACCGACGGGCTCATCCGGCTCCTCAACTCGCTCCTCTTCCGCTGGCGGGAGGAAACCCGTGGCTGAGGCGACCCAGCAGGCGGCTGCCACGGCGGCCGCGCAGAAGGTCGCCGTGGAGGACCTCACGGTCTTCTACACCGGGCACGCGGGCGACAAGGTGCACGCGGTCGACCACGTGAGCTTCACGGTCGCCGACAAGCCCGGGGGCGGGGAGGTGGTGGTGTTCGTCGGCCCCTCCGGCTGCGGCAAGTCGACGCTCCTCAAGTGCCTGGCGGGCCTGCTGGCGCCGACCAGCGGCCGGGTCCTCGTGGACGGGAAGCCAGTCCAGGGGACGAGCCGCGACCGAGGGATGGTGTTCCAGGCCTACACCTCCTTCGCCTGGCTGACGGTGCAGAAGAACGTCGAGTACGGGCTCAAGCTGGCCGGCGTCCCTGACCAGGAGCGCCGGCAGCGCGCTCGCGAGGCGCTCGTGCGGGTGGGGCTCGACGACTTCGCCGGTCGCTATCCGAAGGAGCTCTCCGGCGGCATGAAGCAGCGCCTGGCCATCGCCCGCTCGCTCGTCAACAGCCCGCGCCTCCTCCTCATGGACGAGCCGTTCGGCGCGCTCGACCCGCAGACGCGGTGGAGCATGCAGGGGTTGCTGCTCGACATCTCGCGCAAGGTCGACAACACCATCGTGTTCGTCACCCATGACGTGTCGGAGGCGGTGTACCTGGCCGACAGCATCTACGTCCTCTCGAGCCGCCCGGCGAAGATCCTGGAGCGTACCGACGTGCCCTACTTTGGCGATCGCAGCCCGTCGCTCAAGCAGTCGTCGGAGTTTCGCGACATCGAGGCGCGCGTCCTCTCGTCGCTGCACGGCCAGCCGGGCAACCTCAGGGTCAGCGGATGACCGGTCTCGGGGTCAGTCGATGACCGGTTTCGGGGTCAATCGATGACCGGTCTCGGCGACCGCGAGGGGGAGCCGAAGCGGGAGCCCGCCCCCTACTATCGCTACGCCTTCCACAACCTCTACAACTACGCGCTGATGGCTGGCATCGGCGCCGCAGCGCTCCTCACCGGGAACTGGGCGCTCGGGCTCCTCGGGGCCGGCCTCGAGGCGCTGTGGATGGTGTACGCGCCCGACTCGCGCCTCCTGCGCCGGCTGTGGTTCGACCGGCTCCACGGCGCGGAACTGGAAGCGGCTGCCGCCGCCGAGCGCGGTCGGCTGCTGGCCTCGCTCTCCCCCGGCGACCGCTATCGCCTCGAGGCACTCGAGGAGAAGCGGGACCAGATCCTTCGCCTCGCCGCCGAAAACCAGGCCATCGGCACCGATCTCCTGCGCGACGAGCTCGGCAAGGTGCGGAAGCTGGCCGCCTCCTTCGCCGACCTGGTGGTCACCGCTCACCGCTACCGGGAGTACCTGGACAGCGTCGACTTCGACGCGCTCGAGCGCGAGCTGCGCGATCAGACGCGGCGTGCCGGCGGCAAGGTCGTGGAGCCTGCTGCCAGCGGGCGCTCGAGCCGCATCGAGGGGCTCCCGGAGCTGGCGCAGAAGAACCTCGCCATCCTCATGAAGCGCCGCGAGAAGCTGTCCGAGATCCGCGAGTACGTGTCGCAGGCCGAGGCACAGATGGGCCTCATCGAGAACACCTTCCGCCTCCTCGCGGACCAGATCGTCACCATGCGCTCACCGAGGGAGCTGGGCGGGCAGCTCGACGAGCTCATCGACGGGGTGGAGGTGGTGCGGAGCACGGCACGGGAAGCGGAGGCTTTGCTGGAGGTGGCACGATGAGCGAGACCCGGTCGTTGCCCGCCTGGGCGGCGGAGCTTCGCCGCCGCTACCTGCGCGGTGAGGCGTCACAGTTCGTCGTGCACGGCAACGTCCACGACCTCGTGTTGCAAGACGGGGTGCTGCGGCCTCTCGGCGAGTTCCTCGCCAAGGGGCTGCTCGCGCCCTCCAAGGAGACGGTGGTCGCCTACAACGTCTCGAGCGGCGCTCGCTTCGAGAAGCGCAAGGGCGACGTGGCCGGGCTGGAGGACCTCCTGCTCGAGCGGAGAGCCGACAAGGTGCTCCAGGCGCTCGAGCAGCTCCTCGTCGCCTCGAGCCAGGTCGCCGTCATCCTGGAGTACGCCGAGATGATCGCCCCCGCCGGCGAGGCCAACTTCTTCTCCGAGGCAGACCGGCAGAACGTGGTCACCCTGCACCGCTGGTCGATGTCACCCGTCATCGAGGGAAGCGACAACGTCGTCCTGCTCGTGACCGAGAACCTGTCCGAGCTCCACCCGAAGCTCGTCTCGAACCCCAAGACCCCGACCATTCGCGTGCCCATGCCGGACGGCGACGCGCGGCGGGAGATCATCCGCCACGTCGCACCAGGCCTCGAGCCGGCCTGGCTCGATCGCCTCGCCGAGGTCACGGGCGGCCTCAAGGCCGTCCAGATCAAGGCCATCCTGGAGCCGGCGCCGGAGGACGCGGACGACCTCGCCGAGCGTGAGCGCTTCATCGCCTCCCTCCTGGCAGGCACGCCGGGCGCGGACGAGCGGGCGCGA
>Ga0214473_10012228_pt1 | contig 10080 bp, 7 predicted proteins | sample RVTome_7_FD_203509 | JGI IMG/M metagenome (GOLD analysis project Ga0214473, IMG submission 203509) | Soil microbial communities from uranium-contaminated site in the Upper Colorado River Basin, Wyoming, United States - RVT98D197 | ecosystem: Environmental > Terrestrial > Soil > Contaminated >... | reverse complement strand
TCCCAGCCAGAGGTAAGAAGGGTGTACAGATTGATGAGGTGAAGCCCGGCCGCCTTGTCTCTCGTACCGGCCGGAAGCTCGACTCGCGCGCCAAGACTTTCGAATGCCTCAAACAGGCCGCAGAGAAAACAGTCGATTTTGAGAATGTCGCCCTTACGGTTGGCCAGGGTGCCCAGGCCGTGCAGATCATGGTCGGCGAAATCCGGGTCAACGCTGAGTTCATCGAAAACATCCTCAAGATGGTGCTCGAGAAATTCACGCCGGACACGCCCATCACCATGACCTTCCGCAAGGCCCACTTTGCCTCCGGGCACGACCTCAAAGACTTCGCCGGTAAGCTCGGCCTCGACCTCCAGCCCGGAGACATCGAGCAATGAGCGACAAGCCCCGGACCGTGGATTTCGGCGCTCCCGAAAAGTTTGGCGCGCATGTCTTCCGTGTAGAAATACCGGTTTCGAGAAACGAGCCGGTCCGCATCGTGGAGGACTTCGGCTACCGCGGCCTCGAGGGCGGCATCCCGCGGGAGGAGGAGCGCGTCATCCTCGCCCGCCCGGCCTGGTCCGCCATCGCCGACATCGCCCGGCGCGAGTTCAACGACCGGCTCAAGGCCGCCAAGGTGTCCACCGGTCGCTGGCATACTGGAACCAACTTTTTGGACCGCCTCCTGGGCAAGGAACTCTGTGTCCTTGCCTGGGCCGCCGAGACTGCGAATGAGGAGCAGCTCCCGGTAATCGCCAGTAAGTGGGCCGCACTCCGGCCGGAGGAGCGCTGGTGGCTATTCTTCATGACCGTGGCCGAGGCCGGCCTGCCGGAGGACACACAGCGCGGCTGGCGGCGTGCCCTGTTCCATGCCCTGTCCGATGGGGAAAAACCACCTATTAGAAGAGCGCGGAGGCCGGTTTACGAGGAGCGCGCAAACCTGCCTCTGTTCAAGGAGTATGAATGAGCGCCCCAGTCACCCCGTTTACACTTAAGGACGCTTCTGCCCTGATCGAGCGCCTGCTGCCGGTGCAGAAACTCTCGGCGGAGGTCTTCAAGGAACGCAAGGCGGGCGCTGGTCAAACACTCGTACCTTTAGGTGCCTATTGGAAAGGGCGCAAGCCACTCATCCTGAACAAAGCCTGCATCCTGGGCTGCCTGCTGCCGGCCACGGACGACCTTAAGCGCGATCTTGAGATTTTCGAAAAGCTCATGGCCATGGACAACGAATCCTTCGCCGTCCGCTGGCCCCACCGCCCCAAACCCAGTGAAATCCTCGCCGCGCTCAGCCTTGCCTGTATCACGGACTATTTCACCGCCGATCCGACTGGTGTCTTGCCCGAATCCGCTCCGGTGGACTGGTCCAGACCGGAATACAAGGACGTTAAGGTGGCCTGGCGCGAGGACATCTCCGAACTGGAGCGCCGCCGACTTGAAGCGCAGATGCTGCCCAAGGCGCCCTACCGTGAGCGTGTTAACACGGCCGGACGGCCCGAGGAGGTGCTGGACAAAGTCCACGACCACATCTGGGATGCGGTCAACGTCCACCTCGGCACGAACGCTCGCTCGTTCCCGGAGCTTATCGATCAGCTCGGCATCATGCGCTTCGGCCATCGGCCTCGAGTGGCCGACACCTTCTGCGGCTCAGGCCAGATCCCCTTCGAGGCGGCGCGTCTGGGCTGCGACGTTTATGCCTCGGACCTCAATCCCGTGGCCTGCATGCTCACTTGGGGTGCATTCCACATCTTAGGGGCTAATGAACAACACCGGTACGACTTGGAACGCGAGCAAAAAGAATTCGTCCAAAAGGTGCTGGCAGAAGTAGATTCGCTTGGTATCGAAACCGATGGCAAGGGATGGCGTGCCAAAGCCCATCTTTACTGCTTAGAGGTTCACTGCCCGCAATCAGGCTGGATGGTTCCAATGCTACCATCCCGTATCGTAAGCTATGGCAAGCAGGCTATCGCCGAGTTGGTTCCTGACCTGAAGCGGAAGCGTTACGACATTGAAATTCGGTGCGGCGTTACCCCGGAGGAACTCGCTGCGGCAGCAAAAGGAACTGTTCGTTCCGATGGACGCGGTAAAGATCCGTATCTCGTCCACACCGTCAACGGTACCGAATATCGAATGAAAATTTCAACTCTGCGGGGTGATTACCGTAAGCCTGATGGCAAAACAGGCAACAGGCTCCGGCTATGGGAAAAGAATGATTTCAAGCCCTGGCCCGATGATATATATCAGGAGCGGCTTTACGCAGTCCAGTGGATGCGGCCAAAGAAAAAGGGGAAAGGTTTTGACAGTGAATTTCGCTCAGTGACCGAAGACGACCTGGAGCGGGAACGAGTGGTCGAGGATTTCATCGCCGGGCACCTGGCCGAATGGCAGGAGAAGGGCTGGGTGCCAGAAATGCGTATCGAGCCGGGCGCCAAAACCGACGAACCCATCCGGACACGTGGCTGGACACACTGGCACCACCTGTTCCCACCGCGCCATTTGCTAATCCTTGGGTTGCTGCATAAGCACGCATCCAGCGGATATGCGCTCTTGGTTCTCTCTCGAGTTTTGGACTACACAAGCAAATTGTGTAGATGGTCTTCTTCTAAGCCGGGAACAAGTCGCCCGGGGGAAGGGGGTAGAACCGGGGGGGGCAGTGACAATCCAGTTAATGTTTTCTATAACCAAGCGCTAAATACCCTGATTAATTACGGCTGTAGGGCATGTGTCCCAATACTGCAAATGATGGAATTTATCATGCCATCCTTTCCCTGCGACTCGGCGGTGTCAGTTAAGTGTGCAAATGCCGAGGCGCTTACGTATCATAGCGATATCTTCGTCACAGACCCGCCTTACGGTGATGCGGTGAAATTTGAGGAGATACTAGAGTTCTTCATCGCCTGGCTGCGCAAGAACCCGCCGCCGGAATTCGCAGAGTGGGTCTGGGACAGCCGCCGCGCGCTGGCCATCAAGGGAGAGGGAGAGAATTTCCGCCGCGGCATGGTGGCCGCCTACAAGCGGATGGCCGAGTGCATGCCGGACAACGGCATCCAGGTGATCATGTTCACCCACCAGTCCGGCAGCATCTGGGGCGACATGGCCAACATTGTCTGGGCTTCCGGTCTGCGGGTCACCGCTGCCTGGTACGTGGTCACCGAGACCGACAGCGCCCTGCGCGAGGGCAGCTACGTCAAAGGCACTGTGCTACTCATCTGCCGCAAGCGCCAGGAGGCGCACAAGACCACCCGCGACGAGCTGGCCTGGGAAATTCAGGAGGAGGTGGAGGCTCAGGTTAATACCCTCACCGGTCTCAACCAGCAGGCCAGGGGCCTCTACCGCGACGAAAACGTGTTCGAGGACGCCGATATCCAGATGGCCGGGTACGCCGCCGCCCTGCGCGTGCTCACACGCTACTCGAGCATTGATGGTCGTGATATGACCACTGAGGCTATTCGCCCCCGCTTGAAAGGCGAGACCACCTTTGTGGATGACCTTATCACATTCGCCGTAAACACCGCCAACCAGTGCCTCGTCCCCCGCGGTATTGACAAGAATAAGTGGGACCGGCTCAGCGGCGCCGAGCGCTTCTACCTAAAGCTCCTGGAGCTCGAGGCCCGGGGTCTCAAGACCCTGGACAACTATCAGAACTTCGCCAAGGCGTTCAAGGTCCGGGATTTTCACTCGCTCATGGCCAGCCAGAAGGCGAACTCGGCGCGTCTCAGGAGCGCTGTCGAGTTTGGCCGCGCCGAGATGAGCGAAGGTTCTGAATTACATGGATCAGTTTTACGCGCCGTACTATACGCCATGATGGAATTGGCGAAGAACATGGACGGCGACGAGGTGCGGGCGCACCTGTCACTTAACGTCCCGAACTATTTTGGAGACCAAAGTCAGCGTGATTTGATCGTCGATTTGGCTGACTTCCTTGCCGGGAAGCTCGAAAACCTCCGGCCCGAGGAAGCCAGCGCCGCCCGGGTGCTGAGCGAGCTGGTTAGGAACCAGCGAATAGGCTGAGCCGATGTCGGATAAAGATGACATTTTCGCAAACCTTTTTGCCTATATTGGGGCCGATAAGCGCATCTGTCCTCAACCGTTGCAATGGAAAGCCCTATGGGAGATGCTCCCGGATAAAGAGCGGCGTGGGCTAGGTTGGAGTCCACCTTTGCCCCTTATCCTTGCCGCCTGGTATGACACATCTGCACTTGAAAAACAACTTCGGCTCGGAGAACATATCGAGTATGCCGCTCGTAAAGGAGTCCTGAAAGAAGTCGATAAATTTCTAAGAAATCTCCGCCCGGATGAGTGGCACACCTTGAGGGATGAATGAGTGACATCAATCGTTTCTCCTCCCGTCGCCAGCGGCTTGACCATGCCTTTCTCGTGGCCAAGCTAAAGGGCGCAAAATCCTACAAGCGAATCGCCGGTTATTTCCGCAGCTCGATATTTGAGCTTGTGGGCGAGAAAATCGCAGACATCCCCCAGGTCCGCATCGTCTGCAACAGCGAGTTGGACGCGGCGGACATAGTTATTTCCAAGTACAGCCGCGAAACCGCGCTCAAGGAGCGCTGGAACGAGGCGCCAGCCGAAGTCGAGGCGTTGCTGCACAAGGAACGCTACCGCAAGCTCTACGAGCTTCTCACCAGTGGCCGTGTCGAAATCCGTGTAGTTCCTAAAGATCGGGTCTTCATCCACGGCAAGGCCGGGGTGGTCGAAGCATCCGATGGTACCAAGACATGCTTTCTCGGCTCCATCAACGAAACCAGGAGCGCCTTCGCTGAGAATTATGAGATTCTCTGGGAGGATACCTCGCAAGAGGGCGTTGCCTGGGTCGAGGAGGAGTTTGAGGCGCTCTGGAAGGACAGCTACCCCTTGCCGGACGCCATTATCGAGGAGATTAAGCGTGTTGCGGACCGGATCGAGGTACGTTTTCAAGACATGACTCCGGATGTACTTCCGGGCGCTGCACTTGCTGAATGCCCAATTTATCGGGGTGGAGAGCAGCTTAAACCCTGGCAGCGCTCTTTCGTCACTATGTTCCTCAAGCACCGAGAGACCTATGGTAAGGTGCGCCTGCTCCTGGCAGATGAAGTTGGACTCGGCAAAACCCTTTCCCTTGGTGCGAGTGCCATGCTTTCCGCCTTGCTGGACGATGGCCCGGCGCTGATCCTCTGCCCGTCCAATCTGACCTTCCAGTGGCAGGTGGAGTTGAAGGACAAGCTGGGCATTCCCAGCGCTGTTTGGGTATCAACGAAGAAAGTGTGGATGGACCCCAACGGCCATACCATCAAGACCCGTGGTGCCGAGGACATCACACGCTGCCCCTTCCGGATCGCCATCGTGTCCACCGGCTTGATTTTTCATGATTCAGAGGAACGAAGGTTTCTGCTCGAGCGTAAGTTAGGCACGGTAGTCCTTGATGAGGCCCACAAAGCCCGCCGCCGTGGTGGACTCGGCGAGAATAAGGACGAGCCGAACAACCTGCTTGATTTCATGCTCAACATTGGTCCGCGGACGAAAAACCTCCTCCTTGGTACTGGCACGCCCATTCAAACTGAGGTTTACGAGCTTTGGGATCTCATGCGCATCCTCAACTCTGGCTCAGACTTTGTCATTGGACGCGTGGTATACAGCCGGTGGTTGGATTGGCAAAGGGCACTTCCGGTGGTGAAGGGTGATGAAATCCCCCCGGATGAGCGCGAGGCGTGGGAATGGCTGCGGAATCCATTACCGCCGGGGAGCGAAGAACCAATTTTTGCATCTCTTCGCCTGCAGCTTGGAATACCAGAAGGAGCCTTCTTCACGGACAAGGGATTCGGCTCTCTTGGGTTCTTCGAGCAGCAAACTGTGAATCGGACACTCGCCCCCGGATTCTTCAGGGAAAACAATCCCATTGTTCGATTTACAGTCCTCCGTCGTCGCCAGACACTTGAAGAGGCTGGTTTACTTGAGAAGGTCGGCGTCGAAGTTCATCCCGACCCAGACGCTCCAGCCGGCGCTTATCCCGGTGTTGGATTTGTCGGTAATGGTCTACTGACGAATCATCCGTTCAACCTCGCTTACCAGGCAGCCGAGGATTTCACGAAAGCCCTGCACAAGCGAAGTAAAGCTGCCGGCTTCATGAAGACCTTACTCCTACAGCGTATCTGCTCCAGCTTCACCTCCGGCCGTTCTACCGCTGAAAAACTGTTACGTAAAGCGATGTTAGAAGAGGAAGAGGAGCAGATGATATTATTACAGGAGACCTTGAGTGGCCTTACATCTGAGGAAGCTGGTCATCTTCGCTCCATCATCGAGGAACTGTCACGTCCCGAGGCTCGCGATCCCAAGTTGAACGCAGTAAAGTATTTCCTCACCGAGCATCGCACTGAAAACAAAACTTGGCTGGAACATGGCTGCATCATTTTCAGCCAGTATTATGACACCGCGTTCTGGATTGCCGCCGAGCTTGCCAAGGATTTGACAGGAGAGACAGTGGCCGTATATGCCGGTGCAGGAAAGAGTGGGATGTTTCGCGGAGAGGACTTTGCCTCGGTCAAGCGCGAGGAAATCAAAGATGCCGTGAAAAAACGCAGCGTCCGTCTAGTCGTCGCCACGGATGCCGCCTGCGAGGGGTTGAACCTTCAGACGCTCGGCACCCTAATCAACGTGGATCTGCCCTGGAATCCATCACGCCTCGAGCAGCGACTCGGTCGTATCAAGCGTTTTGGCCAGGCGCGCCACAGTGTAGACATGCTAAATCTCGTCTACCACGACACCCAAGATGAAAAGATTTACCAAGTCCTTTCGCGCCGTATGAAAGACAAGTTCGACATCTTCGGCGGCCTGCCCGACACTATTGAAGCCGACTGGATTGAAACCGTTGAGAGCCTTGAAGCCAAGATGGATGAATACATTCATCTGCGCCAACAGGCAAAGAACGTGTTTGAACTTCGATATAAGGAAACTATCGACCCGGACGAAAACCGCTGGGAACTCTGCTCTCAAGTTCTTTCACGGAAAGATGTTATAGAGAAATTGTCTGAAGCTTGGTAATTAAGATTTTACTCACTTTTCTTTGTTCGACATCTTAGCAGATCAATATTTGTACTATTCGAAATAGGCTGAAGGAGCAATCATGTCTAAGGGAAAATATCACTTTGAATTTGAAGAGCTTCGCAAAATCCTAATTCCCAGTAGAGATAAAAATGGAAACCAGGTAGCGGCTCCCTCCAAAGAGATTCTTTTGGAGATGCATAAATGTTCCCGTTCTTATTGGCAGGAATGCAATTTCCACAATATAACCATTCAAAGATACTATACTACCATCAACATTCTGCTAATTTCGGCAATGGGATACATCTGGCTGAATTTCTGCAAAGAGCAGCTTTTTTTGTATCTCTTGGCTTCATTCTCGGGAATAGTTGTATGCTGTCAGTGGCTTTTAGACAGAAAGGATATAAAGGCTGAAGGAATAACATCTCGAGCTGTCTGTGATGCGTTGGAGGAAGAATTAAATTGCAGGGTTGTGGATTTGGAAAAACATGTTCTCGATATGATCGACACTCAAGATTGCTGGAAAGTTAAGCTATTAAGGTATCTTGACAAATTCTTTGATTTTCCTGGTTATCTCATTGCATTTTACGTTGCCATAATTATTTTAGTAATAATAGAACTGTTGTGTTGATCGCTGATATGCCATCACTTAAAAAATTGGACGGTATTATTAGTCAGATAGTTTTTTGTTTATAGCGGGTAAAGATTATGAATAAATACTGTCGCTTATGCTGGAATAGCACAAACTGGCAGCGCCCGACGGGCGAAGCCAGTAAGCTTAAAACCAAGGGTACGTTTATAGAAAAGAACAGTTTCGGATTTGAGGAGTGGTTATTTAGGTTTGATTGGATATTAAGTGGGTATAATGGTGATAAGAGTAAGTATCGGTATGGATTTATTCAGCCAATGGATAAAGATCGTAAAAGCAAAGTAAGAAAGTTATTTACCGTGCTACTATTTACTAGGAATGAAGCTAAAGACATCTTGATTGTGGCTAAAATAGATAATCTCTATGTTCCTGACAATGTTGAAGTAAAATGGGCAACCAAGAAAACAAAAAGAAGAGGCTGGTTTGCAGCGATGTGTAGAGAATTAATAGCTGAAAACATCAATGAAGAACCAAAGGGAGTATTTGACAAGGAGCCAAGATTTATAAACGTTCGGTTTCGCCCTGAGGATGTCAAATGTTATTACCCAAGACCAATAGTTATCGGAGATCATAAAATTAAACGAAATCTACGTTATATCGCTTTGGATTGGAATGATCCATTTCCCCCAATAGATAGGAAGCTGGAGGTGGGCGATTGTTATAAGATAAACCGTGAGATCTTAAGAATCTGAAATGATCTGGCTTGGGGTGGTGGTTATATACCATCACTGAATGGATCAAAGGAGAGAATAAGGATTGTATATTTGTGGTACAGCCTTTTGGGAGTGGGTCAATAAAGCGGAAAACTCTGTGAAGGGGGAAAGTTTTCACTTCGGGAAAGGACAACTGAAAAATCAGTTGCAATTGCTGAGGACTACAACTTAACTTTGGCGTCAACTTTCCAACATGCTCAGACGACGTATAAATGGTTGACCACGAAATACGATTATGGTTCAAGCGATTGTTTGAGTCATTTCCAGGAGCAAGAGCGGCTTTTGAGAGCAGCTTGGGAATAAATCCTGATGAACTTCCGACATGGCTTCAGAGAGGAGGCATTGAGGCTGTTGTGGGAGAAGAAACTCTCAGAAGACAGCATGAGAGAGAGGAGGCTATCAGGCAGAAAACGCAGGAATTTCAGTATAAGCTTGCAAGAGCTCAGGCAGAAGCATTGCGATATTCTTTGAACGAAATAGCCCATATTATAAGGGAGGGCAACAGGGAAGATGCACAGAGACTTGAAGCAATGATAAGCACTATAAGGCAAGGTTATGCATCCCTTCCTGTCCAGGGAGCTGATGCAACTTCACAGAAAATGGCAGAAGGCCATTTCCTTCCCCTACACGTTACTTACATGAATTGTTTCAGGAAACATCCAAAAGATGACAATAATCCTGACGGCAGGCCAGGGCCAGCTCAATGCATATATACCCTATCAAAGGAAGAAGGCCTTGAAGTGAGATGCCTTGTTGCATATATGGCTCATAATCCCGGAGATAAGGGATTCGCCAGGCTGAAATACCAGATATTCCATGCGCCGTTATTAAGAGAGGGGGACTGCCCTAGGCCCTTAAGCAGAAGTATCAGCAGAAGAATCCCGGGATTCAGCTGGCTCTTCACTAAACCAGATATCTGTCCGTTAGCAGACGGAAAAGATCATATCATAGAGTATGGTGCAAAATGAATGACCAGATATTCAATCTTATGAGCGCAGTTGCTTCTGGAATGGATCATAAGGGAAGGGAAAGAATTCTTGAGCTTTTTGAAAAAAGCCTTTATACCTCAATGACTGATGCCGGAGCAGCGCATCTTGTTGATCTAGCAATGAAGATAGGAGAGCTGACAACATTAACAAATGCCTACAAAACAAAAGATTGGCAGGAGATTCTAGGAGATGCGCCTCACCAGGTGAAGGAATTTAGGCAGCATTATTTAAGCATGCATGGAGATATTGTGGATTATTTTCAGCGGATAGGAAGCCCTCACTTCGCGCAATTCAGCCTCAGCGGGCTTAAAAAGCATGATATCATCCAGGATAGGATTCTTCTTGAGAATCAGCTCCATGATAAACGGCTTGAGATCCAGAGGATGTGGGATTTTTACCATGAAGTTGCAGCCTTGCCGGATTCAATAAGGCATCTGCCTGCGTTTAAGTTGCAGAGAGCAGTTGAATATGGGGGTTCATTAGTTGTGAGAAAAACCGATAGTCATGGGATGGTAACTGAGTCAGTCATGAAAGAGATGATGGATGGCGATGACTCTGATCCAGAGTATGTGCATGGCAGATGGTTTCTTGCAAAACTTTTTGTTGAGCAGCAGCCAGCAGTGATTGAAGCAAGAACAAAAGAAGTTGATAAATTTGAGAAAAGTTTTCCAAAGCCAACAAAACAACAAAATGCAGAACTTGCGGCATTCAAGGCAGACCAAGA
>Ga0214473_10012227_pt1 | contig 10082 bp, 14 predicted proteins | sample RVTome_7_FD_203509 | JGI IMG/M metagenome (GOLD analysis project Ga0214473, IMG submission 203509) | Soil microbial communities from uranium-contaminated site in the Upper Colorado River Basin, Wyoming, United States - RVT98D197 | ecosystem: Environmental > Terrestrial > Soil > Contaminated >... | reverse complement strand
CTTTCTTCAGATGTTCGAATTCCTTTGGATAGTCTTCAGGGGTTGGTAATTGGAATTTTTCACCGGTTGGACTGAAAGAATATTCTGACACGTTCCGTCTCCTTTGTGTAAGTTATTGAGTTAATGTTTAGTAACATATTGTTTAAACTATATTTATTGAGAACCGTCCCCAGGATTATTGGTTATTTTTTGCTCAATTTCATACCTAATCGACCTTTCCTAATGCCATCGAACACCATAGAAAGGTGGGGCATTGGATCTGTGATGCTTATGCCCATTTTTACATTTTTCCATTTGATAAGTTTCTTGATCGTCTTCCATTTATCCGGTGTTTGAGCAAGATGCCGCAGTTCTCCCGGAAAAATCCAGCGAAACTCCTTTCCAACTTCGAATTCAAAGCAAGGCTCGACCCTTTCCCCAGCTGTTATTAAATACTGAAGATGAGCCAAGTCAATACCCGTAACCGTTGAAATCTCGTTGGTTCCTGCAATCCGTGCGTTAAAATCGAGAAGCTTTGGCTGCCCGTCCCTCCTGTCTCTTCTGAAATCCATATGTGCGACGCCATGATACCCGAGCTTCTTAAGAAGATCTTTCCCTATATTCATCAAACTGTCATCCTTTATCGAAAGACAAGCAACAGGCGGCCCATAAGGCAAGGGGGTATTTCGAAGACTAAGGTATGTGGATCCCGCAATTGGCTCGCCGTGAACACAAAGAATCGTTAACTCAAGGTCCTCCCCCTCAATATATTCCTGAATAACGGGCATCTCCTTCACTCTACCTAATGCTGTCAAGAGTTCATTGACGGTTGAGACTGCTGTAATCCCTTCTCCTGAATTTGAAATTCTTGGTTTTAATAGAACAGGATACGGCAGTTCAGTCGATAGAATCCTCGCCTCTTCGATGCTAACGGGACGATAAGTTTTGGGAATGAGGACTCCATATTTTTCTGCCGTATCAGCCAAGTGAGCCTTATCGAGGAGATGTTTAAAAAGTTTACCGCCGGGATTTGGCACAATCCTTGTCATACTCTCGTATTCCTCATATTGGGAAAATACGATCGACCAGCCATTATCAAAAACGGGCATGAGAATATCGGGATTCTGTTTTTCTATTTCATTAACTATGACATCATGCGCAGCTTCCGAATTGTCGGCAGGATAAATGAAGTAACTCTTTACATTTCTCGAAAAATTAGATCTTCCAAACGGGCTGTTGCTCCCAACAGTTATCGGTATCCCTTTTCCCCCAAGGCTTCTGACAATCCCCAGAGTGCTTCGCATCTCCCCATCGAGTACCATTAGAGAGGGTCTGTGCAAAATCGCCTCCACTCCTAGTATGTACTGTCGATCTCCATGCCTCTAAACGAAATGATGACCGGTAAACATTAAGCCTCTTGCTACTTATTTGCTACTAACTTGACAATGCCTGGTCTTCTTGCATACGACTGAAAAGTGAAACTGCATTCTGAAATAATCTCTTTCCAGAATTCTTTAGTTAAATACTTAGCCTTCTTACCCCTTATGTAGGACCATAAGAACATATGGGGCGTCGACAGCAAAACATAAGTCAAATCCCGGATGTTATCTACAACCACAAGTCTCCCCCCTGCTTTCAGCGTCCTATATATCTCTTTTAATACTGAATCTCTGTAACGACCAAGATGACTAATCACATATGCACATATGATTATATCGAAATATCCATCTTGGAACTGGAGGGCGTGGGCGTCCATATTGATAAATTCGACTTTTTTTCTAACCCCTGCTATCTCTACATTTCTTTTTACATTTTCTAATGTATTTCCGCTCGGTTGCGAGAGTTTATGGTGGTATAGGTACTGAGGCACATTCTTTGGATCCCATATATCGATCCCGATCACTTTGCCCCTTGATAATTTCTTCGCCGCCTCGATGGCATAGAGGCCTCTTCCCGTCCCAACATCTAGTATGACTTCGTCACCTCTTAATTCCAAAGATTTGATAAGATCAGCAGCTATTTTTTCAGGACTGCCTGGGAGGATATACCTTGCCACAAAGGCCAACCCTGTCGAAAACAAACCATAAATGATGATAATAATTCCCACAATAGTGAATAAAGATTTAATATACAGGATTCCCAATACGATAAGGAAAATCCCTATGCACAGAACAAATAACAGACTGACGATGTAAACGGTCAGAAAATATAATCCATATGTAGGTCTCTTCTGTTTTTTCACTCCAACAGATCAGATACACTCAGGTGTGGTTTCGATAAATCTTTTGTAACAAATTGTTTATAATGTATTTATTGAGAACCGTCCCCAAAACACTCATCCTCCCCTTCCCTACCAAACTTATCCATCCTTTCTCGACCAATCATAGGGTATATCCGTGCCATGGGGAAGGAGGCGGTACTCGTCCGGTGAATGGTACTGATAGACTTCTGTCGGAATGTTAACGATGATTGCTTCCTCCTCACTGATGCATTTCCATCCATGGTAGATGTTGTGAGGTACATGGACGAGCAGAGGATGGTGCACACCAATGAAGAATTCGTTGATCTCGCCTTTCGTCAATGAATCCTCCCGAGGGTCGTAAAGGACCAGCTTGATCATTCCTCGAACCGCGACGATGTGATCGGTTTGGAGCTTATGATAGTGCCATGCCTTCACCACCTGGGGATAGGTCGTAGTAATATAGACTTGACCGAATTTCTGGAAAAGTTCGTCATCGGCCCGAAGAATCTCCATCAACCTCCCGCGTTCATCCGGGATCACTTTTAAGCTTTTTGTCCTGACTCCTTCGATCATTCTGCCTCCAATGTAAAATTATCTCCTTCATCCTTCATACTTTTCTTTGATGATTTGAAGTAAATACTGTCCATATCCGTTCTTACACAAAGGTTCTGCTAAACATTTGAGTTGATTCGCATCAATATATCCCATCCGATAAGCTATCTCTTCAACACACGAAATTTTTAACCCTTGCCTCTTCTCAATTGTTTCTATGAAATTGGACGCCTCCAAAAGTGATTCATGGGTCCCCGTATCCAGCCATGCGAAACCTCTACCAAGGAGCTCTACCCTTAATTCTTCGCGCTTAAGATATTCTCTATTTACATCTGTAATCTCTAACTCTCCCCGAGCCGATGGTCTGAGTTTCGATGCAATCTCCACAACATCGTTATCATAAAAATAGAGACCTGGCACTGCATAATTCGACTTTGGTTTGGATGGTTTTTCCACGATACCCAACACTTTTCCTGACTGGTCGAACTCAACGACCCCATATCGTTCTGGATCTTTCACCCAGTAACCAAAGACGAGTCCGCCCTTTTCAAATTCTACGGCTCGTCGAAGGATATCTGGAAGCCCGTGACCATAGAAGATATTATCACCAAGAATTAAACAAGCATTATCATTCCCAATGAATTCTTTCCCAATAATAAATGCCTGTGCCAGCCCTTCTGGACGCGGTTGCTCTGCATAAGAGAATTGAATGCCCCATTGGGAACCGTCTCCTAATAGGTCCTTAAATCTTGGAAGATCCTCAGGCGTAGAGATGATTAAAATATCACATATCCCTGCCAACATGAGAATCGATAGGGGGTAATAGATCATGGGTTTATCATAAACGGGCAGAAGCTGTTTGCTCACGGCCTTGGTGATCGGATAAAGCCGGGTCCCGGCCCCGCCAGCAAGGATGATGCCTTTGAAGCATCTACCGTGAGGCGTCAGTCCTGAGTCGTAAGGTGTTTTAAAAGGTGTCAAGGATTCGAGGGGTCAAGGATTCAAGTTAAATGAAATTAAGTGCTGCCGTGCTGCAGTAGTAAACCCCGTTAGATATTCCAGTCGTTGCGACTCGAAACCAAGCGGAGCATTATTTCTTACAGGGTAAACAAAAATTATGGAGAGGCTGGCATTAATTCCGGAATTTGAATTTCTGGCTTTTTCATTTTTACAAAGATTACTTTTTTACCCTGAGATAGTACCTTATTAGCTATTTTTTTATTGTATTCATATAACTCTGGGTCATCGATTGGAAGAATGATTAATTCGGCCTCAGGCGGAATTTCTTCTAAAACTTTTGGGTTCTCAAAAGCATACTTCATAAACTCATTAAGTAAATCAAGATTCTTTCTAATGGCCTGCTCTTTCTTCATTCTCCATCTCCCTTTCATAAGACATTTTATACCATTTCCATGAAGTTTTCAAATCCTGTATGGCAAATGTGAAGGCCATGTTGAAATTTTGAAAATGCAAGGGTTGTTTTTCTACATTACCATTGCAATGGATTATATCTTTATGTGAAAAGCCATGTGAAGTATCATATCTAACAATCGGCGTCCACTTTTCCTTGATCAAAGCTTCATATTGAACAACAAATCTGCTTACTTGGCCCTTCTGTTTTTGGGCTAAAACCCTTAGTCTATCCTCATACCCCTCAGACAATGGGTAAACGAAAGATATCTCTTTTTCACTTTTAGTCATGCCCTTCTCTCACCCTTTTCCCCAACATTCAACCCATTGTCTCAGCACTCAGTCCTTAGTCCTTTGTTTTATAATGCTTTTGCATCCATTCCCTATACTCACCGGTTTGAACTGACTCCACCCAATCAGGGTTTTCAAGATACCACTGTATAGTCTTTTTCAAGCCTGTTTCGAAGGTTTCTTTGGGTTGCCATCCCAATTCCTTTTCAATCTTTGAACAATCAATCGCATACCGACGGTCATGGCCAGGCCGATCCTTCACATATGTGACCAGTGAGGCGTGAGGCTTAAATGGAGATTGAAGACAGACCTTATCCAAAAGCTCACAAATAGTCTTTACGATCTCTAAATTTGTCTTTTCACAGCGTCCCCCAATATTGTAAACTTCACCCACTCGCCCCTTTTCCAAAACGATGTGTAAAGCCTCGCAATGATCCTCTACATAGAGCCAATCCCGGATATTCAAACCATCTCCATATATTGGCAAAGGTTTCCCTTTTAATGCATTCAATATCATAAGAGGGATTAATTTCTCAGGGAATTGTCTCGGTCCATAATTGTTCGAACAATTCGTTGTAAGGGTGGGTAACCCATAGGTATGGTGATATGCTCGAACCAAATGATCGCTTGCTGCTTTGGAGGCAGAGTAAGGACTATTGGGAGCATAAGGCGTCTCTTCATCGAAAGCTGGATCCTCAGGATCCAGGGAGCCGTAAACTTCGTCTGTCGATACGTGCAAGAAGCGAAAAGATTCCTTTTTCTCAGTCGAAAGATCATTCCAAAATCCTCGAATCTCCTCTAATAAATGAAATGTGCTAACGACATTAGTTTGAATGAAATCTTCCGGACCATCAATGGATCGATCGACATGGGACTCGGCCGCAAAATTTATTACTGCACAAGGCTCATACTTAGTCAGGAGATCTCTGACTAAGTTTCGATCCCCAATATCTCCATGGACGAAAATATAGTCTGGGTCTCCATTCAAGGATTCGAGATTTCTTGGATTTCCTGCGTACGTCAGCAAGTCAAGATTGATAATTCGGGCATAGTTCTTTTTCCGCTGACTAAGGGCGAAGTTGCTCCCAATAAAACCAGCGCCACCTGTCACCAAATAAGTTTTAATCTTCATGTCGGAAACGAAAAGATTGACTCTGTCAGGCTATTCAAACTATACTGCCATGTAATGCTTAGAAAAATATGAATGCCAGGTTATAGATCTTGATGAAACTCAAAAATATTTTCCCTGCTTCTATTTGCATTGTCGTCTCCGCAGGGATTCTTGTTTTCGGGCTCTGGCCCTTCAATTTTCGTCCTGAAAATAAAGTGGAGTGGCTGAGGGATCAGAACGGGGTTCGGTTTTATGGTCGAGGAATCATCTATAGCGAAAAGGAAGTCCCCATTCTTCCATCACTCCACTCTTCCAATATTCCTACGAAGTTATTCACTGTTGAGATCTGTATTCAGCCTGATAAGGAGACGTTCCCCTATCTCCCTCACATCATCTCTTTCTGCGATATCCAGAAAAATGAGAACTTTTTCATCGGCCAGTGGAAATCCCACCTCATTCTGGGGAAAGGCATCCACGGGAGAAACACTTATCGGGAGATCGGAATAAAAGATGTTCTAAAGAAAGGTGAGATGCGATTTGTCACAATTACAATAGGTGGTGATACAACTCGTATTTACGTCGATGGCATTCTTCTAAAATCCAGTCCAACATTTCGCTTTTTCTCGATGAATGAAAAACCATCGGGAAACATCATTCTTGCTAATTCACCCACAGGCGAGAGTTACTGGACCGGTAACCTCTTTGGTCTGGCGCTTTATAATAGCGAGTTGAGCGAAGAAAAGGTTTTTCAACATTTTCAGCGATGGATAGATCAAAAGGGTTTTATTCTTTCATCAGGAGAAGGGCTTGTTGCTCTCTACCTTTTTGATGAACACTCGGGAGAACATATTCACGATACTGTCAATCACCATCATCTTCTCATACCGCCTCAATTTCAATCTCTCCAAAAGAGAATATTGATTCCACCTTGGGAAGATTTTCAAATCAATCGTTCTTATTTAATAGATATCCTAACCAACATATTAGGATTTATTCCTTTTGGTTTCTTCCTCTCTGTTTCTTTATGGGCAAGAAACAAAACCGCGATTTATGGCCTTCTCTTAATCTCAATTTTATTTGGAGGATGCATAAGCCTTGCGATCGAGCTGATCCAGGTATATCTCCCTACAAGAAGTTCCCAACTCATGGATGTCATCACGAATATATTAGGTACAGCAATTGGGGTAACCCTATTTTTTAAAACCCGCAAGTCGCAACGGGTTAATTACTTAGCTTGGTCTGACCCCAGACCCAAATACTAGACCCCCAGCTGCACTACGTGAGAACCAAATGTCTTCTTCCTTGCGTCAACGGATTTTTTTTGTTGTATCTAATGAGTATTGACAAATTAACTGGATTCGTGTATCATGCTTTTGTGCAATTAATAAAGAGGTAATTTTATGCCTTCAAAAATCCAAAGGATTAACATTTCGTTTCCCAAAAAGCTCGTCGATGAGCTTAGCTCTCTTGTTCCTCCTGGAAAGCGGAGTCATCTCATCGTTGAGGCAACCCAGAAGGAACTCCAAAAAATAAAGCGGCTTAAAATTCTTGAAAAGACCGCTGGGGCATGGAAGGATTCAGGCCATCCTGATTTAAAAACGATTGAGGATGTCTGCGACTGGGTGAACCAGCTCCGACAATCCGACGAAAAACGCTTGAGTGAGATCGTGAAGGGTGATGCCTAAGAAATATCTGTTCGACACAGATGTTCTGATCGCCTATCTGAGGGGATATCACCAGGTGGTGGAGCTGCTCAAAGCTCTTGCCGCACAACGATTTGATTTCCTCATTTCTCCCGTTACAATCATTGAAATTGAGGCAGGCATTCGGGATACGGAAAAAGAAAAAACCTATGAACTTCTGGATATATTCGAAGTCTGTACCGTGGATCGATCCATAGCTCATTGGGCTGGATCTTCCCTAAGAAAATACCGAAAAAAAGGAGTTACATTGGGGCTTGCCGATGTTATCATTGCGGCAACTGCAGTGATCCACCATTTAACTCTGGTGACTTACAACACAAGCCATTACCCTATGTCCGAACTCCAAATCCTTTCCCCCTAATCCTCCCCAAAGTTTCTTAAATAACTTAAGTACGTCCCCATGTTGTCCTATACCTTAAATTTTGAATTACGTCCTCCCATTTTCATCCCCAGATTGGTAGAAACCCCCCAGAATGGTTTCTTTGACTTTTCCAACCGATTTGCTATAATAATTTACAGAACACTCATCCCTGGCCCAAGCTGGGATCGGAAGCATCTAAGTGACAACCCGGGAAAGGAGGAAGAACCAATGGCATCAACATATAAGGAAAAACTTATAAAAGAAATTGAAGAAACTCCGCAAGAAATTATTCCAAAGCTCTATGAGGTGATGCATCATTTGCGAGATGAATTGATGCAGAAAGCAAAAATGTCCGGAAAACGGGGGTCACTCAAGGGAATCTGGAAGGGTAGTGTGGTTGATGAAAAATTGTTTTTGGAGGCAAAAAGCTCCCTCTTCCCATACGAAGGGAAATAAGATCCCCTATGGACCATGTAACAGACACCCATTCCATCGTTTGGTATTTTACAGATGACCCCCGTCTAAGTCGCCGCGCTTTAGAAGTTTTTGAAAAGACAATCAAAGAAGGGACTATTATCATCCCTACGGTGGTATTAGCCGAAATCATGCATATTGCGGGCAAGGGTAAAATTACTTTAACATTCGATGAAACTCTACGGAAAATTGACTCCTATGAAAATTTCATTGTCGCTGCATTGGATCTTGAAATTCTAAAAGTGGCAGAGAAGATCAAGGTGGATTTAGAAATGCACGATAAGCTCATTGCCGCCACAGCTCTTTATCATAATGCATCTTTAATTACAAGAGACCCGTTGATAACAAAATCAGGAGCTTGCACAACTATCTGGTAGTCCTAAGAATCAATCTTGGCTTACTCTTTGTCACCTCTTCTGATATTCTTTGCGTTCTTCCCTGATGTTTAAACTTTGTTTTATCCACTTAAACTGCAAACCCGTAACTCGTAACTTGTAACAATATTTTCCAATATTCCATCATTCCATCATTCCATCAGAGAAAGGGGATTCGGAGGAGAGAAAATGTTGACTCAAAAATTGAGTTAGCGATGACGGAGATTAGGAAAAGCTTCGGAAGTTCTTGTATATCCAAACCAGGCGGAATCTCTCATTGCTGGATTTCCAACTCCTCTATTCGGGAGCGGACGGGTTTTATTTTCTTTATCCTAACATGGACTATGGGCCGCTCTTCTTCATGATGGGATTCGGCTAATTTATGACTCCATTGATTAAACTCCTCATCCCCCTCTAACTGCATAATGATAACGGCGTTATCAGGAATCTGCTCCGCAAATTCTGGATGTTCGCGGACATATGTGTTAAATTCTTTGACTAATTCCGTATTCTTTCTTTCCATCACATTCATGGAAATTCTCCTCTCAAAAAACGGTCTATGTAAGTCTCCCAGTTGTCATCGATGTCGTCATCGGCTAGGTTCAGAGCGTCTTCAAAGCGAAGATGTAAATTCTCTTTTTCCTGCTTGCCCAGCAAGTTATAAGTATCCCGATGGGCATAGCCATGCGCACAATCATATCGGATTACTTCCTTCCACACACCTTTCACTTTAACCTCTAACTGGACCATGAATCTCGACACTCTACCCTTTGTCGTCGTATGAGCGTGCCTCTTTCTAACATTCTCCCTGTAAGGAATTATATACTCTTTTTCTGCCATAGTAAAATCAAGAACATAGTCCTGGAACAGGGGTTAGCTAAAGGCTCTACATTTTGGATTTCAATTCTTCTGCCTCTCCCTTTACTTAAACCTTTTTTTTTCTTCCACTCTTCCATTATTCCTTTTTCTTATTTTATTCCTTAACCTGCAACTCGTAACATCTTTTCCTATCCTTCCATTCTTCCACTATTCCAATATTCCCTTGGTTTGTCTCATCATTCCATCATTCCTACCTTCCATTATTCCTTAAACTTAACACTCGACACTTAAAACTATTTATTATTGCCTTTAGCCTTTATCCTTTCTCCTTTAGCCTTTCTCTTTGATCCTTTGTTCTTCGAATAGCAGCACTGCAGCACATTCTCTCTAATCGTGAATCGCCTGCCTGCCGGTAGGCAGGTAAGTCGTTAGGGGTAAGAGGTAATTTTAAGTGCTGCTGTGCTGCGGTGTTGCAGTACCGCGGCTATAAAGCCTTCAGGCTACACGCTACCCCCTGCGCGCTAAACCCTTTGTTTACTAAACTCGTAACTCGCAACACGTAACATCTTTTTCCACCATTCCATTCTTCAATCATTCCAGTTCTAACTGTGCCCACCTCTCCAAGTAAAGAACCCCGCCCACAGGGCGGGGCTTTAAAACCTAAATGATTCAAAACCCAAACCGAGATCCCGAACCAAGTTCGGGATGACAAAAACCAAAAACCAAACCCTCTTGTCATGCTGAACTCGTTTCAGCATCTGATTTG
>Ga0214473_10012226_pt1 | contig 10082 bp, 8 predicted proteins | sample RVTome_7_FD_203509 | JGI IMG/M metagenome (GOLD analysis project Ga0214473, IMG submission 203509) | Soil microbial communities from uranium-contaminated site in the Upper Colorado River Basin, Wyoming, United States - RVT98D197 | ecosystem: Environmental > Terrestrial > Soil > Contaminated >... | reverse complement strand
GAGAACGACCTGGCGCTCGGGCGGCTGGTCGAGGCGATCTCGAAGAGCCGCTTCTGGCCGGAGTCGGCGATCCTGGTGCTCGAGGACGACGCGCAGAACGGCCCCGACCACGTGGACGCCCACCGCTCGGTGCTGCTCGTGGCGAGTCCGTGGACCAGGCGTGGAGCCGTCGACTCGACGCTCTACACCACCTCGGGCGTGCTGCGCACGATCGAGCTCGTGCTCGGCCTGCCGCCGATGAGCCAGTACGACGCCGCGGCGACGCCGATGTTCGGCGCCTTCGCCACCAAACCGGACACGACGCCCTACGCGGTGCGGCCCGCGCGCGTCTCGCTCACCGAGACGAACCGCGAGGACGCCCCGGGCGCGCAGGCCTCGCTGCGGATGAACCTGATCGAGGCCGACTTAGCACCCGAGCGCGAGCTCAACGAGATCCTGTGGAAGTCGATCCGCGGGGCCGACTCGGTCATGCCCGCGCCGATCCGTGCGGCGTTCGTCCGGCCGATCGCGGATGATGACGAAGACAGCGAGGTCGAGCCGCGCGACGAAAAGGACGAGAAGAGCCGGAAAGAGTAGCGAGAAGAACAGGGCGGCAGGGCGCCGTCCCGAGGAAGGGCGGGCGGGCAAGCCCGAAGCGGCCGAGGCTGGTACGGTGATGGGCGGGGTGGCCTAGAAAGTCCGAAGTCCCGCCCAACGAAGACAGGCGGAACTTCGGACTAGTGGGTGTAGCTCCAGGCCAGGAAGACGCGGGCCTCGGGATTGCGCTGGGTGAGCGTGCGCCGGCCCGTGCCGATCTCGGGCGGGACGCCGCTGCCGTCGAAGTCGTAGTGGCTGCGGCGGAAGAACACCGAGCTGTCCGCGCCGGCCGAGAGGCTCTTCGTGATCGGGATCTCCAACTTGAGCTGGACCTGGTGAATGTTGTGGTTGGAGTTCAACCCGATGTCCTTGGTGTCGTTGTTGTAGATCGAGCCGTTCGAGACGCTGATGTAGCTGTAGCGGTAGCGGCCGACGAGCAGCGGACGGCTCTTGCGTAACAGATAGAGCTCGAGCGACGCCCCGGCGCCCGGCCCATAGTCGTACTCCCGGAACCGCTCCTGGTTCGCGACATCGGCGAGCTTCGAGAGCTCCGAGTTCACGGCGCCGAGCAGGATGAAGTAGGCCTGGGTTCGCGACACGAGCTCTGTCGTCGGCGAGAGCTCGAAGCGCGACAGAAGCGCGGGCCCGAAGCTCTGGCCGCCGTACTCGTAGGCCTCGTTGTCGATGTAGTCGAAGTCCTGCTGCAGCGCGAGCGAGTGGTTCTTCGAGAGGAGCTTCGACACGACGTCGCCGCGGATCAGCAGACGGCCGACGCGGGTCTTGTCGCCGAAGTTCGACTGCGAGAGGACGTCGAAGCGGTCGTAGGGCCGGCGGTTGTCGGGATCCCAGGCATCGCCGTAGCTGAGCGCCGCCTCGAGGAAGCCGTAGCTGTTCGTGTTCTCCGTGATCGACTCGCCCTCGCCGATCACACGTCCCCCCGCTCGCAGGAAGAGCTGGAAGGTCGGCCGCCAGTCGTAGGGATGCAGCGGGTTGCCCTTCACCTCGCCCGCGTCGCCCGAGAGCAGCCGGTTGAAGCCGCGGATCGGGTCGAACAAGAAAGCCGCCGCCTCCCGCCCCACGCGCCCCTTGCCGCGGCTTCGGTTGTCGAGGATCAGCGAGGAGATGCGGTGGGCGATCTCGCCGCGGGCGATGCCGCCGAAGCCGGTCGAGATCATGTCGTTGAACGACATCGGGTGCGTCTCGCCGCAGCACTCCCAGACGAAGGCGCCGGCGAGCGCCATCGCCGACGAGCCCCAGAAGCCGATCCCGTTCGCACGCGCGGCGTTGTAGTACGTCGAGCCGTTGAAGGGGTGGATCAGCTGGTTGGTCTTGAACTTGTTGTCGTCGTAGGTGAAGCCCTCCTCGAGGTTCGCCCAGAAGCTCCTCGGGCTGATCTGGTTGAAGTTCGCGTCGCGCACGTACTCGTTGAACATCGAGGCGCCCCAGTTGATCGCGAACATCTCGGCCGTGGCCCAGCCCCAGCTGCGAGGCACGCCCCAGGCGTCGCGATTTCCGGCGGGCGCTGGAAGCGGCAGCGGCTTGCCCGTGGCAGGGTCGACGAGGGTCGCCTTTCGGGCGGGATCCCGGGGCGTCGCCGAGAACGGCTGCCATGTGAGGCCCACCCGCCCGCCCCATTCGATGCCGGAGTCGACGTCGGGCAGGCCGAGCGGGGACATGTCGTACGACCCGGTGTTGTAGTAGGTCCAGAAGCCCGAGATGTCGAGGGAGAGCGTCTTGCCGAGGGACCACTCGAACCCCGGCTGCACGGTGACGCCGATGCCGTTCGTCGCGTAGGTCGGGCTTTCGCCGGGCTCGAGGTCTTCCTCGGGCTTGTTGTAGAAGAGCTCGCTCCGCGGGTGGATGCGCTCGATCCCCACGCGGCCCTGGAGGTACGGGCGGAATCTCGACCTGGGCCTGAAGACGCGGGTGACGCTGAAGGACGTCTCGAGGCGGGCCCACTCCTTGTCGGGGGCAAGCCACAGCTCTTCCGTTTCGGGGGGGATATTGGGGTCGTCGGCCGGGTCCATCGACCCGAACTGCAGGCCAACGCCGAAGCGCCACGCGCCAGACGCACTTTGCTTCGCGATCCGGACCTCCCACTGGAGCGGCTTCTGGAGGACGTCCCCGTACTTGCCGTCGGCCGCTCCGAAGCCGAACGCGCCGTAGAGGTGCCAGGCGGTCGACGGCTCGGCGTACGTCGCCGTGGCGAGGCTCGGCGCGCTCGCGGCGACGGGTGCCGCGGCTTGCGGACCGGCGGGCGGCGGAACGGCGGCCTTGTCCTCGGCTCGGGCCACGGGTGTGGCGAAGGCCAGGGCCAGCGCCAGGGCCGTCCAGGTGCGGGCAGATCTCTTCTCGGGTCCTTTCGACTGTGGGAGACCTTCGCATGATAGCCCGGCCGGGGCGCGCCGCTCCGGCCGATGGGCACGCCGGCCTATAATCGCGCGTCGACACGTGCATGCTTCCCTTCCTGCCCCACCCGAGCCCGATGTCGATCGCCCGCAGCGCGCTAGCGGCGGGCCTTCTGCTGGCCGCGGCGAGCGGCGAGGCCGCGGCACGCGACGGCGGCACGGCGCCGACCGAACCCCCCGAAGCGGTGGCCGCCCGCGGCGCCACGCCGCCTCTCGTCGACGGCGACGTGCTCGCCGATCCGGCCTGGACCGCGGTCCCGGCCTTGTCCGGCTTCTGGCAGATCGCGCCCGACGCCGGCGCCCCCGCGTCGCAGCCGACGGAGGTCCGCATCCTCTTCACCGAAGACACGCTCTACTTCGGCGTCGTCTGTCACGACAGGGAGCCGGGCGGGATCGTCGTGAACGAGAGCCGACGCGACTCCGAGCTCACCGATACCGACAGCTTCCAGATCATCCTCGACACCTACCGCGACCGGCAGAATGGTTTCGTCTTCGGCACCAACCCGGCCGGCCTCGAGTACGACGGCCAGGTCACGAACGAGGGTCAGGGCGGCGGTGTCACCCCGGGAATGGGCTCGTCGCTCGGCGGCTTCAACAAGAACTGGGACGCCTCCTGGACCGTGCGCACCCGCACCGGCGACTTCGGCTGGAGCGCCGAGTTCGCGATTCCCTTCTCCACCCTGCGCTACGACCGCTCGCGGTCTCCCGTGTGGGGCCTCAACCTGCAGCGCAACATAAGGCGCCGCAACGAGCGGGCGTTCTGGGCGCCTTTGCCGCGGCAATACGACCTCTACCGCCTGTCGCGCGCCGGCTCGCTGGCCGGGCTCGAGCCCCCGCCCCAGCGCAACCTCAAGCTGTCGCCGTACGCGCTCGCGGCGGCCAGCGAGAGCCCGGCCACGGGCATACCGCGCGACACGAGCGGCGAAGCCGGCGGCGAGCTCAAGTGGAGCGTGACCCCGAGCCTGGCGCTCGACGTCACGGCCAACACCGACTTCGCCCAGGTCGAGGTGGACGAGCAGCAGGTCAACCTCGACCGTTTCAACCTCTTCTACCCCGAGAAGCGCCCGTTCTTCCTGGAGAACGCCGGCTCCTTCACGATGGGCACGCCGGGCGAGGTGGACCTCTTCTTCAGCCGCCGGATCGGGATCGGGCCCGCGGGCGAGGTGGTGCCGATCCTGGGCGGCGCGCGCCTTTCGGGCAAGCTCGCGGGCTTCAACGTCGGCCTGGTGGACATGCAGACCCGTGCGATCGCCGGCGTGCCAGCGAGCAACTTCGCGGCGGCTCGCGTCTCGCGCGAGCTCCAGAACCGCTCGCGCGTCGGCGCCATCTTCGTCAACCGCTCGGGGACCTCGGACGACGCCCCTCCCGGCGACTCCAACCAGACCTACGGTGTCGACGCGCGCTGGGGCATCGGCCGCTACGGGGCGATCGAAGGCTACGCGGCGAAGACCGCCACGCCGGGCCGAAGCGACGCCGACCACGCCTACAACCTTCAAGCGCGGCTGGACTCCCCGGCCTGGGACCTCGCCGCCCTCTACACCGAGGTGGGCGAGAACTTCAGCCCGCAGGTGGGATTCCTGGCGCGCTCGGGCTACCGCAAGCCCGAAGGTCGCGTGATGTACCGCCGCCGCCCGAAAGACTTCCTCGGGCTGCTCGAGCTCAGACCGCACGTGTCGTACCGCGGCTTCTTCAAGCCCGACGGCTTCCAGGAGTCGGGCTTCCTCCACGTCGACAACCACCTCGAGTGGAAGAGCGGCTGGGAGCTGCACACCGGAGTCAACTTCACGCACGAAGGCGTGATCCAGGCGTTCGAGATCCACCCGGGCGTCAGGGTCCCCCCGGGGAGCTACGACAACAGCGAGGTGATGCTGGTCGGGATCACGAACCAGGGCGCGCCGCTCAGCCTGGAGGCCCGCCTCACCGCCGGCGGCTTCTTCGGCGGCAGCCGCGCGAGCACGACCGCCGCGCTGCGCGGGCGGGTCGGCGAGTCGCTGAACGCCTACCTCGACTACTCCCGCAACGACGTGAGCTTGCCGGAGGGCCGCTTCGTCACCAACCTGCTGAAGCTGCGGCTCTCCTACTCGTTCACCCCGCGGCTTTACCTGCAGGCGCTCGTGCAGTACAACGACGTGATCGACAACTGGTCGACCAACCTGAGGCTCGGCTGGCTGCAGACCGCGAACACCGGCCTCTTCGTCGTCTACAACGAGAACCGCGACCCGACGCCGCGCGGCGTGGGGCTGCGCGACCGCAGCTTCACGGTCAAGTACAGCCACATGTTCGACCTGCTGGATTAGGAAGGCCGCCGACCATCGCTGGGCCGCTCCCACACAACCCCAAGGGCTGAGCCTGAGCTGGGCGAGCCGGGAGCTGACGGATCTGCTCAGAAAGCGGCGTTCCGCCTCGACACCGACGACAGACGTTGCGCGGAACGCCGCTGACTACACCACGGCGCGGCCCGAGGCGCCGCTGCTGTGGACGAGCCCCGCCACGACGTCGAGCCCGCGCGCGAGCGTCTCGCGCGTGCGCGCCGCGCCGATGCACAGCCGCACGGCGTGGGGCGCCTGCGCCCGGTCGACGACGAAGGCCTCGGCCGGGGTCAGCAGGACGCGCCGCGCGCGCGCCTCGGCGGCGAAGCTCTCGCTGCGCCAAGGCTCCGGCAGGCGCAGCCACAGGTAGTAGGCCTCCGGCTTGGTGTCGACGTCGAAGCCGACGAGCCGCTCGCGGGCGAGCGCCTGCCGCGCGCGCGCCTCCTGCCTTCGGGCCTCGAGAATCCGGTCGGCCGTCCCGTCGCGGATCCAGTGCGAGGCCACCGCCGCCGTCAGCGGCGCGACCGCCCACGTCGTCGCGCGCAGGCTCGCGGCGAGCCGTGGCACGTCGGCCGGCGGGGCCGCCACGTAGGCGATGCGCAGGCCGGGCGCGAGCGTCTTCGAGGTACTGGTGAGGTAGTACGAGCGCTCGGGCGCGAGCGTCGCGATCGGCGTGGGCCGCTCGCTCGGCAGCAGCCCGTGCACGTCGTCCTCGATGATGCGCAGCCCGTGGCGGCCGGCGATCTCCGCGATCTCGCGCCGCCGCGCCTCGGGCATGATTGCCGTCGTCGGGTTGTGTAAGGTCGGGATCAGGTAGAGCGCCTTCATCCCACCCTCGCGGCAAGCGGCCTCGAGCGCGTCGGAGCAGAGCCCGTCGGCGTCGAGCCGGAGCCCGCGCAGGCGCAGCCGCAGCAGGCCGGCGACCGGCTGCAGGCCGGCGTAGGTGAGCGACTCGGTGAGCAGCACGTCGCCGGGCTCGAGCAAGGTCGCGAGCACGACCGTGAGCCCGTGCTGGCTGCCGGTGCAGACCAGCACCTCGTCGGGCGAGACAGAGAGTCCGGCGCGCGCGATCCACGACGCGCCCGCCTCGCGGTCTAGGGCGCTGCCGCCCGCCGCCGGGTAGTCGAGCAGGCGTCCGACGTCGCCGCGCGACGTGAGGCTTGCGAGCGCGTCTATCAGGGCCGCGCGCTGCGGCCGCCCGACCGGCTCGGGTGGGTGGTTCTGGCCCAGGTCGCAGATCTCGCCGCCGTCCTCGGCCGGCTCGTCGCCCGCCGCGCGCACGAACGTGCCCCGGCCCACTTCTCCCGCGACGAGTCCGCGGCGCGCGGCTTCGGCGTAGGCGCGGCTCACCGTCCCGACCGTCACGCCGAGCGTCTCGGCGAGGTCACGGTGCGTCGGCAGCCGCGCACCCTGCCGCAGCTCGCCCGCCGCGAAGTCCTCGGCCAGCGCCTCGACGATCGCGCGATAGCGTGGTCCCTTGCGGCCGGCAAGCCTCGGGTTCCAGATTGTCATGGAGACAATATAGCTGTTGACAGCCAAATGTACCAGCTCTAGATTGCTACTGACTGGATCGATTGGCACAGATTGTATCGATACAATTTGAAACGCCGAGGGGAGCTCCGACTGATGGACGACAAGAAAACCGGAACGCTCACGCTGAAGACCGGCCTCGCCGAGATGCTGAAGGGCGGCGTGATCATGGACGTCACCAACCCCGAGCAGGCGCGCATCGCGGAAGACGCGGGTGCGGTGGCGGTGATGGCGCTCGAGCGCGTGCCCGCCGACATCCGGCGCGACGGCGGCGTCGCGCGCATGGCCGATCCCGAGATCGTCACGCGCATCATGGACACCGTCTCGATCCCGGTGATGGCCAAGTGCCGCATCGGCCACTTCGCCGAGGCGCGCGTGCTCGAGGCGCTGGGCGTCGATTTCATCGACGAGAGCGAAGTGCTGACGCCGGCCGACGAGGCGTACCACGTCGACAAGCTGGCGTTCAAGGTGCCGTTCGTGTGCGGCTGCCGCGACCTCGGCGAAGCGCTGCGCCGCATCGGCGAGGGCGCAGCGCTCGTGCGAACCAAGGGCGAGGCCGGCACCGGCAACGTGGTCGAGGCGGTGCGCCACATGCGCGCCGTCATGTCCGGCATCCGCCGCCTCACGCAGCTCCAGCCCGAGGAGCGCATGGCCGAGGCCAAGGCCCTGGGCGCCCCCTACGAGCTCGTGTGCCTGGTGGCCGAAAGCGGCCGGCTGCCGGTCCCGAACTTCGCCGCCGGCGGCATCGCGACGCCGGCCGACGCCGCGCTGATGATGGCGCTCGGCGCCGAGTCGGTGTTCGTCGGCTCCGGCATCTTCAAGTCGCAGGATCCCGCGACGCGGGCGAAGGCGGTCGTACGCGCCACCACCCACTGGCGCGACGCCGCGGTCGTGGCCGAGGTCTCGCGCGGCCTCGGCGAGGCCATGCCCGGCCTCGAGATCCCGAAGATCCCCGAGGGCGAGAGGCTCGCGACGCGGGGCTGGTGATGCAGGACGTGTTCGGCGTGCTCGCGCTGCAGGGGGGCTTCTCCGCCCACGTCTCCGCCTTCCGGGAGCTCGGGATCGAGGCGCGCGAGGTGCGCCGCGTGCGCGAGCTCTCTGGCCTCGCCGGGCTCATGATCCCGGGCGGCGAGAGCACGACGCTCCTCAACCTGATGCGCGACGAGCCCTGGTTCGAGGCGCTGCGGGCTTTCCACGCGTCGGGCGGTGTCGTGGCCGGCACTTGCGCCGGCGCGATCCTGCTCTCGCGCGAGGTGCGCCCGCGCCAGCCGAGCCTCGGCCTGCTCGACGCCGTGATCGAGCGCAACGCCTGGGGCCGCCAGGTCGACTCGTTCGAGGCACGCGTCGAGGCACCCGCGCTCGACGGCCCCGTCGACGGCGTCTTCATCCGCGCCCCGCGCTTCCGCGCCCTCTTCCCGGACGTCGAGGTGCTGGGCCGGCACACCGGCGAGCCGGTGCTGGTCCAGCAGGGGCGGGTGGTCGCCGCGACTTTCCACCCCGAGCTCACGAACTCGCGCGCGCTGCACCGTTACGTCGCCGGCCTGGCCCGGGAGGAGCGGGAGCTCGCCGCCGCGGCGCCATCGCCTCGGTCGCCGCGCGCGACCGCCCCTCAGCCGAGCACGATCGAGTAGCAGAGCACGTCGAGCGGCTCGCCCGGGCGGAGGTTCGGGAACTCCGCGTAGCGGCGCAGCGTCCCCTCGCACGCGAAGCCGCACTTCTCCAGCACGCCGCCTCGGCGTCCTCGGGCCGCGGCCGGCGCAGCACCAGCCGCTCCGTCTCCACGCGCTCCTGCGCTTTCATGGCCGGCGTCTTCCCCGCTGCGCCGTCAGGCCCTGAAGCTCGCTCGCGCGATCCACAGCGGCGCTAGCAGCGCGAGCCCGAACACCAGGAAGACCCAGAGCCCGGCATGGCGGCGAATGCCGAACGTGTATGTGCCGAGCCCGACGAGCACGTAGTAGCTGCCGATCACCAGCGCGGCTCGCCACGCGAGCGGGTTTTGCGCCCGCAGCGGTCCCGCCACGAGCAGGAGCAGGGCCGGGATGCACAGGTTGGCGATGCCGCCGTAGACCCAGGCGACGCTCAGCAGGTCGGCGAAGCGCTCGGACAAGGCGCCTTGCGCGAGCTCCTCACGGATGCGCCGCGGCCCGCGCGCGAGCGTCAGCAGGTTCATCACGAGCTGCAGCCCGCCCACGCCGAGAGCCGACAGCCGGCACGCCTCCGGTCCGCTCATGCTGCCTCCGCGATCCCCATCTGGTCCTCCCGGGCGAGCCTCCATTCTAGCCGGGCGTCAGGTGAGCGGGCGGTCGCTCCCGCAGCTGCTCGCGAGCAAGCCAAGCTTCGGGACGCTCGAGGTTCGACGGCATGGTGCTTGTGACGTTGAGTCAGAACCAGGTCCTGCTTCGGTAAGCCGCGTACTCAGGGCCAAAGGCGTCGGCGAGAACTCGGTCTTCTCGCCTGGCGCGCACGACCTCGATCGGCGTCAGCGCCAACCACGCACACAGGATCGGCCACACCTGCAGGGCCACCAGGCTGCCGAAGTAGGCCAGGCTGCCGAGGACGTAGATCGGGTGCCGGATCTTGGAGTAAAGACCCCGCGTCACGAGGCGCCGGGCCTCGGGCCTCACGGAGAACGCGGAGCCGAGCTGGCGTCTGGCGACTATCCAGAGCGGCAGCGCTAAGGCAGCCAGGAATAGGCCGGCGTACCACACGGCGGTGTGCGCTCCGAACCGCAGTGCAAGCGCGGCCAGGATAAGGCACGCGCCCACGTCCGTCCAACGGAGGATCCTCATCAGCAATCGGGAGTCACGCCGCCGAGCTTCATCCCCTTTTGCGGCGGCTCGCTGGTTTCCCAGCAGTGTATTGCGTGAGTACCGCTCGCCCGATGCGGAAGTCCAGAAGCACGTCCAAGACTCGACGCGATACGACGAGAGTGCCCGCCGTTGTGAGCCCCAGGTCGTCTCGACCTGGGTGCCCTCGTACTCGAATCGCCCAGAAGGTCGGTAGCCGCTTGCCCTGACTGTGCTTGCGGAAGAACCCCGAGGTCCTGATGCGAGCCCTCGTGATCTCGAACCCCGTCGGCTGGGGGAGGCTCAGCAACGCTCGCTTGACCGGGGTTGTGGCCAGCACCGCGGGATATGCCCGGATCAGGTCGTCACCCAGCCAGGTGTCAAACACGCAAGCCACGGTACCGGGCGGTGAACCGACAGTCGGCGACCCGGACGCCTCAGGCTCGATGTTGAAGAAGCTCATCGCGCGCAAT
>Ga0214473_10012225_pt1 | contig 10082 bp, 11 predicted proteins | sample RVTome_7_FD_203509 | JGI IMG/M metagenome (GOLD analysis project Ga0214473, IMG submission 203509) | Soil microbial communities from uranium-contaminated site in the Upper Colorado River Basin, Wyoming, United States - RVT98D197 | ecosystem: Environmental > Terrestrial > Soil > Contaminated >... | reverse complement strand
TGCGCGACACCGCGAAGTTCCTCGGGGCCGGGGTCGCGAACCTGCTCAACATCTTCAACCCCGACACGTTCGTGATCCTGGGCGGCGTCACGCTCGCTGGCGACCACCTGTTCGTGCCGCTGCAGGCCGAGATCAAGCGCCGCGCCTTCAAGCCGGCGGTCGAGGCGTGCCGCGTACTCGCCGGCACTCTGCCCGGCACCGCCGGCGTCTTCGGCGCGGCGGCGACCTTCCGGAACCAGACGTGGGGGAAGTTCTGAAGCGGCTCGGCGTGCTCGGCACGATGATCTGGGACACCATCCAGGGCCGCGACCCGCGCGAGTCACCGGTCGAGGAGTGGGGGGGCATCAGCTACGGCCTGGCCGGCCTCGACGCCGCGCTCCCGCCCGACTGGGAGGTCGTTCCGCTCGTGAAGGTGGGCCGAGACCTCGCCCCGCGCGCCGCGGAGTTCCTGCGCACGCTCGCCCGCGCGAGCCGGGGCGCGCGGTTCATCGAGGTGCCGGAGCCCAACCCGCGCGTCAAGCTGAGCTACCTCGACGACCAGCGCCGCTGCGAGGGGCTGACCGGCGGGCTGCCGACGTGGACCTGGGCCGAGCTCGGCCCGCTGCTGCTCGGCCTCGAGGCGCTGTACGTCAACTTCATCACCGGCTTCGAGTGCGACCTCGCCACCGCACAGGCGCTGCGCCGCGGTTTCGCGGGCCCGATCTACGGCGACCTGCACAGCCTCGCCCTCGGGATCCGTGAGGGCGGCACGCGCTACTACCGGCCGATCGAGGAGGCGCTCGCCTGGCTGGCGTGCTTCGACGTGGCGCAGGTCAACGAGGACGAGATGCGCCAGCTCGGCGACGATCCGATGACGCTCGCGGCCCGCGCGCTCGAGCGCGGCGTGGGCGCGGTGTGCGTGACGCTCGGCGCGCGCGGCGCCGTGTACGTCGCCGCCGGCGACTTCACGAGCCTCGCCTGGGCCGGCGCGGCGCGGCCCGCGCGGCTGGCCGGGACGCCGCTGGTGCGCACCGCGCTCGTCCGGGCCGAGGGGCCGCCGCTCGCGGGCGACCCCACCGGCTGCGGTGACGTGTTCGGCGCCACGCTCGCCAGTTGCCTGCTGGCGGGCACCGAGCTCGAGCCCGCCCTCGCCACGGCGAACCGGATGGCGCGCCGCAACGTCACGTACCGCGGCGCGACCGGCCTCCAGCACCACCTGCGCGGCAGCCTGCCGGGAGCCCTCGCGTCGTGAGCGCCGTGATCGACGTCCCGCAGCGCTTCGACGACTGGTCGTTCGAGCAGTTCGCCGCCGCCTTCGCCAAGGCCGACGGGGCGGCGAAGGTGATCGTGGACGCGCACGCCTGCGAGTGGGTCTCCCCGCTCGGGCTCGTCGGGCTGCTCGCGGCCGGCCAGGCGCTGCACGAGCGCACCGGCGCGCGGCCGCTCCTCACCGTGCCCGCCGACCGCGAGGTCGCCCACTTCTTCGCGCGCACCGGCTTCTTCCGCGAGGCGCAGGAGCTGTTCGAGATCCACGGCACGGTGCCGCGCGTGAAGGCCGGCGCGTCGAAGGTGCTGCTCGAGGTGACACCGGTCCGCGGCGCCGAGGACGTGCACGCCGTCGTCCACCACATCCAGGAGCGCTCGGCGGAGATTCTGACCAACCAGCTGGGACTCGACCCCAAGGCGACGATGGGATTCGGTATGGCGCTTTCGGAGGCTTGTCAAAATATTGTGGAGCACGCCGGCACCGGTGGATGGGTGTCCGTGCAGGCGTACACCTGGCGCAAGCTCGGCAAACGCGTCGTGGTGATCGCCGTCGCCGATGCGGGCGTGGGATTCCGGCATACACTCGAACCGACGCAGGCCGGACGCTTCGGCGAGCGCTGGGGCGACGGCGCCGCGCTCGAGGCGGCCCTGCTGCAGAGCGTGAGCCGCTTCCGGGACCCCGGACGCGGCCAGGGATTGGCCGGCATCCGGCGCTACCTCGGGCGGTGGCAGGGGAAGCTCAGCATCCGGAGCGGCACGGCGCGCATCGCCATCGTCCCGCCGTGGGACCAGGACGTGCCGCTCGCCGAAGGACTGGCGCCGTTCCCGGGCGCCCAGGTGCAACTTGTCATCCCGGCGGAGGCGCAGGAAGCACGGTGATCACCGAGATCGACGTCAGCGGGGTCCTCTCCCGCACCGTCTGCGAGTTCCACAACGACCTGGTGACCCGTCCCACGGGCCGCGCCGTGCGCACCTCCATCGAGGCCGAGCTGAGCGGGGTGCGCGGCGTGAACGTCGTCGTCCTCGACTTCTCGTCGGTGCGGCTCATCGACTGCTCGTGCGCCGACGAGATCGTCGCCAAGCTCGTCGCCGGCTCGCTCGAGCCCGGGTCCCCGGCGGGCGAGACCTTCTTCCTGATCCGCGGCCTCGCGGAGCACCACGTCGAGCAGATCGACGAGGTGCTCCAGCGCCAGCAGCTCGCGCTGGTCGCGGTGTTGGACGGCGCGCTACGCCTCCTTGGCCGGGTGACCGACGGCGCACGCGCCGCCTTCGAGCGCCTGGTCCTGCTGGGCAGCGCGGCCGCCGAGGAGCTCGCCTCCGAGCTCGCCTGGTCGGCGGACGAGACGCGGGCCGTGCTCGACGAGCTGGCCAGCCGCCGCCTCGTCGTGCGCGAGGCGGGCCGCTACCTCCCGCCCACGTCGGCCGCGTAACACCGCATGGCGCGCCGGCCGCTCGGCCCCTCGACCATCGCGATCCACGGCGAGGTCGGCGAGCACCAGCCGGCCCAGCCCGTCGCGCCGCCGATCTACCAGTCGAGCACCTTCGTCGCCCCGTACGGCCCGTCCGACGACGTCCTCTACACGCGCTACGGCAACAATCCGAACCAGCTGCGCCTCGCCGAGCGCCTCGCGCGGCTCGAGGGGGCCGAGGCGGCGATCTTCGTGGCGAGCGGGATGGGCGCCACCGCGCTCGCGCACCTCGCGGTCCTCCGCCCCGGCGACCACCTGCTCTCGAGCGAGTGGATCTACGGCGGCACCCGCCGGCTGTTCACCGAGGACTTCGCGCGGCTCGGCATGGAGGTCTCGTTCGTCAACCCGGACAAGCAGCGCGACTGGCGCGCCAAGCTGCGCAAGAACACCCGCGCCATCTTCATCGAGACGCCGACCAACCCGGTGATGCGGGTGCTCGACGTCGAATGGCTGAGCATCCTCACGCGCGAGAAGGGCATCCCGCTGCTGGTGGACTCCACCTTCGCGACCCCCGTGAACTACCGCCCGCTGGAACACGGCGCCGACATCGTCATCCACAGCGTGACGAAGTACCTCAACGGGCACTCGGACGTGATCGCGGGCGCGGTCGCGGGCAGCGAGCCGCTGATCGACGAGGTGCGCAGCCGGATGCGCGTCTGGGGCCAGGCGCTCGATCCGCACTGCGCCTGGCTGATCGAGCGCGGCATGAAGACGCTCGTGGTCCGCATGGCCCGGCACAACGCCACGGGGTTGGAGGTTGCGCGGTTCCTCGAGTCGCACCCCAAGGTGCGCCGGGTTCACTACCCCGGTCTCCCCTCGCACCCCGACCACCTGCTCGCGGCGAAGGCGCTGCGCGGCGGCGGCGGCATGGTCGGCGTGGAGCTGGCGGGCGGGCCCCGCGCTGCGGAGCGCTGCCTCAAGGCGCTGCGCATCATCACCCACGCGCCGAGCCTCGGCGGCGTCGAGAGCCTCGTCTCGGAGCCGCGCTACACCTCCCACGCCTCGATGACGTCCGAGCAGCGCGCGGCGGCCGGCATCCCGGACGGCTTCCTGCGTCTCTCCCTGGGCCTCGAAGACGCGGAGGACCTGATCGCGGATCTGGCACGCGGTCTGGCGGCGGCGTGAGAAGGCGGGTCTCAGGTCTTGGGTCTTAGGGTATGCTTGAGAGCCGCTAAGACCCAAGGCCCAAGACCTAACCTCCAAGACCCACCCCCTCTTATCTTCGTGCCGTGATCAAGTTCACCGACGTCTCCAAGGAGTACCCCAAGACCGGGTTCGCGCTGAAGAACGTCTCCTTCCACGTGAAGAAGGGGCGGTTCGCCTTTCTCACCGGGCACAGCGGCGCCGGGAAGTCCACCGCGCTGCGCCTCACCTACCTCGCCGAGCACCCGACCAGCGGCGAGGTGCGGGTCTCCGGGTTCTCGACCGCGCGCGTCGGTGCGCGCGAGGTGCCGCGGCTGCGCCGCCGCCTCGGCATCGTCTTCCAGGACTTCCGGCTCCTCGAGGACCGCACGGCCGAGGAGAACGTCGCCTTCGCCCTCGAGGTGACGGGCGCGCGGCGCGTGACTATCGGCCCCCGGGTGATGCGCGTGCTCACCCAGGTCGGGCTCGCCGGCAAGGCGAACCAGTACCCCCGCGAGCTGTCGGGCGGCGAGCAGCAGCGCGTCGCCATCGCCCGCGCGCTGGTGAATGATCCGCTCGTGCTCCTCGCCGATGAGCCCACGGGCAACCTCGACGAGCGCGCCACGCGCGGCATCATCCAGCTGCTCAAGGACATCAACGCGTCGGGCACGGCCGTGCTCATGGCGACGCACGACCTCGATATCGTGCGCAGCATGGACGGCGCGCACCTCATCGAGCTGCAGCACGGCGAGCTGGTGTACGACTCCGCCGAGGACGTCGCCGACCGGGACGAGCCCGTCGCATGAGCCTCGTCGTGCGCGAGACCGCGCTCGCCTTCCGGCGCGCCCCGCTGCTCTCGGCGCTGTCGGTGACGACCATCGCCTTCTCGCTGTTCGTGCTCGGCCTGTTCGGGCTGGTGACCGTCAACATCCGCCACACCATCGGCGACGTCGCCGAGCGGGTCGAGGTGGTGGCCTACCTCCGGCGCGGCACACCGATCGAGACGGTCACCATGGCCGCGCAGGACATCGAGGCCTTCCCCGAGGTCGAGAGCGTCTCGCACATCACCGAGGCGCAGGCCCTCGCCCGCGCCCGGCGCGACCTGCGCGAGTTCCAGGACATCTTCCAGGACCTCGAGACCAACCCCCTGCCCGCCTCGCTCGAGGTGCGGCTCAAGCCGCGGTTCCGCGACGCCCGGAGCGCGGCCGCGGTGGCCGACCGGCTGCGCGGCTTCGCGTTCGTGGACGACGTGCGCTACGGCCGCGACTGGATCGAGAAGCTCGACCGGCTCCGCAACATCGCGGGCGCCGTCGGGGTCGTGGTGGGCGCCGCGTTCGCGATCGTCGCGATCATCATCATCGGCACGACGATCCGGATGGCGGTCCTCCAGCGCAGCCGCGAGATCGCCATCATGCGGCTGGTCGGCGCGACCGACGGGTTCATCCGGCGCCCGTTCCTGCTCGAGGGGCTGCTCAAGGGGCTGCTGGGCGGCGTGGTCGCGCTCGGCCTCTCGTACGGCGCCTACGCGCTGATCGACGCCTACCTGATCCGGGCCGCGTTCTTCACCGCGGCGCAGGCGGTCAGCGGGGTCGCGGCGGGAGGCGTCATCGGCCTGCTCGGCAGCCTCGTCAGCGTCGGCCGGCACCTGCGCAGCGTATGACGGGGGGACCGCGGGACGGGGGGACCGCGGGACGGAGGCCGGGCGCCGCGCGGGCATGGATGATCCTCGCCTTCACCGTCACGCTGTCCCTCGGTCCCCCCGTCCCCCTGTCAGCGCAGCAGCCCGCCCCCGCGGACACGGCCCTCCAGCGCAGCCAGCAGCGCCTGCTCGAGATCCGCCGCGAGCGCGAACGCCTCCAGCGCGAGATGGACCGGCTGCGCGGCCGCGTGCACTCGCTGTCCAGCGAGCTGTCGAACATCGAGCGGCAGGTGGACATTTCCGGCCGCATCGTCGGCGAGCTCGAACTCCAGGTCGCGGCGATGGGCTCGCAGATCGAGCGGGTGACCTCCGACCTCGTCGTCGCCGAGGACGCGCTCGCCGAGAAGCGCGCGATCCTCCACCACCGCCTCGCCGAGATCCACAAGCGCGGCCCGCTGTTCGCGGTGCAGGTCCTGCTCGCCGCCGAGTCGTTCGGCGACCTCATCTCGCGCTACAAGTACCTCTACCTCATCAGCCGGCAGGACCGGCAGCTCGTGTCCGACGTGGAGGCGCTGCGCAACCGGGTGGCCGGCCAGCGCAACGGGCTGCTGAGCCTGCGCGGCACCGTGGCCCGCCGGCGCGACGAGCGCACCGAGGAGATCGAGCGGCTGCGCCTGTTGGAGGCGCAGCGCCAGAGCAGCCTGCGCGAGTCGCAGCGCGAGGCGCGGCGCACCGAGCAGCGGCTCGCCCAGCTCGCGCGCGACGAGGAGCGGCTCAACACCCTGATCGCCGGGCTCGAGCGCCGCCGCCTCGCCGCCGAGGCGGCCCGGGCGGCCCCGGCCGCGCCAAGCAGGATCCGCACCTCAGACATCGGACAGCTGGACTGGCCGCTGAACGGGGAGATCGTGTACCGGTTCGGCCGCGAGGCGGGCCCCGGTAACACCACCATACGTTGGAACGGGATCGGCATCGCCGCGCCCGTCGGCACGCCGGTCCGCGCCATCGAGGCGGGCACCGTGCGGCTGGCCACGGCGCTCGGCACCTACGGGCCCAGCGTCGTGATAGATCACGGCGGTGGCTTCTACAGCATCTACGGCCAGCTCCTGGCGATCCGCGTCCGCGTGGGGCAGCCGGTCCGCAAGGGCGAGACGATCGGCGACTCGGGCGGGGCGAACAGCGACCAGGGCCCGCACGTGCACTTCGAGATCCGCGGTCAGGGCGGCCAGGCCCTCGACCCGATCAACTGGTTGCGCCGACGCCAGTGACCGAGCGCGTCACCAAGCTGTGTACGACCTGCGGCAGGTTCCGCAGCTACCACGCGGACGATCGGTTCTGCATCGGCTGCGGCTACGAGACGCTGGCCGACCGGTGCGAGTGCGGCCGCAACTTCGACTACGCCCTCGACGAGGCCGGCTCGCACGACCTGCACTGCCCAGGCTGCGGGCGCGACTGGCGGGGCCGCAGCCCGAACCTCTAACGCAGCCGGGTTGCGCTCCCGCGTTTCCGCGCCGTATTCTTCGGCATGCCGGACGAGAACCTCCTGACGCTCAAGCAGCTCGCCGCCGAACTCGGTCTGCCCGAATCCACGGTCCGATACTACCGCGACGCCTTCCTCGACCACATTCCCTCGGTCGGGACGGGGCGGCGCCGCCGCTACCCGCCGCAGGCGGTTGCGGTTCTGCGCTCGATCGCCAGGAGCTACGCGGCGGGCCGCCAGCGCAGCGAGATCAGCCGCGCCATCGGCCAGGCGGCACCGCGCAACGCCACGCTCGCCGTGCCCACGGCGCAGGCCCAGCCACAGCGCGCGCTCGAAGACGTCTCTAACCTCGACCTGCTCGCCGCGATCCTCGACGGCGAGCGCGAGCAGCGCGACGCGTTGTGGCAGATGGCCAAAGAGATCGTCCGCCTGTCCGAGGTGCTCGAGGGCCAGGACCACGTGCTTGTGGAGATCGCGGACCGCGCCGGCGTCGCGGTGCCGGGACGCGCCTTCGCGGCGCCGCAGCCGGCGCCGGCCCTGCACGCACCCGCGCCGGCCGCCGAACCCCCCGCGCCCGCCGTCGCCATAAGCGTGAGCGCGCTCGCGTCGGACACCGCCGTGCCGCAGGCCACTGCCGCGCCCACAGTCGCTTGGTCGATCCCCACGCCGTCCCCGCCGCCCCCGCCGCTCCCGCCGCCCGAGCCGACGCCCGGCCCCGAGCCGGCGGCGAGCGCGCCCGCCGGCGGCGCGCCCGACATGGACAAGCTGCGCTCCGAGCTCGAGACCGAGCGCGCGCTCGTCGCGCGGCTCCACCAGGCCAAACTCGGCCTCGAGCGCCGCGCTGCGGACGCCGAAGCCGAACTGGAGCACCAGCGGACGCGCCGCTCCTCCGTTATCCGGCGGCTGCTCGGCGCCGAGAAGCAGTGACCGCACCCGAGCTGCCGCGCGGGCGCGTCCCCCACGTCGGCATCCGTGAGATCGTCGCCGCCATCCACCGGCGCCGCGAGCGACGCCGCGAGTCGGCCGCGGAGCTGCGGCACGCCTTGGGGCAGCTCGCCGCCGGTGTCGAGCGCCACATCGAGCGGGTGGCGGCGCTGCGGCAGACGCTCGAGGCGCAGGGCGGCGACCTCCGCGCGCTCGAACACTACGATTCCTTCATGGCGCGGCTCCGCGCCGAGCTGCGCTCGGCCGAACGCGCCCTCGCCGAGGCGTTCCATGCGGCCGCCGCCACGGGCGGTCCCCCCTCCGCAACCTGACGGCCCGCCTCGTGCGCGCTGACCCGATGCGTGAGGCGCGCCACCGCATGGTCCGCTCCCAGCTCCTCGCGCGCGGAATCGCCCACCGCCGTACCCTGGCCGCGATGGCGCACGTCCCGCGCCACCTGTTCGTGCCGGCCTCCCTTTCCGACGCCGCCTACGACGACGGGCCACTACCGGTGGGCGCGCGCCAGACGATCTCGCAGCCGTACATCGTCGCGCTGATGACGCAGGCCCTGGAGCCGCGCCGCGGCGACCGCGTGCTCGAGGTCGGCACCGGCACCGGCTACCAGACGGCGATCCTCGCGCTGCTCGTGCGGGAGGTGTACACCATCGAGCGCCTCGCCGCTCTCGCGGAGACCGCCCGCGAGCGGCTGCGCGGCCTCGGCCTCGCGAACATCGCGTTCCGCGTCGCTGACGGCACCCTCGGCTGGAGCGAGGCCGCCCCGTTCGACGGCGTTCTCGTGACCGCAGCCACGCCCTCGCTCCCCCCCGCGCTGGTCGACCAGCTCGCCCCCGGCGGGCGCATCGTCGCGCCGGTTGGAGACATCGCCATCCAGGAGCTCGTCGTCGGCGTGCGTACCGCGCGCGGCCTCGCGACACGGCACCACGGACCGTGCCGGTTCGTGCCCCTCATCGGCGCGCAGGGGTTCGAGGGCGCGTGAGCGCGGCGCGGAACTCCCGCACTCGCGCGGGGTTAGATTGAGGCCCGTCGCACCAGACACACCGTCCGAACCCGACACGAGGTCGTAGCATCGGATGAATCACCGCTGGCTTATCGCTGTCGCCGCCGGGGCACTGGTCGCAGGGACGCCCGCCTGGGCGCAGAACGCGGCACCAACCGACAGCGCCCTGCGGCGCCAACAGCGCACCATGGACTCCCTCGCCGCCGCGCTGCGTGCGATGCAGGCCCGGCTCGACAGCCTGACGCGCGCCCGCGGCGACACCGCGCAGGGCGACGAGCTCGCCGCGCTGCGCGCAGCCGCCGGCGCAGCCGCCGGGGATACCTCCGCCGCTGCCGCGGCACCGCGCCAGGCCCGTCTGGGCCAGAACGCCTTGAACCCGGAGATCAGTGTCACGGCGATCGTTCACGCGTCGGTGCTCCGGCCGGGACCGCAAACTGAATCGTTCGACGCCCGGGAGTTCGAGTTCTCGTTCCAGTCGGCGCTCGATCCGCTGTCCTACACGAAGATCTTCGCTTCAATCACCGAGGAGGGCGTGGAGATCGAGGAGGGCTACGCATACTGGGCCGGCCTGCCGGGCCACTTCCGCCTCGACGTCGGCCGGTTCCGCCAGCCGCTCGGCGAGCTCAATCGCTGGCACCGTCACGCGCTGCCCGAGGGCGAGCTGCCGCTCGTGCACCGCGCCTACCTCGGCGAGGAAGGACTCGCGGGCACCGGCGCCGCGCTCTACTGGCCGCTCCCCTTCTCGGGACGGCGCGGCACCTACGAGTGGCACCTCCAGGTCACCAAAGGGACGAACGAGGGGCTGTTCCTCGGCGGCGACCGGGCGAGCTACCTCTCGCAGCTCTCGGCATTCTGGCAGTTTTCGCGGTCCACGTATGCGCTGGTCAGCGCCAGCGGTGTCTACGGAACGAACCCCGACACGAGCCTCCGGACTTCGCTCGGAGTGGTCGCGGCGCGGGTCACCTGGCGTCCGCCTGCGGAGGCGACGCGCCGGGAGTTCACCGTGCGCGGCGAGCTGTTCGCGCTGCGGCGCCGCTTCGGCGGCGGGGGGCCGTCGCGACTCGGCGGCTACCTCGGCGCATATGCGCGTCTCGGCCGGCAGTGGATCGTCGGCGCCCGGGCCGACTACGTCGAGTCGCCCGATCCGCTCGCGCGCGCGCACGAGTGGGAAGTGAGCCCGTACCTCAC
>Ga0214473_10012224_pt1 | contig 10082 bp, 7 predicted proteins | sample RVTome_7_FD_203509 | JGI IMG/M metagenome (GOLD analysis project Ga0214473, IMG submission 203509) | Soil microbial communities from uranium-contaminated site in the Upper Colorado River Basin, Wyoming, United States - RVT98D197 | ecosystem: Environmental > Terrestrial > Soil > Contaminated >... | reverse complement strand
AGAGCGCGGCCGCCACAGCCAGCACCGCGGCCAGTCGATGATATTGAACGCTGAACGTCATCCAGTCCTCCTGCTCGGTCCTTTCCGGATCAGACAAACACCAAAGTTTACCCCAGGTCGGCTCCGTCCGCCACTCTCTGCTTGGGTGCGAATCGGCTCCGAGGCGCGAGCTCACGCCACGGGGCACCACCTGCGCGCGTGGCAGTGCGCGCGTGCTACGGCCAGGCGGGAGAACCCAATCCGGCAGCGGCGCGCGGAAGCGCGCCCGAGCGCGCTTGACCGGGAGGGCCGCGTAGGGCATGTTCGGGCGGGAGTGGCACAACGATGTCGCTGAAAGAGAAACTCGCCTCCTCCTTGGGGCCCGCGGCGCACCTGGGACGCAACCCTCTGACGCTGGTGGGCGTGGTCCTGACCACTGCGGCCGGTGTCACCACCGTGGGGTTCTGGGCGCTGGAGATCCTACAGCTCCGCTCGGTCCATCCCTACGCCGGGATCATCCTGTTCCTGGTGCTGCCGGCGCTGTTCGTGCTGGGCCTGCTGCTGATGCCGCTGGGCGCGCTGCTCAGGCGCCGGCAACTCCGCGCCCAGGGCGCGCTGCCTGGGGCGTACCCGAAGCTCGACTTCCACGATCCTGGGCTGCGCCGCGGCGCGGCGTTCGTCGCGGGCGCCACTGTCTTGAACGTGGCGATCCTGAGCACCGCATCCTACAAGGGCGTCGAGCACATGGACTCGGTGCAGTTCTGCGGTCAGACCTGCCACACGGTCATGACGCCCGAGTACACGGCTTACGTGAACTCGCCCCACTCGCGCGTCTCCTGCGTCGCCTGCCACATCGGTCCTGGAGCCGACTGGTTCGTGCGGTCCAAGCTGTCGGGGACGCGGCAGGTGTTCGCGGTGGCGCTCGGCACCTATTCGCGACCGATCCCGTCGCCGGTCGAGCACCTTCGGCCCGCGCGCGAGACCTGCGAGCAGTGCCACTGGCCGCAGAAGTTCCACGGGGACAAGTTCCTGGTGCGCACCAGGTTCGCCGAAGACGAGCAGAACACGCGCCTCACGACGGTGCTGGTGCTGAAGATCGGCGGTCGCACGTTCCAGGGCTTGACCGGCATTCACGGGCGCCACCTCGACGACGTCGAGCGCATCAGCTATCTGGCGAGCGACGAGCAGCGTCAGGTGATATCGAAGGTCACGTATCTGGATGACGACGGCAAGACCATAGAGTACGTCTCGACCGAGGTGGAAGCGACGCCCGCGCAGCCCGCGAAGGGCGAGACGCGAAAGATGGACTGCGTCGACTGCCACAACCGCCCAACGCACGCCTTCGAGTTGCCCGAGCGCGCGCTCGACCGGCTGATGGCCGAGGGCTCGATCAGCCCGGAGCTCCCGTTCGTCAAGAAGACGGCAGTGCAGCTGCTGAAGGCCGAGTATAGCGACCGGGACAGCGCCGCGGCGCGCATCGTCTCGGGGCTGAAGAGCTTCTACGAAGAACGCTACCCGGACGTGTACCGCGAGCAGCGCGCCCAGGTGGAGGCGGCGGCAAGCCAGCTGCGGAGCATCTACGAGCGGAACGTGTTCCCGGAGATGAACGTCGCCTGGGGGACGCACCCCAACAACATCGGCCACGAGGACTTCCCGGGCTGCTTCCGCTGCCACGACGACAGCCACAAGAGCAGCGACGGCCGGACGATCACCCAGGATTGCGAGGCGTGCCACCAGATCCTCGCCCAGGAGGAGGCCAGCCCGAAGGTGCTCGCGGAGCTTGGGCTGCAATAGCCCGCGCGCTCATGCTTCATACGCGTTTCAGCCTGCTGCTTCTCTTGGCGCTTCTGCCAGGCCGGCCCGTGCCGGCGCAGGACGACGCGGACTGCTTTGCGTGTCACTCGGACCGCACGCTCACCACGAAGCGCGGCAGCGCGATGGTCTCGCTCTACGTGTCCGAGAAGCGCTTCGCGGCCTCCGTCCACGCTGGCACCTCGTGTACCTCCTGCCACGCCGACCTGGATGGCGCGGAGCTGCCTCACGACACGCCGCTGGCGAAGGTGGACTGCGGCGCCTGTCACGCCGATCAGCAGGCCCTGCACGCGCGGTCGCTGCACGGCAAGGCGATCGCGCGAGGCGACCCTCTTGCGCCGCGCTGCGCGGACTGCCACGGGGCCCACGATATCGTCCCGGTCAAAGGGCCGGGCTCGGCGGTGGCGCCGCTGCAGGTCCCCTTCGTGTGCGGCAGGTGCCACCGGGAGGGCACGCCCGTCCAGCGGAACCGCGCGATCCATCAGGACAACATCCTGGAGAACTACTCCGAGAGCATCCACGGCGAGGGACTGCTCAGGAAGGGCCTGGTGGTGGCGCCGAACTGCGCCACCTGCCACACGGCCCATTCGATCCTGGCCCACACGGACCCGGCCTCGTCCATCGCGCGGCGCAACATCGCCGCCACGTGCACCGGGTGCCACGCGCTGATCGAGGCCGTTCACCGCAAGGTCATCAAAGGCGAGCTCTGGGAGAAGGAGGCGAACGTCCTGCCCGCCTGCGTGGACTGCCACCAGCCGCACAAGGTGAGGAAGGTCTTCTACGACCAGGGGATGGCGGACGGCGACTGCCTACGCTGCCACGCGGAGACGGCCCTCAAGGCCGCCGCCGACGGCCGCTCGCTCCGGGTGGACGCCTCCGAGGTGAGGCGCTCGCGCCATGCCCGCGTCTCGTGCAGCCAGTGCCATTCCGAGGTCAACGCCTCGCGGTTGCGGCCCTGCGAGACGATCACTCGGAAAGTGGACTGTGCGTCCTGCCACGCGGAGGTCGGTCAGCAGTACCAGAGGAACGTGCACGGGCAGCTGGTCGCCCGCCAGGATCCCAACGCCCCGACCTGCAAGGAATGCCACGGGACCCACGAGGTGCTGGGGAAGCTCGATCCGCGCTCGGCCAGCTTTCCGCCGAACGTGCCCGCCCTCTGCGCGCGCTGCCACCGCGAGGGGAGCAAGGCGGCGGTGCGTTACGCGGGTTCACAGCACGAGATCATCGAGCACTACACCGAGAGCATCCACGGCAAGGGGCTGCTACGCAGCGGCCTCACCGTGACGGCGACCTGCACGAGCTGCCACACGGCCCACGGCGTGCTCCCGCGCAGCGACCCCGACTCCAGCGTGAACCCCCGCAACGTGCCCGCGACCTGCGGCCGCTGCCACCACGGCATCCAGGAACAGTTCCAGCGGAGCATCCATGCTCTGAAGGCGGGCAAGACCGACAAGGAGCTACCCGTTTGCAGCGACTGCCACACAGCCCACACCATCCGCCGGGCCGACGAGGAAGGCTTCAAGCTCGAGATCATGCAGAAGTGCGGGCGCTGCCACGAGCGAATCGCCCGCACCTACTTCGATACGTACCATGGCAAGGTCTCGCAGCTCGGCTACACGAAGACGGCCAAGTGCTACGACTGCCATGGGGCCCACGACATCTTGCCGGTGTCCGACCCGCGCTCCCACCTCTCCCGGCAGAACGTTGTTGACACCTGCCGCACCTGCCACCCCGGAGCGAACCGCCGCTTCGCCGGCTACTTGACCCATGCCACGCACCACGACCCGGAAAAGTACCCGTTCCTGTTCTGGACCTTCTGGGGGATGACGACGTTGCTGGTGGGGACGTTCTTCGTGGGCGGCATCCATACGCTGCTCTGGATCCCGCGGGCAGTACAGATGCGCCGGGAGCTGAGGGCGGCCGCGCTCGAGGAGCAGGCCGCGCCAGGGGCGGCGGCAAGCGCCGAGAAGGGCCCGGGGAATGGCGAGCGCTAGCGCCGGGGTCCGACAGCACCAGCGCTTCACGCGCCTCGAGCGCGTCCTCCACGTTCTCATGATCGTGAGCTTCATGGGGCTGGCGCTGACGGGCCTCACGCTCAAGTTCTCCTACACCTCGTGGGCGGCGGTCCTTTCGCGGCTGCTGGGCGGCTTCGAGACGGCCGGCTACATCCATCGGGCGGCCGCCGTCGTCATGCTCGGCGTCTTTCTGACGCACCTGGGCGACCTGAATCGGACGAAGAATCGGGAGTACGGGGGTTCGTGGCGGGCCATGCTGCTGGGGCCGAACACGATGCTCCCCACGCGCAAAGACGTGGCGGACTTCCTCGGCACCTTGCGCTGGTTCCTCGGCCTGGGTCCACGGCCGCGCTACGGGCGCTGGACGTACTGGGAGAAGTTCGACTACTTCGCCGTCTTCTGGGGAATCGCCATCATCGGCTCGACCGGCCTCACGCTCTGGTTCCCCGAGATCGTCACGCGCTTCGTCCCGGGCTGGTTCCTGAACGTCGCCACCATCGTCCACAGCGACGAGGCGCTGTTGGCCACGGGGTTCATCTTCACCGTGCACTTCTTCAATACCCATCTGCGGCCGGAGAAGTTTCCCATGGACATCGTGGTGTTCACGGGGCGCATGCCCCTCGACGAGTTCAAGCGCGATAAGCCTGCCGAGTACGACGGGCTCGTGGCCAGCGGCCGCATGGAGCAGCACCTCGTGGAGGCGTATCCGCCGATCGTCGTACGCACGATACGGAGTTTCGCCTGGACCGCGCTCGGGGTCGGCTTCGCCATGGTGGTCTGGATCATCTACGCCATGGTCTTCGCTTATCGGTGATGCCCGGTATCGTCGAGGTCGCGGCGCTGCTGCTGCTCCTGGCCCCCGCAGCGGGGCCGGACGACTCCGACTGCCTGGCTTGCCACGGCGACAGCGAGGCCAAGTCCGACTCGGGCCGCAGCGTTTTCGTGGACGAGAAGAAGTACCACGCGGGCGTCCATAGCGCGCTGGGCTGCGGCGCCTGCCACGAAGGCGTGACCCCGGACTTCCCGCACAAGACGCAGCTCCCGCGGCCGGCCTGTGCGTCGTGCCACGCGGACGCGGCGGATGCGCTCAGGCGCAGCGTCCACGGGCGGGTGAGCGGATTCCCCGATGCTCCGGAGTGCCGCTCCTGCCACGCCTCGGCCCACGAGATCGTGGCATTGGGGGATTCCGCCTCGCCGGTCGGGAAGGGCCGCCTGCCCGAGACCTGCGGCCAGTGCCACAGCAACCCCGACTTCCTGGCCCGCCATAGGATCCCCTTCGCGCGCCCGGTGGAAGCCTACCGTTTGAGCGTCCACGGCCGGGCGGTCGAGCGGGGGAACGCAGCCGCTCCCGCCTGCTCCAACTGCCACGACAGCCACCTGATCCTCCCGGCGCGCGACCCGCGCTCGACGATCAACCACTGGGCCGTCACCAAGACCTGCGCCTCCTGCCACAAGGAGATCGGCGCGGCCTACGGGGAAAGCGTTCACGGGCGAGCCGTCCGCGACGGCGTGCGCGCGGCGCCGGTCTGCACCGACTGCCACGGCGAGCACTCGATCCTTGCCGCCAGCGAGCCGCTGTCGCTCGTCAATCCCGCCCGGGTTTCGAGTGTGACCTGCGGGCACTGTCACGCCGACGAGCGCCTGGCCGAACGCTACAACCTGCCGAAGGACCGCGTCCCGGCGTTTCGGGACAGCTTCCACGGCCTGGCGGCGCGCGCCGGCTCCCAGCGCGTCGCAAACTGCGCCTCCTGCCACGGCGTCCACAACATCCTGCCTTCGAGTGACGCACGCTCGACCGTGCATCCCGCCAACCTCGCCAAGACGTGCGGCGCCTGCCATCCCGGCGCCGGGACACGCTTTACGATCGGGCCGGTGCACGTGCGTCCGGCCACTGCCAGCGAGCACGCCGTCGTGCGGCTGATCCGCTGGGCGTACCTGGTGCTGATCCCGCTCAGCGTGGCCTTCATGGTCTTGCACAACGCGCTCGACTTCATCGCCAAGCTCGTGCGCGGCGGACGCCGCCATGCGGGACCGACAGGCGAGGTGCAGCGAATGACGCTGCACTTCCGAGTGGCGCACGGCCTGGTGGTGCTGAGCTTTCCGACGCTGGTGGTGACCGGCTTCGCGCTCAAGTACCCCGAAGCCTGGTGGGCGGCGCCGCTGCTGGCCTGGGAAGGGGACTTCGGCCTGCGCGGGTGGCTGCACCGTGCCGCCGCTGTGGCGCTGCTCGCCTCGCTGCTCTACCACTTCGTCCACCTCGCGCTGTCGCCGCGCGACCGCGTGATGCTGCGCGCGATGCTGCCCCGCCTCCAGGACCTGCGCGACCTGGCCGCGCTCACGCGCTTCAACCTGGGCCGTGTCCAGCAGCGCCCGCACTTCGGCAAGTTCAGCTATGCGGAGAAGCTCGAGTACTGGGCGTTCCTCTGGGGTTCGGTGGTGATGGCGGCGTCGGGCTTCCCGCTCTGGTTCAACGACCTCACGCTGCGCTTCCTGCCCACCTGGGTAGCCGACGCAGCGACGGCCATCCACTGGTACGAGGCGATCCTGGCCACGCTCTCGATCGTGATCTGGCACTTCTACATGGTGATCTTCGACCCCGACGTCTATCCGATGGAGAAGGCCTGGATCACCGGCCGCGTGCCGGCGCAGCAGCTGTGGCAGACCCGCCCCGCGTACTACCGCGCCCTGATGCGCGAGACCGCGCCTGCCGATCCGCCGTCCCCGGCTGAGGCAACGACGGAGTCCGCCCAGGCGAACCTGCCCCCGACCGGGGACGAAGACCCAGACGGGGGCAAGAAAGGGAGCTGAACCGTCCAGCAGCTGGTACCCATGGAACGGAAGTTGCTCTGGCGTCGGGACATGAGATCCATGCGCCCAGCCCCGTTCAGGCCTGTCGATTTCCACCGAGCGCCCTTCCTCGTGATCTGGGAGACTACCCAGGCCTGCGCCCTCGCCTGCCGCCACTGTCGCGCGTCAGCGCGGCCCTTTCGCGACCCGCTCGAGTTGACGACGGCGGAGGGGACGCGCCTCATCGAGGACGCCGCGCGAATGGGGACGCCCCTCATCGTCTTCAGCGGGGGTGACGCCGTGAATCGCCCAGATCTGACCCAGCTGATTTTGCACGCCAAACGGCAAGGTTTGCGCGCCGCGACAATCCCAGCGGCCACGGAACAGCTGACGCCGCAGGTCGTGCGCGACCTCAAGTACGCCGGCCTCGACCAGATGGCGCTCAGCCTCGACTTCCCGCGGGCAGAGCTGCACGATTCCTTCCGAGGGGTGCCCGGCGCCTTCGCGAAGACACTGGCGGCGGCCGGCTGGGCGCACGAGTTCGAGCTGCCCCTGCAGATCAATACGACCGTCTGCGGTGAGACAGCTCCCTACTTCGAAGAGATGGCGGCGTTCGTCGAGGACCTGGGCGTCGTGTTCTGGGAAGTCTTCTTCCTGGTCCCCATGGGGCGCGGCAGCGTGATGTCCGGCCTTTCGGCGTCCCAATGCGAGAAGCTCTTCGACGTGATCTACAAGGTTCAGAAGAAAGGCGCCTTCATCGTCAAGGTGACGGAAGCGCCGCACTACCGGCGCCACGTGGCTCAGCGCGAGCGGCAGGCGGCACGTGAGAGCATCCGGCCGCAGGGACGCGTCGCGATGCCCGAGATGCTTACGGTCTCTGAAGGACCCGGGCACAGCGTGGGCCTAGCGCCGCGCGGCGTGAACGCGGGCAACGGCTTCCTCTTCGTCTCGCACGTGGGGGAGATCTACCCCAGCGGCTTCTTGCCCCTTTCGGCGGGCAACGTGCGCCGCGACTCGCTCGAGCAGACGTATCGCGACTCGCCGCTGTTCAGGCAGCTGCGCCGGCCGGAGGCGCTCAAAGGGCGCTGCGGCGAGTGCGAGTTCCGCGAGATCTGCGGGGGCTCGCGCTCCCGCGCCTTCGCGCTGACCGGCGACCCGTTCGAAACCGACCCATGGTGCGCCTACACGCCGGTCCGGGCCCCCGCGCGGGCGCCCCAGGAGGGTCACGCGGCGTGAACGGGCGCGAGTTCGTCGCGGAGATGAGCGCCACGCTCTGGGACCTGCTTTCGGTGCGGGACACGGCGCTCGAGGGCGTCAAGGAGGCTGCAGGCCGCGCGGACATCCCTCAGTTGCTGCGCGGCGCCCTGCGCGCCGAGATGGACGCGGCAGAGATCGCCGCGCTCTGGATGCCCTCGACGCCCGAGGTCGAAGCGCGGATCGCCCTGGCGCGCCAGGCGGGCGACGAGGCCCGGCACTACATGTTGGTCGAGGCTCGGCTCGCCGAGCTGGGCGCCGACCTGGTGGGCTTCGCTCCTCACTCTGGGGAGCGCAGCAAGCTGTTCCGCTATCTCTCGGCGCTGGGGAGCACCGTCGAGCGCGTGGCGGCCGGCCAGTTCACCCGCGAGGCCATCGGCTACAAGGCGAATCAGCTGTTCATCGCCTTCTGCGAAGAGGCGGGGGACCAGGCGACGGCCCGGATCTACCTCGAGCAGATCCAGCCCGACGAGAAGCACCACCACGAGTGGGGCAAGCGGTTGCTCGAGCAGCTGGCGACGACAGCGGAAGCGCAAGCCAAGGCGCGCAAGGCCATCATCACGACGCTCGACCTGGCCGAGGAGCTGCGCAGCGTCGCCGCCGGGCACCTGCTGGTCGAAACGCTGCCTGGCTGTTGAGCGCACGCCCGGAACAAGCGCCGCGGGTGGGGCCGACCAACCTCCAATTGATGCCGGCGCGTTGGCTGCCGTTGCTGTACTTTGCCTTCGCGCACGCCTGTCTGGCGGCGGCTTTCGCGACTGCGGCGCTCGAACCGCGCCGTCTCGCCGGCTTCTTCTACCACCCGCGGCTGGTCGCGGTCGTGCACCTGGTGACGCTCGGGTGGGTCAGCGCGTCGATCCTGGGCTCGCTCTACGTGGTGGGACCCCTGGCGCTGCGCCTGCCTCTGGCGGCGCGGCGGATGGACTACGTGGCCTTCGTCGCCTTCGCCGTCGGCGTGCTCGGGATGGTGAGCCACTTCTGGATCGACCGGCTCTCCGGTATGGCCTGGGCCGGCGGGCTCGTCGCGCTCGCGATCCTGGCGGTGGCGCTGCGGGTCGTGCGCGCGCTGCCCCGGGCGGCCGTACCGCGCGAGATCAAGCTCCACGTGGGCTTGGCGCTGCTCAACGCCGTGCTCGCCGCCGTCGTCGGCATCCTGCTGGGCATCCACAAGGTCGCGCCGTTCCTGCCGCTGCCGCAGCTGGGCGGCGTGCTCGGCCACGCGCACCTCGCGGCCGTCGGCTTCGGCGTGATGATGGTGATGGGCGCCGGCTATCGGATGCTCCCGATGATGCTGCCAGCGGCCATGCCGCGTGGCGCCTGGGTCTACGGCAGTGCGATTCTGACCGAGGCCGGGGCGTTGGGGCTGCTGGCCGCGTTCCCGTTCGACCCTCGGCTGGTGCCACTCTTCGCCGTCACGGCGGCGCTGGGCATCCTCGCTTTTCTGGGTCGCGTCGGCTGGATGTTCCGCAACCCGCGGCCGGCGCCGCGGGAGCTGCTGCGGCCGGATTGGGGCGTCGCCCACTCCCTCGCGTCCTTCGTCTGGCTCGGCGTGGCGCTCGGCCTGGGGCTCGCCCTGGCCTTTGCGGCGCCCTCCGAGTGGACGCTGCAGACAGCGATGGCGTATGGCGTCTTTGGCCTCGTGGGTTTCCTGGCGCAGATCGTGGTCGGTGTCGAGAGCCGCCTGCTGCCGCTCTTCGCGTGGTTACGGGGATTCGCCGACGCCGGCTTCGAGCAGACGCCGCCATCGCTTCATGCGGCGCCGGTGCGCGGCCTGCAGGCGCTCGGCTTCCTGCTCTGGGCCTCAGGAGTGCCGCTGCTTGCGGCGGGCCTGGGGCTCGACCGGCTGGCGCTGCTCGTCGTCGGGGCGGCCGCGCTCCTGATCGCCGTGATCGTCGGCGCCCTCAACGGCGTCCTTGTCCTCCATCGCCTCGGGCGCGTTCGCGGCTGAAGCGCGGCGCCGGGCCTCGGCCTCGGCCAGCCAGCCCCGCCGCACGCGTTCCTCGGGCACACTCGACAGGTACGGCTTGAGGTCGAGGATCGGCGTGCCGTCGAGCATGTCGAGCCCGCGCACGCGCAGGCGGGGCCCGTCGCGGCCCAGCAGCTCGACCACGCTCAGACCGAGGGGATTCGGGCGCCGTGGCGCGCGCGTCGCGAACACGCCGTGCGGACGATCGTCACTGGGCGGGATCGGCAGCAGGTCGAAGCCCGCCGCCTCGTGGAACGCCCAGATCACGA